>Ga0307476_10001325_pt1 | contig 15172 bp, 10 predicted proteins | sample atmos_gasesECM2C_2_FD_203314 | JGI IMG/M metagenome (GOLD analysis project Ga0307476, IMG submission 203314) | Hardwood forest soil microbial communities from Morgan-Monroe State Forest, Indiana, United States - atmos_gasesECM2C_05 | ecosystem: Environmental > Terrestrial > Soil > Temperate... | reverse complement strand
TCACTGGAAACTCCGGCGCGGCTACCGTGATGTGCGTTCCATCGACCCGCTGCACCGTAACCATCGTCTCGGTGGCCAGGTTGATCGAGTCGTCTAATTCGTCGGAAAGCGTACTGTCCTCGATCAGGACGTCGCCCTGTACATTTTCGAAGTGAATACCATCCGAGGCGCTGGAAGTAAGCTTACCCGGAGAACGGCCGATTTCGCATCTCGAAAACCGTATCCCGCGAGCGCCCGAAATGAAGAATGCGAAGCCGGGAACGGAATGGATGATGACATTCTCGAATGCGATGTCGCTGGCGCCAGCAACTCCGAAGCCGTTCGCCTCTCCGTGGTAGTAGTCAACCAACACCGATTGGCCTACGGGGAATCCCGAGAATTCCGGCGCCGAATACGTCAGGTTGCCTTGATAGACAGGCGGAGAACTTGCGGGCCCAGACCAAAACCTCTGAGTCGCGGTTTCTCTGCCGAAGATGTTGTCTTTTTCATTCCAGTCGGTGATCGCGTCGATTGTCTTTGCAGGGTCGAAGGGGAAGGCCGAACTCATCTGCAAAAGGTTTTGGCCAGGAGTAGAACCGGCAACAATGGTTCCAAGAGCCGAAATGGGAAGATCAGGCCAGTCGATGACGAAGTTCTTGAACAGTACCCTGGTAGGCTGGTTGACCAGTATGCTCCAGGTCGCCAGTTTACTGAATTGCAGGGTCGATCCCTGGCCGTCGATGATGAGGTCGGTCGGATTGTTGATGGTCCAATTCGCACAACTGCCCGTCGGACTGCAGTCCACCTGCGTGCCTTTGAACACGTAGGTGCCGCGCGGAATCAAGACGATGCCCGCGCCTTGCGTCATTGCCGCGGCAACCGCAGCTGGGAAATCCGCGTCCGGATTATTGATTTTTGCGTTGTACACTTTGTCGTTCGGGGCCGGGGCCTGAATGGTGACAGTCACTTCCTTGCCGGTAACTGAGGTGAATTTCTCAACGGTGTCGCCTGGCTTGATCGTCAGTCCGGCTGATGTGGGAATCTTTGAGAGATAGGACTGATCAATCGCAAAGAGACCTCTTCGTCCTTCACGTCGCCCGAATTGAACGTAGTGGCGAAGCAGGCCGAGATAACCCTGGGAATCGAATACCTTCTGCAGGTCGGGATACTGCGCCAGGTATTCCACCGCCGAGAACAGATTCGATCCTTTATCGCCCTTCTTGATGCCCGCGTTGAGCCATGCGGCAACCGCTTGATCTTGCGATTTAAGCCCTGGATGCCGGCTCATGTAATAAGCCGGATCAAACACCCAGGGAGCGAGAGAAAAAATACCGATTCTGGGCGCGCCGCTGGGGGCCGGATTCGATCCCGTAAGTGCGAAGTCGTCGATGGCGGGGAGGACTCCTGCGGGACCAAAGAGAAGCTCTTTATCATGATTCAAGAACAGATAGTCTGGAGCGAAGAAGCGCGGATGGGCATGCTGGTTCAGAGCTATGCCGTGCTCAATCCAAAAAGTCTCGGCGTGCATTGTTGAAAGTGATTGGACCTCGGGATTCGTGGACTTGTAATAAAAGAGATCGAAGACATTCGGCGTCAGCGCCAGAACTCCTTCGCGTCCCTCGCTGTGCCCGGTAGATACATAGTGCTCGATCGCGGCAGGATAATTCGTGGCGCCGAATGCCGCCCGCAGGTCCGCATAGAAAGCCAAATACTGCTTGCTCCAGAAAAGCGGGTGCGCCCTGAGTCCTTCGGCGGCGCCATGGTTGAGCCATTGGCTTGTTGCCTGCGCATCCGTCAGGTGTGCGAATGTAGGGTTTACTGATTTGAAGTACGAAACATCGAAAACGAGCGGGCTCAGTGCCGCTTTAGGATCTACTGGCGATGTTGACAGATCCTGGGCTGCCAACAAAGCCCCGCTGAACGCGACTGCGAGCGTGAGATAAAAAGACGTGAACACAATGAACCTGACGATCTGATTCCGAAATATACGTACCACCCCAACCCTCCGGTTTAATAGCCGCCTTCTCGCGCGGCGACATGTTGCGCATCGGTTGAAATATTTGCTTCGTTGCTATCCCGTAAATCGGCTTTGATCGACCCGGCGCACGTTCAGCCATTTTCTCCACGACCTCCTAGCCCTCCACGGAGAACAACTGCCGCGGCGCGAAAATTATTCCCGCGTGACGGCAATATTATTTTAAATAAAGCTTGCCTGCCTCTGTGGCCGCGCTACAACTCCGGCGCCACCTGGAGCGTTCGACGACTGCGCAATGAGTTCCGGAAGTCGCTTGTGGCACCCGTTTCATCGGCTCGAGGCCTTCGGATCGGATCACGTGGTTCAGTTGCGGAACAATCAGGTTTCCGGATTGAGCAGCTTCTCTCGAAATATCGGCGGATCGATTCGGGGTGTCCATCCTCAACACCTTCACCTTCCGGCAATCGCAGATTCCGCGAGCCAATCTGACGACGCACACCAATCACGCCAATCCGTTCTTTGAGCGTCAGCTGGCCTTACTGACCAGCAGCTTTCGTGCCATGGGATCACACGCCATCGAAGCATCACCAAGCGCCTGCCCAACTCTCTGCGACAGTCGACCTTCAGGCGACCGTACTTGGCTACGTCCATACCTTCTGGCTGATGTCTGTCGCGTTTGCCTGTCTGATTCCGCTTGTCTCCCTTCTACAGAAGCCCAGCAAAGACGACGAGACGGCCGCCGCGAAAGCTCACTAGTGAACTGGAGGGCGCGGTCTCGAACATCAAACCATTGTCGCCAACCAAGCCGGGTCAGCGGAGTGCAGGCCCCTCGCGGAGTCTGCCAGATCGGGCCTGCGGTACAGACTCCACGTTAGAACCTGAAGTGCAGGGTCGCACGTCAAGCTCGACCTTCTCGTAGGAGACGCTGCCGAGTACAAATTTGAACCCACACGTTTTGATCTGATCGTCCTGTTTTATCACCTGGACCGAAATCTCTTCCCCAGGATGGTTTCCGCGTTGAAACCGGGCGGTCTGCTTATCTGCAAGATGAGCCTCCAGTGGGATCCTGACGGAGGGTTAAGGGGCGTCAGTGCCAATCCGTTGGTCAGGAATGAACTGCCGTTACTTGTTCCAGAACTGCATGTTCTATATCAGCAGGAACGACCCGTACGGGGTCGGGGCGTTGTCGAGTTCATTGGATGAAAGTCTGGAGATGCGGCCGGAGACGAAGTACAACGGCCGTGACCAATGCAACCGGCCCGCTAACTCCACTTCCGTCTCCAGGCTCCGTCCGGTGAAATTATTTGAGGTACGCTCTGACCAGACCAATAAGATCTTCTGCGAGTTCTGCAGTCGGCATTGAACTCTTTTCATCGCTCAACATGTGGAGACGAATGTGGTCTTCGAGAACCTCAGCCATGAGGCTGTTGATCCCGCCACGCACGTTGGCCAAGAGCATCAAGACATCTGCACAGTCGTCGTCCGTCGTCAACGAACGTTCGATGGAGTCAACCTGCCCACGAATGCGTTTAATGCGAGCGATCAGCTTCTGCTTTTCTTTTTCAAGATGTGACATTTTTTCCTTGCCTATATGCTAGGGGGATATGATATAAGAATCGAGTCGAGATTCCCAGAGGGAACTCAACGGAGAATATAGAAGCACTATGAACATTGAATCTGCGCAAGAACCTCCGGGTAGCCGGAGGGCTGAACTGTGCTGTAACAGCGGTGTAGAAGAGGCACCTAGCATTTTGTAGGCCATCTCCTCCTCGCTCGCCACAGCACTTGACCTGTGACCTGAGCGAGCGAATCCCGCCGTATCTGAACGGCTCGACTCACTCCTCCTAACCAAATTTATTTGCCGAGACCGTCTCCGAACGCCGCTCAACAGGCGGACGCCCGACAGGATACGTGTCTCTGCTAGGAGGAAACGATGACGAACACATTTATTCCAACCTTAAATCGTAACCCACTCTATTGCGTTTGGATCGAGACCGGAAATCCAGCGCATCCACTCGATCGAGTCTGGATCAATCCCGAACTCCGCAGCTTCGTTGACGTGGAGATAGCCGCACCGATTCGCGAGACCAATAACGAATGTGAACCGGAAGGCCCGGCGGAGCCCGTCGCAAAGAAGGGCCTCTTCGCCGGCCAGTTGTCCATCACCGCAATCAGGAGAGAAGAAAGGAAAATCAAGGCTTGCTTAGCGATGAAACGGCTTTCATGGGTGGTTGTTGTGTTTTGTCTCTTACTCAATATTGCATGGGCCGATGTGGCAGGAAGAATCTCCGGGATAATCAGCGATCCCAGTCGCGCATTCGTCGCTGGCGCCACTGTCACTCTCAACAACGTGGGCAACGGGATCAAAGAGACAACAACCACCAACGACCAGGGGCAATATTCGTTCCCAGTCGTTCCGATTGGGCACTACGAACTTGAGGTCGATTCTTCGGGCTTCCAGCCATATAAGAAGATCGGCGTGGTGATTGACGTAAACAGCGCCCTGCAAATCGACGGAACCTTGCAGATAAAGAATTCCGAGACCGTCGAGGTCAACGACAGCGTTGTCACAATTCAGATGTCCGACGCTGAGATTGGAGAAACAATTTCCAGCCAGCACGTGGCCGAAGCGCCTCTCAATGGACGGAGCTACACGGACCTGCTGGCCACCCAGGCTGGAGTGTCACCCATCACAACCAGCGGCGCTGCCAACAGCAGCTCTGGCGGCGGGTTCGGGACAGTCCCGGTTGCGGGCAATGAAAACACCGGGCAGTTCTCCATCAACGGACAGCGCGAGTCCGCCAATGGCTTTTTCCTGAATGGAGCCAGCGTCCAGGAATCAATCGGGCAACAGGCTGGAATCATCCCGAACCTGGATTCGATTGCGGAGTTCCGAATCATCAGCAGCAACGCGGACGCCGAATATGGCGGCTATAGCGGTGGCCTGATTAACGTGGTAACAAAATCCGGCGGAGACCAGTTTCACGGCTCCGTCTTCGAGTTCCTTCGCAATACGGCTCTGGACGCTCGTGGATACTTTTCACCGGAGCGGTCTACCTTTCAGCAGAACCAGTATGGCGGCACTTTCGGTGGGCCGATCAAGAAGGGCAAACTGTTTTTCTTCGGTGACTACCAAGGCCAGCGAACCGTAGAAGGGATTGAGACCGGCATCGTGAGTGTGCCTTCGCTGCTCAACCGCACCGGAAACTTTTCTGATTCGGCTAGTTCCCTTACCGGCAAGGTTAACGGAGCCTCTTTAGCCCAAACTCTTTCCCGCCGCGTGGGATATCAGGTGAATAGCGGCGAGTCGTTCTACGCGCCCGGCTGCGCTTCGAACACACAGTGTGTGTTTCCCAATGCGATCATTCCTCAACAAGCATTGGGACTTCCGGCAACCAAAATGCTGCGGTTCATTCCTTCCCCCAATGTTGGGAGTAATCAGTTCTCATCTGGCGCGGAAAAACGGCGAACGAACGACGACAAAGGCTCCGTCAGAATTGACTCTGACACCACGAAGAACGGGAACCTGTCCGCGTACTACTTCCTCGATCGCTACAACCTCGACGATCCCTACCCGGTCGGCTTTGGCGGCGCGACCGTTCCCGGCCCGTCCGGCGCCTACGATGCGCTTTCAAACGGCACGTACCAGGTCCTCGTCTTGCGAGACACTAAAACTCTTGGTGCGAGCATGGTCAACGAGGCTCACTTCAGCTACACGCGCTTGAACAATACGCTTGGTGTTCCCAAGGGAGGCGTGGGAATCAGTTTGGCGGATCAGGGCATCTCCGGCGGTGCGCAAGGCATTCAGCAGGGATTCCCTCAATTTCCCGGGGTTGAGACTCTTTATTTCAATTCGTTCACCGTGGGAACCAACCCGTTCTTTCTGGCACAGGTGAACAACACGTATCAGGTTGCCGACAATTTCTCGAAGGTCATCGATAACCACACTTTGAAGATCGGCGGACAGTACCTCTGGTACAAGGTGAAACAGTCGCCCGATCTGGTTGCGAATGGGACGTTTTCATTTTTTGGCTCCGGAACTCAGTCCACCGGAAACGGATTCGGCGACTTTCTGTTGGGATTACCCGATTTCTATTCGCAACAGTCTTCCCCGCCCTTCTACGAGAGCGCGGCAGACGGGGGAATCTTTGCCCAGGACAGCTGGCGCATTAAGACGAATCTGACTCTGAACTACGGCGTGCGCTGGGACTACGTAACACCCTGGGCGGAGATGCATCATCAAACCACCACTCTCATTCCCGGAGTAGAATCGCAGACCTTCCCCGGTGCGCCGCTCGGATATCTCGTACCGGGTGATCATTTGCCGAACGGCCAGACGATCCCTGCGGGAATTGCGCCCACTCCAAAAGATAACTTTTCGCCTCGTATTGGTCTCGCCTATTCTCCTAACTGGTCAGATGGTTTCCTGAGCAAGCTGACGGGCGGGCCTGGCAAAACGAGCATTCATTTCGGCGCCGGGCGATTCTTCACGTCACCCGAGGGACTGACGGTGGCTTATCCAACAGGCAATCCGCCCTATGGACTGACCTACACGAGCCCCGAACCGCCTCTGATGAGCACTCCCTTCGTTGGCGCACTCACGGGGACACAATACATTCAGCAGTTCCCGGTCAACGTTCCTCCTTACAACGTTTCTCCCAAGAACCCGGACACGAACGTGAATTGGACACGCTACACACCCATTAGCGGGGCGGGCAGCGTCTGGTATCAGAATAAGACGCGGTACACGATGTCACTCAATTTCAGCGTAGAGCGGCAGATCGGGTCGAACATGCTGGCTAGTGCCAGCTACATTGGATCCGAGAGCCGGCACCTGCTGACCGTGGTCGGAGCGAATCCGGGAAGTCCTGCTCTCTGTATGAGTCTGAGCCAGCCGCAAGATGTGGCTCCGGGTTCTCCAACCTACGGACCGTTTCTGGAGAACAACGTATTCACGCGACCAGACGGAACGATCGTCAACGGGACACGCGGTCCATTTCCCAACACGATCGGTACCGATGCCTGGTACAAGAACATGGGCAACGCCAACTACAACGCCTTGCAACTCACTCTGAAACGCACGACCGGACCTCTCACGCTGCTTGCTAGCTACACCTATGGCAAGTCCCTCGACCTCTCTTCGAGCATTCAGGAACAGGTGTATCCCTATAACTATGGGATGGAACACGCCCCCTCGGCGTTTGATATCAAACACAATTTTGTTGTGAGCTACAACTATCAACTTCCATTCGCGAAGGTGACTGGAAAAACCAATCGCTGGACCGAAGGATGGGCTCTGTCCGGCATCAGTCGCCTTGCAACGGGCCTGCCCGTGACATTCGCCAGCTTCGGTGATAACGCCCTGGTCTACGTTCAAAACAACGGGGTGAACTCCGTCAGCATCGACCTGCCGAACTACACTCCAGGGAATCTTCACATCAATCACAATCCGCGCAACGGGCAGCCGTACTTTAATACATCGCTGTTCACGCCGAATCCTCTAGGCACACAGGGAGACGCGAAGAGACGGTTTTTCTACGGACCAGGGATCAACAACTTCGATATTGGCCTTCACAAGATCACCAAAATCACTGAAAGCAAAACGCTCGAGTTTCGCTTCGAAACGTTCAACACATTCAATCACGCCCAGTTCTATCCGAACGGCTCGGTGGACGGGAACATCAACAGCCCGACTTTCGGGCACGTTCTGAAAGCAGCGCCACCACGCATCGGGCAAGTGGCTTTGAAACTCAACTTCTAGCTCACGGTGACATCATGGTTTGGGCATCACTTCGTTGCATATCTTGTAACTGCGCTCTTTCTGGGAGCGACCATCGGCGCCGAACGGCAGTGGCACCAAAGAATTGCCGGACTGCGCACAAATGCGCTAGTGTCGGCGAGGCCTTATATCCGGCTTTGTTTGCAGTCCCAGTTTCGTTTGCGCCGATGGGAATCACTATCATCAGCGCTCATTGATTTTTCAGGCTGAGCTTGGGCGGGCTTTCGTTCGTTGGAGTCTTGGCGGGCTGAAGCTTCAGGACGATTTCCGACTCCGATTTCGTTGGGTAGTAGCTCCCTGCCCCCGGCCTGTTTGTCTGGAGTCTTCACGAGCTGCGGAACCTGTCTCAGAATTCCTCCTACCGTGTCTGTCCGATCAGACTTCACACCACAACTGCGAGTTGCTGCAGAGCCCCGTCAGCGGCAATGGAGGCTCGCCCAAAACAGTTCCGCTAGAACCTCTTGGCTTCGAGCTCTGCCCTGAAACAACTCCAGGAGTTGCGACGTAGCAAACGATCATTCAATCCCGTCGATTCTGCGACTGGGCGACGGGCAAATGCCATCCTCGGTATATCGCCATAACTCGCAGCCAGAAGCAAAGTAGTGCGCCCACGGTCAACACCGCAAAAGCTGGGTAATGCAATTCATATCCGATCACTACTACGACGCCCGCGGCTAGCGCAGCAACAGCATAAATATCCGCCTCAAGCACCGTCGGGGTTTGGTTGACAAGCACATCGCGCAATATGCCACCACCAATTCCGGTCAGTACTCCCATGAAAATCGCCATCACCGGATTGAGTCCCGCGATGAGCGCCTTTTGTGTGCCGGCCACGGCAAACAGGCCGAGTCCCGCGGCGTCGAATAACAACACCAGCCGGCGACGTTTATCGATGTTGGGATACCAGAAGAACGTGACGAATCCTGCCAGAAGACAGACTCCGAGATAGCGCCAATCGTTGATGGCCGCCGGTGGCACCGCACCAATCAGCACATCTCGTGTGATCCCGCCGGCATTACCGGCCGCGAACGAGAGCGCCATTAGACCGAACAGATCGAACCGGCTTTTGACACCCGCTGCCGCACCGCTGAGTGCGAAAACGAATGTGCCAAGCAGATCCACCGCATCCAGAAAACGACCCGCGAGTTGATGCCCGTGCATCAGGATGCTGTTCACAAGGCCAGCCATGCATGCGCCGCAACAACCAGGGCCTTCACACCTGTCTCCAGAGTTGGGTGGATCACCGGTGCAAAGCGCGGATTGTGGTTGGTCGGCAGCGAATTGAGCGTGCCATCCTTCTTCGCCTTGTCATAGACCTCAGGATCGTCACCGCCAAAGAACCAGAACACCGCCGGAGCGTGCCACTCCGCCCCAAAGCATCCGAAATCCTCGCTCGCCATCGTAGGTTTAGTTTGCTCTACCGAGCCGTCAAGGAAGTTTTGGCGAAACGCGTCAACGACCTTCTCTGTCGCATCGACATCGTTTGTTACCATTGAATAGCGGTCCAGTGGAGTGATCTCCGGCACCCTCGGCGCACCTGAAGCTGCTGCTTCGGCATTCACAATTCGTTCAATCGCTGCAAGCACACGTTTGCGGACTCCCTCATCAAACGTGCGCACGTTTAACTTGATAATCGCCTCGTCAGGAATAACATTCTCTTTCGTGCCCGCCTGCAGCGCCCCAATCGTCACCACGGCGGAATCTGTTGGAGCGACTTCTCGCGAGACAATGGTTTGCAGCCTCATGACCGTCGAGGCGGCCATGACAACGGGATCGATGCTCGCCTCTGGCATCGAGCCATGCGCACCACGCCCAAACAAACGAATTTGCAGGCTGTCAGCAGCGGAGGTCACAACTCCTGTACGCCAATCGAGGTGCCCAGACGGCAAGCTCATGACATGTTGCCCGAGTACGACATCGGGCTTCGTAAACCGTTTGAAGAGCCCGTCGTCAATCATGGCTTGAGCGCCCTGTGCCGTCTCTTCACCTGGTTGAAAAACTGGCATCAACGTTCCATGCCAGCTATCGCGGCTTTTGGCAAACAGCGAGGTAGCTCCGATCAAGCAGGCCACGTGCATGTCGTGGCCGCAGGAGTGCGCCACTGGCACCGTCTTGCCATCTGGACCTGCCGCTGTAACTGTACTCGCATAGGGGAGTCCAGTAGCTTCCTTGATGGGCAACGCATCCATGTCAGCGCGCACCATTACGGTTGGGCCGTCTCCGTTGCGCAATATACCGACAACTCCCGTCTTGCCGACTCCTGTGGTGACCTCAAAGCCGTTGGCCTTGAGATGATCCGCCGCAATCTGAGCGGTTCGTGTCTCGTGCATCGACAACTCGGGGTGGGCATGGATTTCTTTGTAGACAGCCTCTAGTTCTGGAAGCAATGTGGCTAGACTTACAAGAATCGCTGTCGGCTTCTTCTCTCTCATGAAAGTAGTCTCCTCAAGTCAAATCGCCACAACATGAGTCCCGTCGCGAGCTAGCGACAACTGCTGTTACCAGCGTTGGGAATTGCCAGGAACGTAATGCTGGCTGGCGCGAAACTGATGCGACCTGAGCGGGTTAGCTGACCTACGAATTCTGGAACGTCGCCGTCGCTGTTAGACTGAAGAGTCTTCCCGTTGAGCTGCACTGCTCTGTCTTGAAGTTGCCCGGCAGTCAGCGTGTAGCGTTCTGCCTCAGAGGCCAATGTGATCTCGTGGACTTGGTGTTCGTCGGCATTAATGACCAAGAACGCAACGCCCCGGGAATGGTTCCGTAGACAGTGCGCATAAGCATAGAGATTCGGAGTTGATGCTATCTGTGGATCGAGAACTGTCGTACCCATGATGCGTCGCCAAAGCAGAGCGGCCCAGTAATTCGGACGTGGTGAAAATGTGTTTTCGTCCAACAAGCCATAGTCGCTTGACGCCAGTGTGTTGTGCATAATCACTTTCACGCCTCGCTGAGCAAGGCTTGCATGTTGAACAAGGTATCGGAATGTGTCCAGAAAAGTCGACGCCCAGGGGTTTCCTCCACAGGCTGCATCGGCGGTTTCCGTAATCCAGAGTGATTTGTCTGGCTCGAACTTGTCGCGAAGGTCCGCGTAGAATGTGCCAATCTTTTCCGGTCGCGAGAGCCAGTCTTGAGAAAGTGCTGCTGCTGCCGTTGCCTGTGATGATGTGCCCATGCTTGCACACCGCTGCGAAATAGCGGCATAGAGATGGTACGAAAAAGCGTCGAATACCGGACCGACTGCGTGGAGCAGGTCTTCGGATTTCAACACTCCGCCAGCCATTGGTATTGCGAAAGGTCCCTCGCCAACTGAACCTGGACCGAGAAATAGTGTATCGGGCGCTGTTTTTCGAAGGAACGAACGGAACACCGCGACGTCGCGGCCATAGCTTGCGGCATCGTATCCTTTCGGTGCGCCGCCCATGACTGCAAATGTCGGCTCATTCATGAATTCGCTTGCAGCGATTCGTCCTCCAACAGATTTTGTGTACTCAAACAATTCCCGAGCCTGTTCGGAGGTCCACGCGCCTTGCGCATCACGGGGTCCTGGTCCGGTTGCCACGGACGTGACGATCTCGGCATTCACCGCATGAGAAAAATCGACGACGCCCTTCCATTCTTCTTGCGTTAGGACTCCGCTGAAGCCTGGTGGGGCGTTAGATGGGGCGGCGTTATCCGAATCCTGAAAATAAGCGCTATTGGCCCACGTACCGCTGACTCGCACATATGCGGGCCCTAATGCCGCTGCCAGTTTTCGCAATCGCGGATTTGAAAGATCAATGGGCGCTCGATATCGATAGAGGTTCGGGTCTATGCCTGCCGGAGTGAAACCTGCCTGAGGGGCGGGCTCCTGCGCTTTACTTTCGTTCGTGGTGCTCCCGTATGGTTTCCAAAATCTTCCGCCGATGACCTCCACCATTTCAATGTTGTAGGACTGAAATCTTTCATCGACCGTGCCTATGGTTGGCATCTTGGCCGGATCGAGTGACGCAACCTGTGCCACCAAATGCGTTGCTGGAAACACGACGACCACTGTGCATAAAGCTATCGCTGTGCACATTCTCGAACCGTTGCTTCTCTTCATTCCATCACCTCCATTGGCGGCCGACAATTCATAGTTCGTCATAGCAAAGAGGCGTAAACTGCTCATGTACTTCCTATCCAATAGAATCAGCCCTGCACAATCTACGGTCTCGGACGCCGTCCATGTTCATGGTGACGCATGTCTAGCCACAAAACGATTACCGTCTCAAAAAATGGACCCTACATCGTCTCCGGTTCGGTGTCACTCAGGCTTGAGATAATCGGAGTCAATGCCGCGGGCGAGTCAACTGAGTGGGATGAGGGTAATGCTTTCCCGGCATCCCCGCAATATGCACTCTACCGCTGCGGAAATTCGAATAAGAAACCGTTCTGCGAGGGCACGCATGCCAAGATCGGTTTCGACGGGACCGAAACTGCCAGTCGAAAGCCCGTCGCGGAGCAGACGCAAGTGCTCGACGGGTCGTCGATGCAACTCGCTGATGCCGAGGTCTTGTGCGCGTTCGCACGCTTTTGCGATCCAAACGGCCAGGTTTGGAATGAGGTGAAAGACACCGATGATCCCAAGTTGCGAGTGCAGTTTCTCCAGCAGGTGAGTAACTGCCCTTCCGGTCGATTGATCGCGGTTGACAAACACGACGGAGAATCAATCGAGCCGAAACCGCCACATTCAATCGGATTAGTGAGGATCCGGCGCAGAATTGTAGCGGTCCGTTGTGGGTTCGTGGAAGTATCGCTCTCGTCGACGCCAATGGCCAAGCCTACGAAATTCGCAATCGCATGACACTGTGCCGCTGCGGCAAGTCTGAGAACAAACCTTTCTGTAACGGCGCGCATGCAGCAGACCCCAAGGTTCGCGATGGACCAGTTTGAACCCAGAGCTCTCTTACATGGAGGCTCGGCGGCGGAACAGTACTCGCATATGCCCAAAGGAGGCGGCTTGATACTCCCCGGGAAGAGTTGTGCTCGGAAGACAGGCCTTCTACTACCCAGTGTTTTAGTGGCCTAAGCTAAGAGCCAGTCAGGTATAGAATGGACCCCCGGCAGGCTGATGGCTAGCACGTGCTTAGGCAACCGGTCCGAGTTCGTATTTTTGGAGGATCACATGACACAGAACAATCTTGAGCTCATGCGGACACTCGACGATTCGTGGAACGCACAGGACTGGGATACGTTTGAAAAGCGGCATTCGAAGGACACCACCGTCTTTTGGCCTGGTCAGGCCGAGCCAACAAGAGGGCGCGACAATCACAAGGCGGAGTCCATCGAATTTTTCAAGACGTTCCCCGACAATCATCTGATTAATCATCCTTATAAAGTCGAGATTGCTCAGGGCGAATGGACGTGCACTGTGGCGGATTTCAGGGGAACGATGACAGGTCCAATGAGGATGCCAGGCGGAACAGTGATCCAGCCCACGAACAAGAGTTTCCACGTGGACTTCTGTACCGTTGCGCGCTGGAATGAACAAGGTCAGATCGTGGAAGAGAATCTTTTTTACGATCTCATGGGCATGTTGAAACAAATAGGCCTGATGCCGAGCCAAGAGCAAAAGGCGGCGCAACGACGAGCGATCCAACAATGGCCGAGCGGATGCCAGCGTTGTTCATTGGGCACGGGAATCCGATGAATGCGCTGCTGGTGAACCCTTATACGCAGCGGTGGGCATCGATCGGCGCGACCCTGCCGAAGCCGAAGGCAATACTTTCGGTGTCAGCCCACTGGTACATCGAAGACGCAGCCGTCACCGTGAGCACCGCGCCGCGGACGATCCACGATTTCGGCGGCTTTCCGCGCGAGCTATATCAGGTGCAATATCCCGCGTCCGGTAATCCCGACCTCGCTGCGCGCGTCCAGAAATTGCTTGCTCATGTGCCGGTGCGTCGCGACGACCGCTGGGGTCTCGACCACGGTACATGGTCGGCTCTGCGCCATGTCTATCCACAAGCCGATATTCCAGTGGTTCAACTCAGCATTGATGAAACACAACCACCCTCGTTCCATTACGAAGTCGGCAACCGCCTGGCGCTCTTACGAGAAGAAGGCATTCTGATCCTCGGTAGCGGCAACATCGTGCACAACCTGCATGCCTATGCTTGGGGACGGCACGCACCCGAGCCGTACGATTGGGCGATCTCGTTTGAAACTCGAGTCCGCGAACTGCTCCTTGCGGGAGAGTACAAGCCGCTCGTGAATTACGAGGATCAGCTCGGCAGTGAAGCGGAACTAGCAGTGCCCACGCCGGACCATTATGTGCCGCTGCTTTACGTTGCCGGCACTCGCACTCCATCCGAGCCGCTCACATTTCCTGTTGAGGGCGTAGATGGCGGTTCGGTCTCGATGCTCGCAGTGCAAGTGGGCTGATTAAAAATGGGGAACACCCCGCCCGCAACGCGAAAGTGGTCCAGACGGGCATCTGGGAAGTCTTGGTCGCAGATCATGCGGCTGAGAAGTCTGGGACTCGGAGAATTCGGAGATTGTGCACGAGGTTGGCGATAATGTCCTTTATCATTCCTTTCGCTGCATCTTCCCACAGAGAGGCGAGTATGCTCCACACCTCCCCGAACCCGACTTCTGGGGAGTAAGGCTTGATTTTTCGACGATCACTCCATACTAGCCGACTTATCGTTACTAACCCAGATCAGATTTGCTTCTGAGCTGCCGACCTGCTCGATGTCGTCCGACTTTTCACAAGGGCATTCCTGGATAAGTTCCTGTTTGCCGACAATCCGCGACCTAGCTTGTTTTGCAGAGATGGCGGAGTTGCTCGGTAGTGATTCGGCTCCGAATGTGTCGGAGCTTAATCAGTGTGGCTGAAAGGCGGGAATCACTCTGTCAAGGATGCTTTTAGCAAAGCCTTTATCAAGCGGAGCGTGTCCCTGCAGCCATCGGAAGAACAGGGGTCCAGTGAGCGCGTCGATCAGCAGCTCTGGATCCGTCGTCGACTTCAGTTCGCAGGACGCAATAGCGTCTTCGATGATTCTGCGTTGGATCTGACGTCTGTGCTTGACATATCTCTCCAAGAACGCCTGCCGGAGTCGCTTATCCTCGTGGACACCAGTAAGGACGCGAGCCATGACCGCACCCTCTTCTGATACCAGGAACTCAGCCGCACGCAGGACGTAGCGGCGAAGCCGCGTCAAGCCGGAACCAGTCTCAGGAATCGCAAGAATAGGTTTCATGCGTTCAAAGCAGGCGTCAAACAGGATTTCTTCCTTCGACTTCCACCAGCGGTATAGCGTGGCACTGCTCACGCCGGCTGCCTGTGCTATCTCGTGTGAGCCGACAGCGTTGAAACCTTTGTCTCTCAGCAGCTTGTAAGCGGCTTCCAAGATTTTCTGCCGGGCGTGCTCACTCCGTGGCCGACCGCGGGGTCTTGGTGCGATCTTGGTTTTAGGTCC
>Ga0307476_10001324_pt1 | contig 15174 bp, 14 predicted proteins | sample atmos_gasesECM2C_2_FD_203314 | JGI IMG/M metagenome (GOLD analysis project Ga0307476, IMG submission 203314) | Hardwood forest soil microbial communities from Morgan-Monroe State Forest, Indiana, United States - atmos_gasesECM2C_05 | ecosystem: Environmental > Terrestrial > Soil > Temperate... | reverse complement strand
TGCCTCGATATCGGCGTCCCCAACGTGGCGGCGATCATCGGCGAAGGCGGCTCCGGCGGCGCCATCGCGATTGCCACCGCCAACCGCGTGATCATGCTGGAGCACGCCATCTACAGCGTGATCTCGCCCGAAGGCGCGGCATCGATCCTATGGCGCGATACCGCCAGAGCCCAGGACGCCGCGTCGAGCATGAAGATCACCGCGAACGACATGGTGCGGTTCGGCATCGTCGATACCGTCGTGCATGAGCCGACCGGAGGCGCCCATCGCGATCCGGCCGCGACCATCGCGGCGACCGGCGATGCCATCGCCCAGGCGCTCGGCGATTTGCGCGGCCTCGATCGGCCGACCATTACGCGCCTGCGGCGCGAGAAATTCTCCGCCATCGGGCGAACCATCGGCTGAGCGGACGGCGGTTTCCACAATCGCCTTTGCCACAATCTTGCCGCGATTGATCCAGGGCCACCGACCGGCGCCGTCCGCCGACGGTATCAAGCTGGCTCGAGCGTTGGTTAAACGCCGCAAATTCAATGCAAATTTACCATTCTTTATCGCCGCGGCGAGCAATCATCCCACCGGCCTTCGGCTGCCTTGCGAAAGCCACCTCTTAAGGATAACGATTATCCAGTGATGGCATGGGGTTGACCATCGGTTCGGGGAGCTCTGCATTGATCCGCGCCAGCCTTGTCCGCGCGCTTACGGCGTCGGCGGTTCTCGTCGGCGCGTTGACGCTTGCCGGCTGCTACGGTGACGACGGCTATCAGCTCCCCACCCGCGCGATGAAAGAATTGTCGCCGGAGATGCTGACGCTGCTCGACCAGAAAAACATGCCGAAGGATTCGCCGATCCTCGTCCGCATCTTCAAGGAAGAGTCCGAGCTCGAAGTCTGGAAGCAGGACACCACGGCGCGCTACGAATTGCTGAAAGTCTATCCGATCTGCCGCTGGTCGGGCGGACTTGGTCCGAAGGTCAAGGAAGGCGATCGCCAGGCGCCCGAGGGCTTCTATCCGATCACGCCGGGCCTGATGAATCCCAATTCCAGCTACTATCTTGCCATCAACATCGGTTTCCCCAACGCCTTCGACAAGGCGAACGGCTATTCCGGCGCTTTCCTGATGATCCACGGCGATTGCTCGTCGCGCGGCTGCTACGCCATGACCGACGAGCAGATCGGCGAGATTTATTCGCTGGCACGGGAAGCGTTTCTCGGCGGACAAAAGGCTTTTCAGGTCCAGGCCTATCCGTTCCGCATGACGCCGGCGAATCTGGCGCGCCACCGCGACAATCCGAACATGGCGTATTGGAAGATGATCAAGGTCGGCAACGACCATTTCGAGGTGTCGCATCAGGAGCCGAAGGTCGACGTTTGCGAACGGCATTATGTGTTCGATGCGGTGCAGCCGGCCGGTTCGACCAAGCCGCTCGCGTTCTCGCCGTCCGGCCGCTGCCCGGTCTATGAGACCGATCCGAACGTCGCCGAGCAGGCGATGGCGAAGCAGAAGAACGACGACTACCAGTTCGCGCAAATGCAGAACGTGGCGACGGCGCCGATCGAGACCGGCACCGATGGCGGCATGAACCGCGTGTTCATGAGCAGGCTCGAAAATCCGACCTACAGTTACGACAACGAAGGCCACTTGCACGTGCCGCCGCTGCAGCCGGGCCGGCTGCCGCCGCAGATTTCGACCAAAGAATCATCGTACGCGGCCAACAATCCGTCGGGCACGAGCGGCGGCGCGGTCTCGAGCTTCTTCGGCGGCTTGTTCAATAAGAACGGTGCGACGACCCGCGTCGCCGCGACCGACACGAGTTCCACAGGGTCTACGAACGCCGCCGCTACGAGCCCCGCGAGTTCGCAGACCCATACCGGCTTCTTCAGCAGCCTGTTCTCGTCGAATAGCAACAACGCGCAGCAGGCGAATGCGCCCGCCGATACCGAGCAGACTGCGACGACCGCCGCGCCGCCGGCGAAACCTAACAAGCCCGCCTTGCGGCCGCGGCTCAACACCGATTCGCAAAAGAGCGAGCCACAGGTCGCCGACACGACGAAGCCCAAGACTGCGCCGATCACCGCGCCTCAGAAAGAGGCCAACGGCGCGCCGCCGCCAAGCAACAATGGCATGCTCAACGGCGCGCAACCCGTGGTGCCGGCCGGCTCGTTCAGCAGCCGCTGGGGAATTCAGTAATCAGACGACAGGCGTCGGACGACAGAGGACGGAATGCGCCCTTCTGTCTTCTGTCCTCCGTCCTCTGTCGTCCGCGCTCAAGCGTAACGCCCGTGACAATGCTTGAATTTCTTGCCTGAGCCGCAGGGACAGGTCTCATTGCGGCCGACCTTGCCCCAACTGGCCGGGTCCTTGGGATTGCGCGCCGGCGTCTGCGGCGCGCGCGCCGCCGCCGGGCCGGGGCCCGGGCCGATACCATGGCGGGCCAGTGTCTCAACGCCGGCTGTCGCCAGCGCCATCTCGTCCTCGCCGGTGGTCGGATCGAGCTTGTGTGCCGCCATCACCGGCAGCGGCGCCGGCTGCTGCTCCGGCGGCGGCGCCGCCTGGATTTCGACCCGCATCAATTGCGCGGTGACCGCTTCGCGCAGGCTCTGGCTCATCGCCTCGAACAGGTTGAAGGCTTCCGCCTTGTACTCGTTGAGCGGATCGCGCTGGCCGTAGCCGCGCAACCCGATCACCTGGCGCAGATGGTCGAGCATCACCAGATGCTCGCGCCACAGATGGTCGAGCGTCTGCAGCAGCACCGACTTCTCGACGTAGCGGATGACATCGGTACCCCACTGCGCCACCTTGGACGCCATGTGCTCGTCGGCGCGGCGCTCGACGCGGGCGAAAATCTCCTCGTCGGCGATGCCTTCTTCCTTGGCCCATTGGTCGACCGGCAAATCGAGATTGAGCACGCGCTTGAGCTCTTCCTTCAGCCCCGGCGTGTCCCACTGTTCCGGATAGGCGTTTTCCGGCACGTGCTTGGCGACCAGATCGTCGATCACGGTGTGGCGCATGTCGCCGACGACTTCGGCCACCGCCTGATCCTCCATCCATTCGACGCGCTGATCGAAAATCACCTTGCGCTGGTCGTTCATCACGTTGTCGAACTTCAGGATGTTCTTGCGGATGTCGAAGTTGCGCGCCTCGACCTTCTGCTGGGCCTTTTCCAGCGCCTTGTTGATCCAGGGATGGATGATCGCCTCATCCTCCTTGAGCCCGAGCTTGGTCAGCATGCCGTCGAGCTTGTCGGTGCCGAAGATGCGCATCAAATCGTCTTCGAGCGACAGGAAGAATTTCGAGTGGCCCGGATCGCCCTGGCGGCCGGAGCGGCCGCGCAGCTGATTGTCGATGCGGCGGCTCTCGTGGCGCTCGGTGCCGAGCACGTAAAGGCCGCCGGCGGCCAGCGCCTTGTCTTTCAGGCGAGCGACCTGGGCGCGAATATCGTCGGCGCGCGGGCCTTTCTCGCGTTCGCGGGCATCCTCGATATCGGCCAGTTCCTGGCGGATGCGCATGTCGGCATTGCCGCCGAGCTGAATGTCGGTGCCGCGCCCGGCCATGTTTGTGGCGATGGTGATCGCGCCGGGGACGCCGGCTTGCGAGACGATATAGGCCTCCTGCTCGTGGTAGCGGGCATTGAGGATGGCGAACACCTTGGCCTTGGTGGCGCCCTCGTCGCCGGAATAAAGCGCGGCGAATGCGTTCGGATCGGAGAAGTCGTGCTGCTCCCAGCCCTGCTTGCGCAGCAGCTCGGCGAGCTGCTCGGATTTCTCAATGGACGTCGTGCCGACCAGCACCGGCTGGCCGCGTTTTTTGCAATCCTCGATCAGCGTGATGATGGCGCGGTATTTCTCCGCTGCCGTGCGATAGACCTCGTCATCGTCGTCGATGCGGACCATCGGCATGTTGGTGGGAATTTCCAGCACTTCGAGGTTATAGATGTCCTGGAACTCGTCGGCCTCGGTCGCCGCCGTTCCGGTCATGCCGGCAAGCTTCTCGTACATGCGGAAATAGTTCTGGAACGTGATCGAGGCCAGCGTCTGGTTTTCCGGCTGGATCGGCTGGCGTTCCTTGGCCTCGAGCGCCTGGTGCAGGCCTTCCGAATAGCGCCGGCCCGGCATCATGCGGCCGGTGAACTCGTCGATGATGACGACCTCGCCGTTGCGCACGATGTAGTCCTTGTCGCGCTGGAACAATTTATGGGCGCGCAAGGCCTGATTGACGTGATGCACGACGGAAACGTTCTCGACGTCGTAGAGTGAATCCGACTTGAGCAGGCCGGCGTCGCGGAATCCCTGCTCCATCTTCTCCATGCCGACTTCGGTAAGCGTGACGGTGCGTTGCTTTTCGTCGAGCTCGTAATCGGCCTTGTCGAGCTTGGGGATATAGGCGTCGATGGTGTTGTAGAAATCCGAGCGGTCGTCGAGCGGGCCGGAGATGATCAGCGGCGTGCGCGCCTCGTCGATCAGGATCGAGTCGACCTCGTCGACGATGGCGTAGGTGTGGCCGCGCTGCACCATGTCCTCGAGCCGGTATTTCATGTTGTCGCGCAGATAGTCGAAGCCGAGCTCGTTGTTGGTGCCGTAGGTGACGTCGCAGTCGTAGGCCTTCTTGCGCTGCTCGTCGTCGAGGCCGTGGACGATGACGCCGACGGTCAGGCCGAGAAACGTATAGATCTGGCCCATCCACTCGGCGTCGCGCTTGGCGAGGTAATCGTTGACGGTGACGACATGGACGCCGCGGCCGGCGAGCGCGTTGAGATAGACCGGCAGCGTCGCCACCAGGGTTTTGCCTTCGCCGGTCTTCATTTCCGAGATGCGACCTTCGTGCAGCACCATGCCGCCGATCAGCTGCACGTCGAAATGGCGCTGGCCGAGCGTGCGCTTGCCAGCCTCGCGAACGGTGGCAAAGGCGGGCACCAGAATGTCGTCGAGCGACGTGCCTTCGGCGACCTGCTTCTTGAATTCGTCGGTGCGGGCGCGCAAGGCGTCGTCGGAGAGCTCTTCCAGCTCCTTTTCCAACGCGTTGATCTCGTCGACGCGCGGCCGGAAGGCGCGGATACGCCGGTCGTTGGAGGAACCGAACAGCTTGCGGGCGACCGCGCCGATCATCGCATCATCCTTCTACGGTTCCGCCGCGCCATAACCCTGTTTGATCGAGCATGACGAGATTCATGCGCGCCAGTTCCGCACCCGGCACCACCCCGTAAACGTGTCCAAGCAGCTGAAAATGCTGCGTTATTTTGGCTAATGCAAGGCGGCATGGAGGCCCAGATTCTGTCGAGAGATAGGTGGGGGTGGTTTTGTTGTCAATGCAAAGGGCATCTTCACGGGCTCGTTAGGCGAGACTGCGATTCTGCCATTGCCAAAGACAGGCGTTTTGCGCGAGTGTCCGCGCCGAAAATCGCGCCTTAACAAAAGGCCCGACCGACTTGAAAACGACCAGCCCGGACCGATTTGCGCCTAAGTCCGAGCGCTTTAAAGATTACCCGGCGATTTGCCCCTTTGCCAAAGGATTGCGTTTCATGGCCTCCACTCGCCTCATCGTCTCCTGTGCGCTCACCATAACGGCGCTGTTATGCGCAACCGCGGCGCCGCTGCGGGCGGAGGATTCCAGTCCGGTGGTGGCCCGCGCCAACGGCGTCGACATTCACGAGAGCGATCTCACCTTCGCCGAGGAGGAGATCGGCGGCAACATGCCGCAAATGGGACCGGACCAGAAGCGCGATTACCTGATCACCTATCTGGCCGACGTCATCGTGATGTCGCAGGCGGCCGACCAGAAGAAGGTCGGGGACAATCCCGACGTCCAGCGCCGGCTCGTTTTCGACCACAACCGGGTGCTGATGGAAGCGCTGCTGCAGCAGGCCGGCAAAGCCGCAGTCACCGACGCGGCAATGCACCAAGTCTACGACGACGCCGTCAAACAGATGCCAAGCGAGCAGGAAGTGCACGCCCGCCACATTCTGGTGCCGACCGAGGACGAAGCCAAGGCGATCGAGGCCGAGCTCAAGAAGGGCGCCGATTTCGCCGCGCTGGCCAAGGAGAAATCGAAAGATCCGGGCGCTGCCGACGGCGGCGATCTCGGCTATTTCACCAAGGACCAGATGGTGCCGGAATTCGCCGAGGCTGCATTCAAGCTCGACAAGGGCCAGACTTCCGATCCCGTTCACACGCAATTCGGCTGGCACATCATCAAGGTCGAGGACAAACGCACCAAGCCGACGCCGACTTTCGATCAGGTCAAAGTCCAGCTCGAGAATTACGTCGCCCACCGCGCCCAGGCCGAACTGGTCGACAGCTTGCGCAAGTCCGCACAGATCGAGCGCCTCGACAAACCAGCGCCCGCGCCGGATCCGTCGGCGCTCAATCCGGCGGCGCCGGCGAAGAAATAACAAGCGACGTTTCCCGGCACGCTCTGAGTTTGGAGCGATCCCGGTTCTGCAGTGCATCACGACGCTTCGCTCCGTGCTGCACTGCGCCCGGGAAACACCGCAAAAGTCATGTCCACCGCAATCTCCCCCCTCGCCCCCAAGTCGACGCCCGCCATGCCGGCAATCGCCGGCGTGCGCTTGGCGACGGCCGCGGCCGGCATCCGCTATCAGGGCCGCACCGACGTCATGCTCGCGGTGTTCGACGAGGCAGCCAGCGTCGCCGGCGTGTTCACGCGCTCGAAATGTCCTTCGGCGCCGGTCGAGTGGTGCCGCGCCAGGATCAAGGGCGGGCGCGCCCGCGCGCTGGTGGTTAATTCCGGCAATGCCAACGCGTTCACCGGCAAGAACGGGCGCGAGGCTTGCGCCTTTACCGCCAAGCTCGCGGCGAACGCCGTCGGCTGCAAGATCACGGAAGTTTTTCTCGCCTCGACCGGCGTCATCGGCGAGCCGCTGCCGGCGCAAGCTTTTGACGGCGTCATGGCGCGTCTGGTCGCGGAGGCGACCGACGAAGGCTATGTCGACGCTGCCGGCGCCATCATGACCACCGACACGTTCCCGAAGCTTGCCACCGCGAGCGCGCGGCTTGGCGGCGCCACGGTGACCATCAACGGCTTCGCCAAGGGCGCCGGCATGATTGCGCCCGACATGGCGACCATGCTGGCATTCGTATTCACCGACGCGCCGATCGCGGCGCCGGCCTTGCAGGCGCTGCTGCGCGAGGGCGTCGTCGACACCTTCAATGCCGTCACCATCGACGGCGATACTTCGACCTCCGATACGCTACTGGCCTTCGCCACCGGCGCCGCGCGCGGAGCGCCGCGCATCGCCCGCGCCAGCGATCCACGTCTCGTGCCGTTCCGCAAGGCGTTCAACGCGGTGCTCGCCAACCTTGCCGAGCAAGTGGCCCGCGACGGCGAAGGCGCGCGAAAACTGGTCGAGATCGTGGTCGAAGGCGCGGTGTCGAAACTTTCGGCGCGCCGCGTCGCGCTGTCGATCGCCAACTCGCCGCTGGTCAAGACCGCGATCGCCGGCGAGGACGCCAATTGGGGCCGCGTCGTCATGGCGGTCGGCAAAGCCGGCGAGCCGGCCGACCGCGACCGGCTGTCGATCTGGTTCGGCGGCATCCGTGTGGCGCACAAGGGCGCGCGCGATCCGGGTTACGATGAGGCCGCCGTCTCCGCGGCAATGAAGAAACCGGAGATCACGCTGAAAGTCGCGCTCGGCCTCGGCAGGGGCCGCGACCGCGTGCTGACCTGCGATCTCACCAAGGAGTACGTGGCGATCAACGGGGATTACCGGTCCTAGCCGACGGGCGAAAGCGTAAAGCTGTCGCGCGGCGCGCCCGCGGCCTTTATGCTGCGGCTCTGCGATCAAATCGGAGGGACCGCCATGAAACTTCCCCGCCGCAAACTCCTGCATCTGGCAGCGGGCGCTGCCGCGCTGCCGACGATATCGCGTATTGCATGGGCGCTCGATTATCCGACGCGGCCGGTGCGCTGGATCGTTGGCTTCCCGCCTGGAGGCCCGAACGACATTACGGCACGAATCATGGCCGAGTTTCTGTCGGAGCGATTGCACCAGCAGTTCGCTGTCGAGAACCGGCCCGGAGCGGCGGGCAATGTTGCCACCGAACAGGTCGCGCGGGCTCAGCCCGACGGCTACACGGTGATGGAGCTCGCCACCGTCAATGCGATCAATGCGGGGCTCTACCAAAACCTCAATTATGATTTCGTCCGCGATATCACGCTCGTTGCCGGCATCAGCCAGGGACCGGCCGTCATGGAGGTGAATCCAAAAGTACCGGCCGCCACGCTCCCCGAATTCATCGCCTATGCGAAGGCCAATCCGGGCAAGATCAATTTGGGGTCGGCCGGCATTGGCACGCCGCAGCACGTCATCGGAGAGTTGTTCAAGATGTTGACCGGCACCGACATGGTGCACGTCCCCTATCACGGCTCGGCGCCGGAACTGACGGATTTGATCGCCGGCCAGGTCCAGGTCGTGTTCGAACCGATCCAGTCGACGCTCGGATATATCAAGGCCGGCATGCTGCGACCCCTGGCGGTAACGATGCCATCGCGCACCGATGCACTGCCGAATTTACCGACGGTGGGCGAGTTCGTACCGGGATTCGAGGCGCGCACCTGGCAGGGGCTCGGTGCGCCGAAAGGCACGCCCGCCGAGATCACCGCGATGCTCAACAACGAGGTTAATGCCGTTCTTGCCGACCCGAGGCTCAAGGCACGGTTTGCCGACCTCGGCATCGTACCAATGCCGATGACGCCGCCCGAATGCCAGAAGTTCATCACCGCCGAAACCGAAAAGTGGGCTAAAGTCATCAAGTTCGCGAGCATCAAACCGGATTGAGACCGGTCGTCTGCTGCGCCAACATTTGATGGTTCCCGTTGCGCGAACGGCTTCGGATACCGCTCGAAACGTGACACATAAGCACATTCGTACCGCCACGCTCGACGTGGCCTATGAAGAGAGCGGCGGCGCGAGCGGCGCGCCCGTCGTGCTGCTGCACGGATGGCCGTACGATCCGCGCTGCTATGACGACGTGGTGCCGCCGCTCGTGACCGCCGGCTGCCGCGTGATCGTGCCGTATCTGCGCGGTTTCGGCGCGACGCGCTTTCTTTCCGCCGATACGCCGCGCTCGGGCCAGCAGGCGGCGCTCGGCAACGATTTGCGCGAGTTGCTCGACGCACTCGGCATCGATCGCGCCACGCTCGCCGGCTATGACTGGGGCGGCCGCGCCGCCTGCGTCGTGGCGGCGCTGTGGCCGGAACGCGTGCGCGGCCTGGTCACCGGCAACGGCTACAACATCCAGAACATCGCCGCTGCCGTGAATCCGGTGACGCCGGCGCAGGAGCACCGCTTCTGGTACCAGTATTATTTCCACACCGAGCGCGGCCGCGCCGGGCTCGAGCAGAATCGCCGCGCATTGTGCCGCTACATCTGGCAAATCTGGTCGCCGGACTGGGCGTTCGACGACGCCACCTACGAGAAGAGCGCCGTCTCGTTCGACAATCCCGATTTCGTCGCTGTGACGATCCAGTCCTATCGCCATCGCTTCGGCTATGCGGCGGGCGATCCGGCGCTGGAGCCGATCGAAGAGCGCCTCGCCGCGCAGCCCGCGATCATGGTGCCGACCATCGTGCTGCACGGCGCGTCGAGCGGCATCCAGCCGCCCGCGGGCTCGGAAGCCCATGGGCGGCATTTCACCGGGCCACACCAACGACGCGTGCTGCCGAAGATCGGGCACAATCTGCCGCAGGAGGCGCCGCTGGCGGTCGCCGACGCGGTCCTGGAATTGATCGGCGGCAAGTAACGCCGGCGCTGCGGGGATTTCGCGCGTTAAACCTGCTTTAACCGTGGCGGCGATTGCGGCACTCTGCGCAAACGCATTGAAAGTGCCTTTACCTTACGTCGCTTAGATTGGGGCCGGGCCGTGCGCGTCAAACTTGTCCTGGTAGCCGCCTGCGCACTCATCGATGCCGATGGCCGCGTGCTGATCGCACAACGGCCGAAGGGAAAGTCGATGGCGGGTCTGTGGGAGTTTCCCGGCGGCAAGGTCGAAGCCGGCGAAGGGCCGGAACAGAGCTTGATCCGAGAGTTGAAGGAGGAACTGGGCATCGTCGTCAAGGAGGAGTGCCTCGCGCCGCTGACCTTTGCGAGCCACCGCTATCCCGACTTCCACCTTCTCATGCCGCTCTATGTCTGCCGGCGCTGGGAAGGTTTTGCTACCGCGCAGGAGGGACAGAGGCTCAAATGGGTGCGGCCGACCGAGCTCCGCGACTATCCGATGCCGCCCGCCGACGAACCGCTGATCTCTCACCTCACGACGCTCATATGATCCGAACGGCAGAAGGCCCGAAGACAATGTTGAAGAACCCGAGCTTCCCGATCTTCGCCACTGTCATACGCTTCATGCGCGACGAGCGCGGCGCGACTGCGATCGAATATGCGCTGGTCGCGTCGGGCATCGCGGTCGCGATCGCTTCCACGGTCGTGTCGCTCGGTTCGGCGGTCAAGAACAATCTCTACGGCAACGTCGCCTCGGCGCTGAAATAGCGTGTAGCCGGCGCCAGCGAAATCCAGGCTACTTTCCAGCCTTCTCCCCCGTCGAAATCTCCCGCGTGCCGAGCGCATCGGCGAGCCGCGCTTTCGCCGAACCCGGCTTGAGCGGCCGCTGCTGATCCGGATGCGGCGCCCAGCCCGACAACCAGACGATCTCGAACGTCGCGCGCACGCGGCCGTCATCATCGGCAAAGCGCTGGGCATAGATTTCGGCCATGCGGTGCAGCGTCGCGCGCTTGAGCGGCGTGCGGCGGCGGACCAAAAGCGCATTGGTCGCACCCATGCGCCGCAGATCGTGCATCAGGCCGAACACCGAGTCGTAGCGCACGGTGACGCGATCGACGTCGGTCACCGGCAGCGCAAATCCGGCGCGCTGCAACAAGGCGCCGAGAGCGCGCACATCGGCGAACGGCGCGACGCGCGGCGAGGCGCCGCCTTCGACATCGCTCTCCGCCGCGGCAAAACTCTGCCGCAGCTCAGTCAGCGTCTCGCCGCCGACGAGCGCTGCGAGCAGCAAGCCGTCAGGCTTCAAGGCGCGGCGGACTTGCACGAGCACGCCCGGCAGGTCGTTGACGAATTGCAGCGCCAGCGCCGACACCACGAGATCGAGGGTGGCATCGCCGAACGGCAGCGCCTCCTGGTCGGCGGCGACAAAAATTTCACCGCACGCCGCATCCGGCATGACATCGGCGGCGACGACCCTGCCGACCGATTCGAGGCGGGCGAGCGCGTTGCGCACCGCGTCCCCCGGCGTGCCGAGATCGACGGCGAGTTCGAAGCGGCGCAGCACCGCCGCGAGCCGTTCCGCAAGGTCATCGGCCACGCGGTCGAGCAGGAATGTCGCCGGCCCCAACGCGGCGGCGCGGCGGCGGCGGTGCCGCAGCAGGGCGCGATCGAAAATCATGGAATTCTCGGCCATGATCCGGTGGTCACCTCTGCGCCGATGACAACGGCATCGCGGAACGGTAGCGTTGCGGCATGTCGGTCCTGGTCAGCTTTGTACTTCCTTCGCGGCTGCGACGTGCCGCCGCCGCGGCGCGCGCGGTGTTGCGCACGGCGCTGGATCTCGCTTTGCCGCCGCTGTGCGCGGCCTGCCGCGAGCCGGTCGACGGCAAGGGATTATGTCCGGCGTGCTGGTCGAAACTCTCGTTCATCACCCGGCCCTATTGCGAGCGGCTCGGCATTCCCTTCGTCTATGACCCGGGTCCGGGCATCCTGTCCATGGAAGCCATCGCCGACCCGCCGGCCTACAACCGCGCCCGCGCCGCGGTACGGTTCGACGAGATTTCCCGCGCCCTGGTCCATGCGCTCAAATATGGCGACCGGCTCGATCTGGCGCCGATGATGGGACGCTGGATCAGCCAAGCCGGGCGTGAATTGTTGGCCGAGGCCGACGCACTGGTGCCGGTGCCGCTGCATTGGCGCAGGCTTTGGGCCCGGCGCTTCAACCAGTCGGCCATGCTGGCGGCCGCCATCGCGGCGGACAGCGGCGTCCCGGTTGCCGCGGCGGTCCTCAAGCGCGTCAAGCCGACGGCACAGCAAGTCGGGCTGTCGCGGCCCGAGCGCGCCGCCAACGTGCAGGGCGCGTTTCGCGTGCCGAACGAGGGCAAGGCCGCCGTCGCCGGCCGCCGGCTAGTCCTCGTCGACGACGTGCTGACCTCCGGCGCCACGGTCGACGGCTGCGCCCGGGCGCTCATTCGCGCCGGCGCCGCCAATGTCGATGTGCTGATTTTCGCCAGGGTTGCCGATCCGGGGCGAACGTCCATATAACCAATCAACAAGACCTTTCGCATCATCATGGCCGCGGTCGATATCTATACCATTCGCTACTGCCCTTATTGCCAGGATGCGAAGGACCTGCTGTCGCGAAAGGGTGTAAGCTTCCACGAGATCGATGCCAGCGGAAATCGGGACATACGCAAACAGATGATCGAGCGCGCGGGCGGGCAGAGCACCTATCCGCAGATCTTCATCGGCGCGACCCATGTCGGCGGCTGCGACGATCTTTATGCGCTGGACGAAGCCGGCAAGCTCGACCCGCTGCTCGCCGCGGCCAAGGAATAGGCGCAAGGAATAAGCAGATGGCAATTGCTTCGACCTTCAAGGTCGCACTCATCCAGATGCGCTCGGGCCTGGACCCGGAAGCCAACCTTGCCGCCGTGCTGGCCGGCGTCGACGAAGCCAAGGGCGGCGGCGCCGATTACGTGCAGACGCCGGAAATGACCAACGTGCTCGAGAACAAGCGCGAGCGGCTATTCACGAAAATCTTCGGCGAGGAGCAGGATCCGACCTTGGCGACTATGCGCGAGGTCGCGCGCAAGCTTTCAATTTACATTCATCTCGGCTCGCTTGCGGTCAAGGCTTCTCCTGAGAAAGCGGCGAACCGTGCGTTCCTGATCGACCGCAACGGCGACATCGCCGCGCGCTACGACAAGATCCACATGTTCGATGTCGATCTCGCCGGTGGCGAGAGCTATCGCGAATCCAACACCTATCGTCCGGGCGACCTCGCCGTGGTCGCCGACCTGCCGTGGGGCAGACTAGGCCTGACGGTTTGCTACGATCTGCGCTTCCCGGCGCTCTATCGCGCGCTGGCCGAGGCCGGCGCCTCGTTCCTGGCGATTCCTTCCGCCTTCACCAAACAGACCGGCGAGGCCCATTGGCACGTGCTGATGCGCGCGCGCGCCATCGAGAACGGCTGCTTCGTGTTCGCCGCGGCGCAAGGCGGCAGACACGAGCACGGCCGCGACACGTTCGGCCACTCGCTGGTGGTCGACCCGTGGGGCAGGATCATCGCCGAGGGCGGCACCGAGCCGGGCGTGATTTTTGCCGAGGTCGATCCGGCGGAAGTCGCCGCCGCGCGCAGCCGCGTGCCGTCGCTGAGCCATGGCCGGCGCTTCGAGCTGGTCGAGCCGATGGCCGAGCCTACCTACCTGCATGCGGTGCGGGGCTCGCAATGATCCGTTACACGCTCGCTTGCGAGCACGAGCATAGTTTCGAAAGCTGGTTTCAGAACTCCGCCGCTTACGACAAACAGTCGAAGCGCGGGCTTGTGACCTGCCCCATCTGCGGCTCCGCCAAGGTAGAGAAAGCGATCATGGCGCCGCGGCTGGCGCGCGCCGATGTGCCCGAGCCGCCGCCCGTCCCGGCACCGCCGGCCGCGGCACCGCCTGCGCCAGTGAAAACACCAGTCGCCATCATGTCGTCGCAGGAGCGCGAACTGCGCCAGAAGCTCAAGGAACTGCGCGACCACGTTACCAAGAACGCTAACTATGTCGGCGCAAAATTCCCGGAAGAGGCGCGTAAAATCCATTACGGCGAGACTGAGCATCGCTCGATCTACGGCGAAGCCTCTGCCGACGAAGCCAAGGCGCTGCACGAGGAGGGGATCGAGTTTCATCCCCTGCCCATCCTGCCGGACGACCAGAACTGAATTCTATTTTTCCGCAAAAATCAGCAGCGCCACGCCGGCGACGACGAGCGCCATGCCGATGGCTTCGCGCGTCGTCGTGCGCTGGCCGAACATGACGCGCGCGACGATTTGGGCAAACAGCACCTCGATCAAAGCCAGCGTGCGCACACTGGCGGCGGTGGCGATGGCGAAGGCGAGGAACCAGAACTGCGAGGCCAGCGCGCCCATCAGGCCGGCGAACAGCGACGGCTTCCAGGCGCGCAGAATGGCGATCATCGCCGACGGCTGCCGCAACCACAGATAAAGCGACAGCACGACCGCCTGCATCACCAGGCCGACCACCAAGGTAAACGTCGCCGCCATGACGAAATTCGCCATGTGGAGGTCGAGGATCGCGCCGCGATAGCCGATCGCCGACAAGGCGAACATGCCGCCGGAAGCAAGCCCGATCAGCGTCGGCTTGACGCCGCCCACCATGCCGCCGGGCTTGAACGACATGATCAGAACGCCCGCCGTCGCCACCAAAATTGCGGTCATCATCGGCAGCGTCACGGCGTCGCCGAGAAAGATCAGGCCGAAGATCGCGACCTGGATCGGCTCGGTCTTGATATAGGCGATGGTGACGACGAAGGAACGTTGCCCCATGGCCATGAGCATCAGCGCGGTGGCGGCGATTTGCGCACCCGCGCCGTCGATCACCCAGGGCCAAAAACTCAAGGATGGGCGCGGCAGCGACACGCCGGTCACCAGCAAAACGCCGATCAAAGACAGCAATGCGAACGGAAAGCCGAACAGGAACCGCACGTGGGTGGCGCCCACGGTGCCGAGGCTCGTCGTCAGCTCGCGCTGCATCGCGTTGCGCAAGGTCTGGAAGAACGCGGCGGTGACGGTGAAGACGATCCAGAGCCAGGAAGAAATCATTCCATTTCCGCCGCTTCGTCGTGACTGGACTTGTCCTTACGGCCTTCTGAACGAACGACAATCGGGCGGCGAGGCGCATCTTTCTCCCTCTCCCCAGAGGGGAGAGGGAGGGGTGTTGGGGTACGGCAATGCGGCGGTGAGTGCGAGAAAGCAGGCGGTTTGGTTGTCCATATCCCTATTTATCGATCTCCGACGCTTAACAACGCACTAAGCGCTTTCATCCCGCTGGCTGGCCAGTTCGCCGGCGATGGCGCGCAGCGAACCGCTCGCCGACCAGGGCACAAAATGATGAGGCCGCCTCTAAAGGGCGGCCTCATCGGTGCTGACGTAACAATCAA
>Ga0307476_10001323_pt1 | contig 15177 bp, 16 predicted proteins | sample atmos_gasesECM2C_2_FD_203314 | JGI IMG/M metagenome (GOLD analysis project Ga0307476, IMG submission 203314) | Hardwood forest soil microbial communities from Morgan-Monroe State Forest, Indiana, United States - atmos_gasesECM2C_05 | ecosystem: Environmental > Terrestrial > Soil > Temperate... | reverse complement strand
TCAGTTCCATCGTTCAGAATCTCCGATTTCCGGGGCAGCATTTTGATATGGAAACGGGATTTCACTACAACAACGCCCGCGACTACATGCCTAACCTCGGGCGCTACCTCGAAGCCGATCCCATTGGCTTGGGCGGGGGAATAAACCCGTTCCTGTATGCCAATGCCAATCCGGGAAAGTTTACCGATAGGCGGGGCCTGCAAGCAGCCGAGGCTGGGGGAAGCCTGATTGTCCCCGAGGCGGAACTGACAGATATGGAAAGCAATCTGTATTCAACGCCCGAAGCGGAGCCCGAGCCCATTAAGGGAATACAAGAGAGTATGAATGTGAATAACCAAGACGCTCAGATTCTCTCAAACGGGCTGGGGCTGCTAAATCAGGTGGCACAATCGGCGGCAAACGAGTTCCCAACCAATCAGGACCAAGGTCCTAGCCCAAGGCTTCCGGTTCCACTGGTTGGCTCCGTCTGCTCGCAAAAGTATCCAGAGGGGTATTACAACTCCGCAGCTGATTATTATGAGGAAAACATTGTAAAGTAAAGCGCTGTAGAATCGCAGAGCGGGGGAAATATTCCCCCGCTTTTTTTCTAATAAGGAACGTGGAGGGACTCTGGTTCCGCCAAATATCTCTTTAGTTCCTCTATTCTTTTCAGTTTCCAATCGTGCGCGAGGCTCACAGCCTTTTCGATTTCATCATGAGTCATGAAAAGCGCAATTGTGTCGCGCTTTTCACGAGCCTCTTTTACCGTAATCCCTGCAATGTCGAACCACATGAAAGCCTGAATCCTGTTCACGGGCGTTCCATCTCCTAGAGCGTAAGCATTTGCAAGGGCCATAATCCCTTTAGTGTCTTGTTGCTCTGCTGCGCGCCGCCACCACATCAGGGCTTTGTCTTTGTTCACAGGACAGCCCAATCCATCGTGATGCATGGTTCCCAAAGCGGCCTGCGCCGGAGCGTATCCCTTGCCCGCGCTGCGCTGAAGTAATTCCAATGCTTGTGGGTAGTCCCTCCCCACTTCTTCACCGGTCATGTACAAGATCCCAAGGTCACCCTCACCTTTTGCAAACTCCTGATTCGCGGCTTTCCGCCACCACTTCACGGCCTCTTTCATATCCTTGGGCACGTGCTCGCCGTGGGCATAATATTTGCCAAGCGTCCATTGTGCCCGGTTAATTCCGCCCTCCGCCGACCTGCGTAACAACTTCATCCCTTCGGTTTCGTCTTTACCCACGCCAACCCCGAACAGGTACAACCCACTAAGCTGAAGCTCTGCCATATGCTGCCCGCCTTCGGCGGCTTTCTTCCACCAGTAAATTGCCTCGTGTTGATTTTGCGGCACTCCATCGCCCCAACTCAGGAGACTACCCAAAAGGTTCTCCGCATCGAGATCGCCTTTCTCCGCAAGTGAGAGAATCTTGGCTACGCTCGCCGGTGACGGGTTGTTTTTTTTAAATTCAGCCAAAGCGGGAATAGAGCACAAGCCAATGCACAAAGCCGCTAAGCAGGTTCTTGCGTTGAAGCGGAACATACGCAAGAAGGTCTACCAATGCCGTCTCGGTCCCACAAGCCTTTTCCGCCACCAGCCCCCTACTGGGACTTCAGAGCCTCCGTCGGTCGATACTGAACCGATTACACTCGCGTTTTTTGCGGCTAGCACATAAATGGTTAAAAAAGTCGCGCTAGGATGCGATTAGAGCGACGTTTGACAAGAGGCAAGGGGTATGGCATCCCCTCCAGCTCGTCCAGCAACGGCAATAGCGTTACACCGCGCCACGATTTCCTCCTTCCCTCATGACTACCCGCCGACATCTCCCGGCAACGGCTCCCCTCAACCGTGCCCCTCACCCACTAAATCTAGGGGCATGACCCACGGGAACCACACCACAAATAGAGGCAATTAAGCGTATAGACAAGTCCCCTGTGCAAGCCCCAGGAGGAAAATTCGCGAAACTGCCTTTCCAGATTTAGTGGCAAATATCAATGGCCCCCGAGACATCCTTGCTCGGGAAAAGGACCGTCAATCATGACGACGTGTGGGCAACTTTCCAAGGGTCTGCGGGGCGATTTATGGGTGTGGCAAAAATGCAAATCATCGGGCCGCAGAATTCCCGTGCCCGGATGAAGCAATCGCTCTGCCGTGATTATTTAATCGTTGCTGGCTTTAATGTTTTGGCGTCCGGTTTTATCCTTGCCGGCCGACCCCGGACGCCACCGATAGCAACCTTGATGCCGACCGATTCCGCCAGTGCTTTTATCCTGGCGATGGCATCTTCCTTGCGGCGTTCCGCACGCGACTTTTTCTCATCCTCTACCCACACCCCGACCTGCGACAACTCTGCATCCGAGAGTGCCTTCACCGTTTCAAGCGTCATGGGATTAATCCTCTTTTCTCAGGATCTCGATCTTTTCTATATAGGGTTCATCAGGCGACTGCAGCTCGCCTTCAGCTTCCGTGTTCTGCTGGATAAATCGTGCGCGCTGGTCCAGCAATTTCCCATAAAGGCTCGTTAGTCCTTGTCCCGTCACAATAACGTCGGCGCGAACAAATCGCAGCGTGATTATGTCGGAATCCCCCGGATCAAAATCAACTTCGGGTCCTTCAACCAGACTGAAGGATCTCCGTCTGCCGTCGCAGAATCTCAGCTCCAGATAGAAACTATCCCGGCTGCGCGCATCCTCGAACTGCTTTTTCTCGTCCGCGTCCTGGACGGCGGGGTGATTGAGAACCTTTTCGCGGTGAGAAGGCCATGTCCTGGCCACGTCGTTATCTTTCAAGGCCCCTGCCCTCCCTCTGCCGGTTTATCGAATCCCACATAGCAAGCCGCGCGAACCTTTCCTTATATATGCGGTAGGCACGCTGCAGGCTGAAAAGCCGCTCCCTGAGCCCAGGCTTCGGTTTGGAAATACGGTTCACGCCTTCCATCATTTCCGTGGCCGAGAGACGCGCGCCGCTGCTCTGAATAGCAGAACGCACGGCTTCCTTGTCGTCCGTATAAAGCCTGACCGCCTCGCGGCCGCGGCTGACGCTTACATAGAACTGTTCACGGTTAGCCGCAGCGAGCGATTCGGAACCGACGGCGACGAGCGCCACGTCACTCGTTTTGCCTTGCGAGGAATGGCTGGTCACTACATATCCATGCGTCAGTGCGCCGTAATGTTTTGCGAGGATATAGCCGTTATCGAGCCGAATATCACCCTCGCGCGTGAAGCCGGCCACCTCATAAGTCCTGCCGTTGTTGATCCTCATTTTCGCGTCTTTTCCGAAGAATCCCTTCTTTGAATCCTTCGCAAATCCGTTCATGGTGGTGCGGATTTTGTCCCCCACCGCGAGCGCCACTTCATCGCAGGCATAGAGCTGAAACTTCTTTGCCTCCTGCAGCGGCAATATTCCAGCGCTTCCATCGGAGCGACGGATGCTTACCCGGCCATCCCTGCTGTCGGTGACCGTGACCCGTTCGCCTCTGCCGAACCCTTTGCCGTTCTGATGAAACTGCACAATCGCGCCCGGCAAATATTCGCGGGCGTCGGACCGCTGCGCCTCCGTCAGATTGAGCGAGCGCAGCGACAGAAATGTCCGTTCCTCCATGGCGAGCCTCCCCTGGGCCTTCAGCTCGTCCCGGATGGCCTCCGTGACCTTGCCGCCTTCTGCATGTGTGGGAGATATCACGAGTGCCGTCTTGGGTTTCTTTCCCTTTCGCTGCGAGGTTATATCCGCATAGTCGGCGGCGATTTGCCGGTAGCGCTCATCGCCGGAGCCCTCAATGATTGCCCCCATGCTGTCGAGCATGTCAAAGCCGGTCTCAAGGCGCGTTTTGCCGTCTTTTCCGAGGATCTCGCCTTCGCTGATTGCCTTGACGGCATTACGGTAACTTTCATTGGTCTGCCGGCGGATCTCCGAAAGCTTTGCTGTTTTAAGGCCAGAGTCTTTGGACAATATCCGCAGTGCGTCGCCACGATAGACCCCGGCGTGCTGCTTTGGGTCCCCTGACAGCACAATGCGCGCCTGCTGATCCCCTGCGACATCAAACAGCCGCTTCATGTCCTTTACCGACAGAAGGCCTGCCTCATCCACCCAGATGATCTGCCCGCGCGTTTCCGCCTGCATTGCGGGGTCGATGAGCAGGCGCTCCACGGTCTGGGCATTTTCAAAGCCTTCGGAGCGCAACACGCCGCGCGATGCTTCGGCCGAGGGTGCAAAGGTAAAAACCTTTTTGCCGGAGGCCTCTATCGCCCGCACAGTCTCCTGCATCATGGTGGTCTTGCCGGTTCCTGCTCCCCCCTGCAGCGCCGTCACCAGATCCCGCGAGTTAAGGATTACCAGGGCCGCCTCGCGCTGTTCGCGGCTTAATTTCGCATCGAGCCTGAGGGGTTTTCCGTTGCCTCCCAGCTTCGCGTAGACGCCCTTGCCGCTTCTGGCAAAGTCGGTCATGGCGATTTCCTCGCGCAGCACCTCCTGGGTCGTAACCCAGCGCTGCCCGAGACGCTCCCGCCTCAGCACGTTTTCGCGCGCCACCTCGCCCCTGATTTCATCGACGCTTGCCGCCCCTACTCCTTGAATAAGCGCCGTCTGCAGGAGCTTTTTCTCCGGGATTGCCGAGCCGCGCTCGAAACAATGCGAGAGGGCATAATCCATCGCCTGGCCAGCATCGAGCGACGTTGTCTTCTGCCCCCGCTGTGCTCCGCAGATTGCGTCCCGTTCGTCATCGGTAAGGCGCGCGTTCCATTCCTCCCGCAGTTCCGCCATTGACTGCTGCACTTCGTTTTTCTTCTCGCGCGTCTTTGCGCCGAGCTTGCCCTTGGCCCTTGCGTCGGTGATGCCGAGCCTCTCGGCCTCCGCCTCAATGACCTCCGTGCGCCTGGAGAATTTCTCCGTGATATCGCTGTCGATTCCGGCCAGCCTGAAACTGTTGCCGTCTCGCTCGATGCCGTAGCCCAGATGGGCCAGGCGCTCGGCAAAACGGCTGTGGAATGCCGCCTGGTAGTAACCCTTGTCGCGCACCAGATTGGAGAACTGTGCCGCCTTCCAGCGCTCCTCCTGGGGGTCCCAGCTCGCGTTGAAGACAACGGCGTGTACATGGCACTGGGGATCACAGGTTCCGTCCTCCAGCGGCCTGCTGGTGTGGTGGATGAACTCGCCCCAGACCATGTTGGCGCTCGCGCGATCCTCATTGCGCCCGTTCGAGCGCACGCGAATCATCATCGCGCCTTCCATCTCGGACATGGTGTCCTTCACCGCGCCCCTGAGTGCGTCCATGATGCGCTCATCGCCGCCCAGCTCGTAGGCAAGCGTTACCGATTTGGGCGCATCGAAGGTGAAATCGTAGAGAACCCGGCGGACATCGCGATTGACGGGCGTAAGCTGGTCGCCGGTTTTGGGATTGATGTTATCGCAAAGCCTGAAGTAGCTTTCCTTATCGACCGTTCCCGATAACCCGAGCAGCTCCGCTCCCAGTCCATGCCAGTGGCCCGCGCATTCGGTCGCATCGCGCAGGTAGTAATCCGACACCGCCATGTGGCGCGTGAAGTAGTCTTTTGCTTCCTTTGCCCCCTTTGCCGGCGTGATGAACAGCATGGTTTTGGTGTTGTTGTTCTGGCGTTAGCTCACAACATCTAGTGGATCAGTTGCGGATTCTTGTCAACCGTTAGTGTGGCGACTCAATCGCGTTCGTGCTCCCACACGACTCGCGACGGTATGCGATTCACCTCCGGCGTATCATCAACCAGCTGCATGCTCATTTTGTTATCCGCAATTTCAGTCCACAGCCTGTCTGCAAAATCCCAGCCATCGCGCATTCCTTCGGACGCAGTCCTTGCCTCATGCTCTGTCTTCTTCGCAGACCCCCAGTGGACAAGTGACTGCTCGCCTCCCGCGAAGACCAGGATTCCCCCGTGGAACCCTTGGCTGCTACGGCCCACCCGATGGCTGAACTCGTACTTGCCTCTACCATCAGCTTCCCAGGGACCTTTCCAGATCTCCCTTATTGCCCCTCGATCATCATTGGCATGAAAAGCCCTCGGCAACTCGTCCTGCGGCTCTTTGCCTCTGTTTCTAATCCAGTCAAGGAATTTCATAGTTTTGCGCTCCCTCCGACTCATCGACTCAAAATCCGCGCCGCATATTCCGGCAGATTTCTCACTGCCGTCTCACGCGACGGCGAATCAACTGTGCTGCTTAGCATCCACGAGACAGCAGCGGCGCTGTCTTTTGTCGCTTGGGGCTCTTTGCTGCGTATCCGGCGAATCATCGCCTGCAGCAGCACGAGGACCGGACAGAGCAGGCAAAGCAACGCCACGATTACTTCCGGCCGCGTTAAGTCGAAGCCCGCGGGCGGCGGAAAAATCTGTGTAATCACGATGAACAGTGCCAGCGCCAGGACGACCTTTAAGCCCTGGCCCCTGCCCTTTTTCTTTTTGTCCGCTGCCGGCGCCGCCGGCACCGGCTTTTTTTGCGCGCCCATCTCTTCCCATTGCGCCGACCATGCTTTGTACTTGCGCATCTGTCCGAATGCGCCCGCTGTTTTTGTCGCCGCACCGACCGCAAGGAGTGCAAACCACCATTGCAGCTTGCCCTGATGCCAGCCCGCGAGGACAGCGCCGCAGCCCGCAAAAAGCAGAATGGTGACGGAGGGATTGCCCGCCAGCCGCGTAAGTGCACCAGGCCGATTCATTTTTGCCTGAAGGTTTGCAGCATCATGTTAGTGCCGCTGCTCTTGAAGATGCGCCCGGACTGGAACCACACGCCGGTCACCAGATAGTTGTTTTCCCTGCCGCCGCTTTTTAAAATTCTTGCAAAGTCACCTGGCTCTATCTGATATTCCATGCTTTCCGAGTAACCCCTGCTTTCCGTGCTGCTTGTTCCCCGGCCACGATTCGCCCCCCAATTGCTTCCCCTGCCGTCAGAAGACCCGGAGCCGTGGCTGCTGCCGTGGCCTCTCTGTGGCCCGCCCATGCTGTGGGATGCGTTCGTGGAGCCGCCGTAATTGCGCGACGTGCCGGTATTGACGCTTTCACCCGACGACATGCCGGTATTGATGCTTTCGGAATTTCCCGCGCTGTAGGTGCCGTGCCGCTTCATTACTTTTCCTATCACCCGCGAAGCGTACTCATTTGTTTCCGGGCAACTGTTTGAATGGTAAATCTGGGTCATAAATTTCCCGACGAGCGCGTGAGCGGCGTCGCGGGGATTGTCGCCGCCGATTTTCGCGTAGTAGGTCGGAAGCGTCTGGGTCAGGTACGTGACACAGCATCTTGACCCCCGGCACATGGATAAAAATTCCGCGTCATAGCTGCTTACCGTCTCCTGCGCTTCGTCCGAAAAAAGGAACACGCCGCGCGCGCGGTGTTTTTCTTCCAGTGAATTGCGACTTAAGACCGCACGTTGCCACATAAATTTAAAAAGCTGTTGGGCGATTACTCCGTCTTCGTTCCAGGTGAGTGTGGGCATACAGAGCAGTATCACCGACCCATGAAAGGTCATTTCAGGGACGATGCTGGTTTTTGAGCAGAAGGCTTTTTGCAGCCGCCCATGCTTGAAGCGGTCAAGCACGGTGCTGACTGTAACCACCATATTGCCCCGCGTTTTGTCGGGAATGCCCGGATACTCTTCCGCCCAAAATTCAATGGTGTCCCGCATCATGCTGTCAGGGAGTTTTACTTTTGGGGCGCACGTGGCCGCGTTCATCACCGAATACATGAAAGAGCGCCTTTGCCATTCCGCGCTTGTGGGGTCTTTGGGATTCGTAGGCGCCGTGTTGATGAAGCGGATTATGTCGGGGATGGTGACCGCACCCTTTGCCGCGTAAATCGGTGCTATTGCGTACCGAATCAATTGACGCTTAGACCCCTCCCAAAATTCCTCCTCGCCTTTCTGGCTTGTAGTGGCGCTCGCCCGCTTCGCCGCTTCCAGCACCGCAAGCAGGCACTCCGTTACCGTTCCGATGCCTTCAATCCCCTGCCTTGCCATCTCGTAAGTCAGAAAATTAAAGCCCTCATTTTCATCGAAAAGCACCAGCGAAGCCGCCCGCCCGTGTTCCCTGGCATAGCCTTTCCACAGGTCAATATCCTCATGTTTCGCGACAGTCACGAGACCGCCATACCCTGCCCGCAAATAGGCCCCCGCTAACATTCGTCCCGGCCCGGAGGACTTCCCCGAACCGATGCCCCCAAAAATATGAACTGCCGTATAGGAATTGCCCACGGTGAAGACATCGCGCGGGGAGAGCCGCAGGAGCGGAGTGTCGAGGTCCTTTATGAAGGTCATGCCAAGCCTCCGCCACTCTTTTTTCGCAACAACAGTCCCGCCAGTGCGGCCGATCCAAATAACATGCCCGGCAGCCCGGTAGGAATGGCAGTCAATACCCCGGTAATCAGTGCCTTGATTTTGGCGCTCTCATGGTCGTCCGCGTACCACTTCATCTGGCCCAGATAAGTCACATATCCCGCAAGAGCGCCTACCGCCACCGAAATGAGCAGCGCGATCGGTATATCTCCGCCGGCAGTCGGCGCGGCCAGAACCAGTGCCAGTCCATCCTTGCCAAAAAGCATGAGATTTACCGCGATGGTAAAGAAAGAGACGGCAGGATGAAGGCCGAAGATATTGCCGAATCCGCGGACCGTCACGTGATCGGCGTTAGAGACCCCTGAGGTAGGGGGCGTATAACCCACCCCCGGCGGAATAATCTCCTGCGTCGGTTCAGCCAACATTGGCGCGCCACATGCGGTACAGAAATTACCCGGCGTGGTGAACTGAGACTGACAATCGGAATTCGGACACGTAAACATAATCCCTCCTCTGGCAAAACCCTGATTGAAGGGAAGGATGCCGCTTGGCCCCTCCCCTGTGCTGATTGCGAAAACAGCCCTCAGCGTTCAAGCTCCGGCGCCTGTTCCTTCTTTTGCTCAACGGCTTCTTTTTCCTGCCAGGACTGCTCCCTGGCTTCGGGCCATTGGATAGCCTGCGGCTCCTGTTCAGTTACGGCCCGTCCGTACATCGGTTCTTCGACGACTTTCTGCCGGATGTCCGTTATTGCGTTGCCCAGGCCCTTGTAAAGCTCGTCAAGAAAATTCTCGTCAGCCATATCCCTAAAACCTCCTTTTGCGACTCAGTGGAAAAGCTTGGGTGACGGCATTGCTCACCGTCACCCTTGCAGTCAGTTGTCGCCGCTGCGTATCACAATCCGAATGACTTGAAGCGCTAAGCTGAGGAAAGTCAGGAAATCCATGTTCGTTTCTCCCTTCCGATCAAACTGTTTGCAGCGTACAGGTGAAGCTCACGCGCGAACAGTTGAGTGAAGTTATCGGATGTGCGATCTGAGGAGGTGCGCTCACTCCTCATCGCTCCGCCGCCAGTCTTTGCAATAGATCTTCAAGGTCCTTGCGTTCCTGCAGCGGCGAGAGAATCGGCCAGAGGTTAATCAGGATTTCCACTAGCTGGGAGAGCTTTGCGCTGTAGCCCTTGTCGCGCAGCGCCTCCGGGTTCCACGAACACACAGCGCGATATCCGCTACCGGCAGGGACTTCGATTCTCATCGGGTCCTGTGCACCCTCGGCCTCGTAGTATTCGCTCAGGTATTTCTGCAGGCTCAGGCGCCCGCCGCGCACGCGTGCATCAAGGAGTGGCACCCAATCAGGGGGAAGATCGAATACCAGTATTCCAATTTCCTCTTCCGTGAATTCCTTTCCCTCCAGTGCGCCGTCCGCCAGGAATTTCAGGAAGCGGAACGAACGGCTGGATCTTGCAAAGCGTTTGCTCCGCCTGATTCGTTCAATCTCCTGTCTTATCCCTTCACTCCTCGGTGTTCCGATCTCCTTGAAAGACATGCAACCTCCGTCGTCCCGCGCTGAATTTTGAAAACACTTCGGGCGCGGCCCTCGCGGGCTTTTTATTTCGCCCTTTCGTTGTCGGTTGGAAAGTTTTTTACAGCTCGTTACTTGCTTTGGCTTAGTGCAACCCCGATGCCAAAAGACCAGCGTTGAAAACACGTGAGATGAGAAATTGAAATCTCACGCGGTAACCCTTGGTAATGGCGTAATAATGAGATTCGTACCCTTGGTAATGGGCCAAGAATGAGATTCGTAACCTCGGTAATGGCCTAAGAATGAGACTGGTTTCTCAACAATCGGCTCGGTTAATCTTTATCGAGCGATTGCTGGCTTGCTTCCTTGCTTTTTCGTGTGCGTTTGACTTCCGCCGACCAGTACGGGGATTTTTTTTCGTATCTCCGTTTTTGCTCCGCAGGCTGGGCCACTGCTTGCAAATGTTCACGGGGGTTTGAGGCGTGTCCCGCCGCTTGGTTAAAGTAACTCCGGCTATGCTTGAAGCGCTCGCCAAACTCCTTCACCAGTTCCGGCCCGATGCCGCCCTGCAAGGCCGTGAGGGTTTCCAGCCGGTCCTGTGCGGCCTCCGGCAGAGCATTTTGGTTTACCAGCAGCTCGGTTGCGAGCAGCCGCACCACCCATGACCTCATCGAATCGCCTATGTCCACATGCTGACGGCGGCACATTTCCTCAAACAAGCGCGCAGTGCGAAACACGGCCCCGGCCATTTGTCCGGTTTCGCTTACCGATTGCACGAGATGGCTTTTTTGGATTGCCGGGTTTATCGCCGCTTCCTGCCGAGGCTCTAAAAAGATTCCACCGGAAATTTCCTTGTGACGTTCCGCCTGTCCCTTGCGAATCTCGCGCATGAACTCCGCAGCTTGTTTTAACGAATCAAGCAGCTCACTTTCATCTGACGATTTGGACACGTCGGGACCATGCGTATGTTAAAGACCCCTCCACCCTACCCCGTCTTCACACTTCGCTCCAGTTACGGTTTCATGACAGCAAACAAGGCTGGTGATTGAAATTCACGAGACGATTCAAGCTGTTCTCCTTCGCATAACGTGGCCTAACTTACGTCAGGCAGGGTACGCGCAGGATACTGGCCTGGGGGAAACCGTGGCCTCAGTCACAATTCATGCAACCGAACCTTTTGTCTCAGCCGCCAAGGCTGCAAAGTTTCTCGATATCAGCCGCCGCCTCCTTCTTTCGCTGGCGCGCAAGGGAATCGCAGGTGCGTATCCGCTCGATGCAAATGCCAAGCGCAGGCGCTGGGTATTCAGGCTCTCGGAACTCGCAGCCGCCATCGCCAGAGGGCAGCGGCCGGGGAGACAATAGCGATGCGCGTTTTAGTTGCATGCGAATTTTCCGGAACAGTACGGGACGCTTTTGCTGCCCGTGGTCATGATGCTTGGAGCTGTGATCTTCTTCCTTCGGAGAAACCCGGTAATCACATTCAGGGAACCATCCTGGATCACGACATAGTCAGCCGCGAGTGGGATCTGATGATTGCCCATCCTGACTGCACATTCCTGACTGTTTCCGCCAATCGCTGGGCATGCGATGAGTGGCGCATAGAAGCGCGCATCGCCGCCATGCACTTCGTCCGCTCGCTTTGGGCATTCCCTGTACGACGCATAGCCATTGAGAATCCGGTCGGCGTATTAAATACCTTCTGGCGGAGACCAGATCAAACGGTACAGCCTTATCAGTTTGGCGACCCCTTTAAGAAGGGAACTTGTTTATGGCTCAAGGGATTACCTCTATTAGTGCCCACCAATGATCTTGGCGATGGAGAGCAAGCCTGCTGGAAAGAACCGCCCTCTGAAGACCGCTGGAAAATACGAAGCCGCACTTATCGGGGCATAGCGCTGGCGATGGCTGAGCAATGGGGAAGCTCATGAACACTAAATCCGGCATCTCCCCGTCTCTGAGCAGCATGGACGTGCACTTCTCCAGTGCGACTGCGGAATGGCCAACGCCTCAAGAGTTATTCAATGAACTCTCTTTCGTGTACGGCGGTTTCACCCTCGACCCTTGCGCGACAGCACACAACGCAAAGTGCCGGAATTTCTTTACTAAAGAAGAAGATGGCCTCCGCCAACCATGGAAAGGCAAGGTCTTTGTGAATCCTCCTTACGGAAGGGAGATAGGCCGATGGGTGAAGAAAGCGTGGGAGGAGTCTCAGAATGGGGCGTTGGTTGTCTGTCTGCTGCCCGCGCGCGTCGATACGCGCTGGTGGCATGACTACGCAAAGAAAGGACACGTCCATTTCATTCGCGGGCGGTTGAAGTTTGGCTGCGCACGAAATAGCGCCCCCTTTCCTTCTGCGATCGTCACCTTCGGTAAATTCTTTACGTCTTGAGGACCACATGACGAACTTTACGATCCACAATCCGCCCAAAGTGTGCGATCCTGCAGCTGACCTTGGCGGTCCTCGCTGAAAGGCTTACATGGCTTACCAGCGAGGCAGTTTGAAAAAACTATCGCGCAAGGCAGGAGAAACGTGGGTGTTGCGCTACCGGGTTACTCACGAAGGACGCCGCGTCGAGCACATCAGGTTTGTCGGTCTCGTGCGCGACTTTCCGAAGGTTAATGATGCGCGGCGGGAGGCCGACCGGCTTCTTATGCGCATCAATGAGGAAGCCCAGGACGCCCGCATCCATTTCGACGCTCTTGCCGAGCACTACCTTAAAGCGGATTTCGGCGAAGACGCGGTGCGCCCGAAATCCTTAACCACGGTTCCGATCGTCCGGCACTATGTCCGCGACTATCTCATCACACAATGGGCCCATCGCATCGCCGATGACATAAAACCGCTCGAAGCGCAGAGATGGCTCAAGTCTCTGCACGACGATGAAGGCCTTGCCTGGACAACCGTGAGCAAAATCAAGGGGCTGATGCACCGGGTCTATAAAATCGGCCGGCTGCATGAGCTCGTCACCAAGAACCCCGTCCAGCACGTCGAGACGCGAACCAAGACCGACTACCGCGCTATCGTCATCACCCCCGCCCAAACGCTTACCATTCTCGAATCGCTCACCAACCCGCTGCACTATGCCCTTGTGCTCACCTGCGCCGCGACGGCTCTGCGCTCGTCGGAGATTCTTTCGCTGCGCTGGTCGGAAATTGGCTGGTGAACGCAGGTAAGGTGCAGCCGAAGACCGTGCAGGGCCTTCTGCGGCACTCGAAAATACAAACGACGCTCGATCTGTACACGCAGAGCGATGACGATGAGACGCGCGCGGCCCAGGGACGGTTCCTGAACGCCGTGGGTCTTACGAAGAGGGTGCAGTAATGTGTGGGTTGAATTGTGGGTTGGGATTTTTGGCCCCATTCCTTCCAAACACTTGAAAAGAATGGCGGGGACGACGGGACTCGAACCCGCGGCCTCTGCCGTGACAGGGCAGCGTTCTAACCAACTGAACTACGTCCCCACTTTGTTTTCACCGGGTTACTGGAAACCCTTGATTTTCCTGTCTTTTCTTACCGTCAACCGCGTCGCATGTGTCAACTGCTTCCACCCCATATAACCGAATTCCGGGGTTTTATCGACAGGAAACTGTAAGGAAGTACGCCCCATCCAGTTCCCAATGCGAGCCCTACGACCCGGAGCATCTGTCCATGCCCCGTGAATGAATTGTAGCAGAGCGAATTCTGATCAGTACAGACTTGTCCTTTTTCGGCGGAGTGGTGGTTTTTTCGATGATTTTCAAAGCGTTGTCTTAGTTCAGATCTCTTGTGTCAGTGAGGTTGTAAGGTTCTGAATTCTACGGCGCAGGGAGAGCAGTGCAGAATCTCGATCGGAGAACGTTTGTTCGGGCGCTTTCGCATAAGCCTCAGCATTGCCCTCGTGGTCTGTTACCGAATCTTCGAAGCTCGGGGACTTTGGTGATCGTCCTTCAAGCCGGTCTGCCATCCCCTCCAGCGCTAACGCGACGCCTTCGTCGAACTGCCGCTGTTGGGTCGCCAGAGCCGTTGGCAGCTCAAAACCGGGGAGTTGGGCACGATACTTCCAGAGGGCAATTTCTGTTAAGAAGAGCATTCGCACTTTGCCAACGGCTTTTGCTCCTGCGGGGACGATAATTTCTCCGTCTCGTCATAGTTGTACTCGATCACCGCTAGGACCGGCGTTCGCACTGCCGTGCTGGCCGCTGATTCCAGGCGGGCACGCAATCGCGTACCCGTGGCCAGACCCAATCCCAGTTCCGGTACCAGATTATTGAAGAGTTCGCCGGCCTGAGCACTGGCCGAACTGGCAGAGGCGCTTCGCACGTAGATCAGCGAAGACTTCTCCATGGCCTCGCGCTCGGCTTTACCCAAGTCTGGAGCCTCGGTGCCGGCGCCCGAGCCTGGCTGATAGGGCGGCGCCTGCCAGGGCTGCTGGTCTCCGAAAGGCGGTATCGATCCCAACGTTCCCGCTCCGCTCGCCACCTTGGTCCCCAGTGCCGGCTTGGTCGCAGTTCGTTGTAGATCTCGTTCGTTTAAGAAGCCTTCGTGAGATTCTTTTGTGACGGGCCGACCAGAAGCAGTGATCGGAAATAGGCTCTTGTCGTTGCTCGGGGTGCCGCTCTCCAAGGCCAAGTCCTCAGTAGCAGTGGCGCCACGACTCTTTTCTGTGGCGCGCCTCGATGGGGCATAGACGTAGCAACAAAGATCAACAGCGCGATGACGACCGCCCCAGCCCCGATGATCACAAACCGGTTCTGTCTGATCTGCTGCCGGGCTCTCTGTTTTGCTCTGGTTGCGAGCTCGGGAATTGGGACGTTTGCGTCCGGAGAGAGTGGCAGGTCGGTGTTGCGAGCTTCATTTTCCTCTAGCTCCTGAATGACTGCAGCGTTGCCGTTGTCGTTGTGTCCGTTTGGATGAATCACTTTGCACCTCCCGAGACCGGAGCCACAAACGCAATCGGCGCCAGGACCGGACGGTCAACCTCTTCCGCTTGGGCAATCGCGATTAAGAGCCGTTCCCGGGATTCCTTGAAGGTAGGCCGGTCGAACACAACGATGCCATCGGCTCTGGCGCCAGGCGCGAGTCTACGGGAGGTAATCCAGTAGTCCTTGATCGCGACCGGCTCGGCCTTGATCGCTTTTCGATGCTTGTCTTTCGATGTCCCCGCAAGCTGCACTTGCGGCGGCAGTACTTCAATGGTCCGTGCAGAAGAGTTCAGAACGGCGAACGGCACGGCCATCTGTTGCTCTTTCTCGATCGCCTGTCCTACCGCAACCTGCAGTTGCTTGCCTTCCCAATGTGGATTCTCAATCCGTTCTGCCCTGAGCAAATCTTGCTCTTGTCTGCGAGGCTTCTCTGGGGCAGTGCTGGTCGGCTGATTTTCCGTAGCAACGTTTTTTGTTTCGC
>Ga0307476_10001322_pt1 | contig 15178 bp, 11 predicted proteins | sample atmos_gasesECM2C_2_FD_203314 | JGI IMG/M metagenome (GOLD analysis project Ga0307476, IMG submission 203314) | Hardwood forest soil microbial communities from Morgan-Monroe State Forest, Indiana, United States - atmos_gasesECM2C_05 | ecosystem: Environmental > Terrestrial > Soil > Temperate... | reverse complement strand
TTACCCTGGGCGTGCCGTCGGTCCAGACATAGGCCATGCGGGCCGGAATCTTTGATTCCAGGAGTTCCCTGGACGCGGGATGCTGCAGGAGAGCGAGATCGCCCTGTGGGACCTTGGTTGGCATAGTTCGCTCTTTCTGTTGGCCGTGAGCTATCGCTGCAGGCCAATCAATGACAAGTCGATCCGAAAGAGATTTTGCGCCCTGCTATCGGCTGAGGTCAAGCGTGGGAACTGAGAATTTGCAGCGTCGATCTTCGTCTTTTTCCTGCTAGGGCGTGTACGGCCGCACACGGCTTGGCTCGAATACGATCCCGCCACGACTCTGCTTCACGAATATGTTGTCGGACGCTAGTAAAGTTGGTGGGGACCACGCGATATTTGGCTCGTGCCGGAGGAAAGAACCCCGACAAAGGATTACAATTTTGCGAAGGAGAGCGGCCATGTCTCTACGCAATCTGTGCTTGTTCATGTTGGCGGCCATGCTGGCTGGCGCGACAACAGCTGGAATGCTGAACGTACGCATCCAGGAATACGAAGTGCCAACGCCGAAGTCGCGGCCCCACGATCCCGCGCTCGCGCCTGACGGCTCGCTTTGGTACACCGGGCAAGGAGCCAACAAGTTGGGACGGTTCGATCCGAAGACAGGAGAATTTAAGGAATATCCTTTGAAGACGGCTAACTCCGGTCCGCACGGCCTGGTCGCCGATCAAGACGGCAACATCTGGTTCACAGCGATTTCCGGCGGTTATGTTGGCAAGCTTAATCCCAAAACTGGCGAGATCGCCGAGTATCGTCCCGCCGGTGGCGCGGAGATTGACCCGCACACTCCTGTATTCGATCATAACGGCCTTCTGTGGTTCACCAATGAACAGACCAACTACATCGGACAGCTTGATCCGAAAAGCGGCAAGATGACTCTGACGAAAGTGGCCACGCCGCACGCGGTCCCCTACGGCATTGTGATTTTGCCGAACAACACGCCATTATTTTGCGAGTTCGGCGCCAACAAGCTGGGCAGTATTGATCCAAGCACGATGAAAATTCGCGAATACAAATTGCCGGCCACGGGTGCGCGCCCCCGGCGGATTGCCTTGGCGCCGGACGGCACGATTTATTACACCGATTTTGCGCGCGGATACCTGGGACACTTTGATCCCTCCAGTGGAACGCTGCTGAAGGAATGGTTGTCGCCCGGTGGCTCGGAATCGGAACCGTATGGCATCGCGGTCACGAGCGATAGCGAGGTCTGGTACAGCGAGTCGGGGATGAAGCCCAACACCCTGGTAAGGTTCGATCCTAAATCGGAGAGCTTCAGCAGCAAGCCGATCCCATCCGGCGGCGGGGTGGTTCGCAATATGGTGGCAACTCCTGATCGGCGGTTATATCTGGCGTGCAGCGGGGTCAATAAAGTCGCGGTCGTGGATACGCAGCAAACCAGCAAGTAACCACCCTCTGGTCGCGCGGCTAAAGCGAATAAATTGTCCTTATGTCTTCGATGAATTTAAATTGACGAGATTCTTCCGACGCTTGTGATAGGAACAATAGAGGAATCCGCGAGTAACGGCCGACACCCCTCACGATGACCAAAGTCGAAGCGATTATCCAAGTCTGCAAGGTGGAAACGGTGAAGACTGCGCTGCATGAAATTGGAATCGAAGCTGTGCTCGAGGCTGCACTGGCAAGATTGGTGACGGAAAGATTTTTCTCTCGCGAGTGGATGAAGTGATTCGGATTCGCAATGATGAGCGCGGAGAAGATGCACTGTGAGACCGGAAGCGCGGGCACGACGAGCATAGTGCGACGGAGTATAGATCGAAACATCGTCCCCAGCCACAGCGCTGCTAGGTGTGTGAAGTTCGCCCCGGATCAAAAAGGATGACCACGGCAGGTTCATCGAGCAGCGACGCTCCGCGATCTTTATACGGCGGAATCGGCGCGAATCCGGCAGGAGTTTTCTTCCAGCGGGAATGGTCGCCTGGTCCTGGCTCAGCGGACTGCCCTGTTTAGAAAAGATTGCGCTTCGTCTTTGGCGAGAGATTATTTCTCTAAACGAAGAGGGTCCGCGGAATTTCACCCTGGTCGCCTGGGGGGATTCGGGCGCAGTTGGCTTTTTCCATACTCGGATATCGACCTGCTTTTTCTTCCTGCCGACGCTGAAGCCGAGCAGGCTTTCAGAGACCGCACCATAAAGGTTTCCTCCCTCTCCGTTATAATCACGCACTACCTATGGATTTTGACCAGCTAGTCACGTTTCTGCAGGTCGCCAAGCTGGGCAGTTTTTCGCGCGCGGGAGAGAAAGTTTTTCGCTCACAGTCCGCGGTCAGCAGTCAGATTCGACTGCTTGAACAGGAATACGGAGACAAACTTCTCGATCGCTCGGGAAAGTCGGTGAGGCTCACGCCCGCTGGCAGAGTCTTATTTGCCTATTCCGAGCGGCTCCTACGAATGCGCGATGAATCATTACTGGCGGTCGCGGACCAGGGCGCCACGCCGCGCGGCACGCTCTTGATCGGCGCCAATGAAGCTACGTGTCTCTACGTCTTGCCGGAAGTGTTTGCCGAATATTGCCGGCTCTACCCTGGAGTCCAAATCAGCATTTACCGCAACTTCAGCTACAAGATTATCGAGAAGTTGGAGAACGGTTCCATTGACGTGGGCATTGTCACTTTGCCCATCAAATCTCCCAGCCTGAAAGTGCATTCCATATTTCGCGACCAGCTTATGCTGATGGTTAATCCGCAGAACCCTCTGGCCAAACATAAGCACGTAACCGTCGCGGACATCGTGACCCAACCGCTGCTGTTACCCAGAACCGGATACAGTCGCCGGGTCATGGACAAGCTGTTCCGACCTCATCGGGGGCACTTGCAGGTACGAATGGAATTGCCCAGCATCGGGATGATCAAAAGCTTTGTCGCGGCCGGGCTTGGAGTCTCATTGATTAGTTCAAGTTTTGCTCGCGACCAGGTGCTGGCCGAGCGGGTCAAGCTGATTCCTCTACAAGGCGTGGATCTGTGGCGCGAGTTGGGGCTGGCATACCGTCGGGATCGAACCCACACGCGCCCTACAACTACATTCATCGCTACAGTCAGACAGCTTTCCGCGGTCGCGAAGTAACCATCCGATTCTGAGCGATGGCCTTATAGCAAGAAAAGGGCACAACCTTCGTACCCTTTTCTGACATAAACACAACGGAAGCAGTTTCCTTACTGCCCGACGAACGTCATTCCGTGCGGGCTAACCATGCCCGTGACCACTGGCGTGAGCACGCCGGTGTGAGGATCGAGTCGCCCTACAAAAGTCGGCCCTGCGGAATAGGCCTCGGTCGGTCCGAAAAACGGCGTCGTGATGGCGTAAACTGTTTCGCCATCGCGATCCGAAGCCAGAATCACGCCCTGGGATGAATATGCGAAGACCGTGTCATCAATTTGAGCGGACGTGCCCCCGGAGGTCAGCGCCAGGTGAAATACACCCTGCTCCGCCGCTCCGGGGTGGCGAACAAAGATCAGTTCCGCATCGGCTTGGCTGTCAAGGACTAAATCGCCCTCGGCATCTTTCGTCATGGAATCCGGATCCTGCAGATTGAGTTGAACCGGCTGGCCCGTGGTGATGTCTGTGGCATTGGCGTCACCGAGAAGAACTGGGGTCACATCAACGCGGGTGCCGTTCAAAGTCGCCTTTACGATTGCCTGCTTGGTATTGGGATTGTTCGACGGATTCGAACAGCTGATGTAAACGTCGTCTCCGATAAACGTCATATCATCGTATCCGCCCCCGTGTGCCGGCTTGGCGAAAGTGTACCTTTTCGAGCCCCAGTTGCGCGGATCGATGATCACCAGATTTGGATTCGCGTCTTCGTTTTGCAGAGCCCACAAAAGATTGGTTTTCGGATCTACCTTCAGTCCGTCATTGTGGCCCTTGACATTCATTTTATGAAGCACGGTTCCGTCCAGGGCATATTCGACAATTGTGCTGTGACCTCCACCCGTAGGCTTGGCATTGTTTCCATAGCCAATGAACACACGACCGTTCCAGAGGGCGATGGAATCGGGCTGGTAATACACGTGGGGCACGCTGGTGGCAAACACTGAAACCGTATAGGGTTGTACAGCGGTGACCTGCGCAGCAGTGGTTGTCGTAGCCGCCATGGCTAAGCATAGAATTGCGCATACCGCAAAGACTGGGGACCATAGGCAGGCGGTTCGTGTCACAGATAGTGATCTCATGGGGTCTCCTCTGAAGAATTGTGCAAAGCAGGCGCACAGGGAGTGTAGGACTTTGGCATGTGAACTTGGTTAATGACAGGTTAATAATTGGCTACATTTGGGTTAATGATTAAAGTCTGGGAACTGCGTTAGCCTACGCGCACAATTCGAGTCGCAGAATTGTTAGTACTTCACGATTGCGGCGAACGATTTTGGATCGAGACTGGCGCCGCCGACCAGAGCGCCATCGATTTCTTCTTCGGCCATCAGCGTTTTGGCATTGTCAGGTTTCACGGAGCCTCCGTAGAGGATGCGAAGGTTGTCCGCAAAATGCTGGCCGAAAGCTTTGGTAGCCTCTCCGCGAATCAGGCTGTGGGATTCCGCGGCCATCTGCGGCGTGGCGGTTTTGCCGGTTCCAATGGCCCAGACGGGCTCATAGGCGACGACCAGTTTGCCGGCTTTCTTTCCAGAGATGGCATGAAAGGCACGCAGGCATTGACGGCGCAGTACGTCTTCGGTCAGCCCGGCTTCGCGTTCTTCCAGAACTTCGCCAACGCAAACGATGGGAGTGAGTCCTGCTTCGAGGGCGGCTTTCAGTTTAAAATTCACAATGTCATCGGTCTCGCCGAAATACTGCCGTCGTTCGGAATGGCCGATGATCACGTGGGTGCAGCCGACTGCCACCAGCATGCCAGGACAGACTTCGCCGGTATAAGCGCCCTCCTTTTCCCAGTGGAGGTTTTGCGCTCCGATGTCGACCTTCGATCCCTTTACGGCCTCCACCGCTACGCAGAGATCGATGTAGGGCGGACAGACCACGATTTCGTCGCGATCATGGTTGGCAACCAAGGGAAGAAAGTCGCGAAAGAAGTCGCGGGCCTGGTCGGGAACCTTGTACATTTTCCAGTTAGCAGCGATCAGTTTCTTGCGCGCCATAGCGTCCTTTCGGAGAACAAATCCGGCCGCGGGAGTCTGCGCCCGAGCGGTTGCCGCAGATGAAATTCATGGTTGATCAAAATCAGATTGGAGAATGAAAAGAACCGCAAATCCATAGATCCTTCTCTTGCTCACAATAACTGGCGTCATGAAACTAGAGCGCCTATTTCTTTTCGGTCAGGGCTTCCACGCCGGGAAGCTTTTTCCCTTCCATAAATTCAAGAGACGCGCCGCCGCCAGTAGAGATGTGCGTCATCTTGTCGGCGACTCCGGCGGCATGCACCGCGGATACTGAGTCGCCCCCGCCCACAATCGAGATCGCACCCGCATTTTCCGCAATGGCGCGAGCAATCTTGAAAGTTCCCTTGCTGAATGGCGAGACTTCGAAGACGCCCATGGGACCGTTCCAGATGATGGTGCGGGCCCGCGAAACCTCTTCCGAAAAGAGTTCGACGGTTTGCGGTCCAATATCAAGGCCCATCATGTTCGGCGGGATTGGTTGCCCGCTATTCACAATGTGGACCACGGCGTTGACATCAATTCTGTCAGCCACCACGTGATCGACCGGCAACAGGAATTTCAGCTTGTGATCTTTTGCTTCCTGCAGAAGCTGGCGGGCGAGGTCGAGTCTATCTTCTTCTATGCGTGACTTGCCGACCTGCTCGCCCTGAGCTTTCAGGAATGTATAAGCCATCGCTCCGCCAATAAGAAGAGTATCGACTTTGCTCATCAGGTTCTGGATGACGGCGATTTTGTCGCTTACTTTGGCGCCTCCCAGAATCGCAATGAAAGGCTCCTCCGGGTTCTGCAGGGCTTTGCCCAGATAGCGGAGCTCCTTTTCCATGAGCAGTCCAGCGGCAGACTTCTTGACAAACTTCGTCACCCCCACAGTGGAAGCGTGTGCACGATGCGCGGTCCCGAAGGCGTCGTTCACGTAGTAGTCGGCGAGGTTGGCAAGCAGCTTGGAAAACCTCTCGTCATTGGCTTCTTCTTCGGCATGAAACCGGAGGTTTTCCAAAAGCAGGGTTTGTCCTTTTTCAAGCTTGCCGGCTATTTCTTCAGCCTCCGGGCCGACGCACTCGGGAGAAAATCCAACGTTCTCGCCCCGAGCCAGTTCCCGGTCGAGCAGCATGCGCAGACGCTCGGCTACGGGCTTGAGACTCAGCTTGGCGTTGGGTTTGCCTTTGGGACGGCCGAGATGAGAAGCGAGAATGAGCCGGGCGCCATGACGCAACGCGTACTCAATCGTCGGCAGCGTTTCACGGATGCGGGTGTCGTCCATAACCCGTCCGTCTTCCATGGGCACGTTAAAATCGACGCGCATGAGTATGCGGTTGTCGTTGAGAGGCAGATCGCGAATGGAAAGCTTCGGCATTATGGAGTCCTTGGCGTAGCGCTACCTGCGCTGTCGCGGCGAGGGCAGGATGCCCTCGCGACAGCCGGCAGAGCCTGCCCCGAGCGGAGCCGAGGGGATGCCGGCGCTACAAAAACCTATAGCCCTTTCTTCCCGATGAAGTTGATCAGGTCGCGGACTCGGCACGAGTAGCCCCACTCATTGTCGTACCAGGAAATCACCTTGACCAAGGTCCCGCCGACGACCAGAGTCATGGGCGCGTCCACAATCGAGGAGCGCGAGTCTCCGCGGAAATCAGCCGAGACCAGTTCGTTTTCTTCGTATCCCAAATAGCCCTTGAGCGGGCCCTCTTGCGATGCTTTTTTCAGGGCGGCGTTGACTTCTTCTTTGGAAGTCTTTTTCTCGACCTGCGCCACCAGGTCAACAACCGAGACGTTGGGCGTGGGAACACGCATGGCGAAACCGTCGAGTTTACCCGCCATTTCGGGGATGACAAGTTTCAGGGCCTTGGCCGCGCCGGTCGACGTCGGAATCATGGAAAGCGCCGCCGCCCGGGCACGCCGCAAATCTTTGTGCGGGAAATCCAGAATCACCTGGTCATTGGTATAGGAGTGAATGGTCGTCATGGTGCCTAAAATGATTTTGAAGTTGTCATGGACAACTTTCACGATGGGCGCCAGGCAGTTGGTAGTGCAGGAGGCGTTCGAGATGATGTTATGCTTGGCCGCATCGTAAACCTGTTCATTCACACCGAGCACGAGAGTGACATCTTCGTTCTTGGCGGGAGCGGAGATGATGACCTTCTTGACCGGTCCGCGGAGATGTTTTTTGGCGTCGTTGGCATCGGTGAAATGGCCGGTGGATTCGAGCACGATCTGGGCGCCGACCGACTCCCAAGGCAGTTTCGCTGGGTCTCGCTCCGCGAAGACCTTAAAGGTCTTGTTATCTATGGTGATGCTGTCTGGGCCAGCGGAGATCTGATTGTGCAGGTTGCCGAGAATGGAGTCGTACTTGAGCAAGTGGGCGAGCGTCTTGGGGTTGGTGAGATCGTTGACCGCTACGAATTCGATGTTCGGATCTTTCAGCGAAGCGCGCATCACGTTGCGTCCGATGCGTCCAAAGCCGTTAATTCCTACTTTAATAGCCATCTTGCCTCCGTGAGGATGATGAAGATACGACTGAAAAGAATGCGGGGCCGGGAACCTAAAAATGTTAACAGGGAACGAGGACCGCAGCAAATGCACAAAGGCTAAGAACGCGATGTGAAGCCAGCAATCTCGACGTAGACGTTCTTCTCGCTCCAGGAGGGAAGTCGCGCCAGCCAGGACTTTGTTTCGATCAAAGCCTGAGCGTGAGGCCAATCGTCGGTAGGGAGTATGCGCGCCGCGGCTGCGAACTCCGGGCCAGTGATCTTGCCTCGGAGGGTGCAAGGAGCGATTCGCACCTACGGATTATTGCCGGTGGTGATCGGAGATTCGACTATAGGATCTCTACCAAGCCCTGCCTTAGTGCTTGTGGGAATCGTCAGAGGGGCTCTCCTGCCGCGGCACTGCTACGACAATCAGTGCTCCCGGCTCTCCGGGCACCGTCAGATAAGGCACCATTTTGGGCGATATCGATTCATATCCCAAGTCCTTCGCGGTCTTATAGGGCGAGTAGAACATCAAGTGCGGTGGCACGAAACCGCTTTGTTTGGATTCGGAATCGTAGACATAGTTTTCGTTCGACATCATGAAAAGGAAACCCGGCCCCGGCGCTTTGAAGCGGCCATCCTTATATCCCTTCGCGATGTCGTCCTTGATCTCTGCCTCGGACTTGCCCTCTGCCCGTAGTTCTTCTCTGTGCAGGTAGGCAAGCATAATAGTTCTGCTGCCCTCGGCGTCGAAGCACGCCGGCGCTGACGAGGTTTGCGTTGTCCCTGCAAATGAGCGCTCAATTAAACAACTAAAGCCGTTCGTGCCTTCGCGAACTTTCTCGTAGCCTTTGGGCCCCAAAATATAAACGGAGGCCTTACTCGATACCTCGGTTGGGGCAGCGCTCACGGCCAGTTCGATCTGCTGCTCGCGCGGCGTGGAAGCGGTTACTAAATGCACTTCCCTCGTGGGTTCCCGCGTGTCTTGAGCCGCAGCACTGCTGGTTAGGGCGCCCATTGTGAGGACACCCGCAAAAGTCGTTTTCATCCATCCCGTAAGCTTCATGTTCGTTCCTTTCTCGTAGCAGAGCGATGAACTGTGTTCGCAAATCCGGCCAACGTCGGAAGGTATATTCGATCAGGCCCAACAATCTCAATTCACAACTGCTAGCTTCTGCATCCACAGTTAATATCGGATCAGGAGACACGCCGGAGACATGCGGAGACCGTGGTCTCCACATAAAGTTGACAAACCAATTAGCCTCTACAGCGTCGATAGGAAAGGTGACCAACGATGCTAGACTTTCCTAAGAACGGGACGGTCGCCGTGAAAAACGGGAACCAGACGATACGCTTTGGGGCGTTTGAAGCCGATCTCCCCTCCGGAGAGATCCGCAAGTCCGGAAGCCGCATCAAACTCCAGGACCAACCCTTCAAAGTACTGCAAATTCTCCTGGAGCGCCCGGGAGACCTGGTCACTCGCGAGGAATTGCAGTCCCGTATCTGGCCGGAAGACAGTTTTGGAGACTTCGACCACGCGGTGAATGTCGCGGTCGGCAAGCTCCGCGCTGCTCTGGGCGATTCCGCTGAAAATCCCTCCTTCATTGAGACTGTGCCACGTCGTGGTTACCGCTTTGTGGCCAGGTTGGACGAAGAACCGTTGGACACGCATGCGCAGCTGCCCGCGATCAAGGGCGTTCGGCCCAGCAATGTGGTATTCAAGCGAACGTTCTTGGCACTTCTCGCAGTCGTGATCTTCGGAATCCTCGTCGGCTCCGGCGTTTTCCTCGGCCACCGAGCAGCCGGATGGCAGCCGCCAGATTTTCAGCGCCTGACCGTTGGTCGTGGCACTGTGTATTCGGCCAGGTTTGCGCCTGATGGTCACGGCGTGATCTATGCCGCCTCCTGGGACGGCAGGCCAACTGAAATATTCTCCACCGACCCGAAAATCCCCGGAGCCCGAAGCCTCGGATTCTCCGCAACTCAGCTGCTGGCGGTTTCCTCTTCAGGCGAAATGGCGGTATTGCAGCCGGTCGATAATCGTTTCTTGTTCGCCGGCCGGGGAACGCTTGGCCAAGTCCCACTGACGGGCGGATCTCCTCGTCAGCTCGCTGAAAATATCGACTGGGCTGATTGGTCTTCAGACGGGGCGACGCTGGCGGCCGTCCGCAGTGTAAACGGCAAACAGCGTCTTGAATTTCCACTCGGCCATGTTCTATATGAAACTGCTGGCTGGATCGGCCATCCGCGGATCTCGCCCAAAGGGAATCAAGTCGCATTCCTGGACCACCCGCTCTATCCTGACGACAAGGGCGCCGTCTCGATTGTCGATCTTGAGGGACACAAGAGGGTTGTCTCTGCACCCTGGGTAAGTGTCGAAGGGTTGGCATGGTCTGCCGATGGAACCGAGGTCTGGTTTTCGGCTGCCCAAGCCGGAACCGAACGCCATATTTATGCTGTGGATCTATCGGGTCACCAACGTCTGATCTTCCGTTCACCCGGAGGGGTCACGCTGCAGGACATCGCCTCCGACAGCAGAGTTCTTGTAACCCGCGATGAACAACGCGTCGGAATGATGGCTCTCGCACCGGGAGCAACCAGGGAGAAAGAGGTCTCATGGCGGGACTGGTCGGTCCCCACTGATATCTCCGGGGACGGCAACACTGTGCTGTTTGACGAAGAAGGAGTTGAGTCGGGACCAACCTATACCGTCGCCGTACGGGACATGCGCGGATCGTCCCCCATTCCACTTGGCCAAGGAATGGCGGGGCATTTATCTCCGGATGGAAAATGGGCCTCCACGATTATTTCCAATACCCATCTTCTGCTGTTACCGACTGGAGCAGGCACGGCCAAGCAAATGGACCCCAGCGACATTCAGCAGTACTGGCATGGACCTAGTTGGATGCCGAACGGCACGGAAATCGTTTTTTCCGCAAACCGGGCCGGGCATGCCGTGCAGTGTTTCGCTCAGGACATAGACGGTGGCAAACCACGTCCTGTGACGCCGGAGGGAGTTACTTTCTGCTTAGTTTCACAGGACGGCAAATTGATTGCCGGCAACGGTGTTGCTGTTGGTGGAGGCTGGTTGTATCCGGTAGAAGGTGGGCAGCCACACCCGATTCCAGGCTTGCAGGCGGGCGAAACTTTCGGGTGGACCTCAGATCCGCGCTGGCTGTACGTGTATCAGTGGAATCAAGCACCGGCCAAGGTCTATCGCTTGAACGTTCTGACCGGACAAAGGCAGTTTTTCAGGGAAATCAGTCCCCCGGACGTTGCCGGACTTCATGACATCTCTCACATTTATTTCAGCTCTGACGGTCGAGCCTACGTTTACAGCTATACTCGCCTGCTTTCCCAGCTTTATTTGGTCAAGGGGCTCAAATAGGATTCCGCTCACGCCCGGCAGACTCCGGACCGGGGCCTATTGGCGCGTCCCACCGAATTTCGCAGGTCACCTTTCGCAGGTCATCGCCACATCTTGTTATGCGAGTTCCCCCTCTTCTCACCACATTTGATTGCATTAGCGAAGTGGTGGTTTTTAAACAGGCCGCCGCACGTCGGATTCCTTCATTCTAAGTGGGGGCTTCTGTGCGGTTTGATCCGAGAGCGGTGGCACAATGGCTACGAAAGATGTAGAACTCGGTAGTCGTGGTGAGAAAGTCATCCAGGTGAGATAAGATCCACCACCAAATATGGGAGGGTTGCCGATGAAGACCGTTTTGCGTTATTCATTCTGCCTCCTGATGCTCGTCGTTGCCGGCTTTGCCCAAGACACAAACCGTGCGGGATTTCGGTCCTTAAATGTGGATGCTGGCAAAGTGATCGGGGAAATCCGTTCCTTTCAGGGATTGAACGGTCTACCAAGCCCTGTGATGACGGGACTTCCAAACCTCGTCGAACAATACAAAGATCTTCGGGTCAATCAGGTTCGAACCCACGATGCCATGGGTCCAACGGAAATCGACTCCAAGTTCGTCCTCAGCAACGGAGAACTCGCTTGGCTCATTCCCGACAACGCGCAGCGCGCTGGAGTAGTGAAGGCGGGGAATGCCAGCATCATTTTTCCGAACTGGAGCGCTGATCCGGAGAAACCAGAAAGCTACAATTTTGTTCTGACCGACAAGGTGATCGCTGCTATTCGCGCTAGCGGCGCGGAGGTCTATTACCGCATCGGGCGCAGTTGGGGCGCCGACGTCAATCCGCCGGGTGATTTCGACAAGTTTGCCAGCGTGGTGAAACACATTGCGCTCCACTACAACCAGGGCTGGGCCAACGGCTTCCACGATGGCATTCGCTATTGGGAATTCTGGAATGAGCCGGATGGATTGTTCTGGTCCGGCACGCCGGAGCAGTTTTACTCTCTGTATGAAAAAACCGCGCGTGCCCTGAAGTCTGTCGATCCCACGCTCAAAGTCGGCGGTGACGGCAAAGCCTTCCCGTCCGACGACGGAGGCTACCGCGAAGGATTTATCGATTACTGTGCCTCGCATCACGTGCCGCTCGATTTTTATTCCTGGCACACGTATGCCAACGGTTCCGCAGATCCTTATGACGCGGTTCGCCTGGCCAAGGAAATCCGCGGTATTCTGGACACGCATGGGTTCCCTCACGCCGAGAGCATTCTTTCCGAATGGAATCTGAGCGCCGACTTTACCGAGTCCGAGAAGGCCGAGCTTCAAGGCGCACACAACGCCGCCTATGTCGGCGCGGTACTCAGCTATTTTCAAGACACGTCTATTGAGCGCGCCCATTTCTACCGTGGAGACGCGGCATGGATGGGACTCTTCGGCCTCGACGGAAGATATTTCAAGACCGCTTATATGTTCCAGGCGATGGGCAAAATGCTGGACACGCCACAGCGCCTTGCGGTCGAGGGCGCGGATACTTTCGGCTTCGCTGCGCTTGCGGGGCGCTCCGCAGATGGCACCACAGTCCAGATTCTGATCAGCAACTATGAGATCCCTGCAAATTACAAGCCGGACCTCATGCCGATGCCCCCGGAATTGCAAAAAGCAGCGCCCCCCATGCCTGATATGTCGAAAGTGAAGTTCCTTCCGCTCCGCACTGACATCGTTTACCGCGACAACGCTGGCTATAATCTTGCGATTAAGAATCTACCGTGGGGCGCCGCGCCGTTCAGCATAAAGCGCTATCGCATCAGCAAGACCCAGAACCTCGATCTGGTGGAACAACGATCCGGGAAGGAAGGTGCCCTCCGTCTGTCTAACTCTCTCGTGCCTGACACTGTGGAACTTCTCGTTCTCACACGCCGCTGATCGGTCGGTACCCACAAGTCGGATGACGGGCTAGGCGAATTTATCGGCAACTTCCAGTGTGTCCGGATCGATGACCACGCGTTCGCAGTGTTTTTGCACTGCTGCGGCGAGTCGCGACATATAGGCATCCTCATTGGCCTGTAGATGGGGGAACGGATGCCGCGACCGGCAGGATTAATTGACTCGCGTGTTCAGCATCGTGGAAGACCTTGATGTGGGCAACGCGAATGTCCTCCGGCTTTTCGTAGCCAATCCTGCCACCGCTGTTGTAGTTCTTTTGGAAGTTCGGCGAATTCATCGGAGCGATGGTGAGCTGTAGCCGCGCGCCCGCTGGAATCCTTCGCGCCATCCAGTAAAACTCGAAGGGGATTTCCACGGTTTGATTCGGTTTCAACAGTTCCTGCTTGAATGCGCTGTTACGGAATCGGGCGCGCCGGATGTCTTCGCCAAGCTTGAGCGTGGAACCGTCCGGCAGAACCATCAATACCTGAGCCCACAAGTCAAAATCGGGCGCGTCCGCCTCCACCAGCAACTTCAGGCGCATCTGCCCTGCAACTTCGGTATCCCGCTCAAAGGGTTCGGAGTGAAAGCTGATCGCTCGCTTCTCGAAACCGCGAAACTGGCTCTTCAGATCCTCGTTTTCAGCGTACTTGGCGACTTCGAGTTCGGGTAGTTCGTGTGGATCATCCACAACCATGGCGGGCCGTTCCACGCCAGTCGGGCTTTGCGAAAGCGAGACAGAGTGGAATAGGTCCCTCGGCGTTCCCTCCGGGGCGGACAAATGTGGCAGTGCATGTTACAACCTCGGCGAAGGGGAATCGTCGGAAACGGCGATCAGAAAATCCAACGAGCTGCGTGTGCGGGTGAGTGAACGCGACATGTATGCAGTTCTGGGGTAGTACGAGAACAACCTCGGCGAAGAAACGGAAGCCCAGCGGCTCGATCCCAGCAGCGGCATCGTTTACGAAAATCTAGGCCATAATTACCGACACTCCATCGCGATTTTGTCATTCTGTTTCCGCTGTTCTGTCGTGGTGCTAGCTGACTCCATCTCGCGGGTTAAATACTGTGGTGCATCGGTAAGTCGTATCGTGAGTCCTTCCGAACCTGCGGTAAGAGTGGGGAGGTTCTGTCCGAGATATGACCTAACGTTGTACACTCCCGGTTCGATTGGAATGAGGACCTTGTGGTCTTCACCTGTCGTCCATACGACCACGGTCAAATGTTCCTCTGCGTCTCGGAAAACCAGGACCCAGTCCTCGGAGCTGGCCACCGCGATCCGCCGAACAAAATCGTAATGGGTTAACAATTGGTTGGCAGTTTTGGTTGCGGTGTAGGCTTTCTTCGGATCGAATACAGGCTGGCGACCGGCAAAATACCGTCGAAACACTGTACCGAAGTGGCTTTCCTCGGGATCTTTTGGATCAGGAGGGTCGTCACGCCAGTCATACCAGATCGAGAGCGGGATCTCCGAGGCGCGATTGACCAACCATTCACGTGCGAGGAATTTTGACTGCACTTCGTTGTTGAAGCCGTTCCAATAAGTTGAATATCCCCACTCACTCGAAACGACCGGAATATTTTTTCCCGGAGGCGCATATTCCGCAATCAGCAAACGCAGCTTCTGATAATCGCTTTCCGCCGTCTCGGGAGCAACCTGCCGGTAAGGATGCACTGAAACCGCCGACCAATAAGTCAGAAGACCGGCTTCGAGCGACACACGCAAAAAGGAGAAATTCATTCGGTAACTCAGGGCCGGCCCAATGTAGATGGCTTGTGGAACGGCCTTGCGCAATGACTTGCCGACGGCCAGTGCAAGCTTGGCGTATGCTTCCGCGTTTGGGCGCGGAGTCCACGTCAAATCAGGCTCGTTGTACATTTCCCACACGATGTCATGTCCGCGAAAGTGCACGGCCGCTGCAGCGGCCCAAGCTGCGAATGCCGCTCGTCCTTCATCGTCATGGGGAGATAGCCCATCATCGTAGAGTGGATTTGTATAGTCGAGAATAAGAATGGCGCGAATGTGATAGGAAGCAAGATCGGCAAGAAGCTCATCGTAGGCGGAAAAATCGTAAACACCCCTACTTTGTTCGGTGGAAGCCCAGTCGAAATCCATGCGTATCCAACCGATTCCGGCTGCGGCAATCATTTCTAGTTCGCCAGGTAGTGGCTGAGTGAAATGAATATTTACGCCGAGTGTTTGCGGCGCGAAGTAAGACTGGGTATCGGATGAGAGCTTGCTCGGTGCGACCGCATCATCAGATTGAATCGT
>Ga0307476_10001321_pt1 | contig 15179 bp, 11 predicted proteins | sample atmos_gasesECM2C_2_FD_203314 | JGI IMG/M metagenome (GOLD analysis project Ga0307476, IMG submission 203314) | Hardwood forest soil microbial communities from Morgan-Monroe State Forest, Indiana, United States - atmos_gasesECM2C_05 | ecosystem: Environmental > Terrestrial > Soil > Temperate... | reverse complement strand
GACGTGCTGAAGCCGGTGGAAAGGGCCGGGCCGACGTCGAACATCGCCGATCTGGACAGCAACCTCCGGGCGCACCAGCCGCCGAGCAAGTCGCTGTATCAGAGCGCGCCGGATTCGACGGTGACATTCGGCGGCAAGCCGCCGGCGCCGCCGGAAGAGAAGAAAGACAAGTGACGCCGGCGAGCCGGGGCGTCGGCCCCCCGGAGGATGGGTGCAGCAATGGCGCCTGCCCTCTGGGGACTGACGCCCCCGGCTCGCCTGTGCATTCTCACGCAAACGTGTACGTGAATCCTCCCGCCGCATCCAACCCGATCGACACCTTCTGCACGTTCTCGCCCTGCGCCAGCTTGGCCAAAAACTCCTGTGAAATCGACGGCAGCAGCGTCCCGGTGATGATGGCGTCCACATTGCGGGCGCCGCTCTCCACTTCCTTGCATCGCGCCGCGATCGCTCCCACTACGGCGTCGTCGTAGTGGAACGTCGCTTTGTGGCCGGCCGCCAGCCGTTCGCCGATGCGCTTGAGCTGCAACCGGATGATGCCGCGGATCACCTCGTCGGCCAGCGGGAAATACGGCGCCACGACCATCCGGCCCAGCAGCGCCGGCTTGAACGATTTGAGCAGGTCGGGCCGCAGCGCCTCGGCCAGGCCGCGCGCGTCCGGCATGGTGTCGGGATCGGCGCACACTTTCATGATGGTGTCGGTGCCGACGTTCGACGTGAGCAGGACGATCGTGTTCTTGAAGTCCACCTCGTTGCCGCGGTCGTCCTGCAGCGTGCCCTTGTCGAAGACCTGATAAAAGATTTCCTGGATCGACGGATTCGCTTTCTCCACTTCGTCCAGCAGCACGACGCTGTACGGCTTGCGGCGCACCGCTTCGGTGAGGACGCCGCCCTGCCCGAAGCCGACGTAGCCCGGCGCCGAGCCGGTCAGCCGCGAAATCTTGTGTTCCTCCTTGTACTCCGACATGTTCACGACGACGAGGTTGCGCGAGCCGCCGTAGAGAATGTCGGACAGCGCCAGGGCGGTTTCGGTTTTACCGACGCCGCTGGGGCCGACCAGGAGGAAGACGCCGATCGGCCGGCGCGGATCGGTCAGGCCGGCGCGGGCGGTCTTGATGCGCTCGGCGATCGCCTCCAGCGCCTGCCGCTGACCGATGACGCGCTCCTCCATCTTCTCTCGCAGCGCCATCACCGTCTTGATCTCGTCCAGCACCATCTTGCCGACGGGAATGCCCGTCCAACCGGAGACGACGTCGGCCACGGCCTGGCGGTCCACCACCGGATGCACCAGCGGCGTCTCGCCCTGCACTTTGGCCAGCTGCTCCTGGAGCTTGAGCAGTTCCCGGACCGTCGCCGCCTCGGACGGCGTCGCGCCGCGCTCGTGCTTGGCCTCGCCGTGGCCGTCCGCCGGCTTCTGACTCTGCAGCGCGAAACGCAGCTTCGTCACCTGCACGGCCAGCTTGCGCTCCTCCTCCAGCTGCTTTTCCAGCTCCGTCTTGCGCGCCGCCGCCTTGTCCATCGCCGCCGTCAGCTCCGCCAGGCGCGTATCGTGGGCGGAACCGACCGCCTCCTCCTTGCGCAGGGCGTTGATCTCGGTCTGGAGATGGTCGATCTCGCGGCGGCAGTCGTCCAGGGCCGGCGGCGTCGCCGATTGGCTCAGCGCCACGCGGGCGCAGGCCGTGTCCAGGAGGCTGACCGCCTTGTCCGGCAATTGCCGATCCGCAATGTAGCGATGCGACAGCTTGACGGCGTCCTCGACGGCCTCGTCCAGGATGGCCACCTTGTGGTGCTTCTCCAAAGTCGGCGTAATGCCGCGCAGCATCCGCACGCCTTTTTCCACGTCCGGTTCATCCACCTTGACGACCTGGAAACGCCGTTTCAGAGCGGCGTCCTCCTCGAAGTACTTCTTGTATTCGTTCCAGGTGGTGGCCGCGATGGTGCGCAGCTCGCCGCGGGCCAGCGCCGGCTTGAGCAAGTTGGCGGCGTCGCCCTGGCCGACCTGGCCGCCGGCGCCGATGATGGTGTGCGCCTCGTCGATGAAGAGGATCACCGGCATCGGCGACGCCTTGACCTCGGCGATGACCGTTTTGAGCCGATTTTCGAACTCGCCTTTGACGCCGGCGCCCGCTTGGAGGAGGCCGAGATCGAGCGTCCGCACCACCACGTTTTTCAGCGCGTCGGGCACATCGCCGGCCGTTACGCGCAGGGCGAAGCCCTCGACGACGGCCGTCTTGCCGACGCCAGCCTCGCCGGTCAGGATCGGGTTGTTCTGCCGCCGCCGCGTCAAGATGTCGATGACTTGCCGGATCTCGAAATCCCGGCCGACGACTGGGTCGATCTCGCCTTTCTTCGCCCGATCGGTGAGGTTGATCGTGAACTGGTCGAGGGCCGGCGTCTTGGACCCCGGCGCGGCCGTCGGCGCGCCGCCGGCGCCAGCGGATTCGGTCGGCGGCGCACCGACGTCGGTCGCCGTTTCGGCGGACGGGGCGATGATCGCCCCCAGCTCGCGGGCCAGCCGCTCGGCCGGAATCTTGGCCAGCTCCGGCGAAATGGTGCGGACGTGGCTGGCGAGCTTGGAATCGTTGAGCAGCGCCGTGAGAAGGAATCCAGAACGGATGCGCTGACTCTGGTAATTCAGCGACCCCAGCATCCACGCCTCGCGCATGATCTCGACGACTTCCGGCGAGAACTCGGGCGTGGGCCGGCCGCTGCCGCGTTTCAGCTTTTCGACGGCGGCCGTCAGCTCCCGATGCACTCGGGCCAGGCCGATGTCGTACTGGCGGAGGATGCGCGGCAAATCGCCGTCGGTCGGCTCCAGCAGCTTGAGCAGCCAGTGCTCGACCTCCACCTCGTAATTGGTCTGCGAGACGCACAGACCCAGGGCGTTGACGAGAGCGGTCCGGCACAGCGGATTGAGCTTGCCGGTCAGCGACCTCACGACATCGGTGAATGAGGCGGCGGCCATGTTTGTCACTTGTCCTTTGTCCGTTGTCCCTTGTCTGCCATCCAGCAGCCGAGGGCTGCGGATCATTTAACTGTGCCGATCGACTTCAGATAGGCAGTCAGCCGCGCAGAGTGTTCTTCAACGATGGGCTAGAGCAACGCCGCTTGATGCACGTCAAGCAGCTTACGAGTGAAAGCCCGCCGCAGCCAGTGCTGCGTCTCCTGGAACGAGCCCCGAGCGATTCTCACGAATCTGCGGTTGTCCTGAAAGCTCCCGCGCCCGGCGCCCTCGGCGACGTTGGCGCCGATGCTGTCGGCCGATCGCACCAGCTGCTTGCCCAAAGTGTCCTTCGCGAAGTTGTTCCAGCCATGGACGATGCTCCAAATGGCGTCGGCAAGACTCTCCGCCAATTTACAGACAGTCAGTTTCTCGAATGGAGTCGACGCCATCCGTCACTCATCAGCATAGGACAAAGGACAACGGACTAGGGACCACTGCCGCAGTAAACCTCTTCGCCTTCAAACACCGCGTCGTCCGCATCCTGCTCGACGGTGTGAGTGCAGATCCAGGTGTTCCAACCCAGGCGCGGACCGAAGCCGGCGCCGGTCTTCATGCGGCAGGGCGGCACGTCGGCCGCTCGCAGCACCACCTGAATGTCGAAATCCAGTTCCGGCCCCAGGTACAGGCGAGTCAGATGGATCATTAAAAAGATCGCTTTGCGCTCCGGTACGGGCGAACGGTCCGGCAGGAAGGCGTCGAAGCGAGCGCGCGGCAACGGACCGATGCGCAGGCGCACCTTGCTTTGCACATCATATACACGTTCGCCGGCCGTCACGTCCTGGCCCAGTCCGCAATTCGCCTCGCCGAGCTTGGATTGGCCGGCCGCGTCGAAAAGCATCCAGCGGCCGAGGAACTGCTGCACGCGCACCGGCAAACCGAAAAAATCTTCGAGGATCGCTTGCAAGCCGACCGCGGAGTGCGGCCGCTGGGCCAAAAGCCCCGCGTAATAGAGCAACGCCAGATCGTCGATGCGCGCCAGCACCCGCTCCGGCCCGCTCCCCCTGCCGCCGCTTCCCAGGGTGGACGCCAAGTGCGATAATCCCTCTCCCCTTACGGTGGTGAGGATGGTGGGCGGGCCTTCCTCTTCCTGCTCGCGGCAGGCCACGCGCAACCGCCCGCGAAGCGACGGCGAACCCAAACCGATCAGGCTGAACAGCGCGGCCGTGAACGGGTCCGGTTCCGGCCGGGCGTAGGCGCCGCGCTCGTAGGCCAGGTAAAAACGGTACTTCTCCCAGGCCCGGTAGAAAAGCGATATCAATCGGTGGTTGAATAGGTCCAGCCAGGCCCGGAAGGCGTGCTTCTCCTCGCCTTTGCCGTCGCGCTCCTGGCGCATGACATATTCGGTGTAATGGCGCGGCAAGGCGCCGCTCGGCCCCGTCAGACCGAAAAACGTCACCGTCATGATCGGCATCGGCAGATCGCCGCTGGGCGGCCGAATCTCATCTATCGAACTGGCCGGAAACGTCAGCGACGCGGGCGTACGGAAGCGCACCACCTCTTCGCGCGGCGACGCCGCCAGGCCCACTGGTCGGCGCGTCGGATCGCGTCGCGCCAACACCCGGACCGCCTGGAAGAAGTCGAAGGCGGCGCCATCTGCATAAAGGCGATCGGCGATGTTCATGCTCAACGTCCGTTGTCCGTGGTCCGTTGCCCGTGTTCCGTCGCCTGCCTGACAATGGACGACGGACCACGGATCACGGACAAAGTTACAGCAACGGCTGATCCCCCGCCCGGGGCGGCCGGTCCTTGAACACGACCTGGCCCTGCCGCGTCACGGCCGTCAGCTGGCTGAAGGAGTTGACCGAAACATACAGTCCCAAGAACCGCTCCAGCACGCAAGCGAAAAGATACAGTCCCGCCCCGACGTATTTCTGCTCGTCGAACTCGATCGTCACCTCGACGCCGCGGGCGAAGCCGCTCGACGTGGGCGCTCCCGTCCGCCGCACCACCGGGCGGCTCGACACCGCCAGCAGGCCCTCGATCGCCTGTTCGTTCACCGCCGCCAGCTGGCGGCCGCTTTGCGGGTCGGAAAAATCGTACAAGCGCAGAATCTCTTGCAGCGCCGCCCGCCCGTCCACCGCGTCGGTGAGCGACAGGTGATTGAGCGAAAGGTGCGAGATCAATTTCCAGTGGGCGCCGCGGCGCGACCGCGGCCGCAAAGTCGGCGTCGGCGCCCGCAGGCAGCGCGCGTCGGTGATGGGACCGGCGAAGCTCCAGTCGAACGGCAGATCGTCGCCGGCTTTCTGCAGTTTCAGCGGCAGGTCGCGGTTGGTGCAAAGCGTCCGGACCACCAGCGCCCCCTCGGCCGGCGCCTTGGGATCGAAGTTCAGATCGACCAAATGCAGATAGACGTTGGTGCCCCGGTCGCTCTCGCCGGTCGCCGTGCGGCGCTCCGCGTGCCAAAACGCCTTGTTGACCTCCCGACCGCCGCCGTGCCGGAACGAGTAAAACGGCTGATATTCCGTCGTTTGCCCTTTGGTCGGATCGACGCTGGCGACCGACTCCACCGAATAGACCTCCATGCCCAGCGGATAGGCCACGTCGGGCACAACGAGATACTCCGGCCGCGTCTGCGTGATCGACTTCGGCTCGGCCGTCTGCTCGAACAGATTGACGATCGGCGTGCAGCCGAGGCGAAACGTGGACGCCTCGACCGCCTGCTCCAGGTTCGGCTCCCCCCGATCCAGGAAAAATACGACTTCCAGCTTGTGCTGAAAACCCGCGTCATGTACCTTTTCGAACCCGCAAAGGTCCATGAACAGGAACTTGCTGCGAAAGGCGAAGAACTCCGTCAGCAGCCGGTAACCGGGGAACGATTGCCGACCGTAGGGCAGCAGGCCTTCTTCCGGCTCGAAGCCGACCGGCAGGACGGCGTCGCGCGGCTCGCAGACCACCGGCCGCAGCGACGTGGCTCGCTCCAGCGGCCGAAACACGACTTGCCGGACGTTCTTGAACAGCAATTCGTATAAACCGCCGACGACGGCGTTGTCGCCGAAGAGGAACAGGCGCAGCCGCGACAGCGTCATGGCGGAAAAGGGAATGTCGGCGATGCATTCGATTTGCAGCCGCAGCGCGGCGGCGGTCCGCGGCGGCGGCTTCCATCCTTGCGGATAGGGCGGCGGCGCCAGGCGGGCCTCGGTGACGGCGACCGGCCACAGCATCACGGGGTAACCGGTGCGGTACTGGCAGTGCAAGCCGTCGAAGGCGTCGCGCGTCTTGAGCTTGGTGTGGGCGGGGATGGAAAAGCCCTCGGGCAGCTGGGCCTGGGGGGCGTTGAGGCCGAACTGCACCACGCTCATCGACGGAATCGGCGCCAGATAATGCGGGTAAAGGACGCCGAGCAGGGCGTCGGTCAGCTCCGGGAACTCGTCGTCGAGCTTGTGGTGGATGCGGCCGGTCAGCAGGGCGAACGCCTCGATCATCCGTTCGACGTGCGGATCGACGCTGCGGTTGGGCTCCAGAAGCAGGCGGCCGGCGGCGGCGGGATATTGCCGGGCGAATTCCTGGGAGAGCTGCCGGATAAAGGTCAGCTCGCGCTCGTAATAGGGGTAAAGGGTTTCGCTCATTTGTCGCTGCGTTGCACCGAGGAAAAGCCGCCGGCCAATTCCAGGACGGTTTCAAAAGCGACGTCGGGCGCCGGCTCCATGCGCAGGCGGGCGTCGATGCGGAAACGGAGCGTGCGCATCTTCGATTCGGCCCCGTCGATCAGCGTGGCCTTCACGTCGCGCAAACGCGGCTCGAACAGCTCCACGATCCGCTCCAGCACCCGACCGATTTCTTCGCGCTGCTGCGAGGTCAGCGCGTTAAGGCTGGTTAGGTCGGGCATCCCGAAGGCCACGATGGACCGCTGCACTTCATCCAACTCCGGCGGCACGCGATGGTTGGACTGCCGCGTGTTCAGCAAATCCTCCAGGTCCCGGCGCACCACGTCGGTCATCTCCGACACGCTGAATTCGCGCACCGGCGCCTCATTCTGGAACGCCGGGTCGATGAAGCGGTCCAGAAGCGACGGGGTCCAACCGGATTGCCACGCGGAGCGAGCCATGCTGGCGCCTTCGTTCGTACCACCCGCAGACTACAGGATGAAAGGGGGACCGCAAAGGGCAAGCGCGCGTACCTTGGTCAGGGAGTATAGGGCCTTCCCTTGACGGCCAGCGTCATGGTTCCGCTGGTAATGCTGGAGGAAGGCAGGCCGTAGGTGCTGCCGGTCTGAAAGGCGGGCAAATGGACCAGATAGCCGACGCGGCCCTCCTGATGACCGCCGAATTGAAAATCGACGTAGCTCTTGGAAAAGCCCATGCCCACGCTGAGAAACGTCTGAATCCAGGCGTCGCCGCCGAAGTCGTCCACGGACAGATACTCCGGCGCGGTGAAGTCGTTCCAGGGGCCGGTCGTGGACGCGCCGGGGGCGCGGGACAGCCCCTTGCCGACTTTGCCGAATTTGTCGAGAAACGGCACGCCCACGGAGACGCCGTGGGCGCTGTAATGGTACGTGGCGATCAGCCGCTCTTGCGGGTCCAGGATATCGAAATAGGCGTGTTCGCTTCCCAGCGTGACTGGGCCGAGCGGGGCCCCATAACCGACGTCCCAGGTCTGGCGGATGCTCCATCCCTTCGTGGCATTGGGCGCGAAGAGGACCACCACTTCGACCGGTTCGCCGGGATCGAAGCCCCAGCGGGGTTTGTCCTTGTAGAAAGTCGCCCGGAATCGCTCCTGGACGGTGTACGGCGGCTGTTTCATGTCGAAAACGTGGGCGCCGTCGTCGTCGAGCAGTTCGATGTAGGACCAGCTGGAAAACTTGGTGGAGGTCTTGCGGGTCACCCAGCGCCCGGTGCGCGCGGGTATCCACGAGGCCGGCGTTTCCAACCGCCAGCTGTGGTCCCGCCCGACGCCCATCAAAAGGACGGCGGTTTCGCCCGATTCGCGCTGGATGTTCATGCGGCATTGCATGACCGTTGCTCCCTTGTGCGAAAACCTGCCGCCCCAAAGAGATGATGGACGACTATTGGCCGGGTTTCTTGCGGTGGGCCTCCTCCCACCGTTTCCGCGCCTCCTCGATCACCTCGGGCGTGTGCTGACAGCTGCGCGGCTCCTCGTCGGCCGGCGGGGACTGGCTTGCACCGCCGCCGGCTTCCTCGGTCGGCTGGACCGGCTGATCCGCCTTCTTTTTCTCCTCTTTGGACATCGTGGAACTCCTTGGGGCGAAGCGGGCGATTCACCACATCAAGGCCCCGGCGGTCCCATGGGGATCGTCTTGAGCGGTCGCGGATGCGGCCAGTGGCCGTGGTCCTTCATGAACACCTTCCACTTGGCTTCGGCCGTGCCCGTGTGGGCGGCGACGGCCTTGACCCACGGCGCGGCGTCGATGGCCGTCAGATTCATGCCATATCCCATGATGTTGGCCGATTGCGTCGGCGTCAACGTCCCATAGCCATAGGCCTCCTGGCCGTTGGGGTGGGCCACGGCGACGGGATTGCCGAGGAGAACGCCGATGTGGGCCAGGCCGAGGGCGTGGCCGATCTCGTGGACGAACGTTCTTTGGTAGTACGTGTGCTCCTTGCCCTTGTCGTCCAGAATGTGATTGTAAGTAGCCGTTTGCAGGTCGAAATTGTCGTAGTGAGAATCGTCGGAGCGGAAGGTCGTGGACGTTCCCGATTTGCGATCGAGCCGGATGAGCTGGATGGTCTTGTGCGGGTGGTCGGCCAGGGAATTGGCCAGCTCCAGGCGGAAGCGGCACCAGATGTTGGGGCGGTGCGTGGCGGCTGCGGGCTTGGCCGGCCAGTCCAGCTCGGCGTAGTCGTTGGGCGTCTGCAGCCAGTATTTGCCGGTCCAGAAGGATTGGCCGTCCAGCTGATAGCGATGCGTGAAGTCCGCGTACTCGCCGCGGTAGCCGGTGCTGTGTTTGCCTTTCTCGTCCCAGTCGCGGATGTCGAACATCTTGGCCGGGTTGGGGTCGGAGGCGTCGTGGAACTGCGGGTAGGTGTAGCCCGCCGTTTTGGCGTCCACCTTCTGCAGCCAGACGCGCAGCACAATGGTGAGTTCCGCGTTCACCGTCGCGTTCACCATCGTTGTGCGCAATTCCGAATCGAAATGGGCGCCGGGGATGTCGAGCTTTAATGCCATCGTTTTTGTCCTCAGAAGCGGCACGCGCGGCCGGCTCTCGGCCGCCGTCGGATGGAGATCAGCAGCATGGTTTCCCATCCGAGTATCACTTTTTCCGAGGCCAGCCGGACGGCGATTTCATTTCGCGCCTTCAGCGAGTGCGATGCAGCGTCGTGCGCCACTTGTCGCCGGCCATGTTCCAGGAATCGCCGTCGATCTGGTCGCCGTGGATCGTCGCCTGGCACTCGCGGTATTTGTCGTTCATTTCAAAGTAGAGCGACTCGCCCGTCTGCTTCCAGGTTCCGTCGCGGAACATGGCGCCGTCGTGGCTGTAGGCCAGCACGCCGCCCTCCTCGAATTGCACGATCAAATCCATCGTGGTCGGCCCGTCGTCTCCGTGCCATTCCGAGCCGGCCAGGTTCACGATGGGCGCCGGTTTCGCGTCCGCCGGACGCGGCTTTATCGGTTGCGTCGGCGACGGTCCCGCATTCTGCACGGCCGAAGCGCTGGACGTTGCAGCGGCGTGATGGGGATTGACGGCGATCAGCCAGATCAGAACGCCCAGTCCGGCCGCTCCCAGACAGATCAACCACGGCCACGGCGTCAGCACAAGGCGCAGCCAGACAGGCGCCGGAGAGCGCGGGGCTTTGCGCAGCGCCGGGTTGGACCTTGCGGCAATTGCCGGCTTTGCCTTCCCGGCCGGGGATGCGGCCGTCGCTATCGCCGGGACCACAACCGTCGCCGTTCGCCCGACGGCCAGCTCAGTGCGAGATTTCACCTGTTCGCGGGAGGGGAAGGGATCGCGACCCTGTTGTTCCCTGAGTTCGCACCAGGGACAGGCGTCGAGGCTCTTGTGGAAGAAGTGCTGTGGGTTGACGACGCAGTCGGTCAGCTCAGCGTCGGCCTCGATGAGCGCCTTCTGCCAGTCGGAAGCGGCGGGCCGGGCGGTCGGCCGGGCGTGGCCGTCCTCGAAGCACTGACGCATCAGCTCGCGCACCGGAAACGGCAGCACCGACAGCGGCGGCGCCGTCGGGATCGGTTCATACGGTCCGCGCGAAGGACGGGCGAAGGGCCACTGGCCGGCGGCGATGCGCCGGGCCGGCGGCGCGGGCTCGCCCTGACCCGTGTAGCGACCGGCGAAGGGATGCGTCCCCTGCATCAGCAGCTGGAATATCAGCACGGCCAGCGCAAAATTGTCCTGTTCCGGCGTGCGGTCGATGTGCTGAAAATCGGCGCCCTGGATTTCCGGAGCGATGTACTCCGGCTTTCCCACCAGGCAGCGGAAGACGCGCTCGCCGGCGCGGACCTGGAAGGAATCCGTGTCCACGACGGCGACGAGCGTTTGGACGTTGACAAGGACGTTGGATTCGTTGAGATCGCCGAGGACGTAGCCGCGGGCGTGGAGGGCGCGGACGGCGACGGCCAGGTTGCAGGCGGTGCGCAGCAGATAGCCGTAATGAAAGAGCGGCCATGTCTGCAACCGCGATTTCGGATTGTAGACGTCGAAAAGGGAGACGGCTTTTTCGATGCGCGGCATGAGGAAGCCGACGCAACGGCGGTCTTCGTCGAGGAGGCGCTGCGTAGGCCAGGCGATGGACGTGTGTCCCTGGGCGGCGGTGGGGTCGTCGGGCGGATTGGCGAGCATGGCGGTCAGCTTGTCGCCGCGTTCGGGCTTCGGCTCGAAGTAGACCTTGGCCAGCATTCCGGAAAGGGCGGACGCCGCCCAGATGGCGGCCTCGCCGCCGCGGGCGATGGGTTCGCCGTCGAGCGGGACCTCGGCGCCCTCCTTCTCCAGCCACACGCGCATGAACCAACTCCCGTCCCTCGCCGTGCGACATCCGACCGCGTTGGGAGATTCCCGGCGACCCCATGCAGGGTACCGCGCGCCGGCCGGTACACCAAGCCAAGCGCGCGCTTGCGTTTCCCTTGCCCCGCACTTATAGTCTATCCATTACCATCGGCTCCGGGTCGTCTGCATGCCCCACGGGATTACAGAAGCACAAGCGCAGGAAAGCCAGCGGTTGAACCAGGAGGGGATCCGCCTTGTCCAGCAGGGCCGCCTGGAAGAGGCCGCAAGCCAGTTCCGCGCCGCCGTGCGGGTCTGGCCCGGGTACGCGGACGGCCATGGCAACCTGGGAAACGTCCTCTACTTCCTGGGTCGGTTCGACGAGGCGGCCGCCGCCTATCGAGAAGCGCACCGGCTCGCGCCGCGGGACGCCGCTGTCCTCAGCAACCTGAGCAACGTGCTGCGGTTGATGGGCCGGCTGGACGAGGCCGCCGACGCGGCCTACCAGGCCCTGGCCCAGCGGCCCGATCTCGCCTCGGCCCACAGCAACCTCGGATCGGTGCGGTTGGTGCAGAACCGGTTCGAAGAGGCCGCGCTCTGCTTTCAGCAAGCCCTTTGGCTGAAGCCGACCCTGGCCGAGGCGCACTGCAACCTGGGGGCCACGCTCCGCCTGCTCGGTCGCCTGGACGAGGCCGTCGCGTGCTGCCGGGAAGCCATTCGCCTCAACCCGAACTTCGCCGACGCCCGCAGCCACCTGGGGGCCGCCTTGGCGGACCGGGGGGACCTGGACGAGGCGACGGCGAACCTGCAAACGGCCCTGCGCCTCAACCCCGCCCTGGCCTGGGCCCACGTCCATCTGGGTTTTGTGCGCAGTCAGGAGCGGCGGTTCGACGAAGCCCTGGCGTGCTGCCAAGAGGCGCTGCGGCTCGATCCGAACAACCACGAGGCCCATCTCCATCGGGCGATGATTCACCTCGCCCAAGGCGACTTCGAGCAGGGTTGGGCCGGCTACGAATGGCGCTGGCGGCATCCGATCCTGGCCGACAGCCGCATCCCACAGCCGTGGTGGGACGGCGCGGCGCGGACGGACTGCCCCCTTGTGCTGCACGCCGAGCAGGGCTGGGGCGACACCTTTCAATTCATCCGCTGCGCCGCGCTGGCGAAACCGCGGGTCGGCGACGTGACGCTGCTTTGTCCGGCGTCGGCGATCCCTCTTCTCCGCAGCTGCGCGGGAATCGATCGCCTCGCCTCTTCGACCAGCGCGGCGCCGCCGAACGCGGTCCATGCGTCGCTGCTGAGCCTGCCGCGCCTCTTCGGCACGACGCTGGAAACCATCCCGGCCGCCGTCCCCTACCTCTTCGCCGACCCCGGTCTGGTGGAGCACTGGCGCCGGGAGCTGGCCGCCTTGGCGGGCTTCAAGATCGGCGTCGCCTGGCAGGGCAGTGCGACCAACGCCCACGACCGCCGCCGGTCGATTCCGCTGGCCTGTTTCGAGCCGCTGGCGCGGACCCCCGGCGTACAGCTAGTAAGTTTGCAGATCGGCAAAGGGAGCGAAGCGGTCCGCGCGACGGCGGGCCGCTTCGCCGTGACGGACCTGTCCGATCGGCTGGACCGCACCTCCGGGGCGTTCATGGACACGGCGGCGGTGATGAAGGGCCTGGACCTGGTGATCGCCTGCGACACTTCGGTCGTTCACCTGGCGGGGGCGCTGGGCGTTCCCGTGTGGACGGCCCTGTCGTTCGCCCCGGACTGGCGCTGGCTGCTGGACCGGGACGATTCGCCCTGGTACCCGACGATGCGGTTGTTTCGGCAAAGCCGGCCTGGCGACTGGGGGGACGTGTTCGCCCGGATGGCGGAGGCGCTGCGGCCGCTCGCGGCGAATCGCTAGAGCATTTGCGATTTTCCGACCGTCATGCTCCGCAACCAGGAAAGGTTGCTTGAAATTCTCTTTCATCGGATTTATAGTCGATCCATCCCCCATTCGGAGACGGCGTGCAATGGCATCGCCGCGCCCCGAACGCCGTTGCTCTCAACGTCGAGGACGTCATGCTCTCGCTCACCTGTCCCGGTTGCCGCCGCACCCTGAACATCAAGAATGAGTTGGCCGGCAAGAAGGTCCGCTGTCCCGGCTGCAAGCAAGTCCTCGCTGTGAAGCCGGCCGTTGCAGCCGTCTCGGCGGCCGGGCCGACGGATACGCTGGCGATCGCCGAGCAGATCGACGCGCTTTGCGACCGCTTCGAGGACGCCTTGCGCCGCGGCGAGAGGCCGGACATCCGCAATTGGCTGCCGGCCGACGGCCCCGCTCGGCTGCAGGCGCTCGTCGAGCTGGGTCGCATCGAACGGGAGTATCTCAAGGCGGCCGCCGTCGCTGGGCCGGACGACGCCGGCGCGCGGAAAAACGGCCCCAGCGGCACGGTGTCCTCCCACGACGCCGGCCAGGCCACGCTGGGCGAATCGCCGCGGCCGGCCGGACCCGACCGCGAGCTGACCGATTTCCTATCCCCGCCGCAGGCGCCCGGCGAGCTGGGCTGGCTGGGCGGCTACCGCATCCTGCAAGTGCTGGGCCGCGGCGGCATGGGCGTCGTCTTCCGCGCCGAGGACCCCAAACTGCAGCGGCAGCTGGCGCTGAAGGCGATGCTGCCGACGCTGGCCGCCAGCGGAACTGCCCGCGAGCGGTTCCTGCGAGAGGCCCGGCTGGCGGCGTCGGTGGAGCACGACCACGTCGTCGTCATCCATCAGGTCGGTGAAGATCGCGGCGTGCCGTTCCTCGTGATGCCGCTGCTTCGCGGCGAATCGCTGGACGAACGACTGAAACGCGAGGGCAACCTGCCCGTCGGCGAGGCGTTGCGCATCGGCCGGGAGGCGGCGCTGGGGCTGGCGGCGGCGCACAAACGCGGTCTGGTTCATCGGGATATCAAGCCGGCCAACTTGTGGCTGGAGGAGGAAACCGGCCGGGTGAAGGTGCTGGATTTCGGCCTGGCCCGCGCGGCGAAGACGGAGACGCAGCTGACGCAGACGGGGGCCGTGATCGGCACGCCGGCCTACATGGCGCCGGAGCAGGCCAACGGCGAGGCGGTGGACGCGCGAACGGACCTGTTTAGCCTCGGTTGCGTCCTGTACCGCATGACGACGGGCGAGCTGCCGTTTCAGGGGAAGGACGCCCTTTCGACGCTGATGGCCGTGGTCCACGCCAACCCCGCGGCGCCGTCCACGGTCAATCTGGAGGTGTCGCCGGCGCTGTCGGATTTCATCCTGAGGCTGCTGTCGAAGGACCCCGTCGGCCGGCCAGCGTCGGCGGAGGAGACGGCCGAAAAGCTGGCCGCCCTGCGCACGGATTGGGCGGCGCCGGGCGGGACGGTCTTGATGGCGGCGCCGATCGCCAAGCCGGTCGAGGCGCCGCCCAGCTTCCCGGCCCTCCCCGCAGCGCCGGTGTACCAGCGGCCGCCGAAGCGCTACTGGCCGTGGAAGTGGATCGGCGCGGCGGTCGCGGCGTCGCTGCTGATCGGCGGCGGCGTGCTGGCGGAGATCATCATTCACATCAAGGGGCCGGACGGCAAGGAGACGAAGGCCGGGATCAATGGGTCCACCGGCCCCGGGGGCGTGCAGCAACCCATCGACTTGCTGCGTTTGATCGACACCAACAGGGATGCTGTCTCCGGGCGTTGGCGATTCGAGGACGGGATCCTCGTTGGCGGGGGTGACACCGCAGTAACCCCTTGGAACGAGATACTTCAAGTTCCCTATGCCCCGCCCGAGGAGTATGATTTGACGGCGTCCGTTGAACGTACCCGGGTAGTCGCCGAACGTGCGGAAGGCGACGCATCCCATGCCTTTACCCTTATCCTCGCTAGCACCCACCACTTCCAGGTCGTCTTGGATTGGCAGCAGGGGCCGGGGATGGCGGTCAACGGCTTTCAAATCGGGGCGGATCAGACGCCCAACGCCAACAGTACAACAACCATACACGATCTGTTTAGAAAAAAAGGCGGCGTTCAAATCGTATGCCACGTTCGCCGCGGCTCTGTCTTTGTGTTCGCCGACGAACTGGAACTGCTACGTTGGACAGAGGACACTTCCCGCTTAGGACTAAACAGCGCCTTCTGGGGTGTGCCCGACAAAAACCGCCTGGCCGTCGGCCTGTAGAACGCGGAGTATCGCATCCACGAGTTGCGGTTGACTGTGGTTGAGGTTCAAGACAAGCCGTAAGGGAGAACCGCACATCCCCATGGGAGGCGGTAGCGTGAGCGACCGGAGTGAACCACACTCCGGTCGCTCACGCTACCGGCT
>Ga0307476_10001320_pt1 | contig 15185 bp, 17 predicted proteins | sample atmos_gasesECM2C_2_FD_203314 | JGI IMG/M metagenome (GOLD analysis project Ga0307476, IMG submission 203314) | Hardwood forest soil microbial communities from Morgan-Monroe State Forest, Indiana, United States - atmos_gasesECM2C_05 | ecosystem: Environmental > Terrestrial > Soil > Temperate... | reverse complement strand
CAATTGCTGTTCGGCATTGGTCACTGTCCAGATATGCGCGGTCGGCGCCAACGGGCGAAGTCTCGCCACCGTTTGTTCCAGCATCGTTGCTTTGCCAACGATGTTCAGCAGTTGCTTCGGAGTTTTCATGCGGCTTCGCGGCCAAAAGCGCGTGCCGCGCCCGCCCGCCAGAATGACAGCATGCACTTGGAGATTTTCGCTCGGCATTGAAATTACTCGAAGAGAATGTCTGCTATTTTGCCGTCAGCAATGCCCAGCATACGCAAGTTGCCGCGCAGAGCATCCAAATCCGGTATGAATGTGCGAATCAACGAGGTTTCATCCTCCGGAATCAATTCATAGCTTTTCAAGGAAGCGGGCATGAACCAGCACTCTCCTGTCCCATACTGACTCTTGCCGCCATCCCAGCGCATCGTGCCGGATCCGGAGAGAACGACCAAAAGATTGAAGGCGTCGGTCTTCGGCCGAGCGGTGAAGAATTCTGCGATGCGCCATCTTTCTGTCGCAAAATATTTGCACGCCATCAGCAGCGAAATCTCCATTTTTTGCGACGCCCAGTGCAATGGACGTACTTTGTTGATTCTGGGCCCGCCAAATTGAATCACGTCCATCGCTTTGTCGATATGCAATTGTCGCGGTTGCCCTTGCTCATCGACACGGCCGTAATCGTAGACGCGGTAAGTAAGGTCGCAATACTGCTGCACTTCAAACACAATGATTCCGCCGCCAATCGAATGCGGAACCCGCGCTGGAATAAAATAGGTCTCTTTCTCTTCGGCCTGGTGCACTTGAAATAGATTCTCGAGCGACTTCGAACCGATCGCGGCGGAAAATTCTTTTTTCGTGACCCCGGATTTCAAACCTAGCAGCAGTTCGGCGCTAGGTTTTGCGGAAACGATATGCCACATCTCGGTTTTTCCTCGCCCGCCGGCAGCTGCCTCATGGACGCGCGCGTAATCGTCGTCAGGATGTACCTGAATGGAAAGTTTATCCGACGGGAAAACAAATTTTAGCAGCAGAGGAAAATCCTGCATCTCCGCGCACCTCGGCCCTCGCCATTCCTGCGGCATCTCGCGCCACGCTTCTTGCAGGGGTTTTGTGGCAAACGGTCCGCTGGCGACGGCGCAGCGAACGTCCGTGAGCCATGCCTCACCGATTCGTTCTCGAAGTTCCACTTTGTCAGGAAAAATCGGCGCGAGGGATCGTTCACCCCAAATTCTGGGATGAAATGTCGGCACGATTCGAAACGGAACGGGTATCACGAGTTAAGCGGCAGCCTCTGCTCGCGAAAAAAACTTGTCCAGGCGCCGCAACCCTTCCTCAATCCGTTCGATCGACGTTGCATACGAAAGCCGCAAATAGCCCGGCGCGCCGAACGCATCTCCGCCGACCAGTGCCACTCGTGCTCTTTCCAGCAGGATTGCCGCCAGTTCCGTGGTGTTCTTGGCTACCGCGTGCGGTCCACTCAAATGTGCTGACACGTCGGGAAACGCATAAAACGCGCCGCCCGGTTGCTGGCAGTTTACGCCTGGGAGCGCGTTCAGCCCGTCCACGATTCGTTTGCGGCGTTTTGCATACTCCGCCAGCATCACCGGAACCGTGTCCATGCTGCCGGTCATCGCGGCCAGCGCAGCGTACTGCGCGATCGAAGTCGCATTCGAAGTGGACTGGCTTTGCAATTTCACCAGCGCCTGTATCAACTCCGCCGGGCCCAGCGTATACCCGATGCGCCAGCCGGTCATCGCAAACGTCTTGGAAACCGATCCGATTATGATTACGTTCTCTTTGGCGTCCGCCGCGCTGGCAATCGAATACGGTTTGTTCGGCTCGTACGTAAAGTGCGAATAGCACTCATCGCCCATCAGCCACACATTATTTTTCTTGCAGACCGCCAGAATCTTCTCGTACTCATCCGGCGGAGTAACCCCGCCGCTCGGGTTGCTCGGCGAATTCAAAATCAACAAGCGCGTTTTCGGCGTAATCGCCTTTTCAATCGCCTCGGCTCCCACCGCGAATCCGGCTTCCACCTTCGTCTGCACATACACAGGCGTCGCGCCCGTGTACTTGATGATGTCCGGGAAACTTACCCAATACGGCGCGGGAATCAGCACTTCATCGCCGGCTTGCACCAGCACGCTGGCCACGTTGAAAATAGAGTGCTTTCCTCCCACGCTGACCACGCATTCTTTCGGTTCGTAGTTGGATTTCAATTCGCGCTTGTGCCACCCGCAAATCGCCTCGCGCAGCGGCATAATTCCGCCCGCCGGCGTATATTTTGTTTTGTTGTCATGAATCGCCTGAATCGCCGCCTGCTTAATATGATCCGGAGTCGCGAAGTCCGGTTCCCCCGGCCCAAAGTCGGCAATGTCCACGCCTTTCGCTTTCAGCTGCTCCGCTGCGGTAATCACCGCCGCGGTCGGCGATATCTGAATCCGGTTGATGCGATCTGTAAGCTTCACTTCGTCTCCTCTTTGTCCCGCCCTTTGTAGTGGCGACCTTCAGGTCGTCATCTTGCTCCATTCTTGTAGCGTTGGTCTGCCTGCCGCAGGCAGGGTCAATCCCGCCGTCTTGCGTTTGCTACACTGGCAACCGCCGCAACCGCAGCGGCATAAATCAGCTGCTACAAAGAAGAAACCTGCTGGCGAACTTACTTCCATCAAGAAATCTTCGCCCGCAAACGCTCTTCCACAATTGGCGGCACCAAACCGCTCAACGGCGCACCCAGCTGGGCAATTTCGCGCACCAGCTTCGAACTCAAATAGCTGTAGGTAACTCCCGGCAGCATAAACACCGTTTCCAGCCGCGGCTCCAGTTTCCGGTTCATCAACGCCATTTGCAATTCATACTCATAATCGCTTACCGCCCGAATCCCGCGCAGGATGACTCCCGCGCCGCGCCTCCGCGCATAGTCCACCAGCAATCCGTCGAATACGTCGATCTCCACGCCGCTCCATTGTTTGGTCACTTCGCGCAGCATCTCCACGCGTTCCTTCACCGAAAACAGCGGAGTCTTTTCTGCATTCTGCAGCACCGACACGATCAACAGATCGAACATCTTTTCGCCGCGCTCGATCAAGTCGAGGTGGCCGTTCGTGACCGGATCAAACGAACCCGGATAAATAGCGATGGACGTTTTCATTGGCTGAGAAATGCTTCCCTAGTGTATCGCAGCCCAAGCCACGCTTGCCCCAGAATAAACCACCGCACCCAAATCCACGCCAGCCGCATTGCCCGTAGCAAAACTTATGATCGCATCCAGCCTCTAGCCGTCACTCCGAGTGAAGCGAGGAATCTCTCTTTGTCTTCTGCCGCCTCACTACCCACATTTTGCACTTCGCATTCCGCCCCCAATATGCCACCATCGCATACCGCTGCTACATAGCACTATGGCGGATCAACCGGACCACCTCACGGAGGCTGTTCTAGTCATGCGTTCTGCTGCCCTCGCGTTCGCACTACATTTTCTCGAAATCTTTGCAGCGGTCCTGTTCGCCATCACCCTAGGCGCGCCGCACACCACAGCACAAACGCAGCCTCGCCCAAACCTCATGCCACAGCCTTCAAACGTAGAATCAGGCTCCGGCGCGCTCCGCATCGACGCAAATTTCACGATTGCATTCACAGGGCACAGCGAACCGCGCCTAGAACGCGCCCGTCAACGTTTCTTAACTCAACTTCATCGGCAAACCGGTTTGCTCTTCGCTAAGCCATCCAATAACAGATCGCAAGCCACACTCGCCGTCCATACCGAAAATGCCAGCAAAGAAGTCCAGCAACTTGGTGAAGACGAATCCTACACACTTGAAGTCGCGCCTTCTGGCGCAAAACTAAACGCCGCAAACTCGCTCGGCGTGTTGCGCGGTCTGCAAACTTTCCTGCAACTCGTCGAAATAACTTCCGACGGTTTCGCGGCGCCTGCCCTAACGATTCAAGATCAGCCGCGTTTCGCATGGCGCGGTCTCATGATTGACGTCAGCCGCCACTTCATCCCGCTCGACGTTCTGAAACGCAATCTCGATGGCATGGAAGCCGTTAAGATGAACGTCTTCCACTGGCACCTTTCGGAAAATCAGGGCTTCCGTTTGGAAAGCAAAACATTTCCCCGGTTGCACGAACTTGGCTCCGACGGCCTGTACTACACGCAGGAGGAGGTTCGCGATTTCATTTCCTACGCGCGTGACCGCGGCATCCGCGTAGTCCCCGAATTTGATATGCCCGGACATAGCACCGCATGGTTCGTCGGCTATCCGGAACTCGCCAGCGGCGCTGGTCCCTACTCCATCGAACGCAAATGGGGCATCTTCGATCCCGCGATGGATCCAACCAATGAAAATACCTACAAATTCCTCGATGAGCTGATCGGCGAAATGGCCAAGCTGTTTCCCGACAACTATTTCCATATCGGCGGCGACGAAGTGAACGGTAAGGAGTGGGACGCCAACCCAAAAATTCAACAATTCAAAAAATCGCACAATTTGAAAACCAACGAAGATCTTCAGGCCTACTTTAGCCAGCGCGTGCAAAAAATTGTTACCAAACACGGCAAATCCGTTGTCGGCTGGGACGAAGTATTCATCCCCGGTGTGCCCAAAGACATCGTCATCCAGTCCTGGCGCGGCCCGCAATCGCTTGCCGCAGCTGCGCAACAGGGTTATCGCGGCATTCTTTCCAACGGTTACTACCTTGATCTGGGCTGGAGCGCCGCGCGCCACTACGCCGTCGATCCAAAGAGCGGCGCAGCCGCCGCTACCCTCAGCGACGACCAGAAAAAATTAATTCTCGGCGGCGAATCCTGCATGTGGTCCGAATATGTTGACCCGGAAAATATTGATTCGCGCATTTGGCCGCGCAATGCCGCAATCGCCGAACGCTTCTGGTCGCCGCAAACCGTCACTGATCCCGGATTCATGTACTCTCGCCTCGCTGTAGAAAGCGCGCGCCTCGAATGGCTCGGCCTCACGCACCGCACTGCCTACCGCAAGATGTTGCAGCGCATTGCCGGTCCCGCAACCCCCGAAGAATTCGTCGCACTCCGCACGCTCGCCGACGTCGTTGAGCCGGTTAAGGATTACACTCGCGAACAAACCGCACCTGCGGAGCCAACCAGCCAAGTCCCTCTCAACCGCATAGTCGATGCGGTACCGCTCGAAAGCGAGGCCGGCCGCCACTTCTCAGAATTAGTAGACAACTTCCTCGCAAGCTCGTGCCGCGACAGCGCGCTCGCGAACGAGTTGCGCCAGAAGCTCATGCATTGGAGCCAGAACGACGCAGCCTTCGCCTCGCTGCCGCAAAAATCTTTCCTGGCCAGCGAAGCTGTAGCCACCTCCCGCGACCTCTCAGCCGTAGGCACCGCCGGCCTGCGCGCCCTCGATGCAATTGCCGCAGGCAAACCGCTAGCAACCGATCAGCAATCGCAATTGAGCTCCGTGTTCGCCGAAGCCAGCAAAGCAAAAGCGCAACTAATCCTGATCCCCGCGGCCCCTACAAAAAAGTTACTAGACGCCGCCTCCCAACCCAACATCTGCGCCACCCCGAAGGGCTAACCAAACCAAGAAGTAAGCGTGATTCCGGGTAGCGAGGAATCTCTCTTCGCCTTCTGCATCCACACCGCCATTCATCCGTACACGCGCCCCGTCCTCTGCGACCTCTGCGTTTCCGCCTCTCATCCTCTTCGATAATCGTCTCCGCCTTCATCCCCTCTATTTCGCGCCTCCCTCCTCCGCGTTGTGACACGCCTGTTCACCCAAATCGCGAAACCCCGCTTCACCGTTCACCGGAATAAACTCCCAGCTATATTTCTCCTGCGACAACGTCAACTTCAGCACGCCAAACGTATCCACATTCCGTTGTTCGCTGTTGGCTGTCGGTCTTCCCATCGGATAGTGGCTTCGTCCACCGGTTCCCACCACAATTTCCCGAATTCCATTGTCAGGATCCAGATGGCCGTCGGGATCCTGCGGCGCAAATCGTTCGTAGGAATGTTCGTGCCCCGCCAACATCAGGTCCGCATGGGACTGATACAGATCCCGCCAAAGATCCCGCAATTCAGGATGGACCGCGTGCATCCTCAAAAATCCGCTGCTGAAGAGTGCGTGATGTCCGTACGCCACGATGCACGACCTCTCATGCTGCTCCAGATCTTTCTTCAGCCATCTCTCCTGCTCCGAACCGGTTCCGCATCCGCCTACGCCGGGCGCATTGCAGTTCGTATTCAGCGCCACCACATGCCATTTTCCCAGGTCGTAGCTGTAATATCCTTTGCCGCGCGGCCCGGCCCGTTCCCCCCAGTAGGCAAAATACGGCAACGCTCCCGGCGAACCATATTCATGATTTCCGGGCGCTGGCCGCGTGCGGTCCTTGAATTTCCCCCAGGTCGGGTCGTAACACGTGCTGAATTCCTCCGCCGTGCCGCGATCGTACGCGAGATCTCCGGCCACAAATACCGTCCCAGGAATTTGCTCAATCAACTTCGCGGTTGCCGCCGCTCCCGCCAGCGATGAGCATCCGGCGACGTCTCCCGCTCCCACCAGCACATAAGTTGTCGGCTCGGACCTCCCGGGCTTTCTTTCTTCCGCTTTGCCCGTCGTACCGGACGTCTGCTGATGGCGCATCCTCGCGGCGGTCTTCGATTCGGATCCCGAGGTTGCCATTCCCAGGATCAGAACCAGACCGAAGCTAATAACGCCCATCATCCCCATCGCGCTACGGGCTCTTACGGAAATATGGCGCTTCAAGTTATCGTCCATCTGCCCTCTCATCGGCCGCGGCAGCCTAGCACATCCAGTTCGCCTCTCCTGTTCTCTCGACCGGACATGCAGTGAACTTGCGTGCATCCTGTGTTTTCTTCCGGGCCGCTATAGTCCCACCTGTCTTTGCTCCGTCCATTGCCCAGCCGATTTTTGTGCTCCGCTCTAGTAGCGGCGACCTTCAGATCGCCACCTTGCTCGAGCCCTTGCAACGGCATTCTGTCATTGTCTCGCGCTCTCTCCCTTCTTTCCTTCTTCGTGTTTCCACCTTTACGACGAATAGCATTCAACCTCCGCCAACATTCGCGGACTTTTTTCATTCGCCAACCTGTTTAGCTATCTCCATAAAAATAAAGATCTTACGCCGCAGGACATCGCAAAAACGAAAGTTGACTTTCCCACAGAAATCTCATAAACTCAATTCCGACTGATTCGGTCGCATATGCTCGCGGGGGCGTACGCAAATAAAGGCTTATTGCATATAGATGTTTAAGCTGTCTAAAAAAGCAGACTACGGCTTGATCGCGGTCAAGCATTTGGCAATGCACCGCAGCGAAAATCATGCTTGCAGCGCCAATGAAATCGCCGAGGAATATGGCATTTCGACCACGCTCATGGCGAAGGTTTTGCAAAAGCTGGCGCGGAACTCCTTAGTCGCCGCCAAGCATGGTTCGACCGGTGGTTATCAGTTGGCAAAAGACCCGGACCTCATAAGTGCGTTGGATGTGATTACCGCAATTGATGGCCCGGTATTGATTACTTCTTGCGTGACAAGTCACGGAAATTGCGATGCGTCATCCAAGTGTTCAGTACGCGAGCCGTTGCGTCGCGTGAACGAAAGTGTGATGAACGTTTTAAGTACCGTCACCATCGCCCAGATGTGTGACGAACCTCACGAGCAGCAGATGCTCGTGGCTCTTAGGGCTTAGAAGTTGCAGCAGGAGAATAGGATTATGGCCGTAAAACTGCCGATTTATTTCGATAATCACGCGACCACTCAAGTTGATCCGCGCGTTGTGCAGGCAATGCTGCCTTATTTCACAGAGAAATTTGGCAACGCCGCCAGCCGCAATCATCCGTTCGGCTGGGCCGGCGAAGAAGCGGTGGAAAATGGTCGCGCACAAGTCGCTTCACTGATCGGAGCAACGCCGAAAGAAATTATTTTCACCAGTGGTGCCACCGAAAGCGACAACCTGATGATCAAGGGCGTCGCCGAAATGTACCGCGAAAAGGGCAATCACATCATCACTCAGGCCATCGAGCACAAAGCAGTTCTCGATACCTGTAAGCGTCTGGAAAAAGATGGTTTTGAAGTGACTTATCTGCCCGTGCAGCGCGATGGTCGCGTCGATCCAGAAGACGTACGCAAAGCCATCACTCCTAAAACGATTCTGATCACCATCATGTACGCCAACAACGAAATTGGCATCATCAATCCGATTCAGGAAATCGGCAAAATCGCCAAAGAGCGCGGCATCTTTTTTGCCGTGGACGGCGTGCAAGCTGTCGGCAAAATTCCTGTTGACGTCCAGAAAGACAACATCGATTTGCTCGCTATCAGTGCGCACAAGATTTATGGCCCAAAGGGCGTCGGCGCACTCTATGTTCGCCGGCGCAACCCGCGCGTTCAGCTTTCAGCCATCATTGATGGTGGCGGCCACGAACGCGGTATGCGTTCTGGCACCCTCAACGTACCCGGAATTGTCGGCCTCGGCGCCGCCTGCGAAATTGCCCAAAAGGAAATGGCGGAAGAGGCCGTTCGTCTCGGTAAGCTGCGGGACCGCCTCAGGGCCGGCCTCGAAGCCAAGCTGGACGAAGTCTTTATCAATGGCTCGATGGAGCACCGCCTTCCCAACAACCTCAACATGAGCTTTGCCTATGTCGAAGGTGAATCGCTCCTAATGGGTATCAACGATATCGCCGTTTCGAGCGGTTCGGCTTGTACTTCAGCCACGCTCGAGCCAAGCTATGTCCTTAAGGCTCTGGGAGTTGGCGAAGATCTGGCACATACATCGATCCGCTTCGGCCTCGGCCGCTTTAATACCGAGGAAGAAGTCGACTACGTCACCGACAAGATGGTTACAGTCGTAAAGAAACTTCGCGAGCTTTCGCCGCTCTATGAAATGGCCAAAGAGGGTATTGATATTTCCAAGATGAACTGGCAGACCGCCTAGCCCAGTTGCGCATCTAACGTGGTGAAGACCGGCAAATTAGACGAAAGGGTAGGACAAGAAGCAATGGCAACCACCGTGAGTGAAGGAACAATTCGAGTACACCGCTCGATTGGCGGAACCGGGGCGGCATTCCGCGTCGCATTCGTGCCTTATGGCGAAGGTGACGACGCCAAGCCTGCGGGCGAACGTTCGTTCCAGCAGCTTCAGGAGGTGCGCGTGTTCCTGAAAGTACTGGGCATTGGAGCGGATTACATCAAGGACGTGCTGCGCCAGTTGACAGCTGGGCGTTCGGCTTGGGTGCCCAACGTGTCGATTTCTGAAAAAGTTCTGCGCACCGCTGGCTTCGTCAGCATCGGCAATCTCGCGCGGAGCAATTAACAGCACCTCCTGGAGGCAGGACTCCTGAAGGATGCTGGGCGGGAGGGGCATGCCTCTTGGACTTCGAGCACGGCAATGCTTGAGAGGGTGCTTGAATGGGAGGGCTCGACTTTAGTCGTGCCGAAAAGTGCGGCGGAAAAGGGGATTTATCCCCTGCGGTTCGCGGCACATCGCGTGGCAGATTTTGGTAGTCGAGTTTCTGACCGCCTTGCGGTTTGAACTCTCAGAGGAGAATGATATGGCTTATAGCGAAAAGGTTGTAGATCACTACAACAATCCCCGCAACGTCGGAAGCCTTCCTAAAGAAGACCCCAATGTCGGGACCGGCCTCGTCGGCGCACCGGAATGTGGCGACGTCATGAAGCTGCAGATGCGCATCAATCCGGAAACGCAGGTTATCGAGGAAGCCCGCTTTAAGACCTTTGGCTGCGGCTCCGCGATCGCCAGCTCTTCGTTGGCTACCGAATGGGTAAAGGGCAAGACTGTCGAAGAAGCGCTCTCTATCAAGAACACGGACATCGTCCGCGAACTCGCGCTTCCTCCCGTCAAGATCCATTGCTCAGTGCTAGCCGAAGACGCCATAAAAGCCGCCATCGGCAACTGGAAGAACAAAAAGGGCATCCCGGTCCCAGCAGCGGAGAAGGCCTCGCACTAGATTATCGCTCGCGGCCTGCGCAACTCCTGTAGTGCCGGCTTTAGCTCGGCTCTTCAGTAGCACAGCCACTCTTGGCTGTGCGCGGTGTAAGAAGCCCAACGAGCAACGCGAAGCCGAGATGGATACTTTTGGGTGCCCACCCTCGGGTTGTGAGGGTGAGTCCTTGGGTCAGCAAAAAATTCTATGGCGACAGAAATCGCATCACCAGCAACACCGACGATCAACGTCTCCGAGCGCGCCGCGAAAAAAATTCTCGCGCTCTTGGCGAAGGACGGAGTGTCTCCGGAGCAAGGCGGCCTGAGAGTAGGCGTGCAGGGCGGTGGTTGCTCCGGCCTGTCGTACGCCATGCGCCTAGACACCCAGGCCCGCGCTCGCGACAAAATATTTGAGGCCTTCGGCGCCCGTGTCTTCGTCGACCCGAAAAGCCTCTTGTACCTGAACGGCACTACGCTCGAGTACGAAGAAACGCTCATGCGCCAGGGATTCGTGTTCGTAAATCCCAACGCCGCAAGAAGTTGCGGCTGCGGCAGTTCGTTCACGGCCTAACTACCACGGGCTTTGTTGCATCTGTGTGGTTCGCAGCCAAGGGCCGTGACGTAGCTTCAGAGGCAGAGGTTGCGATGCGGTTTGTAGTGGCCGGGCTTCAGCCCGGTTCTTCGGTTGCACCCGGCTGGCGAATTCGCCAGCCTTTTCACTTTTGGCGAGAGAAACCGCGCATCGCCTTGCTCGCCACAAAATAGGAACTATGATTCTTATTCTGGAATAGGCATAGTGATTACACAGACTTACGACCGGAATCCGAGACCTATACCGAAAATGACCGCTCCATTGCAAGCTCAAAACGTTTCCACCGATTACTTCGCGGTTTTCGGGCTGCCGCGCAAGCTGGTGGTGGATTTGTCCTTGCTCGAACAGAAATTCCTGCAGCTTAGCTGGAAGTTGCATCCCGACAATTTTGTGAACGCCAGCGAACAGGAACAAGAACTTTCTCTAAAAAAAAGCAGCGAATTGAACGACGCTTACCGCGCGCTCCGCGCTCCGCTCGCTCGCGTGGAGTATCTTTTGCAAATTGAAGGCGAACGCAAGGAAGGTGAAAAAAAACAGCAGGCGCCGCCGGAATTACTCGAAGAAGTTTTTGAACTGAACGAATCACTTGACGAATTGCGCGAAGCAAGAGAATCCGACGCGGACTTGATCGAATTGAAAGGCAAGCTCGAATCCGCAGAAGACGATTTTCAGCAAAAATTGGAAGAAGTAGACGCGCAGCTTCAATCTGTAGCCAAAGAGTGGGACACTGCAGTGGACGCAAATGCGGATGCCGCCGTTCGCAAAAAGCTATTCGCCCGCATGAACGAGCTGTTGAACCGGCGCTCATACATCAGAAATCTCGTCGCAAACGTGCAAAAGGAACTGGCGGAATCGTGACCCGTGTTTCGTGCTCCCTGTCTCGTCGGAAAAAACACTTTCGGAGCAGTTCGTATGGTGAAGAGTTATCGCCATCTCGATGTTTGGCAACGAGCTAACGCCGCGGTGTTGGATGTGTATCGCGTGACCAGTCTATTTCCGCGTAGTGAGCAGTTTGCTGTGGTTTCTCAGCTGCGTTGTGCCGCGTACTCGATTCCGGCGAACATCGCAGAAGGATTTGGCCGTCGGTCCACGAAGGAATTATTGCAGTTCCTTGCCATTGCAAACGGGTCGTTGGAAGAGCTGCGGTATTTTCTTTCTCTCAGCTGCGACCTTCGATATCTGTCTCTTGCCGAACTTGAAAAACTGGAAATGGACCTAAAGGCAGTCGCTCATATCATCTCGGCATTGGCCAAATCTCTGCGGCTGCGTTTGGCTGACGCCGCGACGCGCGCAGGTTCCTCCGATTCTTTGCCAAACACGGGACAGGTGACAGGAACCACGAAAACTCCTTCAGAGGGTTTGCACTAATGGGGAAAATCGTCGGAATCGATCTCGGCACCACCAACAGTCTTGTCGCGTATCTCGATCCGCAGACGAAGCAGCCGGAATGTATCGTCGGCCCGCACGGTTCGACGCTTTGTCCTTCCGTGGTTAGTCTCGATCCCGACGGAAACATTATCGTTGGCGAGCCGGCTCGCCGGCGTTTGCTTACACAGCCGGAACGCACGATTTATTCCGTGAAACGCCTGATGGGCCGCGGTGTAAGAGACGTTCAAGACGAACTGAAACTTTTTCCGTTTCGTCTTGATCCGTCCAACAGCAACGTGATTCGCGTGCGCCTGGGCGAAAAAGTCTTCACCCCGCCAGAAATTTCCGCATTCATCTTGCGCGAACTGAAAAATTGGGCCGAAGCATTCTTTGCAGAACCCGTGGATCGCGCGGTCATCACCGTGCCCGCTTACTTTAACGACGCGCAGCGTCAGGCTACCAAAGACGCAGGCAGAATTGCCGGGCTTGAAGTACTGCGTCTTGTCAACGAACCAACGGCTGCCGCGCTTGCATACGGCCTGCACGAAAAACAGCGCGGCAAAGTCGCCGTGTACGATCTTGGCGGCGGCACGTTTGACATTTCGATTTTGAAATTAATTTCCACGGATGAAGGCGACATCTATCAGGTTCTCTCCACGAACGGCGATACGCATCTGGGTGGCGACGATATTGACCACCTTCTGCAGGCCTTCGTTCACGAAAAAATCCTGCAAAGCGAAGAAATCGATTTTTCTCCACACGGCGAAATCGCGCAGGAACTTCGCAAAGCCTTGATTGCAGTGAAGCACGAGCTCTCTGAAAAAGAAACCGCAACGCTTAAATTCCCCCTGCCCAATGGAAAAGTGTTCACGCGGGAGTTTACGCGCGGCGCTTTTGAAGCTCTGATCCTCCCGGTTATCGAGCGCACGATCGGGCCGGTCAAACTAGCGCTCGCCGATGCCAGACTGAAACCCGAGGAAATCGATGAAGTCGTCCTCGTCGGCGGCACTACCCGTACTCCGCTGATTCGCCGGACGGTGCAGGGATTTTTCGGACGTGCACCGCACATCGAGCTGAATCCCGACGAGGTGGTGGCGCTAGGCGCCGCGGTGCAGGCCAACATTCTCGAACACGGCGTCAGCAATATGCTGCTGCTGGACGTCACGCCACTTTCCCTGGGAATTGAAACGTATGGCGGCGCAGTCGCCAAGATCATAACGCGCAATTCTCCCATTCCCGCCAGCGCGGTGGAAATGTACACAACCGGTGTGGACAATCAGAGCGGCATTGATATTCACGTTTTGCAGGGCGAGCGCGAACTAGCGAAAGATTGCCGCTCGCTGGCCCGATTTATGCTGAAAGTTCGGCCAGCGCCGGCCGGTTTGCCGCGCATCGAAGTGAAATTCCTGATCGATGCCAACGGAATACTTCAAGTTGCCGCAAAGGATGTGCGCACCGGCGAGCAGCATTCGATCGAAGTTCAACCGAGCTATGGCATCAGCGATTCCGAGATTGAGCGCATGCTGGAGGAATCCATCGAATACGCCGAGCAGGATTTCGCCGAGCGCCAGGCGATCGAAGCACGCACCGAAGCCGAAACAATTCTTGCCGCAAGCGCCAAGGCACTCGCCAATCCGCAATCCGCTTCGCTCACTACGGAGGAGCGCGGTAACATCGATACCGCCGTTGCGGCCTTACGCGAATCGACCAGCGGCAGCGACTATCGCCTGATGCGCAAAAAGATTGACGAATTGAACGAAGCGACGCAGCATTTGGCGGAAGTCATGATGAACAGCGCCGTGAATTCCGTGCTGCAAGGCAAAAAGCTGGATGATTTCTAGTCCGGAACTTCATCAGGCGTAGGCGATAGCAAAGGTGAGTGCGAAAGCGCTGATGATTTCCGTGTTCGGCCATGCGGTCCGAACAGAAAAAGTTTGAAATAGTCCCAGGCCACGCTGCGGCGTAAGATGTTCAAGAGGAGAGATTCATGGGCGGCAGTAACCCGTATATCGAAGAAGTAAAATACAAGCCGGCGACCAAGAAATTCAAGGTCACGTTCCTGCCCAGCGGCAAAACGCTGGAAGTCGATCCGGAGAAAATTCCTTACGGTCACAACGGCTTGCCAGGCAGCATTCTGGATTTTTCCGAAGCACTCAGAGCAGGACTGGATCACGCCTGCGGCGGGGTTTGCGCATGCTCCACCTGTCATGTCATGGTGAAGGAAGGCTTGGAATCCTGCAACGAAGCGACGGACGCGGAACTCGATGAACTGGACGAAGCGCCGGGGATTACGCCGAAGTCGCGCCTGGGTTGCCAGACCGTGCCAGACGGCACTACAGATATCGTGGTTGAAATTCCGGAGTGGAATAAAAATTTCGCCAAGGAAATGGATCATTAATTCGCACCGGGAATGCGCGCTCGAGCATTGCATAGCCAGCAAAAAAGAGAGATGGCATGTTGAGAGGAATCAAAAACGGTTTAGTCCGCTGAACATTTTCATTAAGGAGCTGCAATGCCCGCAACATTTGATTGGGACAACACCGAAGATATCGCTATCAAGCTTACCGATAAATTTCCGAACGTTGATCCGCACACCGTTCGTTTCACGGACATGCACAAATGGATCATCGAACTGCCAGGATTCACCGGCGATCCCGCTAAATCCAACGAAGGAAAATTGGAAGCCATTCAAACTGCGTGGCGCGAGGAATGGGCCGACCGCACGAAATCATAATCTGCCGCCGCGTCGATTGTTCTATTGCAGATAAGTTCTGCGAAGATATTCCGCGGTAGTGTCGTCCAGGCTGGAATAGTTTGTTCGCAGGGCCTGCAGTAAGGCAGTTTCGCCTGACGTTTCCGTACGTTCCGCATCGAGCAAGCGATCAAGGCCATCGCTGCCGGAATCGGCTTCAATCGCTTCCACCACCGCGAGCGCCCAGGCATACGCATAGCGCGCCTGCCCAGTCGACAAAACCATCCATGGTCCATCGAGATAGCGCAACGATTTTCCTTTTCCGTCCTGGTAGAACGCCACGAGTTGCGCCGCGTCCGCTCCAGTGCGCCGGCCTTCCATCCACTGCGCGACTCCTTCCTGCAGCCAGGTCGGGCACCGTCCAACAGTTTTTTGATAAACAAAACTGTGCGTTAATTCATGTTTCAAAATTCGCGCCAGCAGATCAGAAACTGTTTCCAGTCCCTGCACCGGAACGCGAATCCGCCCATCATTCAGGCCGCCAGCCCAGCCCGGCACTCGTGTGACATCGAAAAATGATTCCTGGGTATAGAGAATCACGCCTA
>Ga0307476_10001319_pt1 | contig 15185 bp, 11 predicted proteins | sample atmos_gasesECM2C_2_FD_203314 | JGI IMG/M metagenome (GOLD analysis project Ga0307476, IMG submission 203314) | Hardwood forest soil microbial communities from Morgan-Monroe State Forest, Indiana, United States - atmos_gasesECM2C_05 | ecosystem: Environmental > Terrestrial > Soil > Temperate... | reverse complement strand
TGCGATGTTGATGGCATGGAGAGAACCCAGAGCCAAAGCCTCCTGCGTGGCCAATTCAGACCGGAGGAGACTCGGCACCACGATCCCGGCAATGAACAAAGTGAATGCCACTTCGATTAGCAGTAGAACAAGTGAGAAAATCTTTTGTCGCTTCATGGTGTTTGCTTTCAGCTTCAGGGCATTTTCAAAGAACCCCGTTTGTGACCGCATGGATTTGGCTGAGCAACGGCAAGCATAGGCCGACCACGCCAATGTGTCTGTTCAGTCTTGCACATTTGCACGTCGCACAATCACCCGGCAGACTTTCGCCGTCTGAACGCCACTAGATTCCAAAGGGCGCACGGCAATGTCAAGAAGCCGTTTATCGGGCAGTGAGCGCACGACGCAAAAGACTTAGGTCTAAATCTGAAAGTTCCGGTAAAATGATGATAGCTCGTCCTCATGGCTTCAGAAAACATGGCCGAAATCCAAATTGTTTCTTACTAAGAGACGGCCTCTCCCACAGTCACAAAAATCATGCATGGCAAAGATGAACCGTGTGAGTAGAAAATGGAACTTATTTTGAAGAACTGGCATACATGGATGTGGTCTGTCAGTGTTCTAGCCGCCGCGATTCTTGTCGCACTGGTAGTTCATACGGTCTTGTTTTTCGTTTTGAAGCGTCTTGCCCGGCGGAAGGGAGATATTTTCATTAACTCGCTGGTGGGCCACGGGCAGAGGCCGTCCCGCTGGATTCTGCCGTTGCTCACGTTGATGGCCGCGCTCCCCGCGGCGCGTCTTTCAGAGAGCGTGCTGACTCCAATCGAGCGCGCAGTCGGCCTAGGATTGATCGCCGCGACCGCCTGGCTGGTAATCCTAATCAGCCAAATTGTCTCCGACCTCATCTCTGCGCGATACCGCATCGACTTGGCAGACAATCTATCCGGCCGCCGCGTGCACACGCAGATTGAAGTACTGCACCGGATTGTAGTCGTGATCGTCGTGGTCGTCGCTCTTTCCATAATGTTGATGACCTTCCCTGCGATAAAGCATATCGGCATGAGCCTGCTCGCCTCGGCAGGATTGGCCGGATTGATCGTTGGCATGGCGATGAAGAGCACGCTCTCAAGCCTGATTGCCGGTATCCAGATAGCGTTCACACAACCGATCCGCATCGAGGACGTCGTAGTGGTCGAAGGCGAATGGGGGTGGATCGAGGAAATCGGCACTACCTACGTTGTTGTGCGGATTTGGGATTTGCGGAGGCTCGTGCTACCGCTTTCATACTTCATCGAACACCCGTTCCAGAATTGGACGCGCAGCAGCGCGGATCTAGTGGGCAACGTCCTTCTCTACGTCGACTACACGGTGCCCGTCGAAGAGGTTCGGGCGGAGCTTCGCCGCATTGTAAAATCCACGAATCTATGGAAGGGCGAGGTATGTGTCCTCCAGGTCACCGACGCCACTAACCATGCGATTCAACTCCGCGCGCTAGTGGACGCTCGCGATTCTAGCTCTGCCTGGGATTTGCGCTGCTATGTCCGCGAGAAATTGATTCAGTTCCTACAAGAGAAGCATCCCAATGCGCTGCCGAGGGTCCGCGCTGAATTTCACGAGCTGCCCAGTGAAACAATCCGCCGGTAATAATTAGCGGCTGCCGGGGGGCTAAGTAACGAGACCGCCAAAAGACTCCTCACAGCACTATCACACTCTGATGCCCTCAATATCACACTTTTTATCGTAGGCAGCGCAGCGCCGGTGCGAACCAGAAAAGAGATGGTCGCTTGGCTCGAGGAGAATTACTATTCGGAGGCTGGAATTCTTGCCCTGAATCCGCCGAATCAACACGTACCGGGTGCCGATTTCAACGCGGAAAGAACATGGGTTGGAATTGTTAGCACCAATCGTCGCATCGACGATCTCCGCTCACGAGGGTCAATGACGCAAATATCCGACTGGACAGAAGAGGCGCGGCTCCGAGGATACGTCCTGATAAACGGAAGGCGGACGAGCTTACGATGCTGGCTGACGAGGTCCAGAGATTGACTCAGCAGCACGCAACGAAGTAGCTCCACGCAGAAGACACCGCACGGCAACCTCTACGACAGTAAACTCTTCGTTGGGTGCTGAAAGCTCCAAGGCACGCGCCGTCGCTTCCGCACGGGTGGCGAAGCATTCCCGCCACCACTCCTGCCCCCTCCACTGAATATGGAAATGGGTCCCCGAGCCATTGGCGTTTACGTCCAATCGGCTGGTCAACCACTGAAACTGGTCTGACGGCATGGGCATCAGCACCGTACTCTAGGAACGTTCCAGGGAAATGAACATCAGGTCTTTTCTGCACTCCGACGACCGATTGAAGTGGCCAGGTTATCGGAATGTGGCTCCGATCTCAGCGGGTCGGCCTGCATCTTGTTTAGGTCGGCATCGAGAGCAAGGGTGATTCTCCTGGAATGACGTTCACCACTGGCTACCCGACTGACGTAGGAAGGGTCAAGTCCTAGACGTTTGGCAACTCGTGCGAAAAGCCCTCTTCGTCTCACATAGGCCCGAAGCAGTGTCACTGAGTGCGTCATGCGCGGAATGTACTCACACTCAAGGGTAGCCGTCTGTTCAATATTGCACACTTTCGGTCAGCGCTGAACGAGGCGTCTGACAGCGGAACTGATACGGCTCGCCTTACTAACTTTTGGTCGGGGCCAACTCCCGATAAGTCTTCTCGGAATGTGGCTTTTTGGAGAATTTCGAGAATCCCGTTTCTCAGGCCTCATCACTCAGTGCAGTCATTTCCGATGGAGGTATAAGTGTGCAAGCGATAAAGACGCCTGGCTGTTCTCTTTTGAACAGTTTTGACACGGAGCTTTTTGGTACGGTTACTATCCTCCAGCGAGGCGCAAGTGCGTGCGGGGTGGGTGAATGACACTATTCGGACGGAATGTGCTCTTGGTCGGACAGAATTTTCATAGGGCCCGGGCCTTGACGGACAAGCTGTGCCGGTGGAAATTCCAAAATCATTTTGCCAGCAATATACGAGCGGCCTCCGACCTGTTGGGTTCGAATCGGGTCGATCTAGTGCTCAGCCATACATATCTGTGCGATGGAACTGGGTTAGGCCTGCTGGCGTCTTTGGCCCATCTTCCGGTTATTACCGCGTTCCTTTGCTTGCCAGTCGAAAATAGCTGCCTTTGGCCGCCTACCATCGATGGTGGAACAAAATGCTTCGGATTACCAGCACTCCGTCCATTGGAGTTTACGAGGACACTCGAAGAAACGGCCCGGTATTTATCCACCCGAACCCAGGCATCTTGCCCACGACTCGATGATCTTATCGCCGTGGATTGAGATTGCGCCTGAGAAGCCCTCTTCTAAAGAACTCATAGGCTGCGTTGCCCGAATGATTTGGAAGCGAAGAAAGGCGACTTGTTTGCGAAGTCTCATCTCCGCTCGTCGCCACGCGTGTTCATCCGCTGACGCGATTCTCCGGGCAGAGACCGAGCCACGATGCGAAAGCACATGCGTCGCGGAACCGACGGAGATCCGGGCCGACCTCGGTAGCGATAACTCGTGCTTAATCGCGTGATAGGCGCCTCTTTGGAGAACAACGCTGCACAATCAAGTCGTTGAATTGGGCGCCACTTCCCTAGCGGATGGGGGGTGGAACTTTATGGTCTGGGCGCCACACTCGGCACACGTGGATCTCCTGCTCTCAGGCGCGGAAAGGGGCGTTGTGCCGATGAAGCGCGATGAATTGGGTTATCACGTCGCGACGATCGATAGCATCCGTCCGGACACGCAGTACGTCTACCGGCTTGCCGACGCTCGCGAACGGCCTGACCCTGCCTCGCGATTTCAGCCGCACGGAGTTCATGGACCATCTCAAGTTGTGGACTTCCGCCGGTTCGAGTGGACTGATGCTCTGTGGAAAGGACGGCCGCTTGAGAAAAGTGCTTTTTATGAGCTGCATGTAGGAACTTATGCGCGGGAAGGAACTTTTGAAACGCTCATCAAACATCTGGCTGAACTTGCGGATCTGGGAATTACCACCATTGAGCTGATGCCGATCGCGCAGTTTCCAGGGTTTCGCAACTGGGGATATGACGGGGTCTATCCTTTCGCGCCGCAGAACAGCTACGGCGGCCCAATCGGGCTACAGAAGCTGGTAGACGCTGCTCACCAGCATGGATTATCGGTGGCCCTGGATGTTGTGTACAACCATCTCGGGCCGGAAGGCAATTATCTTGGAGAGTATGGCCCATATTTTACAAACCGCTATCAAACACCGTGGGGGCAAGCGCTTAACTACGACGGATCTGACAGTGGACCGGTGCGGCGATTCTTTGTCGAAAATGCGTTGTATTGGCTGGAAAAATATCATCTGGACGCTCTTCGCCTGGACGCGATTCACGGTATTTTCGATTTCAGCGCGCGCCATTTTTTGAGGGAGCTGCGGGAGGAAGTGGAATCCCTTGCCAAGCGCCTGGGAAGGCACATGCACCTGATCGCGGAAAGTGATTTGAACGATGCGCGCATTTTGCATACGCCGGAACGCGGGGGGTATGAAATGCACGCGCAGTGGAGCGACGACTTTCATCACTCGCTGCATTCCTTGCTGACCGGAGAGAGAGCTGGTTACTATTCAGATTTTGGAACAGTACATCATCTGGCCGAGACACTAAGGAACGGTTGGTTTTATTCGGGAGAGTTTTCAGAATTCCGGCGGCGCCGCCATGGCAATTCTCCTCGTGGACTTGCCCCTTCGCGCTTTGTGGTTTGCAATCAGAATCACGACCAAATTGGAAATCGGGCGCTCGGCGAGCGGTTGAGTGAGCTAACCGAATTTGAGGGGCTCAAGCTCGCTGCCGGGGTCACATTGCTTTCTCCGTTTGTGCCGTTGTTATTCATGGGGGAGGAGTATGGAGAGAAGGCCCCTTTTCAATATTTCACGAGTCATGGAGACGCCGATTTGATCGAGGCGGTGCGCAAGGGGCGCCGAGAGGAATTTGCGGCATTCGGCCGGCAAGATGAGGCTCCTGATCCACAGAATGAATCGACGTTTGAGGGTTCGAAGCTGAACCATGATCTGAAGAAGAAGGAACCGCATCGTACCCTGAGGCTATTCTATAAGGAATTGCTTCGCATACGTCGAGACTACATGCTAGGCGAGCGAACTGGGTTGCAGGTGAGTGAAGGCGAGGAATCGGTGCTGATGATATTCCCCAGCATAGCCTCACTCGCTGCTCTCGCAATCCTATTTTATTTCGGGAGGCGCACAGGCGAAGGGCAGGTGGCATTGCCGAGCGGGATCTGGACGAAGATGCTCGATTCCGCGGATGGTAAGTGGGCTGGCCCCGGAAGTTCGCTTCCATCGCAGGTGGAAGGAAATAATCGCTCTGCTCTTGAATTGCAAACGCGGTCGCTCGTTGTTTTAGAGCGCGATCTCGATCGCGGAAGATACGGTAAAGATGCACGTACGAAATATCCTTTCGCGGCCTCAAGTCAACGGCCGCACAGAGGCGGTTACTATCGCCTGCCGCTGAGGCGTCATCCGCCACTAACCTCCTGTCGAGCACTCGTCCGTGTACCCGAAATAGCCGACGGGCCGGACACTCGCTTTGGCGTTTGAGCCTTGGTGCGCGAGTCGTGATGCTGCTTGGAATGCGAGTTGTTCCAAAGGGTTGGCGTCGCAGGGGGCGGGGTTGGACAGGCTATACTCAAGATTTCTGGATTTAGAATAATGATAGTCGAAAGCGGGAGTAAACATGCGATACGTCTGCGTACACGGTCATTTTTATCAGCCTCCCCGAGAGAATCCATCGCTGGAAGCGATCGAGTTGCAAGACTCCGCGTATCCCTATCACGACTGGAACGAACGTATCACCGCGGAATGCTATGGGCCGAATGCGACGTCGCGGATTCTTGACAACGAACAACGAATCCTCCAGTTGGTGAACAACTACGCTCAAATGAGTTTTAATTTTGGCCCATCACTTATTTCTTGGTTGCAAGCTAAAGGGCCCAAAGTGTATGAGGCGATTCTCGACGCCGACAAGCTGAGCCAGCGGAGATTTGGCGGGCATGGGTCAGCAATAGCGCAGGGTTACAACCATATGATCCTGCCGCTTGCAAATCGACGGGACAAAGTAACGCAAGTGAAATGGGGAATTACCGATTTCCAGCAGCGATTTGGAAGGCCTCCGGAGGGAATGTGGCTTCCAGAGACGGCAGTAGATATTGAGACTCTTGAAGTTTTGGCTGAGAACGGCATCGCGTTCACAATCCTGGCGCCGCGACAAGCAAAACGGGTGCGGAGGAAAGGCAGCCGAAGTTGGAAAGATGTGAGCGGCGATCGCGTCGATCCCAGCCGCGCTTATCTAGTGCGGTTGCCGTCGCGTAAGACGATCAGTGTGTTCTTCTACGATGGCCCAATCTCGCAGGGCGTGGCGTTCGAGGGGCTTCTGAACGATGGAAAGCGCTTTGCGGACCGCCTACTGAGCGGGTTATCGGATACAAGAGACTGGCCGCAACTTGCGCACATCGCGACCGATGGGGAGAGCTATGGACACCACCATCATTTCGGAGAGATGGCGTTAACGTACGCCCTTCACCACATCGAGGAGAGCAAGCTTGCGGAATTGACGAATTATGGCCAATTCCTGGAACGGCACCCCGCCGATCACTTCGCTGAGATCGTTGAGAACAGCTCCTGGAGTTGCGCGCATGGGATAGAACGGTGGCGATCGAATTGTGGATGCAATTCAGGCGGCCACGGCGATTGGAATCAAGAATGGCGAGCCCCTCTGCGCGCAGCGCTGGATTGGCTGCGCGATGAATTGGCTCCTGTTTATCAGGAAAGAGCCACGGGCTTGCTGAAAGATCCCTGGCGAGCCCGGGACGAATACATCCGCGTGACTGTAGATCGGTCCGACGCGACCTTTGCGTCATTTTTTGATGAGCATGCTACGCATGCCTTGACTGCGGACGAGCAGGTCACGGCATTGAAGCTGCTCGAAATGCAGCGTCACGCGCTCCTCATGTATACGAGCTGTGGATGGTTCTTCGACGAACTCTCGGGACTGGAGACCGTGCAAGTGATTCACTACGCTGGCCGCGCGGTGCAGTTGGCGAAGGAGTTTCTGGGCGATCGCGTCGAAGAACAATTCCGGGAACGATTGCGTTTGGCAAAGAGCAATCTGCCCGAACACGGTGACGGCGCCCGAATTTACGACAAATGGGTGAAGCCTGCGTTTGTGGATATCGGAAAGGTAGCGGGCCATTACGCGATGTGTTCTCTGTTTCAAAATTACAGCGAAAAGACCAGAATCTATTGCTACGACGTCGAACGTGAGAGCTATTTTCTGGAAGCGGAAGGAAAGCTGCGGTTGGCGATCGGGCGAGCACGGCTGAGGTCACAGATTACGCGGGAATCCGCGACGCTCAGCTTCGGAGTGCTTCATCTTGGCGATCACGATGTCACCGGAGGAATACGCTGCAGCCAGGAGCCCGAAAACTATGACGATCTAAAAAAGAAGTTTGCAGATCCCTTCTCGAAGGCGGATACGGCGGCAATGATCCGTATTCTTGACGAGGAGTTCAACCGGAACACGTTCTCGCTGAGAAGCCTTTTCCAAGATGAGAGGCGTGCGATCGTAAACCTCATTTTAAGCGATTCTCTGATCACCACAACCGCGGCCTATCGAGGCATCTACGATAGCCATGCATCGCTTATTCGATTCCTGAACGGGGTGGGCATTCCCGTACCCCCGGCGTTCCAAGCCGCGGCGGACGTCGCGCTCAACAGCCAACTGCGTCAGGAGTTTGAGCGCCCCGAGCCGGACGCGGACAGCGTCCAAACTCTTTTGAAGGAAGCGGCGAATAGCAAGGTCTCACTGGATGTGACGACTCTGGAATACGTGATCCGGAAGAAATTGGAAAAAGCAGCGGATAACTTCGCCACGGACTCAGGAAATATCGAAGCGGCGCAAGGCCTGAGAAAGCTCCTGGAATTCATCGACCCACTTCCCTTTCCGGTCGTGTTGCGGGAGGCGCAGAACGTCGCCTATGGTCCCCTGGTCAAAGATATGAAAGAACATCGACCGGAAGCGGAGAAGGGCAATCCGATCGACCAGAATTGGATGAACGAGCTGAGTGCTTTGCGAGAAATGTTGCGGATTCAAAACGCATAAGAGCAAATGCTGACCAGGCGTATTCCCACGGCCACTTATCGGTTGCAGTTCAACAAGGACTTCACTTTCCAAAACGCGTGCGCAATTCTGGACTACCTTTGCGAGTTGGGGATCTCCGACATTTACGCCTCGCCAATCCTGACCAGCCGCCGCGGCAGCGGTCATGGCTATGATGTGACGGACCCTACCCGAATCGATGCTGATTTGGGATCGGAAGCGGATTTCGAGACCTTCCAGAAGGAATTGCAGAACCATGACATGGGCTTACTGCTGGACATCGTCCCGAACCATATGGCCGCAAGTAACGAAAATCCTTGGTGGATGGACGTCCTGGCAAATGGACCCGAATCCCCTTTCGCTTCTTACTTTGACATCGACTGGCACCCACCTTCCCAAAACATGGAAAACAAGATCCTTCTGCCCGTCCTGGGGCGGCCTTTTGGTGAAGTTCTTGACGGCAGGGAACTCAAGCTCACCTATGAAGATGGCAGATTCTTCGTCAAATATTTCGAATCCTTATTTCCGTTAGCGCCGAAATCCTATTGCCAACTGCTGCAGCATCGCATCGATAGTTTAAAGATTCTGCTGGGTGAGGCGAGCGAACAATTCCAGGACTACGCCGGGATTATCTCCGCGCTATCAGCATTCTCAGAGCGGAACGCGACATCGCATCTCTCTGCCGCAGACAGACACTCGAACTTTGAAGCCGTCCGAGAGCGGTTATGGCACCTGCTCAGCGAGAGTAGTGTAATAGCGGCTTTTGTGGATTCGAATCTTGGCGATTACAACGGCAAAGAAGGCGACTCCGGCAGTCTGGGAAATCTGGAGAGCCTGCTTGGAGAACAATATTACGCGCTGGCCTACTGGCAGAATGTCAACGATACGATCAATTACCGCAGATTTTTCACCATTACGGACCTGGTGGGGATGCGCGTCGAAGATCCCCTGGTCTTCGACGCGACTCACAGCCTGATGCTTCGGTTGATGCCCAAAGGGGTCTTCGTGGGAATGCGCGTGGACCATATCGATGGCCTCCGTGATCCGCTGGCTTACCTGAGACGTCTGCAGGAGCGGATCACGAGCGCAGAATCTCGGGCAGAGGCAGCTCACGGTTACGTGTTGGTGGAGAAAATTCTGGCGCGGTCGGAAAGATTGCCGCCCGATTGGCCGGTCTCGGGCACGACCGGCTACGACTATTTGAATTACGTGAATGGCATCTTTGTGCATCCGCAGGGAGCGAAGCGCATCGAGAACATTTATTCGGCCTTTATTGGAAAAACCCTGAAATTTGAAGATGTGCTTTTGCAAAAGAAGAACCTTGTAATGAACACTCTCCTTGCGGTGGAGATGCGTTCACTGGGGCGCCAACTGGGGGAACTTGCGGGTCAGGATCGCTACGCGAGAGATCTTTCTCGCCGGGAGCTGACGGACGCGCTGCTCGAAGTGACGGCGTGTCTTTCCGTATACCGGACGTACATTCGAAATCTGGATGTGCCTGAGGACGCGAAGCAGTTTATAGGCGCTGCACTGGAAGCTGCTGGTGTCCACAAACCGGAATTGAATCCCGATTGCTTTGGTTTCCTGCGCGATGTGATGATGCTTCTTAACCCGCCGCACGTCCACCCGGCTCAACGAGAAGCGCGGCTTAACTTCGTCATGCGGTGGCAGCAATTCACCGGGCCGATCGTAGCCAAAGGTTTGGAAGACACTGCACTTTATGTTTACCATCCCTTGCTTTCGCTGAACGACGTCGGCGGTAATCCGCAACCGGGCGGAATCTCTCTGGAGACATTCCATGAATTCATAATCCGGCGCCAAGAACATTGGCCGCACACACTCAACACCACCTCCACACACGACACCAAGCGGGCTGAGGACGTCCGTGCTCGCATCAACATTCTGTCCGAGGCTCCTGAAGAATGGCAAAACCATCTTGGTCAGTGGGCGAAGGAGAATGCTTCCCATAAGTTCAACGTGGATGGCCAGTTGGTGCCCGATGCGAATGAGGAATATTTTTTGTATCAAACTCTGCTGGGAGCCTGGCCTCTCAACCCTGCGGCACTTCCACAGCTCGTACCGCGACTGCAGGCCTACGTTGTGAAAGCGACGCGAGAGGCTATGGTGCACACGCGCTGGGCGCGGCCCAATCTAAAGCACGAGGAAGGACTCACGAGATTTGTGGACGCAATCCTGAACGAGCGGGTTAGCAAGCGATTCCTTATTGACTTCAGGTCTTTCCAAGAGCAAGTGGCGTTTTATGGGATGTTGAACAGTCTCAGCCAGACTCTTCTTAAAATTACCTGCCCGGGAGTTCCCGATTTTTACCAAGGCGCGGAATTGTGGGACTACCGCCTCGTGGATCCTGACAATCGCGGCCCGGTGGATTTTGCCGAGAGGATTGCGTTGCTTGCACGGATGAAGGCAACGGACAAGAACGAATCTATCGAAGTTGTACAAGAATTGGTTAGGAAGTGGACCGATGGAAGCATCAAGCTTTATTGCATCTGGAAGGCGCTGGCTTTTCGAAAGAAAAATGCAGCTTTGTTTTCAGATGGCCAATTCGAGCCTGTGACCGCCTCTGGTGGTCGAGCAGAGAATGTCCTCGGGTTCCTGCGGAAGCAGGAGCGCAATTGGGCCTTGATCATCGTGCCCAGGTGGTTGGGCACGACGAACGCCCAGTTGGCGTGGAACGGGAAAGACAGCTATTGGGACGACACTCATATTCGCTTATCGCCGGATGCGCCAGATGCATGGCGTAATATTTTTACGGGGGAGGAAATCGAAGTAGAGACGCGAAATGACCAGCCAGTTCTTGCCCTTCATGACTTGGTAGGCTATTTCCCCGTTGGCCTTTTTGAACCAGCCTCTCGCTCTTGAATCTCGTTCGACGCAGGCATCCTGGCTTCGGTTGCCCCCCTGCGCTCGTTCTGTGTTAAGAATTCGCCGCAAAATCCTAAGAGAACCCGAAGGCCGCATCATTCCAGGCGCGCGCCAGTTTGTGCGAGACTTCCTCGTCTCCCCAATGCGCCATCGGGCCGGTGAGCGACATAGCCTGTACCGCGGTACCCTGCATGTCCATATCCGCGATCCTCTTTTTCAAGTCAACCGCGCGGTAAGGAAGCGGCCCTTGGAAGTGCGCCTCCGTCTTGATATTAAACCCTTCTTCGGCCGCGCGGTATTCCACGCCAAAGCGCGGCCCATCTTCCGCGAGCACGTCGAGGTAAGCTTGCGGAAAAAAATGCGCGTGAATATCGACGGAACGCACGCGAACGGCATCATCGTTTAACATAGTCACCGGGCGCCCAAATGGTTATGATCCATGAATCGAAAACTCCTGAAGAACATATTGTAGTTTCAGATGGTTTCCACCGATTGCGCAGACAGCATCCCCGCAGCAGCGTTCGTCGCAAGAGTCTTCTACCGGAAACGCCGAATGCCTAGCCGGTCGGCGAATTCATCCAGAACCTTGCGCGACGACGCGCCCAAGGGAACGCCTTGTGCCATCCGCTCGCCGTAAAGAATTTCCGAGCCCTACCCGACCGACGCCGCGCCGCCGGACCTCAGTGTGCTAGTGTTCTTAATTGAGAGGATCGAGAGGCCCAGGAGCCCCGTTTTCGACTGCCCCCGTCGGACCTTTCCCGAGAAGGAGGAAGTGGTCCGGGCCCATTACTCGAAAACGTTCCTTGCCGACTGACAAGGAGGGCATGTACTCCTGGGTGCGTATCCCTTGAACACGAACTTATAAGCACCAGCGCCGCCACTCTTCCCGTCGGCCCCGGTAAGGTCGGCCTGAACCTCATAGATATTGCCCTTGTGATCGGTCGCGATCTGGTGGCCCGGAGGATGCGCTTGTGAGGTGCCGATGTCAAATGAACCAAGCACCTCGAGCGTTTTGCGATTCAGGACATAGGTAACCGGGGTTCCACCGACGTATAGAAGTCGTTCGTCTGGTGACAAGGCTGCAGACCTCGCCTGAAGTGGGTACTTGCTGTCCAGGCCCACAAACTGCTCCGCGATGAACTTGCCCTCGATCGTGAACACCTGGATCCGCTTGTTGCCACGATCGGAGACGTATACGAGGCCGTCGCTAGAAATGACCACGTCGTGCGGCACTGCAAACTGCTGAAGAGCGGACCAGACCCCACAAAGCAGAGGGCACAATTCTGTTGCCCCAACCTGGGGAACCGGCGGGCGCATGTCAATATCGAGCGGCTTGTTGCCGTAGGCGCCAAACATGCGCTTGAACTTTCCAGTCTCCGCGTCATATACCATCACTCGGCTATTGCCATACCCGTCGGATACGAACAGTTCGTTCGTTTTAGCGTAGACACGAAGGCCCGACGCCCCTCTCAAAACCTCCGTGGCATTGCTGCCGGTCTGGCCACTCTTGCCGATGGCCATCACAAATTTGCCTTCTTTTGTGAACTTGAGAATCTGATTGTCGTTAGGAAGATTTGCTGGATTATCCTTTTTGCCATCTGCGTTTCCGACGATCCAGACGAAGCCGTTGTAGTCTACGGTGATGCTGTGCTCGTTCGACGGCCATTGGTATCCCGGCCCGCTGTCCCCACCCCAACCCTGGATGAAATTGCCTTCGTTGTCGAACTCGATGACGGGCGGCGCAGAAGTGGATGTAAGGTCAGGCGCACCGGAACGAGGATGCGCAAGACCGCGTGGGCGACTAAGGATCCATACATGATCCTCACTATCAATGGCGACGGCGGATCCAAAACCCATCCTCCACTTTGGCGGGAGCTTCGCGAAGTCGCGATCCACTTGGAATTGCGGCAAACCACCCTCTCCTATATGCGGAGCATCCGTCGACGCAGCCTGCCCCGAGACGGGGCGGGCAAAACGGGGGATCACCCCAACGAAGAGACTCACCGCCAAGACGAAACCGATCTTCAGGGGTCGCTGCATGAGTGCTACTCCTATAAGATGAAGTGGGAAAAGGCCTAAATTAAGCCAGTTTAGGGGGCGACGTCGAACACTAGGATTTGTGCCTCCTGTGCGCCCCTCGTCGAAACACTGACGTAGTACTTATTCAGCTCGGGCACCAGACGTGCCGTCCTGGCGCCGGGTTTGGTAGGAATGTTTGCAATCACTTCGTAGTGGTCCGCGCCCTGCTGCTGGATCACGGTGACCGCACCGACCGCTCCTCCCAAGTTTCCGCCGGGGACATAGATACGGCGATGCGCAGCATCGTAAGATAGGTCATCGACGGAGTCGGCGGTCGGAAGACTGGCGACTTCCTTTCCCGTGTCAGTATTCACGACCACCAATCTGGACGGCTTGCGAGTGGCCACGAATAAACGATGCGTAGATTCATCATATTGCATCGGCACGTTTTCTAACCCCGCGGTGATGGGCCAGGTCCCAATTAGCGCGCGTTTCTGGCGGTCCACCACTCCAATTACATTGGCAGTAGTCATGTTGACAAAGAGACGCGGCCCAGATCTTTCAAGCGCCATGGACTCCAGCCGGTTGGTGTCGAATTTCATATCCGCCAACTTCTTGCCACTCGCAACATCCACGATACTGATGAGGCAGTACGGAGTCTTAGCTGCACGGCCGCCGTTCACCACATATATCAATTTGTTATCAGGATCATATATTGCAGGGTCCGCATCTATGGTCAACTCGGTGCGGCCCACCATTTCGTACGTATCGTATTTGAAGGTCTTAATCTCGGATGCCTCTCCGTCCACAACAAGGATTCGATTCAACTCTGGGAAAGCTAGGACGTTGTGTGGCCCTTTGAGTCCGGTGATTGTATGGACTTGCTTGTTTGTTCGCATATCAAAAACATCTACGACCGCCTCCTCTTCTGAAGTAACAAAGAGCCGATTGCTCTTCAAATCCACGCCGAAATGGTCCCACTTACGTGCGACCCCTGGCAGTGAAATTGTTTGCGCTAACTGAAGTGGCGCCTTCTCCTGGGCCGGTGACGATCCCGCGAAAGCCAGCGCCAATAGCAGAATGCCTGAGTATCTCTTCATGGTTGCTCCCCAATTCATAAAGTATAAGAATGAGTTCGGCCGGAATTCGCTATTTTCCTGTAAGAGGAGAGATCGGCCACAAATCGAAACAACGCAAGCCGTCCTCGCAAATTGGCTTGACCCGTTGCGTTAGCGTCCGTAAATCAGCAGCCGAAAGTTACCCGGCTTCGCTCTTGGAAGCGGATGGGGCTGCTTCTCTGTAGGAGCTGCTGGCGGGTCAAAGTCCGATGTGGTTAAGTAAAGATTGTGGGTCCTAGGATCAAGCGCCATCGTTCTGGCTCCGTACTCAGTTTTGACAGTCTCAACCAGGCTCAGCTCGTCGGGCGAATCTTCGTGGAATATGTGGATTGTCCCTTCGCGGGTTGAGACAAACAGTAGGCCTGTCTCGGGTTCAAAAATGTTTTGATCCACTCCAGCAGATATGGGGAACGACTGGATGACTTTTCCATTGTCCGCATCCATCATCACCAGCGTCTGGGGTCCGCGCCCGGCGGAGAATAGCCGCCGGTTCTTTCGGTCTATCGCCAAGGCGACAGGCTGACCGGCAGGTGCAACAGGCCAACGCGCTTTGATCGTAAGAGCGCGGGAATCGATGACAACCACCTCATTTGTCCCCGCGTTATTGTTGTAAATTGTCCCAAAGTCACCGGCGACGGGGAACTCTACCTTACCGCCCAGGGATACAGTCTTTACAATAACCTCGCTCACCGGATCAATTACCGTCACATTTTGGCTGTCGCCGTTGAAAGAAAAGACGTGCTTCGAGGCCTGATCGTACATAATAGTGTCCGTGTCGGGCTGCTCAGTTTTAACCTGGCCAGTGACCTTCAGACTTTTGATATCAAAAATGACCACCTTGGCCGCCTCGCCGTCAGTTATAAATCCCTTGCCAAGCTCTGGAACTAATAGGACTCCATGGCAGAGTTGTAATCCGCTAATGGTCCCGACCACAGACCAATTGTCGGCATCCAGCACTTGGACTTCTGCACCGTGGGTTAAGTAGATGCGGCGCGCAGCTGCATCA
>Ga0307476_10001318_pt1 | contig 15191 bp, 17 predicted proteins | sample atmos_gasesECM2C_2_FD_203314 | JGI IMG/M metagenome (GOLD analysis project Ga0307476, IMG submission 203314) | Hardwood forest soil microbial communities from Morgan-Monroe State Forest, Indiana, United States - atmos_gasesECM2C_05 | ecosystem: Environmental > Terrestrial > Soil > Temperate... | reverse complement strand
GCGAGATCACGCTGTAGATGGCGTGCTCCAGCATGATCACGCGGTTGGCGGTGGCAATCGCGATGGCGCCGCCGGAGCCGCCTTCGCCGATGATCGCCGCCACGTTGGGGACGCCGATATCGAGGCACGTTTCGGTCGAACGCGCGATCGCCTCGGCTTGGCCGCGCTCTTCGGCGCCGATGCCGGGATAGGCGCCTGCGGTATCGATCAGCGCAATCACCGGCACGTCGAAGTGGTCCGCCATGCCCATTAGGCGGGCCGCCTTGCGATAGCCTTCCGGCCGCGCCATGCCGAAATTGTGCTTGAGCCGGCTGTCGGTGTCGGAGCCTTTTTCGTGGCCGATGATGCAGACGCTGTCGCCGCGGAAGCGGCCGAAGCCGCCGACGATGGCCGCGTCCTCGCCGTGCTTGCGGTCGCCGGCGAGCGGCACGAAATCCTCGATCAGCGCCGCCACGTAATCGAGGCAATGCGGCCGCTGCGGATGCCGCGCCACTTGCGTCTTCTGCCACGGCGTCAGCCCGGCATAGAGCTCCTTGAGGGCCTGCGCCGCCTTGCCTTCGATGCGGCTGATCTCGTCGGCGATGGCGTCGCCGTCGCTGTTGAGCGCGCGCAATTCCTCGATCTTGGCCTCGAGCTCGGCCACCGGTTTTTCGAAGTCGAGATAGCTACGCATCACGCGGCAAACTTATGGCTCTTCGATTGAAACGGCTGATCGCATGAACCCGCAAACTCCCCCGCCAAGCGTGGGTAAGTCAAGGAAGGTCGCAGCGCAGAACAAGGCTCAGCAGGCTTCCTAACCGCGAAGTTCCTCTTCGACCACGGCCCTCAGCGGTTCCAGACCATGCTGGAGCGTCTCCCAAAGAATTCGCTCAAGCACGTCTTCATAGCTGTACCGATAGACGCTTCCCGCGCCGGCAATGTCAGTCCAAGGAATATCGGCATGCCGTGCTTTGAGCTGCTTGGGCAGCCTTCGTGAAGCTTCGGATATGATTTCAAGGCAACGGGTTACGGCGTAAATTGTGCGTAAATCGGCACGAAAGGTCTCGTAACTCATGCCTTCCGTAAAATCAGTCGCCAGCTGAATATTATGCAGGATGTCGGTAAGCGCGTCGATCGGTTGCTTAGAACGCGTAGACGGCATCGGACGAAACCGGTTGGCGCAGATAAGGCTTTAGCGCCTCCTTATTGACGACATCGACGGGGCTGCTGAACAGCCCGGCGACATATCGCTTCAGCCCCGCATATGCGAAAATATCCAGCTTTAGTCCGGGGTCGAGTTCAATCAAGATATCCAGATCGCTTTTGGTTCGGGCCTCGCCGCGCGCGACCGAGCCAAATAGCGCGGCATGAACTATGCCGCGCGAGCGAAGATCGGCCTGATGCCGGCGTAGAATTTTGATTGCGTCGCGTTTGTTCATAACCGTCCAAGTCTGAGCTTGTGATCAGTCCGACTTCAAGATCGTCAGCTAGCGAATTTTCAGTTTATCCTATAGAAACCATTATTCCTGCGCCAGCGGGTGCAAATCGCGCACCAGGCTTTTCAGGCGTTCTTCCAGCACGTGGGTGTAGATCTGCGTGGTCGAGATGTCGGCGTGGCCGAGCAGCGTCTGCACCACGCGCAGGTCGGCGCCGTTGTGCAACAGGTGGCTGGCGAATGCGTGGCGGAGCACGTGCGGGCTCACTTGCGAGGCGCGTAACCCTGCTGCGGCGGCCAGCGTTTTCAGGTCGCGGGCGAGGTGTTGGCGCGTGAGGTGGCCGCTTTCCCCAAACGACGGGAACAGCCACTTCGACTTGGCTTCGTGTTTCGATTGCGCCAGCAGCGCCAGATAGGCCGCCGTCGCGCGCTTGGCGGCGTCGTTGAGCGGCACCAGCCGCTCCTTGTTGCCCTTGCCGCGCACGACGATGACGCGAGCGTCGTGAAGGGCGGCGGATGCCGGCAAGGCGACGAGCTCGGAGACGCGCAGGCCCGTCGCGTAAAGCATCTCGACCAGGCAAGCGAGCCGCGCCGCACGCAGCCGTACTGCGAGCGGTGCCGCCGGATCGCAAATCGTCGCCACCCGCAGCAGGCGATCGACTTCGGAAAGCGTGAGCGTCTTGGGCAGCGCGCGCACGCGCTTCGGGCCTTCCAGCACGGCGGCGGGATCGTCCTTGCGCTGGCCTTCAGCGTAGAGGAAGCGATAGAGCTGCCGGATCGCCGAAAGGCGCCGCGCCACGGTCGCGGCCGTCATGCCGCGCCGCGTCAGGTCGCCGAGATAGGCGCGCAAATCTTCGGTCGAGGCGGTGGCCATGGATCGGCCGGTCGCGGCGAGATGCGCGCTGAAATCGGCAAGGTCGCGGCCGTAGGCGGCGAGCGTGTTCTTGCCGGCGCCGCGCTCCGCCGCCAGCATGTCCAGATAAAGTCCGGCGAGCCGCTGATCGGAATTGCGTCCCGAGCGCGTCGTGCCACGAACCGTTCCGCGGGCCATGACGGCGCCCTCAGCGGTTCTTGAAGAACTTGTCGGGCGGGATCGACACCGTGATCTCGCGCGGCTTCGGCTGCACGAAATGCGACAGCGCATAGAGGCCGCCATAGATGGCGGCGCCGAGGACCGCGATAACAGTGAGCAACCGGAGCAGGCTCGGCATCGTCAGTCGCTTGCGCGCATCCCATTGGTGCCGGTGAACGGGACCGAGTACGATCATGTTCGGCCCAGGCTGGCAAGTCACCGGCAAGTCAACGTGGCAAGTCAACGTGGCAAGTCACTTGGCGCACCTCCAGGATGGCTTTAGGAGTAACCGAGATGGGCCGCCTGGACGATCGTGGATTTTGATGTAAATGACTGATGTTGTTTTACAAAATGGCTCGCCGGAGCGCGCCTCCGCGGCGGCGATTTTGAGCCTCTTGGGCAGCCGCTCGATCGTGCTGGTCGGCATGATGGGGGTGGGCAAATCGTCGATCGGCCGCCGGCTGGCGGCGCGGCTCGGCGTGCCGTTCGTCGATGCCGATAGCGAGATCGAGAAGGCCGCCGGCATGAGCATTGCCGATATTTTCGCCCGCCACGGCGAAGCCGATTTCCGCAGCGGCGAGGCTCGCGTCATCGCCCGCCTGCTCGACGGCGGCCCGCAGGTGCTGGCGACCGGCGGGGGCGCGGTCATGAACGCCGACACCCGCGCGGCGATCAAGGCCAAAGGCGTGTCGATCTGGCTCAGCGCCGAGCTCGACGTGCTGCTGCGGCGCATCAACAAACGCAAGAATGACCGGCCGATGCTGCAAACCGCCGACCCGGCGGCGACGCTACGCGAATTATTGGTCGCGCGCGAGCCGGTCTATGCCCAGGCCGATCTCACGGTGCAGTCGCGCGAAGTGCCGCACGATGCGATCGTGTCCGAAATCATGACGGCGCTCGCCGCGTTCCTCAATGCAGCGAGATCGCCGCAGCCGGGGGCCGGCGCATGACCGCGCTAGTTCGCAATGACCCGACGATCGTCAATGTCGCGCTCGGAACGCGCAGCTACGACATCGTCATTGGGCGCGGTTTATTGGCCTCGCTCGGCGCCCGCATCGCGGCGCTCCGGCCGGGCGCCAAAGCCGTCATCGTCACCGACGATAATGTTGCGCGCCATCATCTCGATCCGGCCGAGGCGGCGCTGAGTCATGCGGGCGTGGCGACCGGCCACGTCATCGTGCCGGCCGGCGAAACCTCCAAGAGCTATCGCGTCTTCGAACAGGTCTGCGAGTCGATGATCGCCATGCGCATCGAGCGCGACGATCTCGTGGTCGCGCTCGGCGGCGGCGTCATTGGCGATCTCGCCGGTTTCGCCGCGTCGGTGATGCGGCGCGGCGTCGATTATGTGCAGGTTCCGACCACGTTGCTCGCCGATGTGGATTCTTCCGTCGGCGGCAAGACCGCGATCGATTCCGCCCATGGCAAGAATCTGATCGGCGCCTTCCACCAGCCGATCCTGGTGCTGGCCGACACCGCGCTGCTCGATACGCTGCCGGACCGCGAATTCCGCGCCGGCTACGCCGAACTGGTCAAATACGGCCTGCTGGGCGACGCCGATTTCTTCGCCTGGCTGGAAGGCAACTGGCGCGATGTTTTCGCCGGCGGCAATTCCTCGGGAAATCTTGCACGCGAGCACGCCATCGCCGTGAGCTGCCGCGCCAAGGCGGCGATCGTGGCGCGCGACGAGCGCGAGACCGGCGACCGCGCTTTGCTCAATCTCGGCCATACCTTCGGCCACGCGCTGGAAGCGGCCTGCGGCTTCTCGGATCGGCTGCTGCACGGCGAGGCGATCGCCACCGGCATGGCGCTGGCCTTCGAATTCTCGGCGCGGCGGCAGGGCTTGCTGCCGATGGCCGAGGCCCAACGCGCCATCCGCCATTTGGCCGAGGTCGGCCTGCCGACGCGTTTTCGCGACATTCCGGGCCCGCTACCCTCCGTTGACCAACTTATGGATTTGATTGCGCAGGACAAGAAAGTGAAGCGCGGAATGCTAACATTCATCCTGGTGCGCGGCATCGGCGCGGCCTTCATCGAGACCGGCGTCGATGCCCGCGAGGTGCGCGTGTTTCTCAGCGAGAAGCTTGCGGAACGATGACTGCGATCGATTGGTTGACCGTTGCGGCGATCCTGATTTGCTTGTTGGTGTCGGCGTTCTACTCCGCCAGCGAAACCGCACTGACGGCATCGTCGCGCGCCGCCATGCTGCGGCTGGAGAAGCAGGGCAACCGCGACGCCAGCATCGTCAACCGGCTGATGGCGACGCGCGAGCGGCTGCTCGGCGCAATCCTGTTCGGCAACAATCTGACCAATATCGCCGCTTCGACGTTGGCGACTGGCGTGCTGCTCGAAATCTTCGGCAAGACCGGCATCATCTATGCCACGGTGGTGATGACGGTGCTGATCTTTGTCGTGGCCGAAGTGCTGCCGAAGACCGCCGCCTTCAATGCGCCGGACCGCATGGCGCTCGCCGTGGCGAAGCCGGTTGAGAGCACGGTTCGCCTGTTCGCGCCGGTCCTGCGCGCCGTCGAATGGCTGGTGCGTCTCATTCTGCGCGGGCTGGGCATGCCGGTCGGCAAGATCCAGTCGATCCTGTCTCCCGACGAGGAATTGCGCGGCGCCGTCGATCTGATGCATCGCGCCGGCGTGGTAGAAAAGCTCGACCGCGACATGATGGGCGGGTTGCTCGATCTACGCGAGCTCACGGTGTCCGACGTCATGGTCCACCGCACCAAGATGGTCATGCTCGATGCCGACGAGCCGCCGCGCGACATCATCGATGCCGTGCTGGCCGCCGGCGTGACGCGGCTGCCGCTGTGGCGCGGCTCGCCCGACAACGTCATCGGCGTGCTTCATGCCAAGGAGGTTTGGCGCGCCTTGCACGCCGCCCAAGGCGATGTTGCCAAGCTCGACATCTCAGCGCTGGCCAGGCCGCCCTGGTACGTGCCCGATACCATGCCGCTCGCCGAGCAGCTCAAGGCGTTCCGTCATCGCAAGACGCCGTTCGCGCTGGTGGTCGACGAATATGGCGAGCTGGAAGGCCTGGTGACGCTGCAAGATATCGTCGCCGAGATCGTCGGCGACATCACCGACGAGCATGACGTGGCGGTACCCGGCGTCCGCGCGCTGCCGGACGGTTCGGTCAATGTCGACGGCGCCGTGCCGGTGCGCGACCTCAACCGGGCGATGGATTGGAACATTCCCGACGACGAGGCGACCACTATCGCCGGCGTCGTCATCCACGAAGCGCGCTCGATCCCGGAGCCGGGCCAGAGTTTTACCTTTCACGGTTTCCGCTTTCACGTGCTGCGCAAGACCAGAAACCGCATCACTGCCTTGCGCGTCACGCCGCTGGTGCGCAAGGTGACGGCGAAGGCAAGCTAGCCGGATAATTCGAGCTCACAAGCCACCAAATACACGGGGAGACGCGAACCATGGCGAACGGCACCTACGAGACGGTCAAGATCGAGCGCGATTCCGGCGAGAACGCAGGCCTCACGTGGGTCACCCTCAACCGGCCGGAAAAGCGCAATGCCATGAGCCCGCAGTTGCATTTCGACATGGCCAACGTGCTCGACGAGCTGGAAAGCGATGCGCAGACCCGATTGATCGTGCTCACCGGCGCCGGCGAGGCCTGGTGCGCCGGGCAGGATCTGAAACTTTATTTCCGCGAACTCGACAACAAGCCGGCCGAGCGCGCGCGTGCATCGTGGGCCAGCCATTATTGGCGCTGGCAAAAACTGTTCACCTATCCGAAGCCGACTATCGCCATGGTCAACGGCTTCTGCTTCGGCGGCGGTTTTACCCAGTTGATCGCCTGCGATTTCGCCATCGCGGCGGAGGACGCAAAATTCGGCCTTTCCGAGGTCAACTGGGGCATCCTGCCGGGCGGCTTCGTCAGCAAGGCGCTGACCGATGCGCTCGGGTTGCGCGACGCGGTCTGGCTGGCGATGACCGGAGAGACATTCGACGGCAAGATGGCGGAGAAAATCCGGCTCATACACAAGGCAGTACCGCGCGACAAATTGCGCGAAGAGACGATCGCGCTGGCGCGACGCCTGATGAAGCTCAATCCGGAAGTGCTCAAGGCGACAAAACTCGCCATCAAGAACGTGCGCGCCGTGCCCCATGAGCAGGCGGCCGATTATCTGCAGGCCAAGAGCCAGGAAATGCGTTTCCAGGACAAAGAGGGCGGCCGCGCCAAGGGCATGAGCCAGTTCCTCGACGACAAGAGTTATCGCCCCGGCTACGGGCCATATTCCCGCACCTAGCGCGGCCGGAACAGCACATGGCACGGCCAGAACAGCGCATGGCGATGCCGGCCGGTGTTACGAACGACAAACCAACGGCGGCACAGGTCGACGCGCCGCCGTTCGATCCATCGCACAACCAGTCATCGACGATCAGCTCTCGCCCGGCGCCTGCACATGAATCGCCAGCGCATGCACGCCGCCGTTAAGCTCGCTCGCCAGCGCCGCGTTGATCATGCGGTGGCGCTCGATCCGGCTCTTTCCGCGGAAGGCTTCCGACACGATATAGAGTCGGAAATGGGTCTCGCCGCCCGGCCGGTGTCCGGCGTGGCCTTGGTGGTGATGGGATTCATCCTCGACTCGCAGGCTTTGCGGCGCGAAAGCCGCCGTCAATTTTGTCGTGATGATATCGAGCATGGCCATGGTAACGACTTAGCGACGTGACGGTGGCACGGTCAATAACGCAGTCGCGTGCTTTTGCGCGCTGTCAAGTCTTGCAGGTGCTGTCGACCCGACCGCATAATCGATGACGATGAAAACGAATTCGCCGCTGTTTGATCGCATCAGGGTCAAGCCCGACCAGGACCGCAGGCTGCGCGCGGAGCTGCCCGGCTGCGAATGGCCGCGCTGCGAGGCGCCTGCGACCCACCGTGCGCCGAAAGGCCGGCTGCGCGCCAGCGAATATTGGCGGTTCTGCCTCGGGCACGTGCGCGAATACAACAATTCGTACAATTTCTTCGCCGGCATGAGCGAGGATGCGGTCGCGCAATATCAAAAGGAAGCCGTCACCGGCCACCGTCCAACCTGGAAAATGGGTTCGATCGGCGGCAAGCGCGCGGCCCCCCGGCGCGCCCGCGGCGGCTTTCGCGCTGCCGAGTGGGAAGCGGCGGACCCGTTCTCCATGCTCGGCGAGACCGGCGGCCAGCCCGGCCATGCGCGGCCGGCGTCGGAGGGTCGCAAGATTCTCAATGCCCAGCGCCGCGCCTTCGACGTGCTCGGCCTTGAAGCCGACGCCAAACGGACCGATATCAAGGCCCGGTTCAAGATGCTGGTAAAGCGCCATCATCCCGACGCCAATGGCGGCGATCGCGGTTCCGAGGACACGCTTCGGGAGATCATCCAGGCCTATAATTACCTGAAGTCCGCCGGCTTCTGCTGACCCCAATTCTACAACGGCAATTCTTCAAGGGGATGGCCGCCGCGGTGGCTTTCGCGGCCGTAGGCCTTTCTGCTAGATGTACCGCGATATCCGACCGTTTCCCTCCCCACCCTCCCCCGCAAACGGGGAGGGTAGGGAGGGGGCCGCGCCTCGGATTTGCCGAGGCCACGGAGGAGCAATGACTCTCGCAGCTAATACGGAGTCCGGCTTGCCGGACATGAAGGTGTCGATCCGCCAGCTGTTCGGCATCGACAGCGATCTGGAAGTGCCGGCCTATTCCGAGCCGGACGAGCACGTCCCGGAAATCGACGCCGACTACCGCTTCGACAAGCCGACCACTCTCGCCATCCTCGCCGGCTTCGCCCGCAACCGCCGCGTCATCGTCACCGGCTATCACGGCACCGGCAAGTCGACCCATATCGAGCAGGTCGCGGCGCGGCTCAACTGGCCGTGCGTGCGCGTCAATCTCGACAGTCACATCAGCCGCGTCGATCTGATCGGCAAGGATGCCATCGTGATCCGCGAGGGCATGCAGGTCACCGAATTCCGCGACGGCATTTTGCCCTGGGCGCTGCAGAACAACGTCGCGCTGTGTTTCGACGAGTATGACGCCGGACGCCCCGACGTGATGTTCGTGATCCAGCGCGTCTTGGAATCGTCCGGCCGGCTGACGCTGCTCGACCAGAACAAGGTGATCAAGCCGCACCCTTCCTTCCGCCTGTTCGCCACCGCCAATACGGTCGGGCTTGGCGACACGTCGGGCCTCTATCACGGCACCCAGCAGATCAACCAGGGCCAGATGGACCGCTGGTCGATCGTCACCACGCTGAACTATCTGCCGCACGACAACGAGGTCGAAATCGTGCTCGCCAAGGCGCGGCACTATCGCACCGCGGAAGGGCGCGACATCGTCGGCAAGATGGTGCGCGTCGCCGACCTCACGCGCAACGCCTTCATGAATGGCGACATTTCCACTGTCATGAGCCCGCGCACGGTGATCACCTGGGCGGAGAACGCCGACATCTTCAACGACATCGGCTTTGCCTTCCGGCTGACCTTCGTCAACAAATGCGACGAGTTGGAGCGGCCGCTGGTCGCCGAGTTCTATCAGCGCTGCTTCGGCCAGGAGCTGCCGGAGAGTGCGGTGAACGTGGCGCTCAGCTAAGCCGCCGCCGTGTCCTCCAACGTCAAGCCAAAGCCGCCCGCCAAGGAAGCGCCGACCGAACCGTTCAAGCGCGCGGTCGGCGTTTGCCTGCGCGCGATAGCCGGCAAGGGCGATCTCGAAGTGTCGTTCGCGGCCGAGCGTCCCGGTCTCGCCGGCGGCAAGGCGCGGCTGCCGGAGCCGCCGCGGCGGCTCAACGAGCGCGAGGCGGCCATCGTGCGCGGCCACGCCGATTCGATTGCGCTGCGGCTCGCCTGTCATGACCCGGCGGTGCACCGCAAGCTCGTGCCCGGCGGCCAGCAGGCGCGCGCGGTGTTCGACGCCGTCGAGCAGGCCCGTGTCGAGGCCATCGGCTCGCGCCGCATGGGCGGCGTCGCCAAGAATCTCACCGCCATGCTCGACGATCGTTTCCACCGCGGTAAATTCGACGAGATCTCCGACCGCGCCGATGCGCCGATCGAGGACGCGCTCGCCATGCTGGTGCGCGAACGGCTCACCGGCGAGGCACCGCCTGCCGCCGCGCGAAAGCTGGTCGATCTGTGGCGGCCGCTGATCGAGGAGCGCGCCGGCCGCAATCTCGATCGGCTCGAGCGCGTGCTGACCGATCAGCGCCGGTTCGGCGACGTCGTGCACGATCTGCTCGATTGCCTCGACATGGGCGAGGATCGCAGCAGCGAGTCCGACGAGGAGGAAGGCGAAGAGGGCGACCAGGAAAACCAAAAGGACGAGCAGGGCGACAGCGGCGAGGCATCCGATTCGGCCGACAGCGAGCGCATGAGCGCGGAGGCGGAAGCGTCCGCCGACGAATTGCCCGACAGCAGTTCGGAAGCCGTCGATGCGCCGGCCGCCGAGATGGCCGACGACGCCGAAATGGGTGATTCGGAGACCGCGGCCGAGCCGTGGCGGCCGCGCAATCAGCGCAACGAGCCGCGCGGCCCGGACTATAAGCCCTATACCAGCAAGTTCGACGAAATCATCGGCGCCGAGGATTTGTGCGAGCCGGAGGAGCTGGAGCGGCTGCGCGGCTATCTCGACAAGCAGCTCTCGCATCTGCAAGGCGTTGTGGCGCGGCTGGCCAATCGCCTGCAGCGGCTGCTCCTGGCACAGCAGAACCGCGCCTGGGAGTTCGATCTCGAAGAAGGCCTGCTCGATCCGTCGCGGCTGCCGCGCGTCATCGTCGATCCGCTGCACCCGCTGTCGTTCAAGCGCGAGAAGGACACCGATTTCCGCGACACCGTGGTGACGCTGCTCTTGGACAATTCCGGCTCGATGCGCGGCCGGCCGATAACGGTCGCCGCCACCTGCGCCGACATCCTGGCGCGCACGCTGGAACGCTGCGGCGTCAAGGTCGAGATTCTGGGTTTCACCACGCGGGCCTGGAAAGGCGGGCAGTCGCGCGAATCCTGGCTCGCCAGCGGCAAGCCGCCCAATCCCGGCCGGCTCAACGACCTGCGCCACATCGTCTACAAATCCGCCGATGCGCCTTGGCGTCGCGCGCGCAAAAATCTCGGGCTGATGATGCGCGAGGGTTTGCTCAAGGAAAACATCGACGGCGAGGCGCTCGACTGGGCGCATAAGCGGCTGCTCGCCCGCTCGGAGTCGCGAAAAATCCTGATGATGATCTCGGACGGGGCGCCGGTCGACGATTCGACGCTGTCGGTCAATCCGGGAAATTATCTCGAGCGCCATTTGCGCTGGGTGATCGAGGACATCGAGACGCGCTCGCCGGTCGAACTGATCGCCGTCGGCATCGGCCACGACGTGACGCGCTACTACCGCCGCGCGGTCACCATCGTCGACGCCGAGGAGCTCGGCGGCGTCATGACCGAAAAGCTCGCCGAGCTGTTCGAGGAGCATTCCGGCGAGGAACGCGCGCGCCCGGCGCGCCCGCCGCGGCGGCTGCATTCGTAAATAAAAATAACGTCTGTCAGGGAGTGACCCATGAACGCCCGCGGCTATTTTTCGCGCATTGCCATCCTGTGCCTGCTGGCGTTGCCGGTGTCCACGTCGGCCTTTGCGCAGGCCACGAACTATCCGGAAAAGGCCGTGATGATCATCTCCGATGCCGGCGCCGGCGCCAGCCCGGATGTCGCCATGCGCATCGTTGCCGACGGCCTGAGCAAAATCTGGGGACAACAGGCGGTCGTGGTCAATCATCCCGGCGCCAACGGCAGCATCGCGGCGCGTGCGGCGAGCGAGGCGTCACCCGACGGCTACACCCTCTATGCGCCGGCGCTGTCGACCTTCGTGGCGCTGCCGACGGTGGCGCCCAATCTGCCGGTCAAGCTGCCGCGCGATTTTTTGCCGGTCGGCTTCATCGCCGAGCAGCCGATGTTTCTTTCGGTCGACCCAAAAAGCGGCATCACCACGCTGTCCGAACTGATCGATCGCGCCAAAAAAGCGCCGGATACGCTGTCGATCGCCGTCTCCGGCGTCGGCCGCATGACGCATCTGACAGGCCTATTGTTGCAGCAGAAGGCCGGCATCAAACTCATTCCGGTGCCGTATACCGGCGGCCCCTCGGCGGCGTTGGCTGATGTGGCCGGCGGTCGCGTTACCATGATCATCGAAGGCTATCCCGGTATCATCGGGGCGGCGAACGCGGGGCAGGTGAAGCTGATCGCAGTGGCTTCGCCGCAGCGGCTGGCGGAATTGCCCGATCTGCCGACGGTGGCGGAAACCATTCCGGGTTTCTCTGCCGCCGGCTGGCTCATCGTCGCGGCTCCGGTCGGTACGCCGGCGCCGATTGTCGCCAAGGTCAGCGCGGACATTGCCAAAGTCGTCGCCGATCCGGACGTGAAAAAGAGACTCGCGGCCACCGGCAGCTATACACACCCCATGACTCCCGACGAGACTGCAGCCTTTGTCGCCAAGCAACAGGAAATCTGGCTGCCGGTGCTGCAGACGATCTCGACGCGATAAAGCAACCGCGCTTTTACGACGCTGCGACATCGAAGCCGTCCAAGCGTCCGCGCTCGATGGCGCGTTGCACGAGGCCCGTCGCTTTGGCCTCCGCGGCAAAGTCGGACAGATAGGACAGCAACCCGGCGCTGCCCTTCGCGACCGCGATGCCCACGCGATTGACGCCGTAACCTTTCGCCAGCACGCGAGCCCCGGGCAATCGCCCGGCAAACGCGATGAGCTGATCGCGCGGAAACGCCAGCGCGTCGACTTTCTGATCTTTCAGCAGGCCGAAGGCGCTCTCGGGGAGCTCAACGCCAATCAGCTCGGCCTGCTTCACGATACGGCGCAGCGCCAGCGCCGACGCATGACCCTCGACGAGGCCGATGCGCCGTCCCGCCTGATCGGCGTCGTCGAGGCTTCCGATCGCGGAGCCAGCCGGCACCAAGAGCGAATAGTCGAACTGGAAAAGCGCCGGCGAAAAATCCACCATGGCGACGCGCGAGGGTTCGATGCCGAGAAATGCCACGTCGCATGCGCCGTCCCGCAAACCGGCAACGGCATCCTTGGGCGACGGATATTTGATAACCCGTGCTGCAACGCCGAGGCGTGCCGCGAGTGCGCCCACAATCTCAATTGCGATAAACCCGGTGCCGATGCCGCGAATGCCCGAGGCATCCTCGGCGTATTGCGGCAGGAACAGCGCGAGACGAATGGCGCCGGCCGCCGCGAGCGCGGCGATCCGCGGATCGGCCTGTGGCATGCTTTGCGCTTACCGCTCGCCGGCTTCGGTGAAAAACTTCTCGCCATAGGCAAAACGGTTCGGCTTGAGAAAGAAGCCGAGCAAAATTGCGCCGTCCGGCGCGACGGCCTCGTGTTGATTACCGGCCGGCCGCCAGACGAACTGGCCCGGTCCGCATTTGCCTTCGTGATCTTCGAGCGAGCCCTCGATCACGTAAGTCTGCTCCAACGCGGTGTGCTCGTGCAGCGGCACGATGGCGCCGGGCTCGAGCTTGAACAGCGCGGTGGTGACGCCGTTGCCGTCGGTATAGAGCACCTTGATCTGGATGCCGGGGAATTTGGTCTTCTCCCACGGCATGTTCGGCGCATCGACATAGTGCGCGGCGCGCTGCGGCGCATTATCGGGCTTGATGTCGGCATGCACGACCTTGCGGGCTGGCGCTGACATGGGTGTCTCCTTCGGTCCAGAGCATCGATTGCCGCAAGCATATTGCGCCGCCCGGAGCACCGCCAGTGTGTCCGGCGAGCCGCAAAAATGCCAAAGCCCGCACATGGCGGGCCTCGATGTTCGACCGCAATCAAGTGAAGTGATTACGCCGTCGCCTTGCGCTTCTTGACCACCGCGCGCTTGAGCTCGAGCACCCGCGGTGACAGCTCGGCGTCTTTGGCCTTGAGCAGAAACGCGTCGAGGCCGCCGCGATGATCGACGGTTTTCAGCGCATTGGCCGAAATCCGCAACCGGATCGAGCGGCTGAGCGCGTCCGACAATAGCGTGACATTGAGCAGGTTGGGCCGGAACCGCCGCTTGGTCTTGCGGTTCGAATGGCTCACCCGGTTGCCGATCTGGCGGATCTTGCCGGTCAGTTCGCAACGCCATGACATGGTGGTCGTTCCTCAAAGGTCCCGCCGCGGCAACCGCCGCCTGACGACGATGTGGGATATGCGCGGACCTATAATCAGGGGTCCCCGCAGCGTCAAGCATATGTCCGATATGGCCTTTATCCTCGCGCCAAACCACACAAAGGACGCATTCCCGAACGAGACAGGACTGGGGGTTTCAAGCCAAGGCCGTAGCCGGCCGGCAAAGGTGCCCCAGAGGTTCGAAATCGCGCCGGTGACCTGCCGATCCGGCGGCATCTGGGGAAACCATTGTCCGTGTCCGTACTGCCGCAACGGTTTCCATTTAATGCCACTCCCGCCGCCTTTGCCGCGGCGGTTTGTGTCATGGCGGCGCTTGCCGCCGACGCCGGCCATGTCGCTGCAGCCCAAACGCATTTGGAAGCCGAGTACACCGCCACGCTCGCCGGCCTACCGATCGGTCGCGGCAGCTGGGCGATCGAGATTGCCGAGGATCAGTACACCGCGGCGGCCAGCGGCGCGACCTCGGGACTGCTGCGGATTTTTACCGGCGCACGCGGCGCCAGCGCCAGCCGCGGCAGCTTCAGCGGCGATCAGACGATGCCGACGAACTATGTCGCGACGATCGATTACGAGCGCGGCAAGATCGATGACGTGCGCATGGCGCTGGTCGGCGGCACCGTGAAGGATTTGTTCGCCGATCCGCCGCTATATCCGCATCCCGATCGCATTCCGGTAAGCGACGCCGACCGCCGCGGCGTCGTCGATCCGATGAGCTCGACCATCAACCGCGTCGGCGGCAACGGCGATCCGGTGTCGCCGCAGGCCTGCGGCCGCAAGGTCGCGGTATTCGACGGCCGGGTGCGCTACGACCTGCGCAGCGAATTCAAGCGCATGGAGACGGTCAAGGCGGAACGTGGCTATCAGGGGCCGGTCGTGGTCTGCACGGTATATTTCGAGCCGATTTCCGGCTACGTGCCGGAACGGCCGATAATAAAATATCTTGTCGCGTTGCGCGATGCCGAGGTCTGGCTGGCGCCGATTTCCGGCACCCGCGTGCTGGTGCCGTTCCGCTTCTCGATGCCCACGCCGCTCGGCCAGGGCGTATTGCAGGCGACCCAATTCATCGCGTCAGCGCAAGCGCCCCATCCCGGCGTCAGCGCAAAAACCCAGTAGCCGCGGCCGTCGCGCAGGCGCCATAACGGTGTTGCACAATCTCGACGAAGCCACGCTGGCTACCCATGTTGGGTCACGGCCATTGGCGTCCCCGTTATCCACAGGAGGCAGTCTCTTGACTCGCCAAGGAATCGTGATCTGCAGCGGCATTAACGTTTTGGGCGCTAAAACGACGCCGCGGAATCGCTCCTTCCACCCGATCTGGTGTTCGACGGCGGCGATGGCGCCATATATCGCGGTGAACGAACTCGAACAGGCCGCGAGTCGCCGATTCGGCCGCGATTCGTTCCAGTCTCGTTCCACATGTTAAGCACAGGCCTTTCCAGCGTCGCGTTGTGATACAGAAGCAATGCCCCATCCTGCTGTCGCGCCAGCGGCGGAGGCACGAGCGGGGCGCCATGCCGGACTGTTGATGCCGATTTCCTTCTCGCCGCCTGCCGATCGTGACCTGCGCGCCCGCG
>Ga0307476_10001317_pt1 | contig 15197 bp, 14 predicted proteins | sample atmos_gasesECM2C_2_FD_203314 | JGI IMG/M metagenome (GOLD analysis project Ga0307476, IMG submission 203314) | Hardwood forest soil microbial communities from Morgan-Monroe State Forest, Indiana, United States - atmos_gasesECM2C_05 | ecosystem: Environmental > Terrestrial > Soil > Temperate... | reverse complement strand
GACCCGGAGCCCGACAGGGACGCATATTTCGCCCCCGCGCGCTCCAACGCACTCTTACCTTCACTCAGCTCGGGATACTCAGGAAAGACGACCTGTTCAAAGTCGTTCTTGATCCCGGCCCGGACAAGCTCGAGAAGCGGATTCTCGGCCCGGCCCCTCCTGGAAATCTGACGAGGAGCACCGGAGTAACGCTCGCTCAGCCACGCCGAAAGCCCTCGGCCAAGCTCAACCATTCTATCGGATGCCCCAGGCATCGTCAATTCTGAGGCCTCGGTTTGTCCCATCCTTCGATCCCACTGCGCAAACGCGCCGGGCGTCGAAACTCCCACCTCCGGAGTCACCACCACACAAGCCGTCGCCGGCAAATCCTCCAGCGGATACACTTGCTCGCCGCGCCCCACACCCAGCACCGTCCCGCCCATAAGAAAGAGCGGCAGATCAGACCCCACTTCCGCTGCAATCCGCAGCCGCTCCCCTGCGGGCAAGGCCTTCTTCACCGCCCGCTCCAGCCCCAGCAGCGCGGCCACGGCATTCGCGGAAGCACCACCCAGGCCGCCCTGTACCGGCAGTCGCTTCTCAATCTCGACGACAACACGCCCTTTGGCGTTCAGCGCCTGCATCGACTTCTCGACGATGCGATAGCAGGTATTCGACTCATCCCTCGGAACTCTGGGGTCGCTGCAGCGAATCTCGATGCCGCGGCCTCGCTGCACGCTTACCCTGATCACGTCATGCAATCCAATCGTCTGATAGACGGTCAGCAATTCATGAAATCCATCCCCTCGGAGCGCTCCAATCCGCAGCCCGAGATTGATCTTCGCGAACGATCGGACGGATATCGTCATGGCCGCATTTAATCACACCGCAAATGCGTTGCGATACAATCGGAAACATTTCGCCGGGAGAGCAGCATGCGTCACTTCGACCCTCTAAGCCTACTGCCCCTCGCACGGGACCTCGTCCTGCTGTTGATCGGCGGTGCAGGTGGGGTCCTGGCATGGCTCAGAGCGCGCCGGGCTCAGTCGTGGCCCTCCACCCAGGGGACCGTCATGGGCGTCACGTCGCGAAATGTTGGTGGGATCTACAAGCCGTGGAGAAGCGAATTTTCCTACAACTACATCGTGAACGGCGAATACTTCTCCGGATTCCACCGAATCAGGGCATCTACCGAGAAACGTGCCGACGCCATCACTCTTGGCTGGAAAGGCCGCATGCTGGTTGTGCGCTATTCACCCTCCAGCCACCAAATCTCCGCCCTGCTTAGGTCGGACCAGCCCGGCGGCCAGTTGGGAAACTAGAAAAAAGCCCTCCCCCACCCGATACACCACCTTGGTAATCTCGACCTCCGCCAATGATTAGCGCAACCTAATAACTAACTATTGTTCCAATTACGCGAACCGTCCCCCTACGGCCCTCCCGGTTGGGATAAGCAAGACCGCATACACGAGCGCTGGCCCGCCCAATTGGGGGCCTCCTGTGAGCGCTATCCCGCATAGTCGGGTGCAAGCCGTTGCCTGCGGAGAAGCAGTGCGGATCGACCTAAATTCAGCCCGCGCTCCACGACGACCGCGGAAAGGCCGCGTGTAACAGCGGGGGCACCAGAGGTTGCTATATGAGTGGTTCGTTTGGCCGTCTTTCGGGGCTCGCGTTACTTCTTGCGGCTGCTACCTTGGCTGCGGCGCAGGGCAACTATAAAGTCATCTCTGTCACCGACGGTGGGAGCATCTCCGGGACCATTAAATGGTCGGGAGCGGCGCCCCGCCAGCTGGATTTCCCCGTTACCAAGGATCCACAGATCTGCGACCCGGACGGCAAGAAAACGGTTAGCCTCGAGCGCCTGATCCTCGGGCCCGAGGGCGGCGTAGCCAACACCATCGTCTACCTCAAGGACATCTCCGCCGGAAAGGCGATGGAACTGCCCGAGCAGCGGCGCCACTTGGATCAGAAGCAGTGTCGCTACGTTCCGCACATTCTCCTCGTGCCCCAGAACGCCGCACTGCAGATGCAGAGCTCCGACGCTACCTTGCACACCATCCACATGGACGGCGCGGCCACCTTCAACCTGCCCTTCCCTTTCCCCAATCAACCCGTTTCGCGCACCATGGCGACGCCCGGCTTGATCAATCTTCACTGCAACGGCGGCCACGTCTGGATGAACGCGGAAATGATGGTTGTGCCACATCCGTATTACGCCGTAACCGACGAGAGCGGCCGCTTCGAATTCAGCAGCGTCCCGCCTGGTACCTATCAGATTGTCGCCTGGCATGAAGGCTGGGGACTGGCCGGGAAGGAACAGGCCTACGACGTCCTGACCGAACGCACCGTACAACGCCCGGTCTTCACCGAACCCAAGACCTGGGAGAAGTCGGTCACCGTCAAAGCCAACGAGCCCAGCACAGTCAATTTCGCGATCGGAAATAAGTAGGGCTTAGTTCTTGATTGTGTAGGGCGGCCGCCCTCGCCCGCCTACTGCCTGCAGCAAAAAGGCCGCCGGGGGGTCACTCCGGTTTGAATCCAAAGGGATTCAAAGCAGAACTCAATCCGTGTGAATCCGCGCAAATCCGTGGCAAAGGAAGCCTAACCCCGCCGCTTGTACAGCACCGCAAACTCAAACCCCGCATTCGCCGGAAACAATTCCGCCACCTTCCTTAACCGCTCGGCCAGCGCCGAAGGCGCCAGCAGCGGATAGTCCCGCTCCCGAAGATCGTGGTAATCCACATCCAGGTAAAGCGAAAGCAGGTAAATCGAGATCGTGTCGGAAAACGCGGCCTCGAAGTATTCGTTCTTGAAGCGTTCCGCGTCCGGGCCTCCGGCGGTAGCCAGCTTGCGCGCTTCAAAGGCATCCAGTGAGGTTTCGCCGCGCGTCCCCGCCTCCACCTGCTTCCAAGCCAACTCGCTGAATTCCGCAGAAACGCCGGCAACCTCGACCAGCGCATGGCCCACGTTGATGTAAAACTCAAACGCGACCGAAAATTTGTCGTCCGTCAGCCGGGTGGAGATGAACACGCACTGCGAATCGCCCAGATTCAGGTTGCGATGGCATACCGCGTTATCGCTGAGCGCCACATCGTAGCGATCCGCAATCAGGATCTCTTCCCCCTGGCTGACGGTCAGAGGGACAAAGTAATAAGCCTTCCGCTTCAGCGCCGCCGCAATCTTGGTAGGCACCGCCGCGACCATCCGCTCCAGATCAAATGAGCTGATGGAGGTCTCGCCCGCCAAGGCATAACACACCCCATTCGCCGCCTGCGAAACCGGCGTCATCCGCACCACATCCGCGGGGCTCCGCGTAATCGCTGGCGCTGCCTGCGACATAATTACTCTTTTATACACTAACGGTCGCGTAGAACCGCTCGTGTGGAGCGGGCACTCTTGCCCCGCTGCCTGTGACTTTGCTGGGCTGTCGCACAGGATGGTAGCCTTGAAGCATGCCGCCGACCCCGCGCCCACCCCGCTTGTACGCGATCCCGGTGCGAGTCCTGCTCGTGACCTTCATCGGCACGCTGCTCTCGTTCGCCGTCAGCTTATTGCTGGGCATCATCGGCATCGTGATCATTGCAGCGCTGCACCACGCACACCCCAACATGGCCTTAGCCTACCGCCGCGTCGCCTTGCCAGGGGCGTTGATCGGAGGCGGCATGTTCCTTGGGGTTGGGCTGAACCTGGAAATCCGCCACTATCGCCAGTCGAAGACCTTGGCCGCAATCGAAAGGATCAGCTGAGTCCGAAAACAAGTGGAGACAGCCGCGTCCGACGAGCGGAGGCAAAGAGCACTCTTGCTTCCCCTGGCGCTAAAATCAAGTCATGCCACCCCGCATCGCCATCCCAATGCCGCACTCGATCGACCGCGAATACGCTGAGCGGGCCATCCCGCAATATGAGCGCGCCGTCGAACAAGCCGGAGGCAAACCCGTCCGCATTCCGCTCGACCAGACGGCCGCCGAGGTCGAGAAGATCATTGAGAGCTGCAACGGAGTGCTCCTGCCCGGCAGCAACGCGGACGTCGATCCCTCAAAGTTTGGCATGCCGCGCTCGCCACAGACTGCGGGCGCCGATCCGGGTCGCGACGCCGTCGACGAAATCCTGCTGCAGGACGCCTACCGGCGGCGCAAGCCGATTCTCGGCATCTGCTACGGTCTGCAGAGCCTGAACGTCCACCGCAGGGGATCCCTAATCCAACACATCCCGGATTTTCTACCCGAAGACTTGCGCGCGAAGGTCAACCACGAAGCAGGACGGACCGTCCCGGTCGCACATACGGTTGAGATCGAGAGTGATTCCAAACTGGGGACAATCTTAGGCAGTCGCGACCAATGGATGATTCCAGTGAACTCTTCGCATCACCAATCGGCCGACCTGATCGGCGATGGCCTGCGCGTCTCCGCTCGCTGCCCCGACGACGGCATCATCGAAGCGCTCGAAGGCACTGCCTCCGATCACTTCGTGCTCGCTGTGCAATGGCATCCGGAGCGCTCTGTCGATGAAGATGAAGCTTCCCGCGCCATCTTTCGCGCCCTGACATTCGCGGCGGAGACACGCCACAAGTAACTCAGCGCCGTCTGGTCTTCCTCATCTTCTGGCGCGCCTTCTTCCGCGCCCTCTTGGGACGCTTCTCCAGCAGCACGACCACATGCGCGATCGCGGCGTTCTCCAGGTTGAGTCCCTCCGGAGTCTTCGCCTTCAACCCCACGCAATCAGCGGGCACTCCCAGTAACTTTGCTACACTCACGCGAATCGCGGCGGCGTGAGGACCGATCTTGGGGGCAGCCAGAATTAGGCTGGCATCGACATTCGCCACGGCGTATCCCGCTTCGTGCACGCGTTTCAGCGCCTCGCGCAGGAAAACCGCCGAGTCCGCGTCTTTCCATTTCGGGTCGGAGGGAGGAAACAGCGCTCCAATGTCAGGCGCAGCTACCGCCCCAAGCAGTGCGTCGGTGATAGCGTGCAAAAGTACGTCGCCATCGGAGTGCCCGCCCAGACCTTTGTCATATGCCAGCGCGATGCCGCCAATCTTCAGCGGAATCCCCTGGCGAAATTCGTGCGAATCAAATCCGTAGCCGATTCGAATGGCAGGAGCCGCTAGTCGTTGGTCGTTAGTCGTTGGCATCTTGAGTCTGTGACATCAGTTCCTAGCACTGTTCAAATAGAACTCCGCCAGTTCCATGTCTGCGGGAGTTGTGATCTTGATATTCCTCGGCGAACCCATCACGACTGCCACTTCGTGCCCCGATCGTTCCACGAGCGACGCTTCGTCGGTGCCGAGGAATCCGTCCGCTGATGCCTCGTCGAACGCCCTCTTGATTACGCCGTAACGAAAGCCTTGCGGCGTCTGCGCCATCACGATCCCGGCCCGCGGAATGGTCCCCTTGATCAGGGCGCCCTCGGCCGTGCGCTCGACTTGCTTCACTGTATCGACGGCGGGGAGGCCGGCAATCGCAGCGCCATATTGCTCGGCCGCATCAATCACTTCCTCGATGATCTCGCGGGTAACAAACGGGCGCACTGCATCGTGCACCAGAACAATATCATTCGCCGACGCCGCAACGGCATTCAATGCATTCTCCACCGACTGCTGGCGATGTTCTCCGCCCACAACAAGTTCCACCTTTTTCCTGAGGATGTCTTCCGCTTCACTTTGGAGCCGCGCGCGAAACCCAGCAATCTCGGTTTCCCGCAAAGCAATCCAAATCTCGCTTACCGCATCGACCGCGGCAAACCTGCGCAGCGTCCGGATAAGAATCGGCGTGCCTCCCAGCACGGTGAACTGTTTTGAGGGGGGCGCCTTCTTCTCCTTGACCTTGGCGCCGGCGGACAGTGGCGCCATGCGGGTTCCAAGGCCTGCAGCCGGAATGATCACGACCACCTTCATAGCGGGGAGTAAGTATACGGGCGCATGACAGGGAGTTCAAATGCGGAGGCAGCTCATCGGCTAAGGCTGAGGCTTGGTCTCAACCAGCGCGTTCGGGACGACCGCCGCGGGCCCCACCGCGGTAGGAATTGGCGGCACTACGGGCTGGACCGGCGTACTCGTCCGGGCGAAGGCGCGTTCATCCCATTTGCCGAAAATCATCTTCCCCGCCGTAGTCTGCAGCACCGATGTGACCGAAACATCTATCGTCTTGCCGATCATCTTCCTGGCGTTGTCGACAACCACCATGGTGCCGTCATCAAGATAGGCGACTCCCTGGTTGTACTCCTTGCCTTCCTTGAGGATGAATACCTTCATGATCTCGCCGGGCAGCACGATGGGCTTGAGCGAGTTCGCCAGTTCGTTAATGTTCAGTACTTCGACGCCCTGAAGCTGCGCCACTTTGTTCAGGTTGAAGTCGTTGGTGATGATCTTTCCTTCATAAACCTTGGCCAGTTCGATCAGCTTCAGATCGACTTCGCGGACGGCAGGGAAATCGTCTTCCACAATCTGAATCTGCAGCGTAGCCATTTTCTGGAGTCGCTGGAGGACGTCGAGGCCGCGGCGGCCGCGGTTTCGCTTCAGCGAGTCGGCGGAATCGGCCACGAGCTGCAGTTCGCGCAATACGAATTGCGGCGTGACGATGATGCCGTCGAGGAATCCGGTTTCGGCGATGTCAGCGATGCGGCCGTCGATGATCACGCTGGTGTCGAGGATCTTGTAGCTTTTCTTGCCTTGCTTCTCGCCGCCAAAGATCCCACCCAGAGCAGCTAAATTCAGCAGATCGCCCTTGTTCGCACCCACGACGAGGCCCACATAAGCCATCAGCAACATCACCAGGATCTGCAGGAAGCTTTGGGTGTTGCCAGCAGGCACGCTGCTGCGAATCACCAGGGCAAATAGGTAGGCACTGCAGATGCCGAGGATGCTCCCGAAGGCCGCACCGATCAGCCGCTTCAGGCTAACCGAGCGCAGCTTCCATTCGAACAGCACAATGGCAGCGCCTACGATCGCGCCCACGCCAGCATCCTGGAGCTTGGACAGCCGAAAAGGCTCAATAAAATAAGACGCAACTGCAACTACGATGACAAAAAGAAGACGTACAAGAATCAAATCCAAAGTATGACCTCCCCCGGATGCAGCTCCGCTAAACATCTGGCGCGATGCACCGGTGCCATTTCCTCGCCGCCCCGGGCAGGAATCGGCAAATCAGCATGCGGGGCGCGCAAGAATTAGGGGAATGAATGTACGCCCCGTCCCGGCCCGTGGAGGCGTGGCCGGGAAGACCTCAGTAAACCTGCGCCAAGAGTATATACCGGAAGGTGAATAACCGGGAAAAGACTTGTCGGCTCGTCTATGGGGAAGGGGGACATCTCTACGGTCTCCCAGGCTTGAGTCTACAGCCTCATCAGTACCTCGTATTAGCCGGGCCCGGCATCTCAAATCAGCAATTCCGCGAACTGCGGATTGAAGAGGCAGGTCGACCGGCGGCCCAGCCATCTAAATGATTTTGGAGGATGCCCATGCGAGTTTTCAGATGTCTCAATCTAGCGATTCTCTCGGCGCTGTTAGGGTGCTCGGCGCTTGTCTATGCACAGGACGACAAACCCCAGGAAGACAAACCCCCGCGCCAGGAGGAACCTAAGGCTCAACCAAAACAGGATGAAGTAAAGCCTGCTCACCAGGACGAGGCGAAGCCCTCAAAACAGGAGAAGCAACAAGAAGACAAGAAGCAAGACGACAAGCAGATGCAGAAAGAGCAAGCGGGGCAAGCCCGGCCAGAGGGCAAGAGCGCACATATTCCGGACGATAAGTTCCGAGCTCACTTTGGCCACAGTCATACCTTCACCGCAAAGACCGTGATTGTGGAAGGCCGGCCGCAATTTCAGTATGGCGGCTACAGCTTTCAACTGGTTGATGTCTGGCCTGTGGGCTGGGCCTATACCGATGAGTGCTACATCGATTATGTCGATGGAGAGTATTTCTTGTTCGACTTGCTTCACCCTGGCGTTCGGGTCGCCATTTTCGTTGTGATGTAGCGCAACGCGCTGACGATTTGACCGGGAAGGTGGTCCCTTTGAGGCGGAATTCAGTTCCGCTGGTTTCGATCTCAGGCCGGGGCCACCTTTATTCTTGGCCGCTAAATTGTGGGTTGTTCGCTGAGCGAGCGGCGACGGAAACCGTCCTGCTAAACTTCCCTCCATGAAAGCCTTAGTGATCACCAGCCTGTCCGGCCCGGATGCACTTGCCATCCAAAACGCCGCCGAACCTACGCTGAAGCCGGGACAAACGCTGGTCCGAGTGGCGGCCGGGGGTGTGAATTTTGCTGACTTCATGACCGCACAAGGCGGTTACCCTGGAACTCCTCCGCCTCCACTCATCGCCGGACGCGAGTTCGCCGGAGTCGAAGAAAACAGCGGAGGCCGCGTAATGGGCTACGCCCAATGGGGCGCCTTCGCCGAGAAAACTGCTGCCTATTCGCATATGCTGTGGGGCGTCCCCGAGCACTGGACCGACGAGCAGGCTGCGGCCTTCCCCGTAAACTACTTCACGGCCTATCTCGCCTACTGGCAGGCGGGCATGACCTACCCTCCCGCTACCGGCAAAACCCATCGGGTGCTCATCCACGCCGCCGCCGGAGGCGTGGGCACGGCGGCGGTGCAGATTGGCCACATCCTCGGCGTAGAAATGTACGGGACATCGTCGTCCGACGAAAAGCTGGCGAGAGTGCGAGAACTCGGCCTGCAGCACGGCATCAACTACAAGCAACATGACTACGAAGAAGTGGTGAAGAACCTCACTCAAGGCGAAGGCGTGGACGCGGTCTTCGAAATGCTAGGAGGGGAGCACACGGCGAAAAGTCTGCGCTGCCTGCGTGACTTCGGACGCGTCATTCAATACGGCACCGCGACCGGCAAGCAGCCGCAACTCGATGTGTGGGCTCTGTATGCGAAATCTGCCAGCCTCCAGGGCTTGTGGCTGACGTACCTATCCCAAAACCGCGAGATCATGGAACCGGCATGGAAGCAGCTCTCGGAATGGATCGCGCAACGCAAGCTGGCCCCGGTGATCGGTCAAGTCTTCCCGCTCGAACGCGCGGTGGAAGCTTACAAGCTACTGCAGGAAGGTAAGAATTACGGCAAGGTTGTGCTGAAGATTTGAGAATCAAGGCTTGAGGCTCACTGTTTGCCCAGGTAGCGGATGCGCCCGTCGAGGGCGCGCCCATTGCCGTCGATGAAGATTGGGACCGGCTGGGTCCGAGGATTAATGATGCCGTTCGACAACATGGCGTCGGCGTGGTTGGTGACGTTGTCGAAGCCGGCGCGAACCTCCCAATACCGCCCGAACAGATGTATGCGTTTCCCGAACTCCAGATTTACGGTGTAGTAAGTAGGCAGACGAAAAGTTCCTGGAGGATCGGGCGCATAGATTGCTCCTGTCTCTAAGGTCGCGTTGACCGGGAGGCCGGTGCGGGCTTCGGCGGAATAGACCAGGTCAACTTTGTGAACGATCGGCAGCTTGAAGAAGGGGAGCACGCCGTATCCCACGAAGCGGTTGGGCGCATCCCAGGGATACGGGCCGGGCAGTTGCTGGCTCAGCACTGGGAGATCCAGACTGAAATCGAACACCTGGTTCGTGCGCGAGCGGGATCGGGTGTAGGCGCCGAAGATCTCGTAGTGCTGGCGGAAGCGGTGGCGCAGGCTGACCGTGAAAGCATCGTAGCGGTCGTCGCGATGGTTCTCGAGGAAGAAGTTTCCGTCTACCGCGCCATTCAGGGTGTTGTAAGCAAAACCGTGCACGCCGCGCTTCTCGATGAACTCCAGTTTCAAGAAGATGGCCTGTGGCAGTTTCTTTTCAAATCCAACGCTCCAGTTCAGATAGCGTGGGGCCGCGAGCGTGCTCCGGTTCACGACAAACCCGGTCGGCAGGGGAATCGGCGCGGGCTCCGGTGTCCCCGGTAGCAGACCCGTGCACTTGACGCTCTCGCCGTTCGCTTCCAGCGGGCAGCCGTTCGAATCGAAAGCGTAATCGACCCTCTGCCCATCGAGGGCTTGATGGATCAGTCCCAGGCTGGTTGCGTCGTAGGTAATCCCGATTCCCGCCGAGAGCTTGGTATTGCGTTCGTCATCGAGGATGTAAGTTCCGGCCAAACGCGGGGAGAACAGCGGCGTCCGAACGATTTCGTCCCAGTCGAAACGCACGCCGGGCTCGATGAGCAGACGATTTGTGATGAGCCAGCGATCCTCGGCGTAGGCGCTGGCCTCGGCGTTGTAAATTGTGGAGTGGTCGCCGCCGGTGAAGACCGAATAGCGCGCACAAGTTGGCTCTGGCACGATCGGAAGGCCATTTGCATCGATGGGACAGGGCTGCGGCGGACCCGACTGCACGAACGAGATCGGCTGCCGCAGGAACTGCGCGTCATAATTTAAACGGTTGAGGTCTGCGCCGAACTTAATGTCGTGGCGGCCGTGCCATTGATGCGGCGGCAAGTAGAGGTTCGCCAGCGCTTGCTCTCTGCGGGCAGAAGAGTCCTCGCGCAGGTAGTAGTTCCCGCCAGTCGCCAGAATGGTCTCGATGTAGCCAGCATCTCCATGGGGAGTGAGAGTCAGGTTGTACTGGTCCACGCCAAAGCCGGTTTCGAGCAAGGCCCCGCCGCGGAAATAGTATTGGTCCTTCAGCGAACCGAGGTAGGCGGTTTCGACTTCACTCGGGGTGGTCGGCTGAGGCATCAGAGCCCACATTCCGGCGTTTGGATCATGAAAGTAATCCGACAGAAAGCTGGCGGTCACGATGTTGCGGGTGGTGAGATTGGATTGCAGTTTCAGCAGGTTATCCATGCGCCAGACTTTGTCGGCATCGGCACCGGAGGGCAGTTGCTTGGTGATGTAGTTGTCGTACTCGCCGTCGAGCGCATCGAAAAACCACATCTTCCCCTTGCGAATCGGACCGGACATCGTATAGATGGGCGTCCAGCTGGCGAGGGAGATCCCTTTGACGTCCTGTGGCGCCGGAATGAAATCAGTCGCGAGGAACCGGAAGTGATCGTTGCCCATGCGTGTGTTCAAAGCCATCACGCCGCCGGACCCCTTGCCAAATTCGGCCGGCTCGCGGCTCGGAGTGACTGCGACGGAGCGGAATGAATCTACACTGGTCTGCACCACCAGCGCTCCGCTCGTTGGCTGCGTCACGTTGAAGCCATCCAGCAAGAGCAGCGTCTGGTAGGTCTCGGCGCCCGCCACATGCGCTTGACCGTAGGCGTCCGGCGTGACTCCGGGGATGAAGATCAGGGCATTGCGGTAGTCGTGTTCCCCTGGGTAGGGTATGTCGACAATCTCGGCGCCGGTGAGTTCTTCTTTAGAGGAGATTTGTGCCTGGTCGATGGCCGGCGCGGATTCCATGACATTGACAACTTCCCGCGCCTCTTGCTGATGAGAAAGAGTTACGTCAACGTTAGCGGTGACGCCAACTTGTACATCCGGCTGAACAGCGGCGTAGAAGCCGGTCTTTTCGACGCGCAGTTCGTAGGTTCCAGAAGACAAGTCGGTAAATTCACAACGCCCGGCAAAATCGGTTCCGCAACGCAGTGGGATGGCAGGCGGCCGCGGTTGCAACTGCACACGCGCAGACGCGACGGCCACTCCGTTTTCGTCGGTGACTGTGACTGTGAGCTTCTGAACGGCGGAAAGGTGCTCTGGAGAGGGCAGCGGGGAAGTTGTCTGCGCGAGAGACGATGTCACCCACAATGCCGCAAAGGCAAACACGAACACGCATCTCAAGGTTGCGCTCCGCCCCGGCATGGTTCGAGTATGGAATCATTTGGGTCGCTGAGCAAGCGTGGCGTCATCGTTCTTTGCCTCATCCTCAAACACCCACTCCTCGCTTACCAGGAAATTCAACAGCGAACACATCGCAACGGCGGCGCTGTTCGCGATCAGGTAATTCAAGTGACCTGGACCGACCATCAACTTCATCAGCGCCAGATTGCCGGCAATGGAAACTCCGCCGGTGGTCAGATTGAAACGCAGCAGGCGCGGCAACGATCTTCGCCAAGACCGCTGCACGCGATCTGCCCAGGTATAACGCTCGTGCCAGATGAAGTTGTGTACTACCGCGACTTCCACCGCCAGTGCAGTCGCCAGCAGATAGTTCAGATGCAGTCCACTCTTCAATCCGAGCAACACAGCCAACTGCACAGCGATCCCAAAGCCGCCCACGAGGTTGAACTTCAACCAGCGGCAAGCGGTTTCGCGCCTTGCGCCTGTGATCAACTCTCTCCCTTGAAGGACGCGGAGGCCTGCCGTTAGGTTGTCTCCGATTCGGGCTCTCACTTCTGAATCCTCTCTTCGCGATAAAGCCGCAAGGTGTTTTGTGCGGTAAAGAAGATCACCATCAGCGCCATTCCGGCCAGGCCAATCGCTCCTCCCAAGTCGAATAGCCGGTAATGTCTGCCGAGAAAATGCACTTGCGGCTTCCACAGCAGCGCCAGGCTGCCCACCGCGAGCAAGATGCGCAGTTCGGTTGGACCAAAGCGCCAGAAGGAAAGACGGAACTCGCCCAGCGTGTGCGTTGCCAGATAGGACTGAATCGAGAGCATCAGGAAGGCAACCAACAGTCCTATTGCGATCGCGGGATGCATGTATCCGGACGAGGCCAGACCGCCCATCAATGCGAGAGCGCCGAAGCTATCGACCATGTGGTCCACATAAAAGCCGTAACGCGGACGCAACTGTTGCCGCACCCGGGCCAGCGTTCCATCGAGCGAGTCTCCCAGCCAATTCAAGAACAGGCAGACAATCACTCCGAGGAGTGCATACCGATTCCACGCAGCCAGCAGGTAGCAGGCGCCCGCCCCGACCTGCGCCGTTAATCCCAGCGCCGTCAGATGGTCGGGGCCGACCCATCGCGGCATGCGAGTTGCCAGCCACAGCAGAGCGCGCTTTTCGGGCGCTGCCACCCAACTCTCCTGTACGCGCCTCATTTCCGGGAACGGCTGTGCATGCCTCATCTCGAGCAGCGTGCGCGGATTCACCTGCTCACAAAACTCAGTCATAGTTTGAGAACCGGGGCTTGCAAGAAAACGGCTCACAGTAGCTGCCTCCTGGGACAAGCGTCCGAGGCCACTTTGACGTGGATGGTGTTCGGCGGCAATTCACTGGTCATCAAATGCGGCTCAACTCAACATCAGCCGGCAAGTCTTTCATCCCCAAATCGTTACAGCCGGAAGTCATCTGTCACGAAACGCATTGAGCGAGGAATGCGTTTGCGCCGATAGGACGATACCGCGCGCTCCAGTGTCAATAAAGGAACCATCCCAGCCCGATTGGAACGATAAACTCGGTCGCAGATGCGAGCCTCTGGTAGGCTTTGAAGGAAATTCGCTTCCTGCGCACGTAAATCTGCGGCCCATGACCAGACTTCTACGGTTCTTCCGCCCGTCGCACCAGCACACGGCTTTCTCGGCCACACTGCTGCTGATGTCGGCGGTCATGCTCTCGCGGGTGATTGGCTACGTCCGCGAGGCCTACATAGCCTACGCTTTCGGCGCCGGACCGCAGACCGATGCCTACGTTGCCGCCTTCACCCTGCCCGACTGGCTGAACTACATCGTGGCCGGAGGCGCGGCCTCCATCACGTTCATCTCGATCTATACCCGGTTCCTCGCGGAAAAACGCGAAGCTGACGCGCAGAAGACTTTCTCCATTGTCATCACGGTGATGACTACGGTGATGATTGCCGGCACCGTTCTCACGGAAATCTTCACCCCGCAGTTCGTGCGCTGGATGTTTCATGGTTTCTCGCCCGCGCAAGTGGATCTGACCGTGCGCTTGACCCGCATTCTGCTGCCGGCGCAAATCTTCTTCTATGTGGGCGGAGTCGTCTCGGCCGTCCTGCTGTCGCACCGCTTGTTTCTTTTTCCTGCCTTCGGCCCGCTGCTCTACAACCTATTCATCATCGTTGGCGGGGTGATTGGCGGACGCCACTTTGGGATTGCCTCGTTGGCGTATGGTGCGCTGCTGGGGAGCATTGTCGGTCCGTTTCTGGCCAGCGTAATCGGCGCAGCGCGTATTGGGACTGGCTATCGTCCCTCGTTTGACGTCACGAATCCTGCGTTTCGCGAGTGGGTAAAGCTTTCAGTGCCGCTAATGCTCGGGGTTTCACTAGTCACCGCGGACGATTGGATTCTGCGCCACTACGCTTCCAGCGGCATTGGCGACATTGCCCGCCTCAACTATGCCAAGCGCCTGTTCGCGGTGCCCATTGCGGTGTTGGGGCAGGCTACGGGACAGGCCTCGTTGCCATTCTTCGCGCGCCTGTTCAACGAGAAACGCTTACAGGAATTTGCCACCACAGTAAATGATTCCGTCTACCGTGTAGCGGCTGCATCGTTTCTCGCCACGGGATGGATGATGGCCGCCGCCTTCCCGCTGATCGATCTGGTCTATCGCCGCGGTAGGTTCTTGGTCTCAGACACGCAAACCACAGCGATATATTTCTTCTGGTTCTCGCTCTCGCTGGCTCTGTGGTCGGCCCAGGGACTCTACGCCCGCGCCTTCTACGCTTCCGGCGACACACTGACTCCCATGGCCGCCGTCACGGTGATTACCAGCGCTTCGTTGCCGATGTATTCGCTGCTTTTCCACCGGTATGGAGTCGTCGGGCTGGCTTGGGCTTCCGATATCGGTATTGGAGCGAATCTCCTGGCATTGGCTTTTCTGCTGCATCACCGCAAACTGGTTTCGCTGCGAACCCTGCGCTGGGATGAATTGGGAAAGTCTGCGTTGACCGCTATGGTCGCCGGAGGCATCAGCCTTGTAGTCGCAAGAAGCGTCATCCCCATCGTCTCGGCTCGGGGCAGCCGCATCGCTGACCTGCTGCAGTTAGGTTTAATTTCGGTCACCTGGGCTGCGGCGGCTGCCGTGGGACTGTGGCTGCTGAAGTCGCAACTGCCGAACGACCTGCGCCGAAGGAAAGCTACGGCGTATCCCGCGGTAGCGGAGGGTCAGAGTAAGGAGATTTTGGGATCGGGCACGCAGCCTTGAGAAACAATAGAAAAACAAAGCGGCGGACATTCGCGCGTTCCGCGAACTCCGCCGCTGATTCTGAGACGCGACTAAGAAAACCTACGCGCGCGCGCCGACTGCCGCTGGCTCGGGCATGGCGACGGTCTTTTCCTCGCCGTTGGCTTTCTGCTGCGTGGGCTGGCCGCCTTTGCGGATGTCGATGCCGCCCTTAAAGTAGGCGCCGTCTTCAATGGAGATGCGCGCCGCTACCACATCGCCGGTGAGCG
>Ga0307476_10001316_pt1 | contig 15209 bp, 9 predicted proteins | sample atmos_gasesECM2C_2_FD_203314 | JGI IMG/M metagenome (GOLD analysis project Ga0307476, IMG submission 203314) | Hardwood forest soil microbial communities from Morgan-Monroe State Forest, Indiana, United States - atmos_gasesECM2C_05 | ecosystem: Environmental > Terrestrial > Soil > Temperate... | reverse complement strand
AAAGCCCGCCGAACAGTCGATCCCCGCACCGCCTACAAATGTGTTGTGTATGATGCGGCTGTTCAAATGCGTCATAAATGATGCGCCAATGCGGAATGTCTTGTCTGTGGAGTCTGCGATCAATATGGAGTTGGTCATCTGGATTGCGCCACTGCTGCCGGGAAAGAAGTTGTGGAAGAAACATCTGTCACCCAGGACGCATCCGTCGTGAAAAACACATCCGTCGATGATAACTTGTGGCGCAGATACCGATGGGCCTGTGAAACTTGAGTGTCCTACTATCAATGTACTGTTCTGATCATCGTTGCTTACGAGTACTGCAATCAGCAAGGATGTATTACTTTTCATGTTCTCAATAGTTATATTGGATGCGATGAGGTCGATGATCGCGATGGCTTCTTGGCCGTCAGGTGACAGATGTTCCTCGATGTTAATATCTCTAATTGTAATCTCTGAATTGCTTCCACCTATGAGCGACAGAGGAGAGTCGACTATGTAGAGCGTGGCGTTGTTTCCGGCGATCGTCACCTTCTTGCCAACGAGGCTCGCCCCTCCGGAATAGCGACCTGGCTGAAGCACGATGTACGGAGTCCCCGTGTTCACGAGTCCTGAAGCACGTCGGAGCGAGCAAGGCGACGTCTGCGTGCAAGGATCGGTGCTGCCCCCGCTCGGCGAGGCGTAGAGAATCGCGGCCTGGTCGACGCAGCGGCCGGCGGCGAGGTCGCAGGCGCCGGAGTCGCACTCGCTGTCCTTGATGCAGGTCCGGCAGTCGTGGCTGACCAGGTCGCAGACCGGGCGCGTGGCGGGGCAGCTGGCGCTGTCGCGGCAGGCGGCGCAGGCGGTGTCGACGCAGAACGGGGTGGGGCTGCCGCAGTCCTGGTCGCGCGAGCAGCCGGCTGGGGGAGCGGCATCGTCGCCGACGTCCGGGGGACGCGGGAAGCTGCAGGCGGTGGCCAGCGCGACGAGGAGCGAGACGGCGAGCCAGGTCGTGATCGGTCGACCGGTGTGACCCAGCAGGTAGCAGCGGAAGCAGTTCGTGATCCCCACGAGCCGACGTTGTCGGCGCGCGGCGCGCCGTGTCAAGGAAGGGCGTGTGGGCGCTCGGCCGGGGCGGTCGAATTGACGGGTCGGCGGCATTTCGTGCACGACCCGTCATTTCCACGATGCGCCAGACATTGCCGCTGCGGAGCGCGATGGCGGTGCTGTCGCCGCAGGGAAGGCGCGACGGATCGCGGGCGGTTCGACACGGTGTGACAGGGCGACGATGCTCGCGCAGGCTCGACCGCTCGCTCGGGGACGAACCTCGCGGTCGAGTGTGCGCTGACGCCGCCGCGGCGAGCTGCCTGCCGGCCGCCGGCTGCGCTCGGGCGCGGTCGAGCGGACCTGAAACATCTCGCAACGCAGGGGACACGCATGCGCAGCGTGGCTCGGCCAGTGTGGCGGGGTGCCCGGTGTCCGTCGCAACGGTGTGCTCGCTCGCCACAGCGTTCGTGTCGGTTCGTTTCGAGCGACAACCTCGCGCTGCCGGCGGCGGTCTAGCAAGCGAAGGCCAATGCGCCGCCATCCACCGATCGCAGTCGCCGCCGTCGTTCGCGACACGCGTGCCCCCGGCGGGTCCGGCCGGCGGTTCGCATCGCCCGGGTGGCGACGCGTTGGCACTTCGCCACCCCGGCACGCCGTCCGCGTTCCGGGCGCGCTCCGCACTCGCCGCGGCGGAGCGCGGGTCCTGGGTTGTTTCGCGCGGCGCCGCCAGGAGTCCCTGCCATGAAGCTCGTCCTCGGTTCGCTGCTGGTCCTCGCGCTGCCGTTCGCGGCCGCGCATGCCGATGGGCCTCGCCATCGCCCGCCGCAGGCCGCGCTCGATGCCTGCGCCAAGGCCAAGGCCGACGACGCGTGCTCGTTCAAGCTGCGCGATCACCCGATCAGCGGCAAGTGCGCCGCGGGGCGCGAGTCGTCGGCGCTGGTGTGCCGGCCGGATCACCCGATGGGGCCGCCGCCCGAGGCGATCGCGGCGTGCAACGGGCGCGCCGAGCGCGACGCGTGCTCGATGACGCGCGACGGACACGACGTCGCCGGGACCTGCCTGCACGGCCGGCACAAGGGGCCACTGGCGTGCCGGCCGGCGGCCGCGGCGCATCCACACTGACGATCGCCGCGCGGCGGATCACTCGATCGCGTCGCCGGCCTCGCCGGGGTCGAGCAGGCCGTACGACCGCATCCGGCGCCACAGCGTGACGCGCGACATGCCGAGCATCTGGGCGGCGCGCTCGCGATTGCCGGCCGCGCGCTCGAGGGCGACGCGGATCCGGCGCGCCTCGGGGCGCTGCTCGCCGGCGCCGGCCCCAGCCGGGGCGATCGGCGAGGTGTTGGCGCCGGCGGCCCCGGCGAGGGCGCCGGTGATCTCGGGCGGCAGGTCGGCCTCGACGAGCTGGTTGCCGTCGCCGATCACGTAGGCGTACTCCAGCGCGCTGCGCAGCTCGCGGACGTTGCCGGGCCACGCGTACTCGGTGAGCGCCTCCAGGGCGCCCGGGGCGATCCGCGCGACCTGGCGGGCGCCCTGGGCGTTGAGCTGCTCGATCATCTTGTGGGTGAGCAGCTCGACGTCGCCGACCCGGGCCGCCAGCGGCGGCAGGAACACCGGGACGATGCGGAGCCGGTACATGAGGTCGGCGCGGAACCGGCCGTGCTCGACGGCCGCGCGCAGCGGCTGGTGGGTCGCGGCGATGATCCGGACGTCGACCTCGACCGGATCGGTGCTGCCGACCGGGATCACGGTGCGGGTCTCGAGCACGCGCAGCAGCTTGGCCTGGAGCTCGAGGGGCATCTCGGCGACCTCGTCGAGGAACAGGATGCCGCGGTGGGCAGCGCGGAAGATGCCCTGGCTGGCCGCGACCGCGCCGGTGAACGCGCCCTTGACGTGGCCGAACAGCTCGCTCTCGAGCAGGGTCGGCGGCAGCGCCGCGCAGTTGACCGCGCGGAACGGGCCCTGGGCGCGCGCCGACAGGGCGTGGAGCGCGTGCGCGGCGAGCTCCTTGCCCGAGCCGGTCGGGCCGCGGATCAGCACGCCGACCTCGCGCGCGGCGGCGCGCTGGAGGATGTGGAACACCCGCTTCATGCCGGGATCGCGGGTCCACATGCCGTGGAACAGCACGGCGGGCTCGCCAGCGTCGCTCGGCCGGCGGTGCGCCTCGTCGAGCGTGACGGTCCAGCCGATCCGCTGGCCGTCGCGCTGGACCGGCGTGGCGCGCACGCGGAGCGTCCGCATCGTGCCGTCGGGGGCGGGCCGCTCGACCAGGCCGCTGGCCGGGGCGCCGGCCGCGAGCGCCTCGGCGATCGGCCGCTTCTCGGCCTCGCCGCACAGCGCCTTGACGATCGACAGCCCGGGCCGCAGCGGCCCGCCGACCAGGTGCTCGGCCTCGGCGGTCGCGCACAGCACGCCGAGCTGGGCGTCGAGCACGATCACCGCGCCGGCGAGGTCCTCCAGCGCGGCGAGCAGCAGGTGGTCGAGCTGCGTCGAGGCCCGGCGCGAGGTCACGCACCAGCGATACCACGGAGTGTCGGATTGGCAGAGCCCTCCGGTGCGGCGGCCGCGATCCGCGGAGAGCCTGGAGGTGCAGGGCCGCGCAACGCGATGCGCAGAAGGGGAATGGACGAGCTCTGCCGAGGGGAGAGGTTCGAGGTGGCAGCCCTGGGACGGGACGCAGTCGAGCAGAGCGCCCGCAGGGGGCCGCGCGACGCGACGCGCGGCGGGGTGAATGGACCGGCTTTGCCGGTCCAGGGAGGGCGGGGACGTCCCTATCGATCAACCGGGTAGCGCCGCTGGTTCCACGCGGTCATGCCGCCGCGCATCGACGCCACGCGCTCGAAGCCCAGGTCCGCCGCGAGCAGCGCGGCCTTGCCCGAGCGGCCGCCCGAGCGGCACACGAAGACGATCGGGCGATCGCGCGGCGCGGCCTCGAGCGGACCGGGCAGCTGGCCGAGCGGCACGGCCTCGATCCCGGCGATGTGGCCGAGCTCGCCGGTGAGCTCGTCGGGCTCGCGCACGTCGAGCAGGCGGACCTCGGCGCCGTACCCGGCGACCCACTCGGGCGCGACCTCGGGGATCCCGCCGGCGCTGACCTCGACCGGCGCCCACCGCGGGGCCGGCGGCGGCTCGCCGGTGACCGCCGCGATGCCGCAGTGCAGGTTGCGCGGCAGCGCGACGTTCATGTACTTGGGGTAGGCCAGCGACAGCTGGTGCATGATCGCGGTGAACTCGCCCGAGGTCTTGCCGCCGCCGAGCCGCGGGTTGAACCGGCGCTCCTCGTCGACCGAGCTCGCGGTCCGGCCCTTGTAGTCGTGGCCGGGGTAGATCAGCGTCGCGCCCGGCAGGGTGAACAGCCGGCCGTGGATCGAGCGGTAGAGCTCCTCGGGATCGCCGCCCTGGAAGTCGGTGCGGCCGCAGCCGCGGATCAGCAGCGCGTCGCCGGTGAACGCCATCGCGTTGCCGATCCCGCGGGGAGCGCTGCCCCCGGTCTCGCTGCGCTCGATCGTCACGTAGCTCACGCACCCCGAGGTGTGGCCCGGGGTCTCGCGGACCTCGAGGCCGCAGCTGCCGAACCGGATCACGTCGCCGTCCTTGACCAGCAGATCGGCGCAGCCGACGCCGGCGCGCTCGGACATCACGGTCCGGGCGCCGAGCCGCTCGCGCAGCGAGCCGAGCGCGGTGACGTGGTCGGCATGGACGTGGGTATCGAGCGCGTAGCGCAGCGCGAGCTCGAGCTCGCCGATCAGGGCGACATCGCGCTCGAGCTGCTCGAGCACCGGGTCGATGATGACCGCCTCGCGCGTCGCGTCGTCGGCGAGCAGGTACGTGTACGTCGAGGTCTCGGGATCGAACAGCTGGCGAAACAGCATCGGACCCCCTCCGTGGCCGTTCGTGTTTCAGCAGGCAAGCGTCGCGCCAGTGGCGGGTGCGCGTCAATTCGCGCGATCCCGTAGCGCCGGATACGCGCGGTGAAACGGTTTGAAACGCACCGGTCCGCGGTCGCCGCGGGGTGCGCTATGGTCGGCACATGGCGTCGTCGTCCCAGCGCAACCTGCTCGGCCTGCCGCTCGAGGCGTGCTCGACCCGGCCGGTGACCGGGTTTTTTCGCACCGGGTGCTGCGAGACCGACGACAGCGATGCCGGGCGCCACGTGGTGTGTGCCGAGATGACCGAGGAGTTCCTCGCGTTCTCGGCGAGCCGCGGCAACGATCTATCGACCCCGCGCGCCGGGTTCCCCGGCCTGCGCCCGGGAGATCGCTGGTGCCTGTGCGCGGCGCGCTGGAAGGAGGCGTTCGACGCCCACGTCGCGCCGCCCGTGATCCTCGCCGCGACCCACGAGTCGGCGACCGAGATCGTCGATCGCGCGCTGCTGTTCCGCCACGCGCTCGATCCGCAGTCGCTGAACTGAGCCCAGGGCGCGAAGCGACCTGCCGGCGGCGAACCAGACGCAAGACCTGCGAAGCAGGTCAGGCGTGACTCGGCGGTCGCCGAGCACCGAGCCCAGGGCGCGAAGCGACCCGCCGGCGGCGAACCAGACGCAAGACCTGCGAAGCAGGTCCGGCGCGACCCGGCGGTCGCCGGGAACGGACCCGACGCGCCGCCGCGACGGAGTGAGATCCCCGACGCTGGGTGACCCGGCGGTCGCGGGGCATTGCACGCAGTCCTTGCGGCGGAGTCATGCGCGAGGCGCACCCGTCGACTTGCTTTGCCCCGTCGTGCGCGCGACGGTTGTCGTAGCGCGAAGCGCTCGCCGGTGCGTTGTCACTCGCTCGTGGAGGATCCGTGATGTCCGATCGCTCGTCATCGACTCGCAGCACGGCGCCGAGGGCGCTGGCGGCTCTGGCCCTCGGGATCCTGGCCGCGGTCGCTGCGTCGTGCGGCGGCCACGGCGCCGGGACGAGCGCGCCGGCGGGCAGCGGCGCGGCGCCCCCGGATCGCGCGCTGGTCCAGGCCCAGGACGCACCGCCCGGCCTGGAGATCCGGGTGTCGAGCGGCAGGGCCGGCCCGCCCGCGGTCGACCATGCCCGGCTCCCGCCGGCCCGGCCGCTTCCGGATCCGGAGGCCAGCGCCCTGCTGGCGCGGATGAAGCCGATCGCGGCCGAGCCCGACGATGCCCGGAGCTTCGCGCTGCGCGACCGGTCGCAGCCGCCGCCGCGGACCGGGCAGGCGATCCAGACCGCGTTCCCGCCGCCGGCGTCGTCGAGCGCGCCGCCACCCGCCGGCGAGACCGGCGAGCTGCGCGTGGTCCGCACCATGCCCGAGGGCAGCGTGCCGCTGGCTCCCGAGCTCAGCGTCACGTTCAGCCAGCCGATGGTCGCGGTTACCTCGCAGGCCGACGCCGCGCAGGTCGCGCCGGTCAAGCTGGCGCCGCAGCCGCCGGGCAGCTGGCGATGGATCGGCACCCGCACGATCGTGTTTCGCCCCGACGTCCGGTTCCCCCAGGCCACGAGCTACCGCGTCGAGATCCCGGCCGGGACGGCGAGCGCCACCGGCGGCAAGCTCGCCAGGCCGGTCCGCTTCGCGTTCGAGACCCCGCCGCCGACGATGGTGTCGCACTACCCCGAGGGCTCGCCGCAGCGGCTCGACGCGCCGATGTTCGCGCTGTTCGATCAGCGGATCGATCCGGCGGCGGTGCTGGCGCGGATCGCGGTGAAGGCCGCCGGTCAGGCGCGCGCGGTGCGGCTGCTCGACGCGGCCGAGATCGCCCGGGAGCCCCAGCTCGCGGCCGTGGTCGACGGCGCGCGGCGCGGCGAGCAGGACGGCCGCTGGCTCGCGTTCCGCGCGACCGAGCCGCTGCCACCCGACACCGCGATCGAGGTCGAGGTCGGCGCGGGCACGCCGTCGGCCGAGGGCCCGGGCGTGACCCGGAAGCCGCAGTCGTTCCGGTTCTCGACCTACCCGCCGCTGCGGGTCGTGCGCTCGCAGTGCGGCTGGGGCGGCGAGTGCCACCCGGGCATGCCGCTGGAGATCGAGTTCAACAACCCGCTCGACGCCGAGCGGTTCGACGAGCAGCAGGTCGCGATCGCGCCGGCGATCCCGGGCGTGAAGGTGCTCGCGTCGGGCCGGACGGTGCAGCTGGTCGGGCCGACCGCGGCGCGCACCCGGTACAGCGTCGTGGTGTCGCGCGGCGTGGTCGACGAGTTCGGCCAGTCGCTCGGCCACGATGCACCGGCGACGTGGAGCGTGGGCGACGCCGCGCCGACGCTGTTCGGCCCCGACGGGATGGTCGTGCTCGATCCGAGCGCGACCCGGCCGACGCTCGACGTGTTCAGCACCGGCTACGACCGGCTGTCCGTCCAGCTCTACGCGGTCGCACCGGCGGACTTCGAGGCCTATCGCACCGCGGTGCGCAACCAGTGGCTCGGCAACCGCACGCCGCCGCTGCCCGGCCGCAAGGTGTTCGATCAGCGGATCGCGACCGGCGGCGGCCGGAGCCAGCTCGCCGAGACCCACATCGATCTCCGGCCGGCGCTCGGGCCCGGCGGGCTCGGCCATGCGATCGCGGTGGTCGAGCCGTCGCCGTGGACCGCCAGGAGCGCGCCGCCCCACCTGATCTCGTGGATCCAGGCGACCCGGCTGGGGATCGACGTCCACGTCGACAGCGATCGGCTGGTCGCGCACACCAGCCAGCTCGACACCGGCAAGGCCGCCGCCGGGGTCGCGCTGCAGCTCGAGCCCTACGGGATCGCCGGCATGAGCGACGACCGCGGCCTGGCGACGCTCGCGCTCGCCGACGGCCAGCGCAAGGGCGCGCACGCCCTGATCGCGCGCAAGGGCGACGACGTCGCGTTCGTCACCGGGGACGCCGGCATCTGGAGCGAGTCGGGCGACTGGTTCCGCCAGCCGCGCGGCAAGCAGCTCGCCTGGTACGTCACCGATGACCGCAAGCTGTACAAGCCCGGCGAGGAGGTCTCGCTCAAGGGCTGGCTGCGCACCATCGATCAGGCCCGCAACGGCGACGTCGGCGGGCTGGCCGGCGCGGTGACCGGCGTGTCGTACAAGGTGACGGACGCGCAGGGCAACCAGATCGCGGCGGGCTCGGCGCCGGTCGACCCGGTGGGCGGGTTCGATGCCCGGTTCACCCTGCCGAAGACCCCGAACCTGGGGCAGGCCGAGGTCGTGCTCGAGGCCCAGGGCAGCCTGCGCGGCAGCCACGCGCACGCGATCGAGATCGAGGAGTTCCGCACGCCCGAGTTCGAGGTCTCGGCACAGGCCAGCCAGGGGCCGCTGCTGGTCGGCGGCGGCGGCGACGCGACGGTCACCGCGAAGTACTTCGCCGGAGGCCCGCTCGCCGGTGCGCCGGTGTCCTGGACGGTCAGCGCGGCACAGACCAGCTTCACGCCGCCCAGCCGCGACGACTACGTGTTCGGGATCTGGCAGCCGTGGTGGGGGGCGATGGAGCTCGCCGAGGCCGGCCCGATCCGCCGCTCCGCGCCGCCGAGGACCTGGACGCTCGGCGCCACGACCGACGCGATCGGCGCGCACACGCTGCACATGGACTTCGCGTCGGTCCGCCCGGCGGTGCCGATGTCGGTGACCGCCACCGCGCAGGTCACCGACGTCAACCGCCAGGTGATCGCCGCGTCGGCGGCGATGATCGTGCACCCGTCGTCGCTCTACGTCGGGGTCAAGACCCGGCGGCCGTTCGTCGAGCGGGGCATGCCGTACGAGGTCGAGCTGATCGGCGTCGATCTCGACGGCAAGGCCGCGCCCGGCGCGAAGATCGACGTCGAGGTCGTGCGGCGCGACTGGGCGTACGAGCACGGCAAGCTCCGGATCCGGGACGTCGATCCGCAGTCGTGCGCGGTGGTCGCGGGCAAGGCGCCGTCGCCGTGCTCGTTCCAGACCCGCGACGGCGGCGAGTACCAGCTGACCGCGACCGTCGTCGACGCCCAGGGCCGACCGAACCAGACCCGGCTGGTGTTCTGGGTCAGCGGCGGCGCGCGGCCGCCCGCGCGCGAGGTCGCGCAGGAGCGCGTCCAGCTGATCCCCGACAAGAAGGACTACGCGCCGGGCAACACCGCCGAGATCCTGATCCAGGCGCCGTTCTATCCCGCCGAGGGCGTGGTCAGCTGGCGGCGCTCGGGCATCGTCAAGGCCGAGCGGATCGCGCTCGACGGGCCGACCGCGGTGATCGCCGTGCCGATCGGCGACGCGATGGTGCCGAACCTGATCGTGCAGGTCGACCTCGTCGGGCTGGCGGCGCGGACCGACGACGCCGGGGTCCCCGATCCGAAGCTGCCGAAGCGCCCGGCGTACGCGGTCGGCACGCTCGACCTGGCGATCCCGCCGCGCCAGCGCACGCTGTCGGTCGACGTCGCCCCGGCCGCGGCCCGGCTGTCTCCCGGCGAGAAGACCTCGATCGCGATCGCGATCCGCGACGCCGCGGGCAAGCCGGTCGCCGGCGCCGAGGCCGCGGTGATCGTCGTCGACGAGGCGATCCTGTCGCTGACCGGCGCCCGGTTCGACAGCCCGCTCGGTGCGTTCTACCCGCCGCGCGGCGGCGACACCCGCGACGCGTACTCGCAGGCGTACATCAAGCTCGCCAGGCCGGACGCCGCTGCGCTCCAGCGCGGCGCCGCCACGGCGGACGCGGCGGTGATGCGCAAGCCGATGAGCCTCGCCGCGCCCGGCGCCGCGCCCGAGCCCGCGCCGCCACCCGCGGCTCCGATGGAGGGGACCCTCGCCCTGGAGGAGAGCAAGGCCAGCGCGTCGACCTCGGCCGGGCAGGCCCCGGCGATCGCGATCCGCACCCGGTTCAACCCGCTGGCGGCGTTCGCCCCGGCGGTGCACACCGACGCGGCGGGCCGGGCGACCGTCGAGCTCACGCTGCCCGACAACCTGACCCGCTACCGCGTGGTCGCGATCGCGGCCGCCGGCGACCGCCAGTTCGGCAAGGGCGAGAGCGCGCTGACCGCCCGGCTGCCGCTGATGGTCCGGCCGAGCCCACCGCGGTTCCTCAACTTCGGCGACGCGTTCCAGCTGCCGGTGGTGGTGCAGAACCAGACCGACGCCCCGATGACGGTGCGGCTCGCGGTCCGGGCGAGCAACGCCGCGCTGACCGCGGGGGCCGGCCGCGAGGTCGCGGTGCCGGCCAACGACCGCGTCGAGGTCCGGTTCCCGGCCGCCGCGGAGCTCGCCGGCACGGCGCGGTTCCAGATCGTCGGCGAGGCCGGCCGCGGCGCCGGCGCGGCGACCGACGCCGCCGAGCTCGCGCTGCCGGTGTGGACGCCGGCGACCGCCGAGGCGTTCGCGATCTACGGCGCGATCGACGACCGGACACCGGGCGGGGCGATCGCCCAGCCGGTCGCGCTGCCCGGCAAGGTGGTGCCGCAGTTCGGCGGGCTGGAGGTCACCACGGCGTCGACCAACCTCGCCGCGCTGACCGACGCGATGCTGTACCTCGTGCGCTACCCGTTCGAGTGCGCCGAGCAGCGCTCGTCGCGGATCCTGGCGATCGCCGCGCTGCGCGACGTGCTCGCCGCGTTCCATACCCGGGACATGCCATCCGCGGCGGCGATGGAGGACAGCGTCCGGGTCGACCTCGAGCGCCTGGCGGCGCTGCAGAACGCCGACGGCGGGTTCGCGTTCTGGGACCGCGGCTACCCCTCGGTGCCCTACCTCTCGGTCTACGTCGCCAGCGCGCTCGGCGCGGCGCGCCAGAAGGGCTTCGCGGTGCCCGCGGCGATCCTCGACCGCGCGCGGCCGTACCTGCGCGACATCGAGAGCCACTACCCGGCGTTCTACCCGAAGGAGGTGCGGTGGGCGATCAGCGCGTTCGCGCTGTACACCCGCAAGCAGCTCGGCGACGCCGACCTCGCCAAGGGCAAGCGGCTGCTCGCCGACGCCGGCGGCGCCGACCAGCTGCCGCTCGAGGCCGACGGCTGGCTGCTCGGGCTGTTCGCGCAGAACCCGGCGGCCGCCGACGAGCGCAGGGCGATCGTGCGGCACGCGCTGAACCGGGTGTCCGAGACCGCGGGCGCGGCGAGCTTCACGACCAGCTACGGCGACGGGAACTACCTGCTGCTGGCCAGCGACCGCCGGGTCGACGCGGTGATGCTCGACGCGCTGATCCAGGATACCCGGGACCTGGACCTGATCCCCAAGCTCGTGACCGGGCTGCTCGCCCACCGCAGGGCGGGCCGCTGGCTCAACACGCAGGAGAACACGTTCGCGCTGGTCGCGCTCGATCGCTACTTCCAGACCTACGAGACGGCGACGCCGGACTTCGTGGCGCGGGTCTGGCTGGGCAATGACCACGCCGGCGACCACGCGTTCCGCGGACGGTCGACCGACCACCACGAGATCGCGATCGCCATGAAGGACGTGGCGAGCCACGATCGATCCGCGCTGACGATCCAGCGGGCCGGCACCGGCCGGCTGTACTACCGGATCGGCATGACGTACGCGCCGGCGTCGCTCCAGCTCGCGCCGGCGGACCACGGCTTCGTGGTCGAGCGGCGCTACGAGCCGATCGACGATCCGAAGGACGTGGCGCGCGCGGCCGACGGGACCTGGCACATCAAGGCCGGGGCGCGGGTCCGGGTCCGGCTGTCGATGGTCAACGACAGCCGGCGCTACCACGTGGCGCTGGTCGATCCGCTGCCGGCGGGGCTGGAGATCCTGAACCCGGTGCTGGCGACCACCGGGCCGATCCCCGAGGACCCCAAGCAGGCCAGCCAGCGCGGGCCGTACTGGTGGTGGTACAGCCCGTGGTACGAGCACCAGAACCTGCGCGACGAGCGCGCCGAGGCGTTCGCGTCGCTGCTCTGGGAGGGCGTCCACGGCTACGACTACGTCGCGCGCGCGACCACGCCGGGCCGCTTCGTCGTCCCGCCGCCGAAGGCCGAGGAGATGTACATGCCCGAGACGTTCGGGCGCGGCGCCAGCGATCGCGTGATCATCGAGTGACCCGGCGAGTGACCCTCGCGCGCGGGCCTGGTAGGGTGCGGCGGTGCCCGCCCTGGTGTTCATCGATGGCAACGAGCTGCGGGCGCAGGAGATCCGGCGGATCCTGCCGGGCGTCGAGCTCGCGGTGGAGGCGCTGCAGACCGGGTTCTCCACCAGCGCGCCCGAGCCTGCCCAGCGCGCGCGCGACAAGGTGCTGGCCCACCCGGTGGCCGCCGGGTGCTTCGCGGAGGCGGTGGACCTGACGACGCTCGACGGCAAGAGCCTGCGGCTCGAGCTCGACTCCGAGAACGAGAACCGGTTCTGCAAGTGGTGGCGCGAGACCCCGGCGCGGCTCCACCTCGTGGTCGCGCTGCGCCGCGCACCGGGCGCCGGGATCGAGCTGGTCACCGGCGCGTGCGAGGGCCGGATCGCCGATCAGCCGGCCGGGCCCCACGTCCTGGGCTGGGACCGGCTGTTCGTGCCGGCGCTGGACGGCGCGGGCGACGGCGACGACGGCATCACGCTCGCCCAGCTCACCGCGGCGGGCGAGGTCGCGCGGTTTCGCCGCGAGGTCTACGCCGCGGTCGGCCGCGCGCTCGGAGCGCCGGGCGCCGCGGGCGCCGGGAACGCCAGGGACGCATGACAGCGCGGTTCGCCGATCGCGCGACGCAGCCGGCCCGCGGCCCGCGCGACATCCTGCGCTGGAAGCTCGGCAAGAAGGAGCCGCAGGGCGACGACTTCGCCGCGCTCGACGCGGTCCGGCTCCAGGTCGCGGGCGGCGGTGCCGAGGCGCTGGCCAGCGGCGCGCCGGTCGCGGTGTGGATCGGCCACGCGACGTGGGCGCTGCGGCTCGGCGGCAAGCTGATCGTCACCGATCCGATCTGGTCGGGGTCGATCGGCGGCGCGGTCCGCCGGCTGGTCGCGCCGGGCGTGCCGCTCGCGGCGATGCCGCCGGTCGACGTCGTGCTGGTCAGCCACGATCACCGCGATCACATGGACCTGCCGACCCTGCGCCGGATGCCCGACGCGGCGCTCTACGTCGTGCCGATCGGCAACGCGGCGCGGCTCGGCAAGCCCAACGTGGTCGAGCTCGACTGGTGGGACAGCCATGCGATCGGCGACGTGACGATCACGCTGGTCCCCGCGCGCCACTGGTCGATGCGCATGCCGTGGAACCGCAACGCCACCCTGTGGGGCGGCTACGCGATCCGCGGCCCCGAGGGCACGGCCTACCATTCCGGCGACACCGCGTGGGGCGATCACTTCGCCGAGATCCGCGCCCGGGTCGGCGCGATCGACTGGGCGATGCTGCCGATCGGAGGCTACGCGCCGCGCTGGTTCATGGCGCCGCAGCACATCGATCCGGTCGAGGCCGTGCAGGCCTGGGAGGCGCTCGGCGCCCGGCACCTGCTGGCGATGCACTGGGGCACGTTCAAGCTGACCGACGAGGCGATCGGCGAGCCGCCCGCGCGGCTGCGCGCCTGCTGGGCCGAGCGCGGGCTCGATCCGGCGCGGCTGTGGATCGTCGATCCCGGCGCGCCGAGCCGGCTGTAGCGGGCTATCGCCGGGGACGGGAGCGGCTGGCCAGCGCGCGCAGCGCGGCGGCGCTCTCGGGCGTGCGATCGGCGGCCAGGCAGCGCGCGGCATCGCGCAGCGTCGCGGCGGCGGCGCTGGCCGGCGGGCCGGTCACCAGGGCGCGCAGCCGCGCCAGGCCGGCGGGGCCGAGCGCGTCGAGGATCGGTCGCGGGCTCGCGCTCGCCTCGAGCGACAGGCACAGCGACTGCGCGGCGTCGAGCGCGGTCGCTGCATCGGCGTCGTCGGCGATCGCGCCGGCGAGCGCGGGGACCGCGGCGGGCGGCACCGGCAGGCGGACCGCGGTCACCGCGGCGCGGCGGAACGCGGGATCGGGGTCGTGCAGCGCGGCACCGAGATCGAAGCCGGTCCCGCGCGGGTCGAGCGCCGCGGCAGCGTCGAGCGCGGCGACCCGGACCTCGATCCAGCGGTCGCCGCGCAGCGCGAGCTCCGCCCACGCCGCCTGCCACGCCGCGACGTCGCCGGGCGCGAGGTCGTCGGGCCGATCGCGGCGGGCGAGCTCACCGGCGATCGCCCGCGCGGCCGCGGCCGCGGCCTCGGCGCCCCGGCGATCCGCGCCCCCGGCGATCCGCGCGAGCGGACCGAGCAACTCCGCGCGATCCTCGACGACCGGCGCCGCCGCGATCGCCGCGAGCCGGGTCGCGCGATCCGGCGACGCCAGCGCGCGCTCGACGACCGCGGGGCCGGCCAGCGCGCCGCGCCGGGCCGCCTCGTCGAGGTCGCCGCGCTCGTACGCCGCTCGCATCGCGGCGATCGCCGCCGCGGCGGTCGCGGCCACCTGGAGCCAGATCACGACGAGATCTTCTCCGGCACCGGCAAATGATGGCGAAATCCCAGCTGAAAAATTGACAGGGTGATGAAGTGTTCAGTACGGTGAGGGCGTTCAGTACAACCCAGGACGGTGCTCATGGCCGACGCGCTGACCCAGCGACAACGGGACATTCTCGACTTCATTTCCGCTTCGATCGCAGAGCGCGGGTTCCCGCCCACGCTGCGTGAGATCGGCGAGCACTTCAACATCCGGTCAACCAACGGGGTGAACGACCACCTCAAGGCGCTGGAGAAAAAGGGTCACCTGCGACGCGAGGATCTCAAGTCGCGCGCGATGCGTCCAGTGCTGCCCGATGGCACCGGCGAGGTCGTTCCACTGCGCCGCAGCCCGATGGGCACCGGCGTGATGGAGGTGGTCCCCAGCAACGAGGACATGGCCGAGATTCCGATCCTGGGACGGGTCGCGGCCGGTCAGCCGATCCTCGCGGTCGAGCAGGCGACCGACACCGTTCGCATCGATCGCATCCTGATCGGCGGTCATCGCGAGGTCTTCGGCCTCCGGATCGTCGGGGAGTCCATGATCGAGGACGGGATCTTCGATGGCGATTACGTTTTCGTGAAGAAGGCTCCAACGGCGCGCGCCGGGGAGATCGTCGTCGCGATGATCGACGGCGAGGCCACGGTGAAGCGGTACTTCCCCGAGGGTGATGTGATCCGCTTTCAGCCGGCGAACTCGAACATGCAACCGATTCTGGTTCGCAAGGACGACTTCAAGAGCGTGGACATCATCGGCGTGGTCGTGGGCGTCTACCGCAAGATCTGACGATCGCTTGGCTTTTGTGACGGTCGCGCCCGCGGTGTTCGGGCGTCGATCGCCGCGTCTAACGGTGTTTGGTGGTGGCTTGGCCCAGGGCTGACGCTCGTTGGTT
>Ga0307476_10001315_pt1 | contig 15212 bp, 11 predicted proteins | sample atmos_gasesECM2C_2_FD_203314 | JGI IMG/M metagenome (GOLD analysis project Ga0307476, IMG submission 203314) | Hardwood forest soil microbial communities from Morgan-Monroe State Forest, Indiana, United States - atmos_gasesECM2C_05 | ecosystem: Environmental > Terrestrial > Soil > Temperate... | reverse complement strand
GAGCAGGTTTGCGATATGCCGCGGGGGCTGATCCTGGTCACAGGGGTCACGGGTTCCGGTAAGTCCACGACCCTGGCGGCGATGGTGGACCGCATTAATTCCACTCGCGCCGAACACATCATCACCATTGAAGACCCCATCGAATTCCTGCATCGCGACAAGAAAGGGTACGTGAACCAGCGCGAGATCGAAGTGGATACGCCATCGTTCTCGGCGGCGCTGCGGGCTTCCTTGCGTCAGGACCCCGACGTCATTCTGGTTGGCGAAATGCGCGATGTTGAAACCATTGGCACCGCGCTGCACGCCGCTGAAACCGGCCACATGGTGTTCTCCACATTGCACACGCTGGATGCCGTCGAAACCATCAACCGTATCATCGCGGTGTTTCCACCGCCGGAACAGAAACAGATTCGTCTGCAGCTTGCGGCCGTGTTGCGCGCCGTGATCAGCCAACGCCTGGTTCGACGATGTGACGGCGACGGCCGCGTGCCAGCAGTGGAAGTTATGATCAATACCGCTTACATCCGCGAATGCATTCTGGTGCCGGAGAAAACGCGTGCGGTTCGCGACGCCATCTCCGCTGGCACTTCGCAGTACGGCATGCAGACTTTTGATCAATCGCTATGGGATTTGTTCCAGGCCGGGCTGATCAACTACGAAACCGCACTCGAGAGTGCATCCAACGCCGACGACTTCAAGTTGCGTATGCAAGGCATCTCTTCCACCAGCGACATTTCCAAGAATGCGATGCAGCAGAGCGGCTACGGTGGCCGCTGATTTATCCTCCTGAAACACTGCAGGGCGCTCCCTTGGGAGCGCCCTTTCTTATTTCGGAGGGAGCCGGAACTTCGTTTCAGCGTGAAACCCATTGATCACACCGAACGTAAAGCTCCGGCCCAGTGAAGAGCAGGCAGCTAGCAGACCGCTGCGTATCTTGCGTGACGACAATCCGGTGCGCTTAGAACGAAAAGCGCATGCTCAAATTTCGAAATGTCAAACACCCGATTCAATCCGGTACGGGTGAGCACTTCATTGACGAAGTGCGAGGGATTCACCAGCTTGAGCTGCGCATTGCGGCTCCGAGCCCACTGCCGCAAAGACAAGAGCGCAGTCAATCCCGCGGCGTCCAGCGCTTCCACATCCGACAAGTCAATGACCGCAATGCGAATGTCTTTCTGCGAGAACACCGCGTTCCTCAGCGTGCCCACCTCGGCGCCGCGAACGATCCGTCCCACGCATCGCACCACCGCTACATCGCCCGTTTTTTCCACATCGACAGTTAGCATGACTGGCTTCCTCACTTATTCTTAATCTACGCAAATAGACGCGACAAAGTTCCCGATGTCACCCACCACGAGGGTAAAAAGTTGTAACGTAGATTTCACCCATATTTCCTAACTGCATGAGCTTGCGGTAAGGTGTTAGTGATTATGGCTTTCGCCCGTCCGAGAAAGACCGATTCCGAAGACGAACTCTACGAATATGCGGTGGGAGCACTGGGTCGACGCGCGCGGTCGGTGGCGGAACTCAAGCGTCTGCTGCGGCCCCGTGTGGAAGCGGAAACCGAGTATGGACAGACGCTGGTCGAACTCGTCATCCGGCGGCTGAAGGATCGGGGCTACCTGAACGATGCGCAGTACGCGGCGGCATATTCTTCGTATCGCCGCGACAACGAAAAATTTGGCCGGTGCCGCGTGATCACGGATCTCAAGATTAAAGGGATTCACGGCGAAGTCATCGAGAAGGCGGTGGATGCGGTCTACGATGAAGTGAGTGACGAGGCCCAGGCGCGGGAATATTTGAAGCGCAAGCGACTGGCGAAGCCGAAAGATCAGAAGACCGCGGCGCGAATTTTTCGCCAACTCACGCGCGCCGGATTCGCCTCCAAAACAATCTTCACGATTCTCAAAAAGTGGGATGTGGATGACGAAACCCTCGACGCGCTGGAGGGAGAACTGGAGTGACGAGTTAAGGCGACTGCGATGTGCCCGGATCGCTGTTGCATTTTGTATGTCGAATGCTCCATACTTCCCAAACCACTTCCACCAAACAAACAGGAGGCAATATGAAATCCAAGTTGGCCACAATTCTTGTAGCAGCGGTACTCAGCTCGGCACCCGTCGTGTTTGCCCAGGATGTCGCACATGACACCGATAAAGCGGCAAAAGATGTGGGTCACGACACGAAGGTAGCAGGCAAGGACACGGCAAAGGGCACGGAAAAGGCAGCCGACAAAACCGGACATGCGACTAAGACCGCGGCAAAGAAGACCGGACACGCGGTCAAGACGGGCGTGAAGGACACCGGCAAGGGCGTCGCAAAAGCCGCCGACAAAACCGCAGACGCTGTGAAGTAGCTTTAACACCCAATAGCCAACGTAATCGGGTAGATTTTGCGGCGCCAGTTCGACGGTTTCGGCTGAGCCGAGCGGGCGCCGCCACTGGTCTCTTGAACGAGGCCATGGGCGCTGTTCTGCGATGCACCGGCCGTCCGAGAGATTAATTCAGCGGTGAATATCCTTTCGAAGCTCTGGTTGTGGCGAGTTCTGCCTGACCGGTTCCGGACACTTCGATCCCAGAATCGAACCAGGCGAATTGTCTTTCCGTCTACAAAATGCGTCGAATCAGTAAGTTAACAACTCCAAATCATGGCGCGCAGATTGCGATCTTTGATCGCTGAACCGCTCAGCGTCAGAGAGTAGGTAACCGTTCCATGAACACGCTTTTTCGGGATCTTCGTTTCGGGCTGCGATGGATGCTCAAGGCGCCGGGGGTCACGCTGATTGCCGTGCTCTCGCTGGCAATTGGCATTGGCGCCAACACTGCCATTTTTTCCGTCGTCAACGCAGTTGTGCTGAATCCGTTGCCTTACCGCAATTCCGATCACCTAGTATCGCTTTTCCAGGACCGGCACAACTTTCACAAAGCCTCCATTTCCTATCCGAACTTCCTCGACTGGCAGCGCATGAATCGTAGCTTCACAGCGATCGCCGCTTATCGTAACACCGGTTACAACCTGCTTGGGCGAGGCGAACCTGAACGCGTTCACGGCGAGATGATTTCCGCCGGATTTTTTGAAATTCTCGGCGTCAATCCCCTTCTGGGGCGCAGCTTTGTTGCGGACGAAGATCAACTTGGCGCCAATCCCACGGCGATGATCTCGCAACGTTTGTGGCGCCGCAAATTTGGCGCTGATCCCAACATCATCGGGCAACGCATCATTCTCGACGACACAGGCCGCACGATCATCGGCGTTGTTCCTGATAGTTTTAACCTCAAGATTCAGAACTTTCAGAACGACCTGCTCAACGATATCTATACTCCCATCGGCGAATACAGCGAGCCGCGCTTTCGCAATCGCTCAGCCGGGTGGGGAACCGATGCCATCGGTCGTCTGAAGCCCGGCGTTACCTTCGAGCAGGCGCGCACCGACATGGATCGAGTCTCGCGAGACCTGGCCGCCGCCTATCCCGACGTGGACAGCGATGAAGGCGTTACTATGATCTCCTTGCGCGAAGAAATGATCGGGGATGTTCGCCCCGTGCTGTTGGTGCTGCTGGGCGCCGTTGGATTTGTTCTGCTCATTGCCTGCGTCAATGTCGCCAACCTACTACTGGCGCGCTCGAACTCGCGGCAGCGGGAATTCGCGGTGCGGGTAGCGCTCGGCGCTTCACCCTCCCGAATCATTCGTCAATTGCTCACCGAGAGCACGCTGCTCGCCGTCGCCGGTGGCGCTTTCGGACTGATGCTGGCGAAGTGGGGAACTCATGTCGCGCTCGCGCTCGTGCCGCAGGGCTTGCCGCGGGCAGAGGACATCGGTCTCAACACTCCGGTCCTGCTGTTCACGATCGGTATCTCCCTCACCGCCGGTATCGTATTCGGGCTAGTTCCGGCCTGGAAAACCTCGAATGCCAGCGTTGAAGCTGCGCTTAAGGTTAGCGGACGTTCGCTGGCCGCCAGCCATCAGCGCGCGCAGGGTGTCTTCGTCGTGGTAGAAACAGCGCTGGCGCTCGTGCTGCTCGTGGGCGCGGGCCTCATGCTGCGAACTCTGTTTCATCTCTGGGCCAGTGATCCCGGATTCGACCCCCATAACACAATCACCTTCAGCACCGCGACGCACGCAGAGATGAAGCAACGATCTCCGGATGCGATCCGGACTTACTACCGTGAAATGCACGATGCCATCGCCTCCATCCCGGGCGTCGAGAGCGTTTCATTCGAGGCCGGCGCCACACCCATGCAAAGCGATAACGAAGAGGGCTTCTGGATTGTGGGAACGCCCAAGCCGGCCCATAATTCCGATCTTCCCTGGTCGCTGATTTATCAAGTCGGAGCCGGTTATCTCGACGTGATGCGCATTCCCCTCAAACGAGGGCGGTTTCTCACCTTGCAGGACATCGAACAGAAGCAACCGGTTGTGGTGATCGATGAGAGTTTCGCGGAGAAATATTTCACAGGCCGCGATCCCATCGGACAGTTTCTGGATTTCGATACCCGTAGCACTGGTCCCGAGAAGCAGCCGCCGGCGCAGATCGTGGGCGTCGTGGGACACGTGAACCAGTGGGGTTTAGATCGGGACGGTGCGGAAGCGTTGCACACCGAAGCCTATTTTCCCTACTGGCAAATCAAAGACGAAGCTGTTGTCAGGGACGCGCCCTTCAACACTGTTTATGTCCGCACCCGCCAGCCGGGGATCCCGAGTCTGGAGACCATTCGAGAGCGTTTGCTCGAATTCGACAGCGGGCTGGTGGTTTATGAGGGCTACGCGATGGATCGGATTGTCGCGGACTCCATCGCCGCCGAGCGCTTCTCGATGATTCTGCTCGGCGCTTTCGCTGCAATTGCGCTGCTCTTAGCGGCTGTCGGGATCTACGGTGTCCTCTCGTATCTCGTGGGTCAGCGCACGCGAGAAATCGGAGTTCGCATGGCACTGGGCGCTCAACGCCTAGACGTTCTGCGCCTGATTCTCGCCGACGGTGTGCGCATGACGCTCGCCGGCGTTTGCATCGGGACGGTTGCGGCTTTAGGTCTGACTCGCCTGATGTCGAGCATGCTGTTCGGCGTGAAGCCGACCGACCCTCTCACGTTCGCCGCGGTAGCGGTGCTGTTATGTGTGATTGCCCTGCTGGCCTGCTTCGTGCCTGCCCAAAGAGCGATGAAAGTGGACCCAATGGTGGCCCTGCGTTACGAATAACTCCATGCGGCGCGGGCGCCGCCCTACGCTGAACGCTCAAGAGAAGGCCGAAACGACCTTAGCAACTCTCAACTGAGTATTGAGCGCGGTATGCAGTCACGCCATCCGTGCCGTGCAAAGCGGAAAGCGAGCGGATCCCGACGCCGCTCACGTCAGGGGAACTGCAAGCGCGGTTCGCGGATCTCGGTCTTCGCGATCGGACGCTAGTATTGCTGGATGTGCAGACGGGGATGCGTCGTGGTGAGTTGCTGGCCATCCAGTGGCGCTACATCGATTTCCCACGACACGGGCAGGGATGGGAGGGTTACGACACAACTCACGAGACAAATTCCACGAGCCCAGCCACCTTAAGTGGGAAGCTCCGCCATTCGCCCGATCGGGCCAGTGCCGAGTTTTTCCGGCGGGGAGCGCACAGCGGCCTAGGCGTCCAACCTTTATCTAGTGAGGCCGGCTTGACTATGCCGTCAAGCGCGTTGAGCTGGTGTGATGTCAAGAACCGATATCTTGGATTCAGATTCAAGATACTTGGAAAAATTCATTACGGCTGGCGGCTTAGCACCAATAAGGGTGGCGGGTTCACGGCCACGCTGATTGGCTACGCCTACGAGACCATCCCCGGCAAAGCCATCATTGCAGGCAAAACGAAAGGCCCAGATGATGACGATCAACCGGCTCCGGCATCACTCAAGGCACCGCCCGTCAGACCAGTTACTCTGGGCACGTTGGCGCTAGGAGCGCCGGGACTGTCAATCTGGCGGCGCGAGGAGTCTGTGGTTGCGGAACCCGAAAGCAACTGATTCAAGTGAAAGACCGCCTCGTCCTGTCGGTGGGCGAGTTTATCGGAATTGCGCCATCAATTACACTGGAACCCGCAAACGTTGTGGCGCGCGTGCACTAAAAGCTCACTGCACCAGCGGCCCTTTTCGGTCCCTGAACATCCACCGGAAAGAACCTGCGCGGCAACGCGCACGGGAGTTGGCCAACACGCCAGCGTTTGACCGCGCCCAGCGCCAGAGAAAGAAAGTGGAAGCGCTGTTTGGCGAATTGAAAAATCAGATCGGGCTGCGCCGTCTGCGGCTCCGACTGGGAATTTGTTGTGCCTTTTCCCCTGCCGGGCAACCCCAACAACCGCGTTAACAATCAAAAGTAGCCCGAAGCAAAGGATTGGCAGGAAAATACGACGCGCCCGCATTGGTATCCAGGAAATCGCTCCAAAGCTTCCGCGACCCTGCCAAAAAATGTTTTGCGCAGGCTTCCCCCGATTTCCGGTCCCACGATGTAGCCAGGAGCGTTGTCATGAAAAAGAGCGTCACTTTCATCTTCCTCGCCATACTGTCTGCTCTCGCGGTTCACCAGGCATTTCTGCCTGGAGGCGCAGCTTCGACCGATCAAACCGCTTCGGTGTTGACTTACCAGTACAACAACTCGCGAACCGGAGCAAATCTTACGGAGACGACCCTGACTCCTTCCAACGTTAACGTCAGTTCCTTCGGAAAACTTTACTCATTTCCTGTGGACTCGCTTGTTTACGGACAGCCGTTGTACGCTCCGAACCTGCAAATTGCCGGCGGCACTCACAACGTGGTGTTTGTCGTTACTGAGAACAACAGCATTTATGCCTTCGATGCCGACCACAAGGTTTCCACGCCGCTGTGGCATACCCACGTGAATATTCCGGTTCCATGCAGCACCAACGAACCTGTGCCCGGGTCCAACTGCAACCTAGTGTACCTGACCTCGGTAATCGGTATTACCGCAACTCCGGTGATCGACCTCACTCAGGGAACGCACGGCGCCATTTACGTCGAAGTACGAACCGACCCAAACCACGCTTCGACCTATTACCACTCTCTTCATAAGTATGATCTCTCTACCGGAAAAGACATGCCCGGAAGCCCGGTCGTGATTAAGGGGACAGTTCGGGGCACGGGCCGGGACAACATCAAGGGTGTCATTGCTTTCAACTCGCGTTCCGAAAACGACCGTGGAGCGCTCCTCCTGGCCAATGGACTCGTTTATGTGCCCTTTGCCTCCATTAACGATGCTCCGATTTTTCACGGCTGGATCTTTGGATATGACGCCACCACCATGAAGCGCCACTACATTTTCAACACCACTCCCAACAACAGTACGAATCATGGTGGAGACGGTGAGCAAGGCGGAATCTGGAATGGGACGATAACCGCCGACGCGAACAACATTCTCTTTTCGACCACCGGCAACGGCACTTGGGACAACACCGTGGGCGATTGGGGAAATTCCTATCTGAAGTTAACCCCGGGCCCCAGCAAGTTGACAGTGTCGGACTATTTCACCCCGGAAGCGCTGGCGTTTGACACCCACGACACCGACCTGGGAACCAACGCCGCGATTCTGCTCCCCGATCAAACCGGTACATACCCGCATGTGATGGTGGGCGGGGACAAGAACGGAACCGTGTATGTTGTGAACCGCGACAATATGGGTCAATATCACAGTTCTGGCGATCAAATCCTCCAGGAACTTCACGACGCGGTGGGCGTCCACGTAAGTAACGCCGGGGACTGCAATAACACTTCGAATGATTGCAACTACGGCACCGCCGCGTACTGGAACGGAAACGTCTATTTCTCCGGCGTGAACGATAACGTGAAAGCCTTCGCCATCGCCAACGGACAATTGTCCGGACCGATCTCGAAGTCTCCTTCAACCTATGGCTTCCCGGGAGCCACTCCCGCAGTTTCCGCCAACGGCACGACCAACGGAATTGTGTGGGTAATTCAGCCCATCATATCCATACTGCACGCCTACGACGCTACCAACCTGGCCAACGAGCTATACAACAGTACGCAGGCATCCGGAGGCCGCGATTCTCTCGGATCAAACACGAAATTCGCTCCGCCCACCATAGTGAACGGCAAGGTCTTCATTGGCACGAAGAGCGCCGTAGTCGTATATGGCCTGCTTCAGTAGGCATTGCCCGCGCCGCTGCCCACCCTTTTCTTCCCATTCTTGGGAGTGCTTAAGAGGACGAAGCCCCACCACATCGCCCACATCATCAACAGGTGGAAGATTGGAGAAGACATCACCAAATGACACACTCGGGAAAAGCAGCAGCCTCGGGGTTTTGAAGGTTCCGAATAGGAAACTTCGTTAGGTTCAGTACCAAACCACCCTCCACCGGCTGGGTTTGAGCGGCCGAGATTGGCTGCGTAATCACTACGAACCCACACGGAAAAGGCGACGAGGGCATGTTGGCCGAAAGCCAGCTTGCTGGTTACTCCGCGAGTCCTATTTTTTCTGCAGGAATTCCTTCACGATCCGAGTGAAATTCTCCGGCTCCTCAATAAAAGGAAAGTGTCCGCTTTTCTCGAACATGACGAACTGTGCCTGCGGTGCGTAGGACTTGAATTTCACCTGATATCGGGGAAATAGAATTCGGTCGAATCGTCCGGCCATTATCAACATTGGCATCCTCAAGTCTTTTAGCTGCGGGCGGAAGTCGAGTTTTGCCATCTCGCCTCCTTCGACAAAGTCAGGGTCGTCGCCGTTGATAGCGCAAAAGACGTCCGCATTCAGCGGTTCGACGCTTTGACCCAGCTTCTCTGATGCGGACATGTTGTAAAACAGCAAAAAGGTTTCATCCGCATCATCCGCCTTCTGATACTCTTCACTGCAGCTAAGCAAACCTCGCTCGTGCATCTTCATGCGTTTCTCAAACGACTCTGGGTACTGATTGCGTATCTCGTAATTACTATTATCTATAAGCGCTCGCGACATTTCCGCGCCCCACGATGAATCCACAAGAATCACTTTCTGGACGGATTCGGGGTAACGTAAGGCATAGGCTTGCGCCACCATCCCGCCATATGAATGTCCCAACACGTTGATCTTCTCCAAACCGAGCGCCTTCCGTAACCCTTCCAAATTCTCGACATCACGCGCAAACGCATATTCGTGGCGATCGTGCGCACGATCGGATTTTCCCGTACCGAAAGCATCGTAATAAATCACCCGGAATGAAGTCGCCAACACGGAGAAATGTGGGTGGAAATAGCTGTGCGAGAACCCCGGCCCTCCGGCAATCAGAACCAGTGGCGGGCCCGATCCTTCGCTTTCGTACCAAAGCCTGACACCATTGACCGCCGCGTAATCGCCAGGCAGATGGAGTTTTGGACTCTTGGACGAAGCGGCAACATCCGTTGCATGAGAAGTGTCCCCCGAGTTCTGCCCATCAACTGGACATGCCAGCGTAAGCAGTAACAATAAAAAATATCTCCTTTCTCAACCGCCAACCTCCTTAAAGCAGCAATCTACCTTTTGATTTCAAGGAGCAAGAGAAAGTGTATGCGCATTTCGTTTTGCACGGTGTGAAAAGATAGCGGTCAGGCTGTCGCAAAAGAGCAGAAAAGTTCTGCCTTGTTGCTTGCTGCTTAGCGATAGGTGTTGTTAACAGGCCATCGCGCAAGTTTGCGCCGTCTGTTCGCCGGGGCTTGGGAAAAGAGCACACCCGCAAACAGGAAAAGTCGCAAGGCCAAGTGTCGCTATTCTTGCCCACTCCCTGCGCCATAAGAGCCTAATTGATGTCACGACGGCTACCAAGCTGAACAGAAATGGAAGTCCGAGTATGACAACTAACATTGGCCAGTCCTTGAGGTCATGGGTAACCCAAACCGTTCCCCACAGCGCGATTCCGCATATATACAGGAATGGGAGAGACTCGACGAATTGGACTGCGGCGACCGCCACGATGGAGGGCTGGCAGTCTATGCCGGTCGAGTTCTTGCGTCGAAAACATTCGCTGTTGCTGTCGAAGCAGCACCACAACGACGGAACTGTCTGGCACTAACCCGGTACCCAGCAGCGGAACATCCTGTAATCTGTTTCGCCAGCTATCGAGGGTAATGCACGGTGACTTCTCGGACGTGGTTAGGCAGCAGCCGGACTCTCCTTCGAGGAGACGATGGGCGAGTGGCTCGTATCAACTGCTGTCAGCAGTGGCCAGCCCTTCCGCAGCACGTAGTCGAGCCACGCACCAGCCGCCTGCGAAGTGAGGACGGCAGTTAGCACAAGTGTCGTGTAGAACTTGGGGCTGATAATCCCGGCATCAAATGCCACACTGGCCAGCACAATACCCGGTCCGCCTCGTGCGTTCGTCGTGATCGCGAGATTGAGCAAATCCGACCCTCGGAAGCCTGCACAGCGCCCAGCCAGGGACACAGAAAGAATTTTGACCACACAACTTCCGGCCAGGAACGCGGCCACCATCCAAAACGAGAAGCCGTGAACCAAGTCGAGTTTCAATCCCACAATCGCGAAATAGACAGGGATGAAGAAGGCGAACGCTACCTTTCCGATGGCGTCGAGTGCCTCCGAGAACAGTTTGCGCTTTTTATGAACCACGGCGAATCCGGCAAGAAAGGCTGCAAATACCAGGCTTACATCAAGCGCCCCCGCAACCACGCAGTAACTGAGCAGAACCGCGATCGCATAGCCCACCGGCGACTGTTGCGCGAAAACGTTGAATCGTGACTTGTTGATTCGTTTTACGATCCTTGGAATGATCGTCAATCCTAGCCCGAAGAATGCGATCGTCGTGACCAGGTGATACGACATCTCCCGTGGGTTGAGCACGGTCTTACCGGCCATCGCAGTTGCTAGCGCCAGTGCTAGCCACAGCACGTTGTCTTCCAGCACCGCGACGCCGAGAATGAGCCGCGCGAAGCGAGTGTGAAGGATGTTCAAGTCAGCGAAAATCTTCGAGACTACCGGAACCGAAGTCACCGCGACTCCCACCGCCAGAATGATTATTAAGGACATGCGGTTACCATTAGGACCTGCTAGGGCGGGATGAATCAGCCACGGCCCCAGTGTCAGTCCTAGCACAAACGGGATGCCCGTTCCGACGATGACAAGCCAGCCTACTTCGCGACGCTCCTCGCGGCTGAAAAGGTGGCGCGTTTCGGCACCAGACAAGAACATCAGTAGTAGCAAGCCCAGCCAATAGACAAAGTTCAGAACGTTTCCCTGGTGCGCAACTCCTTCCATCAACCTCGATGCGAACGGCAGTCGGCCCATGAGAGCCGGGCCGAGCATGATCCCAGCAACGATTTCGCCGACGACTCTCGGCTGGCGCAGCTTTACAAACAGATAGCCAAGCAGGTGTGCCAGCCCCACAAGCAGCAAGAGTACGAAAAGAATCAAGGTCAGATCAGAGTTCGACATGGTGGTGCGGTAGCGTAGGATGCCTTCAGCGTCGCAGAAGTGGCCTACCTATTCGTTGCTTACCGTGATTTCGTTCGGAGTGCGGATTCCGTAGCGAATTCCTCTAAACCCACCAGCCTCCCAGGGCTGCCATCGCCGAAATCGAGGAAGGAAAAATTGACCGGACGCGCGTTAGAAAGCAGCCGTAACCCGCAAGCGCAGAGCAGGCGGGAAAAAGGCAGTCTCGACCAAGCAGCGAAGAGCCGCAGGACGCAAGGCGGCACTCACGCGCAAACTGAGACAGGGACAGCCCTAGTCTTTGGGCCCCCTCGGTTCTGAATCGCTATCCGAGTTCGGTCAATTCTTGGCAGAGTTCACGCAAGCGCTGATTTCTGTCGTGGTATTCATCCATGTCAGTTTGTGCAATGGAACCCACCGGGGAAGACTTCAATAAGGCGGATTGTTGTTCAAGCAGGGAATGCATTTCAACGCTTATCGCTCGCAGTCTATCGTAGTTCATGAGGCTCCTGAAAGGCTTACAAGGGCCTAGCAGGGAATTAGGTAACCCACATGTTATACCGTTGTTGTTACCCATTGGCAATACAGGCAGTACCCTACCCAAAAAGCCGCCGGGCGGTCCGACCTCTCGTATCTGCCGCCAGTGCAAAACTGCCGGGTAAAGCGATTGCGAGCATCAGGTATTTCATAATGGCGCAAATTGGAGGCGGCCAGAACCTCCGCATCGGATAGTCGCTGCTTGCTCGGGTACTATCTTCATTTACCCTGCTCCCACGCAGAGATGGGACGTTTAGCATGCTTGGCCGATGCAGACGGAACTGAGGCAGGCGAACTGTTTTCGTCACACCATGATCCTACCCCGACGCTAGGGAGATAGGGTTGCATTATGTCGGTCGCCGCCCAAGTATTCTGCTGACTTGCACAAAGGGCTTGCGTTGAGTAACTGTTCCACACTCCATAATATGACCCCATGTCTGAAGCACACTGGCTCTGATTTCCGCATGTCCAATGTAAGTACCATTTGCTGCTTGGCGTCGCTGAGTTACCAAAACCAGTGCAACCGGTGAGAATCACCGCCATGGCGACGCAGATCACAACGCCGAAGCCTACATCGAAGAACTGTTGTTTTGAAAATCTGAACATCGGGAACTCCTTCTGTGGTGCTCTTCCCATTCGAGTGGCTTGGAAAGTGAGTGGAGTTTTACAGTTCCCTATCTGCTTGTCTAGTTACGCAAGTTACCCCGCTTTCCGCTGGCTGGCTCCGCCGATTTCGATGGGATGATGGGGCATACTACAACGCCCGTATGGCTGCGGTACGGTGTGGCAGATCACTAAGTAATTCGGACGGAATCTTTGCTCAAGCCGACAAAGCGTTCGCGAGGATTGCAACGACGGAAACGGCAGCCCCATGCCACTCAAAGCGGCAGCACTGGTTGCCGGAGCGCAGTGGATTGATCGCGTGGATGGCGGCCACCACTTGCACGCCATCCTTAGCCTTCGGGCCGGGAATAAGTCGATAACCCGTCAGAACGAATTCCCACGGCACGTGCTGCTGGTAAAGACGCAGTCCCCCGCCCCCGGAGTGTGTCTATACAACCTCGAACCCGCCATCCTCCAGTTTCTTGGCAAGGAAAGACAACAGCGCACCATCGTCATCCACAATTAGAATTTTGATTTTTTCTCCGTCGATTCACACGGCCGCTTAGACCGCTGCGTGGGAGCGCTGCGAGAATAGGTTTACAACAAACTACAAGACACGCGGGGACTGCCAAACGCAGCGCAGGTCCTACAAGACATATCGCATTGTGGGTTGAGAAGATGACGTTTGCCTTCGCCAGGGTCACTGCTCCTCGAAGACAGAGATGAGCTCCATCACGGTCCCAGTCAAGATGATCGTGCCCTAGGGTTGCCAACGGGTACCGTGAAAGCTCAACGATCACGGGCACGCGCAAAGTTCAAGAGACTGATGCGCCGGCCGTTCACTCCGCAACCAACGAACACATCGACGCGTTGAAAGCGACCTCAGGACGTATCGCAGGCAAGGGGGGACCGCGGAACGGCTAGGACTAAGGCGCACGACTCTGCAAAACAAAATTCGCCGGCTTGGCATCTCAAAAGCACAATACTGCCATTAGCGTTTGTGAAATGGTTTGTCATCCCGATGTGAACTACCATTTGCGTTTAGGTGAATAGCCCCAGGGCGGGTCATGTCACCCAGACACCGCCCAGATACGGGCAGATAGAGCTTGGAGAGCTACTCCTCTTGTCCAAGTCGTACATCGAGAGCACATGCGTGTTGGTTAATGCAGAGTCGAAAGACCTCGACACCAATGCTATTAGTGTCTGAGCGGATGGCTATTGCCGTTAGGGCCAGTCGAAAGGGTGCCAGAGCCCTGCTTGGGCACCAGCGGCAAATGAAGGCGCTCGCACACATCCAGCGAGTATGCCGTTTCGGCTAGAAATTGTGCTCCAAACCGCTTCAAAAATGACAGCACTTCTTCCCCGAGGCCGTCGACAAACATCAACTCCGTAATATCAACTACCAATCTCACTTCGGTGTTGCTTCGGCTGACGAGCGTACGGACTTGTTCAGCTCGCTCGCCGGTTAGTCGGCCTTCGAGTTTGATGGTCAGAATGTCGACTGTTTGGATTGTTATGACACGTAGCATTTGTGAGCTCCCAATGGGTTTGTTCCCGTCCTCGAAGGCGGGACAATTGGAGTTGCAGTTACCGTGCCGGGAGTTCTCTTTCTAACTGATTGAGAATAGAGGCCGTTGTAGAATGAGCAGAAAAAAATGTGGGACAATAGCCCGCATGCGGTCAGGCCCGGTAATCGGCGCGAGTGATGCTAAGCCTGTTCATCTTGTTCTGAAGTGTAGTTCTCTTTAGACCCAGGCGCTCTGCTGCGCCTCCTTTGCCTGCAATCTTTCCGGATGCATTTTTCAACGCATCGAGAATGGCCTGCCGCTCGACTTGCTCGAACGTGGAAACAGCAGAAACCACTGAACGTTCAGCAGATCTCCTCAGCTCGGTGCGAGGCACGTTCAATTCGTCCCCCTGCGTGAGAATCACACAGCGCTCAATGAAGTTCTCGAGCTCGCGAATATTACCCGGCCAGTCGGAAGCGATTAATGCCTCCATGGCTCGTTTCGGGATTGACCGAATACGTCTCTGCATCGTGCGGGACAACCGTGACACAAAGAAATGCACCAGAAGCGGAATGTCCTCGCGTCTCTCACGAAGCGGCGGGATTTCGATTGGAAACACATTCAGCCTGTAAAAAAGGTCTTCGCGAAACTGATTGTTACGGATCATGCCTTCCAGATTGCGATGCGTGGCCGCGATTAAGCGAACATCCACATGAAGCGTCTTTGTGCTTCCAAGGCGTTCGAACTCGCGCTCCTGCAAGGCGCGCAAGAGCTTGGGCTGCAAATCCATCGTAATATCGCCGATTTCATCGAGGAACAGAGTGCCGTGATCAGCCAATTCGAAGCGGCCGCGCTTCTGGATCAGCGCTCCGGTAAAGGCACCCTTTTCATGGCCGAACAATTCGCTCTCCACTAGTCCCGAAGGGATGGCGGCGCAGTTCAGGCGGACGAATGTTCGCGCACGGCGCGGGCTGCGATTATGAATGGCCCGGGCGACCAGTTCCTTGCCCGTACCAGTTTCGCCCTGCAGCAGCACAGTGGAACCGGTGGGCGCCACGATGGCTACTTGATCCAGCACCTTGCGGATGGCGGCACTCTTGCCAACGATATCCTCAAAGTTGTACTCAGATTCAATTTCTGATTCGAGGTAGAGCCGCTCTTCTTCCAAGC
>Ga0307476_10001314_pt1 | contig 15212 bp, 9 predicted proteins | sample atmos_gasesECM2C_2_FD_203314 | JGI IMG/M metagenome (GOLD analysis project Ga0307476, IMG submission 203314) | Hardwood forest soil microbial communities from Morgan-Monroe State Forest, Indiana, United States - atmos_gasesECM2C_05 | ecosystem: Environmental > Terrestrial > Soil > Temperate... | reverse complement strand
CCTTTGGGCAATCCGGTTTTCTCCAGCAACTCGTAAACGTAGCGCATGGTGAGCGGGACGCGCTCGGACGGCTTCAGGATGAACGTGTTTCCCGTGGCGATGGCGTAAGGCAGGTACCAGAACGCGATCATGCCGGGAAAGTTGAAGGGAACAATGGCAGCGGTGACGCCGAGGGGCTGGCGAATCATCATCTCGTCGATGCCACGGGCGACGTCTTCGAGGTTGTAACCCTGCATCATCATGGGAATGCCGCAGGCGACTTCGACGTTCTCGATTGCCCGGCGCATCTCAGCTTTGGCTTCGGTGAAGGTCTTGCCGTTTTCCTGCGTGATGATGCGGGCGACGTCGTCGATGTGATCTTCGAGCAACATCTTCAGTTTGAAGAGCGGCTGGATGCGGTCTTCAGGGGGGGTGCGGCGCCACTCGGGAAAAGCGGCGGCGGCGGCTTCGACGGCTTGGTTGACTTCAGCGGCATCGGCAAGCGGGACTTGGGCCAGCGTTTCTCCCGTGGCGGGATTGACTACATCGCGCCATTCTATCGCGGACGATTCGGCCCATTGGCCGTTGATGTAGTTCGTGAGTTTGATGGCTGGGGGCGCGGCTACAGTGGTCATTGGTTCACCTCGACTTATCGCGAAGAGCGCGGTGCATCGTGAGAATTCCTCGCGGACTGCAGTAATGATACACGCCTTACAGGGGTCCTTCGACAGCGGTTGATCTTTGCGCCTGGGCGCGAAGGCCATCCCCGCTCAGGATGACAAACCTTTCTAGACCAGCTGCGCGACTGCGCCTTTCTTGTCGCAGACGGCGGCTAGTGCGGATTCCAGTACGTCTAGGCCTTCGTCTATTTGCTCGTTGCTGGCGACGAGCGGGACGAGAACGCGGATCACGTTGGAGTAGGAACCGGCGGTGATCGTGATCAGGCCGTGTTCGTAGCAGTACTGCGTGATCTGTTTAGTTTCCTCCGTGGCTGGTGTCTTCGTTTCTTTCGACTTCACCAATTCGATGGCCTGCATGCCACCGAGACCGCGCACGTCGCCGAGGATGGGCCAGCGGCGCTGCCATTCGCGCGCCCGGCGCTGGAAGCGGTCGCCGAGTTCGTTGGCGCGGGTTAACAAATTCTCTGTTTCAAACAACTCCAATACAGCCAAAGCCGCCGAGCAGGACAGCGGATTGCCGGCGAAGGTACCGCCGAGGCCGCCGGGGGCGGGCGCGTCCATAATTTCGGCGCGGCCGGTGACCGCAGCGAGCGGCAGGCCGCCGCCAAGGGATTTCGCGGTCACCAGAAGATCGGGTTCGATGCCATAGCGTTCGCTGGCGAAGAGCGCGCCGGTGCGTCCGAATCCGGATTGCACTTCGTCGGCGATGAAGAGAATGCCGTGCTTGTGGCAGAGCTCGATTAGAACTTTGAAATAGTCTGGCGGAGGGGCGATGAACCCGCCTTCGCCCAAGACCGGTTCGGCGATAACGGCAGCTACTTCTTCATTGGCAACGACACGCTTGAAACTATCTTCGAGATGGCGCGCGCAGTAGAGATCGCACGAGGGATATTTCAAGTTATACGAACAGCGATAACAGTAGGCGAAGGGGACGCGATAGACCTCGCCGGGGAAAGGAGCGAAGCCAGCTTTATAAGGATGCGTCTTGCTGGTGAGAGCGAGCGTCATCATGGTGCGCCCGTGGAAGGCGTCTTCGAAAGCGATGATTGCGGGACGCTTGGTATAAGCGCGGGCAATCTTCACCGCATTCTCGACGGCTTCAGCGCCGCTGTTCAAGAAGAGAGTCTTCTTCGGAAATTTTCCCGGCGTTACTTCGTTCATACGCTCGGCGAGGCGAATGTAGCCTTCGTAGGGCGTGACCTGGACACACATGTGGAGGAATTTATCGAGCTGGCCGCGGATGGCGTCAACGACGGCTTCTTGACGATGCCCGGCGTTAGCGCAGCCGATACCTCCAGCGAAATCGATGTAGCGGTTGCCGTCGACGTCTTCCAGCCATGCGTCTTCGGCCTTGGCGACATAGATCGGAGTGCCGTGGGAAAGCCCGTGGGGCACGGCTTGGGCGCGGCGCTCGGACAGGGCCTGAGAGTTGGGGCCGGGAATTTTGGTGGTGAGTCGGATTGTGCTCATGTCAGTTTCTCTCGAAAATTCCCCCAGGCAGCAGGGGCGCTACACACTGTACAGGGGCCGTCGACTGCGGTTGCTCGGCATGACAGGGGGCTTTAAGGATCGTCCTCTCATTTATCAGTACCAGCCGATTGGCGCTTCATTCAGGTTGATGTAGACCTGTTTGGTTTCGAGATACTCTTCGATGCCCCAGGGGCCAAGTTCGCGGCCGAAACCCGACTGTTTGTATCCGCCCCAGGGAGCTTCGACGTATGTCGGCTGCATGTGATTCACCCAGACGATTCCTGCCCGTAGAGCTTTCACCGTACGCATGGCTTTGAAAATATCGCGAGTCCAGACAGCAGCGGCTAGGCCGTAAGGCGAGTCGTTTGCGATCTTGAGCGCGTCTTTTTCGTCGTCGAATGGAATCACCGCGGCCACCGGACCAAAGATCTCTTCGCGGGCAATGCGGGCGGAATTATTGACGTCCGAGAAAATCGTGGGCTGCACGTAGTAGCCTTTGCCGATCTTCTCGGGACGTCCGCCGCCGGAAGCAAGCTTGGCTTCTTTCTTGCCGATCTCGATGTAGGAGTTGACGCGATCGTATTGTTCCTTGCTGACGAGCGGACCCATCTTGGTTTCGCGATCGAGGGGCGGACCAAGTTTGATCTTCTTTGCTTTCTCCGCCATGGCCTCCACGAAATTCTTATAGATCGATTTCTGCACCAGAATGCGGCTGCCGGCGGAGCAGACTTCGCCTTGATTGATGAAGACTCCGAATAGCGCCCCGTCGATGGCGGCTTCAAAATCGGCATCGGCAAAAAAGATGTTGGGCGACTTTCCGCCGAGTTCGAGCGTGACTCGCTTAACAGTGTCGGCGGCCTGTTTCACGATAATTTTTCCGACAGCGGCGCTGCCAGTAAAAGCAATTTTATTCACGTCGGGATGCTGAACGAGGGGAGCGCCGCAGGATTCTCCAAAGCCAGTAACGATGTTGACCACGCCCGGAGGCAGGCCGCAGTCGGCGAAGTATTTTGCGAATTCGAGCGCAGTAAGCGGAGTTTGTTCGGCGGGCTTGAGAATACAGGTGCAGCCCGCAGCAATTGCGGGCGCGAGTTTCCATGCTGCCATGAGGAGTGGATAGTTCCAGGGAATGATTTGTCCGGCAACGCCGACGGGCTCCTTAAGCGAAAGAGACATCGCGTTGTCGGGTACGGGGTTCACATAGCCGACAACTTTCGTAGCCAGGCCGCCGTAGTATTCGAAGCAGGTCGCGGCGTCATTGATGTCGAATTCGGCTTCGACGATAGGCTTGCCGGTGTTGCGGCATTCGAGTTCGGCGAGCGCTGCAAGATTGGCGCGGATTTTGTCTGAGAGACGGAACAGAACGCGGCCACGTTCCTGCGCGGTGCTCGTGCTCCACGGGCCATCTTCGAAAGCGGCTTTGGCGGCGGCCACAGCGTGGTTGACATCATCGGGACCGGCGTCAGGAACCTGGGCGATAACCTCTTCCGTGGAGGGATCGTAGACGGGGAATGTTTTCGCGGATTTGCTCGCGACCCATTCGCCATTGATGTACATCTGGTAGGTCCGGACTTCTGTGGTGACTCCGCCGGGCATTTGTTTCGACCTCCTGATTGCGTCAGGGCCTGAAGGCCCCATAGTCTTTTCTTACCGCGGTGCTACCAAAGTCGCGCGCGTTTCAATTTCTTGCGGCACTTTGTGGCGGCCGTAGACGAAAAAGAAAAATGCGGCGAGGCCAACGAAAAACAGAGTGCCACCGAACATCCATAATTCGTAGGACCACAGCGATGTGATCTGCTGGGCGGGAAAAAACACCAGCGTGATCCCCAGCATGGTAGTGAGCAGGCCGCTGGTGCCGGCGAGGAACAATGTGCTGCGGCTGTACTGGCCGCGCGGCGCGGATTCTTTCACGGCAAATCGAATGAGCGCACCGAACATATAGAGAAATGGGACAAGCTGTAATACGACGGCGAGAGAGAGCAGCTTCTGGAATACCTCTCCCGCGCCCGCCGGACTTAGATAGAGCCGCGGCAACAATCCAAAAATTCCCATCACCTTGTCCCAGAACCACCACCCGTAAAAATTTCCTAATACTAAAAGCGCCGAAACAATTCCCTGCACGATCAATGCGGCATAGGGCGTGGCATAACGCGAGTGAATCCTGCCGAGCCAGGAGGGCATATAAGAATCGAGGCCAGCGACGAAGGGAATTCGGGCCGAGCCCCCCATCCAGGCTGAGCCGATGCCGGCAATGGATAGGCTGAGCATCAGTGCGAATGGAATGGTGATCCACCCGAGGCCGAGTATGCCAGACATATGACTGACGGCTTGGACGATGCCCTGCAGCACATTGACATTCTTTCCCACCGCGATGAGCAGAGTGAGCGTCGCTCCCACATAAAGAACGCCGGAGAGGACGCCTCCCCAAGCCACCGCACCCGGCAGGGTGCGGCGAGGATCTTGGATCTCATCTCCCATGACAGAGGCGAGTTCGAGGCCAACCAGACCGAAGCAGATGACACCGAAGGAATTCAGGACAAAGCGCGGGTCAGGTGGGATTTTGAAATCTGCCGCAGTGATGGTGGTGCCAAACCGCGACCACATCACCACGCCAAGACCGATCAGGACCGCTGCGGCGATGAAGGTTCCGACGGCCCCAAGATTGTTAATCCACTTACCGACGCCGAGACCAACGATGTTTAGCGCAGTAAGGAGAGCCAGCAGAACCAGCGAAGTGGTGGACGCAAAAACTTTGTTTTCCGCGAGCGTCAGATGCGACGGCCCGAGCACGTAAACGGAGACGCCGACGAAATAGAGCATGACCGTCGGCACGTAAAGCATGTTGTTGGTCCAGTAGCACCAGCCGGAGAGAAATCCGTGAAAATCGCCAAAGACTTCTTTGGCCCAGAGATAGACGCCACCCTCCCCGGGATAGCGATGCGCCAGTTCGATGACGGCGATGCCTTGTGGCCAGAAGAAGAGAAGCAGAGAGATGATCCAGAGCCAGATTGTGACCCCGCCGTTGGCGGCGATGGAAGGGACTACGTTGAGATTGAAGACGGCAACTACGAACAGGAGAACGAGATCGCGGCGCCCGAGGGCGCGGATCAGGTGGGGCTGGGCGACGGGTTGGGTGGTGGTGGACAAAGTTGCTTTGAGACGCCTCGCTCCGCTTTGGCGGGACAGCCCCTTCGACTGCGCTCAGGGCAAGCTGAGGCGGCTGTCTCTACGTCTTTCGTGGTGGTGCATGCAGGGCGGACAAGAGTGTCCGCCCTGCACAAGCAAATCTAGTGCGCGGCTAATACTGGCTGGGCAACGCGTTCCTGCTGCGCTTTCGCCAGCGACGCGGCAATGTCATCGAAGGCAGATAGATGCTTATCGATGTCGGCGTCGGTGTGCTGCACGGAAATTGTCCATTGCTCGTCCCACCAATAAGGCTGTGCCATCACGCCGCGGTTAACCATGGCGAACCAGTAGTGCCGCCAGAGGTCGATATCGATCGTCGTCCAGTCGCGGTAGTTGCGAATTTCCTTGGGATAAAACATCAGCGCGCCGTTGGCCCCGGCTTGCGCGATGTAGGCCTGAAGGCCGACTTTCGCGATGGTCTTGCGGTATCCGTCGGCAAGTTTTTTCCCGAGTTTGTCCACGTGCGCATAGTTATCACGAGTGAGAACCTCGCGGAATGTGGCAAGTCCAGCCGCCATGGAAACCGGATTGGTGTTGTAGGTGCCGCCGTGGAAAACTTTATGTTGCGAGATCAGGTCCATCACCGACGTGCTGGCGCCGAACGCCGCGAGAGGCAGTCCGCCGCCGATGGATTTGGCCAGGCAGATCATGTCCGGATGAACGTTGAAGTATTCCGACGCGCCGCCCCAGCCGAGTTTAGCCCCGGTTTTTACTTCGTCGAATATCAGGAGCGCGCCATTTTTCGTGGCGAGGTCGCGGAGGCCTTTCAAGAAACCGGGCTCGGGCATGCAGAGACCAACATTCATCAGGATCGGCTCGAGAATGATGGCGGCAATCTCGCCGGGATTTTCTTTGAATCGGCGCTCGACGGTGGCGAGATTGTTGAACGTGGCGATCTTCACATTGGCGATAGCCGACTCGGGTACGCCGAGTCCGCCAGGGACAGCCGTGGGGTTATCGATGTCGCCGAATTCGGGAGCGTGCGGCTTGACGCTGACCAGAGCGGAATCATGCAGGCCATGATAGGCGCCCTCAAATTTGATAATTTTGTCGCGGCCGGTGGCGGCCCGTGCCAGGCGGATGGCGTGCATGGTGGCTTCGGTGCCGCTATTGCCGAAGCGGCACATCTCCACGGGAAAGCGATTGCAGATTTCTTCAGCCAGTTCCCATTCCATGTCATGTGGCATGCCAAACATGGTGCCGGTGGAAAGACGCTTTTCGACGGCTTTCATCACGGCCGGATGGCAGTGTCCCGCCATGAGCGCGCCGAACGTAAGATTGTGATCAATATATTCGTTGCCGTCGAGATCACGGAACTTGCTGCCGCTGGCTTCTTTCACGAAGATGGGCCAGGGATCGTAGTGGCGATAGTTGCTGGCCACGCCGAGTGGAATGCGTTTGAGATTCTTCTTGTGGGCTTCGGCGGATTTAGGGGTACGGCGCTCGAACGTATCGAGTTCCTTCTGTAGATCGGGATACATCGGACTGCTCCAGGATAAGCTCAGGCCGTCCTCATTCTGGATGAGGAGGCCATTAGAATACCGGGCGGCGAACCGCCCGGGTTGCTGACTGTTTACATCTTACACGGGCAAACTAAAAGTAAAACTTTAGGGCAACCTGCACCTCGCGCGGATCGCGGGCCTGCTGCACTTGCCCAAATGTGGTATCGCTGAAGTTGCCGTCAGGATTTACAAACTGTGTTTTGTTAAACAGATTGAAAATGTCGGCTCGGAACTGGAAATATCTGACCTCCGAAAGCGCAATTCTCTTCGAAAAGGTGACGTCCCATTCATTCTGCCCCGGACCGCAGCAGATCGAACGAGGTGTGGTCGAAAAGCTGCCGAGTCCAGGATCGGCAAAATTGCCCGCATTAAAGAAGAAGTGCCCGGTCTGGGAGGTTCCATTTACCACTTGCGTCGTAACCTGTTTTCCGCTCGTCGTCTGTAGCGAACCGGTCAACTGCGGCGCATCGGCGCCTAAGAAGAACAAACTGCTGATCAGCTCGGCGTCGTCCTGAGTCTGAATGCGGATGGGGAATCCGCTTTGAAATTGGATGATTCCAGACATCGCCCAGTCGTCCAGAAGTTTTCCCTTGAATCCGTTATACCGCTGCACCGGAAATTGCCAGTAATAGTTAATAACGAAACGCTGCGCCGAATTGAATAGCGACAGAGCGCGGCTGGCTTTGTAGTCGAAAGGATTGACACTCTCTTCGAAACTGGATGCCCAGTCCAGAGATTTGCTGAAGGTATAAGCGGCCTGCAGTTGAAGTCCATGCGAGAAGCGTTTTTCCAGACTGGCCTGCAGCGAGTTGTAAGAGGAGGGGGCAATGGTATCTTCTGCGAAGATGTTGGTGAAGACAGGAACGCCATCAGCGGGGCATCCGTTGCCTGGTCCGCCGGTAACCGGGTTGCAGTTGGGTGAAGAATAAGGACGCAGGCCCACAAAATTCAATGTTTGGCCTGCAGCGGGAATCGTGCCGCCAGTGGGCAAATGGAATCCGTTGGGCAATAAGCCCGCCGAAGCCGGAGGGAGGGTGACTGTGAATTGGTTATCTTCAAGGAACGGGCCGCAACTTGCCGGCGAACCGAAGGACGACACATTGGCAGCGTTATTGTTAGCGATGGCCATTATGTCCAAGCAAGTTTGTGGGTTGGCGGGATTGATGTCATGCGTGGCGAGGAGGCGGTGTCCCTGCGATCCCACATAACCAAGTTGAAAAACCACGTCTCGAGCCACTTCTCGTTGGATATTGAGGTTGTATTGCGCCGAATATTGGGTGCGCAGATGAGGCTGGAAATCGCCGAAAAGCAACATCGGGCGGAAAGACGCCCAATCCTGAGCGGCCCCGCGCGTCGGATTCAGTATTCCAGTAAACGGATTGGGGCTAACGCTGCCGGTTTGCGAAATGAACGGAGTGTTCAGGAAAGTGGAGGGTAAGAAGGTGCTGCCACCGAAAGGCGGCTCGGCACCGAACTGTTCGAGAACAAGTTGCTCCATGGGATTGTAAAACAGGCCCCAGCCGCCTCGGATGGTCGTCTTGGAGTTGAGGCTGTAAGCCAATCCAATGCGCGGCGCGAAGGCTTTGTAATAAGTCTGCGTGAGTCCCGCCTGGACGCCGGAGTCTCCGGGAACGACAAGGCCGGTGGGCTGCACCCCAGCAGCTGCGCAATTAGATGCTTGAAGACTAGCTTGCTCGGCGGCGGTCAAGGTGCAAGGAAAAACGGTTGAGTTCTGGCCAGGGCGAAAAGTTTGAACATGGTGGAGGGCATCAGCCAGGGGTGTATCCAACTCCCAGCGCAGGCCATAGTTCAATGTGAGTGACGGTTTAATCTTCCAGCTGTCCTGTGCGAAGAGATATACACCGGTGTTGCGTATATTTTCGCGTTGCGCCGATCCCTGCGTGTAGCTGTCATCGAGACCTAGCAGGTAGCCGGGATAGTTGTCGTTGTACAGGACGGAATTTTCTGTGGTGCTATTGAAAGTATAGTCGCCGCTGACGTTGAAATAGAGAGTCTGGTCAAAGCGCGAGCGGCGCACATCCCCGCCAAACTTCATGGTGTGACTTCCCTTCACCCAGGTCATGCTGTCGGTCCACATGAACGAGTTTCCTACCTGCGGCAGCTCGCCCTCCCAGCCGTTGCCGATTGCGAACCCGCCTGACACGCCGATGAATGGAACGCCGGTGCGATTCGGCAGAAGGCCGGTGGTAATGCCGTACTGCGGGTTCGTCCCTAACTGCCCTTGGATGGAGTTTGGGCCGCTGCTGGAGTCTGATACGCCATTGAAGCAAACTGCCTGCGCCGCGGGAGACAGGCACGAAGCCTGCACCGCGTTTGTGCTTTGCGGATGCTGGAAGGTCAACTGGCCTTCGCGCATATAAGTGAACCGCGCTTCGTTGATCAGCGAATTTGAAATCGTCCAGGTATGGCTGGGATTGTACTGCTGATATCGCGAGCCTACATTTGCGCCGAATCCAGGGACATTCGCTCCCGAAGCCTGGAAATCGTAGAACGGTTGAAAATTCGTGTCGTTGGTGAAGTAGTAGTAAAAGCTGAAATTCTGCCGGGCATTGATGTGATGGTCGAGGCGGACTGTGAATTGATTCTGCGTGTCCGCGCTGACGGGTACGGCCTGATAGATACTGTTGGAACGATTCGCGGCAGGGACGAAGCGGAGCATGTCGACTGCGACCGGATCCTGACAATTGGCTGGGATTACGTTCGCAGGAAAGACTGCGGACCACGGGAGAGGATTCTGAACGCTGAAACCACCGCTCCCATAAGCGCTGTTGATCCCGCCTTGCGCGAGGCCCAAGGCTGCGTCGCAACCTGAACGGCCGTCGAGCGCCTGCGCAGCAAACTGGTCGGAAATTCCGCCTGAGAAGGCTGTCCCAGCTGAAAAGTCTCCGGTCCTTTCCGCCGGAGTGGGCACGGCCACGGTTTGTCCGGAAATTCCCTGTCGCACGCGGCGGCCTTCATAAGAGGTGAAGAAGAATGTGCGGTCTTTCCTGATCGGCCCGCCAAACGTCCCGCCGAACTGATTCTGATTTTCCTGCGGCTTGATCGTATTGAAGTATCCCTGAGCGTTCAAAACCGTGTTACGGAAATATTCGTAGACATTCCCGTGCCACTGGTTGGTGCCCGACTTCGTAATCACGTTCACCACCGCGCCGGAGTTGCGGCCGTATTCCGCATCGAACGTATTGCTGATGACGCGAAACTCCTCAATCGCGTCCGGCGTGGGCTGGATGGTCGGCAGGTTCGCGAACTGGTCATTGGCATCTCCGCCGTTGACGCTAAAATTATTGGCGCGCCCGCGGCCGCCGTTCACCGACACGGCTCCAGCATCATCGCTGCCATAGAAGGTCCCGCCGCTCGAACCCAACTGCGATTGCACGCCGGGCTGCAACTGAAGAAACTGGTAAGTATCGCGCGCGTTGAGCGGCAGTTCGTTCACCGAGCGATTGTTTACTACGGCGCCGAGCTGAGTGCTGGTGGTATCGACCAGAGGCGCCTCAGAGGTGACGTCGACTACTTCCTGCGTGCCTCCGAGCTGCATGGTCATGTTAAGGGTGATCACCTGATTCACGTCGAGTGCGATGCCCTTTTGGACGTCCTTCTTAAACCCTGTCAGTTCGAAGTTGATGGTGTATGTTCCAACCGCGAGATTCGGAAAAACATAGTCGCCACTGTCGTTCGTTCTTGCGTCCTGGATTACTCCGGTAGCTTCGTTAACCGCGGCCACTTTCACTCCGCCAAGAACTGCGCCGCTAGGGTCTGCGACGCGCCCCAGGATGCGTCCGCCAGTGCCTTGGGCGCCCAGCCATGTGGGAACCGTGAGTGAGATTACAAGGAGAAGGCAGACGGCTGTCGAGCGGGCTCGCAGTGACGGCATGAAACCTCCAACATTTTGGGGAGAAGTTTTTGTTCGAAAGCTATTGCTTGTGTCCAGCCACAACCTTGCTATAATCCCGCAAGGTTAGAGAAGAGCAACGCACACTGTCAAGAAGAAAAACGCACTGCTTCCCATAAGAAACTTGAATGCCGTCCGGTGAACCATGAGCTCGTCCAACGCTGAACCTTATTTGAAGATCGGAGATGTGGCGCGGCGCGTAGGAGTGTCACCGTCCGTCATCCGATCGTGGGAGAGCGTGGGGCTCACGCGTCCCCGGCGCACCGAAAGCAAATACCGGCTCTACACTGCCGATGACGTGCGCCTGTTGAAGCGGGCGCGGTTTTTGCGAAAGGTGCGCGGGCTCAACGCAGCGGCCATTGTCGAACTGCTGCGGCGGGAAGGCCGGGCGCGTCCGGCGCTCGACGGAAGCGCGGGGGTGATTGGCACGCACTTGCGTCAATTGCGGGCGAAAAGAAAGCTGTCGCTGGCGCAGGTAGCGCAAGCAGTGAACCTTTCCGTAGGATTTCTGAGTGCACTGGAGCGCTCGCAGATGAGCGGGTCCGTGGGAACGCTACGCAAGCTGACGCGATTTTACAAAACCAACATTCTGGATTTTTTTGATGCGAACGGAGCCAGCGCCCGGCAAGTGAGTCCAACGCAAAGAAAGGTTCTGCAAGCGGGCCCGGGAGTGCGTATGGAATTACTGGCCTGGGGTAACACGGTCATGGAGCCGCATCTGTTTCGCGTGGCGCCCGAGGCGGGCAGCGGCGATTCTTACACGCACGAGGGTGAAGAGTTCCTTTTTGTACTGCGCGGCGAATTGACGATCACATTGGAGAAAGAAGAATACCGGCTTAAGGCAGGGGACAGCTTTTACTTTGAGAGCGCGACACCGCATCGCTGGAAAAATCCGGGACGGGTGGAGACTTGCCTGCTGTGGGTAAACACGCCTCCGACGTTTTAAACTGGGCCCGGCTGCTCTGGAGCCTAAGCGCGCCGCTTCCCGAGTTTCCAGAATTAAGGAGAACAATGAAGGTGCGTCAACCGGCCGTTCTGTTGTTCCTGCTGACAGTGTTGGGGTTCAGCGGTTCCTGCAGCAAGAAGACTCCAACGCTGAAATTGCTGGTATGGGAAGGTTATGCCGATCCCGTGTACGTGAAGGCTTTCGAGGAACAGCACTACTGCAAAGTGTCGGCCTCCTACATGGGTTCAAGCGACGAACTGGTGGCCAAGCTGCGCGGTGGCAGCGCAGGAAACTATGATGTGATCTCGCCGTCGAGCGATGTCGCTACTTCGATCGCCTCCTCAGGCTTGGCCGCGCCACTTGATTTGGCTAAGATCCCCAGCTACACACAACTCTCGCCTCAACTCACTTCCCTGTCGCTGGTGCGCGCCAAGGGCCAAGTTTACGGAGTGCCGTTCATGTGGGGACCCGATCCGCTGCTTTACGATACGACGGTGTTCGCGCAGGCTCCCGCAAGCTGGAATGTGCTTTGGGATGAAAAGTATCGCGGAAAGATTTCCGTGTGGGATGATCTCTCGACGATCTATATGGCAGCGCAGGTCCTGGGCTACGACAGGCCCGATCCGTCGCAGCTTTACAGCCTTAGCGACGAACAGCTCGATGCGGTAAAAAAGAAGTTGCTGGAACTGAAACCAAATATCCGCAAGATGTGGTCGACGGGTGGGGAGTTGACGAATCTGTTTCAAAATCACGAGATCGTCGCGGCCATGGGATGGCCCTTGATGACCAATCAACTGCGGAAGATCAATTTTCCGGTAGGCGAGACGATTCCCAGAGAAAATACGACGGGATGGATCGATCACCTGATGATCACTGCGGGCAGTGCGAACCAGGAACTAGCCTACGAATTTCTGGAGTTCATGCTTGAGGCGCAGACGCAGAAAAAAATAACGGATGTGACTGGATATACGCCCGCTAATCCTCAGGCAGCGCAGTTCATGACGCCGGCAGAAGTGAAGAGCCTTCACCTGGACGACGTCGATAACTATCAGAAGCGGCTCTGTTTCTGGCAGAATGTGCCGCGACGCGCCAAATACAACGAGATCTGGAACGAAGTAAAAGCCGCGCAATAGCTGCGGCGGTGCCACTAGAGAAGAACGGGTCCAATCCCATGTCCGCCATCACCACACCGGGAAATATGGCCGAGAGAATTGGCGATCGAAATGCGCCTCCACCCTTGCTCAGCATTCGCAACCTGGCCAAGCGGTTTGGAAAGAATCGAGTGCTGCGGGATATTTCTCTTGAGGCGGCAGAAGGAGAATTTCTCACAATTCTTGGGGAAAGCGGATCAGGCAAGACGACACTGTTGCGAATCATCGCAGGCTTTGAGACTGCGAGTGCAGGCGAAGTGTGGATGGGCAATGAGCGCCTGGACCAACTACCGCCTTACCGTCGTCGTGTGAACACTGTCTTCCAGAACTACGCTCTGTTTCCACACCTCACCGTAGAGCAGAACGTGGCCTATGGCCTTCGCGTGGCGAAAAGGCCCGCTGCGGAGATTGCTTCACGCGTGTCGGAGGCGCTGGAGAAAGTGAAGATGTCGGCGCACACAAAGTCGAAACCGTCGAAAATCAGCGGCGGACAACAGCAGCGGGTCGCACTGGCACGGGCGCTGGTGAACCGTCCACGACTGTTGTTGCTGGATGAACCGCTGTCGGCGCTGGATGCAAACTTGCGCCGGCAGATGCAGGTGGAATTGAAATCGCTGCAGCGCGAAGTTGGCATTTCGTTCATCTTCGTAACTCACGATCAGGAAGAGGCGATGGTGATGTCGGATCGAATCGCATTGTTGCGATCAGGCGAACTGGAGCAGGTAGCGACACCTCGGGAAATTTATGGCCGACCGGCAACTGCTTACGTAGCGCAGTTTATCGGGCACACGAACCTGTTGAAGTGCGAAGTGCGCAGCGGAGTTGTGCACTGCGGTCCTTTAATGTGGCCTGTGGCGCTTCCGGATGGCATTTCTCTGTTCTCGTTGCGGCCCGAAAACATCCGGCTGGCTTCGCCGGATATGGCAACGCCGGGAAGAGTGCGGGTGCGGGGAAACGTACGCCACCAGGCGTTTCACGGGGCGACGGAGCTAATCCGGGTGCAATGCGGGGACGGACTGGTGCTGGTGGTGCGTACTGCGGGCGGTGGCGGAATGCTGCACGATGTCGAGCTCGAGTTTACTCCCGGTGATGCTGTGCTGGTACGCGAGTCTCCGGAACGAATTTAATGTTTTCCCGAGCTTACAAAGCGGCGGTAACCCTGCCTCCCCTGGTCTGGGTAACGGTGTTTCTGCTGACGCCGTATGTGCTGATGTTCTGCTATAGCTTCTGGTCGGTATCCGAGTCGCAGACTATCGTGCATTCGTGGAATCTCGACAACTACTTTCAGTTGCTGCGAGTAGAGGTTTATTGGCAAACGCTGCTGCGCTCGATGTGGATTGCGACCCGGGTGACCATTTTGTCTCTGTTGCTCGGGTATCCGCTGGCATATTTTCTCTCCTTTTATGCCGGCGGAAAAAAGGAACTGCTCTATCAATTGGTGATCATTCCACTATGGGTCAGCTACCTGGTGCGCGCCTATGCGTGGAAGACAATTCTCGGCTCGGATGGAGTGCTCAATACTCTACTGCAGTATGCGCACATGACGAAGCATCCGCTGGAGTTTCTGCTCTACAGCCCGTTCGCTGTGGTGTTGACGCTGACGCACATCTACACTCCGTTTGCGTTTCTACCGATTTACGCGGCCCTAGAGCACATTCCGCGCCATCTGGTGGAAGCCTCGCACGACCTGGGCGCCACTCCCGGACAAACTTTCTGGAGAGTGATCCTTCCGCTGTCGATTCCGGGCGTGGTGGCGGGGGCGACGTTTGCCTTCGTCCTGAGCCTGGGTGATTTTCTTGCGCCTCTGCTGCTGGGTGGGCCGAGCGGCGTCATGATTTCGAACATCGTAGTCAGCTTGTTTGGGGCGGCGTACAACTGGCCCCTGGGCGCAGCAATTTCGCTATGCATGCTGCTGCTGGTGGTGAGCCTGTTATTTTTCTCTGAGCGGCTGGAAAAGAAATGGAGTTTCTCGTGAGCGATACAAGATTCGTGCCCGGCTCACGTTGGCTGCTGTTCCACGCCTTTGCCGTATTCGCGTTCCTCTATCTGCCCATAGCGGTCCTTATTCTTTATTCATTTAACCGAGATGGTGTCGGCGGATTTCCTCCGCATCATCTGACGTTCGATTGGTATCGCACACTTTTTACGGATGGGCCGATCTGGGATTCTGTCCTCAACAGCCTGCAGGTCGCCGGTGCAGCCATAGTAGTTGCGCTGGCATTCGGAGTGCCGGCCGCGCTGGCTTTGGAGCGAGCGCAGTTTCCCGGGAAGGCTCTGTTCCGGCGATTGGTGCTTTTGCCATTGATTCTGCCCGGCATTATTACGGGGCTCTCGCTGCTCATGCTGTTCAACGTCAGCGGAACGAAGCTCAGCCTGATGACGATT
>Ga0307476_10001313_pt1 | contig 15217 bp, 25 predicted proteins | sample atmos_gasesECM2C_2_FD_203314 | JGI IMG/M metagenome (GOLD analysis project Ga0307476, IMG submission 203314) | Hardwood forest soil microbial communities from Morgan-Monroe State Forest, Indiana, United States - atmos_gasesECM2C_05 | ecosystem: Environmental > Terrestrial > Soil > Temperate... | reverse complement strand
CGCGGCCATTGGCCGCGCCGTCTGAAGAGCCACAACAACTATTCTGTCTTGTCTTCGTCCTTGACTGGCTCGACGCCGCCATCGTGTGCGGCCTGGGCTTCGGCATCTTCCATTGCCTTCTTGGTTTCGGCGGCCTTCTTGGCACGAGCTTCGGCACGCTTTTCCTTTTTCTCGTCGAGGATCTTCTCGCTGCCCAACAGTTCGAGAAACGCCTTGTCGGCGCCGTCGCCTTTGTTCCAGTGCGTGCGAATGATGCGCGTGTACCCGCCTTGGCGATCGCCGAAACGCGGCCCCACCGTGTCGAACAGCTTCACTACGGCCTCGTCGGTCATGAGATACGCAGTGGCCAGCCGACGCGCAGCGAGATCGCCCCGCTTACCCAGCGTGATCATCTTCTCGACGATGGGTCGAGCGGCCTTGGCCTTAGGAACCGTTGTCTCGATGCGCTCTTCCACAATCACCGAAGTGACCAGGTTGCGCAGCAGCGAGCGCCGGTGCGCTGTGTTCCGTCCGAGTTTAAAGCCTGCTACTTTGTGACGCATGGAAACCTCAGGGGCTAAAGCCCCGATTGTTTAAGCCTCAGGCGGCACGGCTGAACCGTGCCCTTCCCTAAGCATTCGCTTCGCGGTGGTTTCTTGAAACTTTGAAACCCTGAAACGTTGAAACCTTGCCTCTTTACAACTGGTCGTCTGGCCCGTAAGCGGAGGCTGGCAGGACCAGGTTCGACGTGGGTCCGGGCACGGCATTGCCGTGTTCGTCAATCTTCATGCCCAGGCTCAGACCCATCGAGGAAAGAATCTCTTTGATCTCGTTCAGCGACTTGCGGCCGAAATTCTTGGTCTTCAGCATTTCGGATTCGGTCTTCTGCACGAGTTCTCCGATGGTCTGGATGTTCGCATTCTTCAGGCAGTTGTAGCTGCGCACCGAAAGCTCGAGCTCTTCCACGGAACGGTTGAGGTTCTCGTTGTGGATCTCGGGCTTGCGATCGTCCGCAGACGACGTGCCGGTTTCGATCTCTTCCTCGAAGTTGATGAAGATGTTCATGTGGTCCTTCAGCAGCTTCGCCGCCAAGCCCAGCGAATCAGCCGGGGTGATGGAGCCGTTGGTCCACACTTCGAGAGTCAGTTTGTCGTAGTCGGTGATCTGTCCAAGACGAGCAGCTTCGACCGTGTAGTTGCATTTGCGCACCGGGGAGTGCACGGAGTCAATCGGGATGAAGCCGATGCCCAGGTCCTCGTCAAAGTTCTTGTCCGCGGAGGTGTATCCGCGGCCGCGCTTCAGCCGCATCTCCATGTCGAGCTTGCCACCTTCGCTCACTGTCGCAATGTAGACGTCTTTGTCCAGCACTTCCACATCACCGTCGGCTTCGATCATGCCGCTCGTAACCACACCTGGCTGATCCGCACGCAGGTAAATCGCCTTCGGCGCGTCGCCCGCGAGCTTGAACGGAATCTGTTTCAGGTTGAGGATGATGTCGGTCGCGTCCTCGACCACCCCGGGGATCGACTGGAACTCGTGCAGCACGCCTTCCATCTTCACCGCGGTCACGGCCGCGCCTTCAATCGAGCTCAGCAGCACGCGCCGTAGAGCGTTGCCCACGGTCGTGCCGAAGCCGCGCTCAAAAGGCTGCGCCCAGAACATGCCGTACTTGTCGGTGAGGCTGGAGGTATCGGTAGCGAGGCGTTTCGGTTTCTGAAAACCCTTCCAAAGCATGCGTTTCTCCTTCGGCCGTTTGGCTCAAAGCCGACTCCCTGAATCGGTCCGGATTCAGGTCGAGTGTCAGCAAAGGCTGATCTGGCTCGAAAATTGGACCTGGTTTCAACGTTTCAAGGTTGCAAAGTTTCAAGGATCTTGTCATTGAAACCTTGAAACCTGCACCACAAAGCTCTACTTACTATAAAGTTCAACAATCAGCTGCTCATTTACCGGCAACTGGATATCTTCACGCTTGGGCAACGACAGCACCCGCGCCTTGTAGTTGTCGCGATCAACTTCCAGCCAGTTCGGCATCGTACCATGGCTGGCAAATTCCTTCGCCAGTTCGAGCACGGTCAGCTTCTTGCTGTTTTCCCGGATGGCGATCTCTTCCCCCGCGCTCACTTCGTACGAAGGAATATTGACTTTGCGGTTATCCACGGCCACGTGCCCGTGCCGGACCAGTTGCCGCGCCTGGCGCCGCGATTGGGCGAATCCCAGGCGGAAAACCACGTTATCGAGACGCCGCTCGAGCTGCTGCAGAAGTCTTTCACCAGTCACGCCCTGGGATTTGGCGGCCTTCTCGAAGTAGTTGCGGAACTGGCCTTCCTGCGTAAAGTAGATGCGCTTGGCTTTCTGCTTCTCGCGCAACTGCAGGCCGTAGCCAACAATCTTAGCCTTCCGGTCCTTCCCATGTTGTCCGGGAGCGAAGTTGCGCTTCTCGATGGGACACTTATCGCTAAAACACTTTGCGCCTTTGAGGAACAGCTTCATGCCCTCGCGGCGGCATAGACGGCAGACTGCATCGGTATAACGTGCCAAGTTTCTTCTCCTTTAGATGACCGGTTTACAGGTTTGGCTTCACCCTTCGTCCCGGACAAAAATCAATGTTTCAATGTTTCGAAGGTTTCAACGTTTCAAGGTTCTCTGAAACGTTGAAACTTTGCCACCTTGAAACCTAGCCCAACTCTGGGCAGATTAAACGCGCCGTCGCTTCGGCGGACGGCATCCGTTGTGCGGAATCGGCGTCACATCGCGAATCGAGCGTACTTCGATTCCCGAAGCTGCCAGCGCACGCACTGCAGATTCGCGCCCCGATCCCGGACCGCTGACGCGCACATCCACGCTGCGCACTCCGTGATCCCGCGCCATGTTCGCCGCATTCGACGCCGCCTGCTGGGCGGCAAAGGGCGTACCCTTGCGCGATCCGCGGAAGCCGAGCGATCCCGAACTTTTCCATGACAGAACGTTGCCGTTCATGTCGGAAATGGTCACGATCGTGTTATTGAAGGACGCCTGCACGTAGCACAGGCCGTGCGGCACGTGCTTGCGCTCCTTCTTCTTGAAAGTTTTCTTCTTGCCCTTTTTATCCGGTGCGGCGGCTGCGCCGCCCGCTGCTGCTGGTTTAGCCATAGAACCCCAAGAACCTCAAGTTTCGAAGTTTCAAGGTTTCAAAGTTTCAAGGTCTTTGAAACCTTGAAACCTGTGAAACTTTGAAACCTGCTTCTTACGTTTTCGCCGTCGCCTTCTTCTTCTGCGCGACCGTTCCCTTGCGCGGACCCTTCCGGGTGCGGGCATTCGTATGCGTACGCTGGCCGCGCACCGGCAGGTTGCGGCGGTGGCGGAATCCGCGATAGGAGCCGATTTCGATGAGCCGCTTGATGTTCATCGAAACTTCCTTGCGCAGATCGCCTTCCACCAGGCCTTCCGCCTCAATGATCGTACGGATGCGATTGACCTCTTCTTCGTTGAGGTCCTGCACCTTTTTCATTGGATCGACCTTAGCCTCATCGCAGAGGCGGCTGGCCCGCGGATGCCCGATCCCATAGATATAAGTCAGCGCAATGTTGATTTGCTTCTGGCGCGGAAGATCGACGCCTGCAATACGTGCCATAGAATCCCAATCCTCTTGATTGCCAAGCTTCCGTCGGCTACTAGCTCCTAGCTGCTAGCAAACTCGATTTAGAACCTGGCTAGAAACCAGGAGCTAGAAGCTAGAAGCTTCTTCAGCCCTGGCGCTGTTTATGTTTCGAATTGACGCAAATCACCCGCACCACACCCTTGCGGTGGATGACCTTGCACTTATCGCAAATTTTCTTTACCGATGCTCGTACTTTCATACAGTTCTCAGGTCCCGACCGATTTCCCAATCATCTGTGGATGGGCGCCTTCGCCCTTCCGCCGGGGGCAGCCCGGCACTTTCAACTACTTATAGCGATACACAATCCGTCCGCGGTTCAAGTCGTAGGGTGAAAGCTCCACCGCCACCTTGTCCCCGGGCAGTATACGAATAAAATTCTTGCGCATCTTCCCTGAAACATGCGCCAGCACCTGGTGTTTGTTTTCCAGCTCCACCCGGAACATGGCATTGGGTAAAGGCTCCAGCACCACCGCCATCACTTCAATCGCGTCTTCTTTGCTCATCGACTCCTTGAAATCAGCTTCTAGCTTCTAGCTTCTAGCTCCTAGCCAACCCGCTGTCCCCAGCTAGAAGCCAGGAGCCAGCAGCTAGAAGCTGTTTCACTGCGTCAAAATCACCGGCCCATCGCGCGTCACGGCTACGCAGTGCTCAAAGTGCGCGCTGCAACTTCCGTCCGCGGTGACCGCCGTCCATTTATCGCCCAGCACTCGGGTCTCCGGCTTGCCGTAATTCACCATCGGCTCAATCGCGATAACCATGCCTTCACGCAACTTGGCGCCGTGGCCACGGGCTCCGTAATTCGGAACCTGCGGCTCTTCGTGCAAGCGCGTCCCGATCCCATGTCCCACGAACTCGCGCACCACGCTGAATCCCGCGGCCTCCACATGCTCCTGCACCGCCGCGCCCACATCGCCAATCGAATTCCCAATCCGCGCCTGCTCGATTCCGCGGTAGAGCGACGCTTCGGTCACTTCCAACAGCTTTTGCAACTCCGGCTTCACCGCCTTGCCCACAGGAACCGTGATTGCGGCGTCGCCGTAGTAACCGTCGAGCACCACGCCGCAGTCAATCGAAACGATGTCGCCTTCCTGCAACACCCGCTTTTCCGACGGAATGCCGTGCACAATCTCTTCATTCACCGACGTGCATAGAACGCAGGGATAATCGTAGTATCCCTTAAACGCCGGCTTAGCCCCAAGTTCGTTAATCTTTTTTTCGGCGGCGCGCTCTAAATCCATGGTGGAAACGCCCGGCGTTACCAGAGTTCTGACATAGTCGAGAACCTGGCGAACGATGCGGCCGCTGTGCCGCATCTTTTCTATTTCAGCCGATGATTTACACACAATCGCCATTCTCTTTATGCGCACGTTTCACGCATGATGATCTTCCAATATCCGGAAAATCTGCTCCGTAACAGCATCCACCGGCAGATCTCCATTCACCGAGATCAATCTGCCCGTGCGCTGATAGTAGTCCGCTACCGGACGAGTCTGCTCCTGGTATGCCGTGAGTCTGGGCTGAATTACTTCCAACCGGTCGTCATTACGGGTCACCAACTTCTCCCCAGTTTCATCGCAAACTTCATCAAAGAGGGGAGGCTGGAAGTGGACGTTATAGATCCGTCCACAGGAGGGACAAGAACGGCGCCCAGTGATCCGGAGCAACAGTTGATTATAATCCACGTCCAGGCGGATCACAATTGGCCAAGCCCGGGTGGGACGCGAGTTGTCAAAGAGCTCATGGTCAAGCAGCGCATCGAGCCACCCAGCCTGGGCTGCGGTACGGGGAAATCCGTCCAATACATAACCGCGCTGGCAGTCCGGCTGCAGCAGCCGATCACGCACCATGTTACAGACCAGATCGTCGGAAACCAGCTCCCCTCGCGCCATGACTGCCTTGGCAGCCACGCCGAGTTCCGTTCCGCGCACCACGTTCTGGCGAAGCAGATCCCCGGTCGATATCTGGGGGATTCCGTAGCGTTCCATAATGCGCTTAGCCTGAGTGCCTTTTCCGGCACCCGGTGGTCCGAGCAGCACCACAGGACCTACGTCACGCAAGGTTTCCTGCACCATCGGCTTGACCAAAGCCTCCCGAGCTCAGTCTACCCGGCGCCCCGCCGAGGTGCAGCAACCCCAAAATTTCCGTAGAGCCGTCGCTCACAACGTCTCTGTCTGCGGCGCAACCCCCGGCGGCCAGGCAAGACGTAGCAAGGTACGTCTCCACGTACTGCCTTACTACCAGGTGCGGCGGCCGCGAATGCGTCCGCTGCGCGGCGTGAAGCCGTCGTAGTGGCGCATGATCAATTGCGCCTCAATTTGCGTGACCGTATCCATCGCCACACCCACCACAATCAGCAGCGATGTTCCGCCAAAGTAAAACGTCACACCCAACCCGTTCGTCATCCAGTTGGGTAGGGCTTCAAAGAATCTCCCGAATGGACCGTAAAGATGGTTCAGGTGAATCCCGGTCATCATCCACTCCGGGATGAACGAAATAATAATCAGATACAGCGCGCCCACCAGCGTGATTCGGGTTAAGACTTCGTTGATGAAGTCCGCGGTACGCTTCCCTGGACGAATGCCAGGAATAAATCCGCCGTACTTGCGCATGTTGTCGGCGACCTCGCTGGGATTGAAAACAATGGAAACGTAAAAGTATGCGAAGAAAATAATGCCTACGGCGTACAGCAGGTTGTACAGCGGCTCACCAAATCCCAGAATGCGGAACAGATCCCCGAAATAACGGGTGTTGCGCAGACCGTAGCCGACAGTCTGGGGCAACGTCAGTATCGACGACGCGAAGATCACCGGCATCACGCCGCCGGCATTGACTCGTAACGGTAGGTGAGTCGACTGCCCGCCCATCACCTTGCGTCCAACGACACGTTTGGCGTATTGCACCGGAATGCGCCGCTCGCTTCGTTCCACGTAAACGATAAAAGCCACCACCGCAACCATGAAGATGAGCAGGAACACCATCAAGGGAAACGTCATGGCGCCCCACGCCGCGTTCCTGGCCTTGTCGATCAACTCCACAATCCCACGCGGCAAACCCACCACAATGCCGGAGAAGATCAGCAGCGACATTCCGTTGCCGACACCGCGATCCGTAATCTGCTCGCCCAGCCACATAATGAATGCGCTGCCTGTGGTCAAAGTCAGCATTGTCATGAGCCGGAAACCCCAGCCAGGATTCAGCGCGAAGCCACCCTTTTCCAGGCCAACCGCGATGCCAAACGACTGCACCGAGCTCAAAATGACGGTGATGTATCGCGTCCACTGCGTGATTTTCTTGCGGCCGAGTTCGCCTTCTTTTTGCAACTTGGCCAGCGGCTCATACACCACGGTTAGCAACTGCAGAATAATCGACGCCGTGATGTAGGGCATGATGCCCAGGGCGAAAATCGTCATGCGGCGCAACTGTCCGCCCGAGAACAGGTCGACAAATCCCAGCAGAGAACCGCTCGTACTGCTCTGCGTGAAGAAACTTTCCAGCTTGGCAGTATCGATTCCCGGCGTCGGAAGGTGGCCGCCCAACCGGTACACAAACAGCATCGCCAGCGTAAACAGGATGCGCTTGCGCAAGTCCGGAATGCGAAAAATGTTGGCCAGTTTGTCGAACATTACTGCCCCGCCTTCACTGATAAGACCTCAACCTTGCCGCCCGCTTTGGTGATCTTTTCCTGCGCCGACTTCGAAAACTTGTGCGCATGCACCGTGATCGCAATTTTCAACTCGCCGTCGCCCAAAATCTTCACCGGATGTTTGGTCTTGATGACTCCGGCCTTGCGCAACACCTCGGGAGTGATGGGATCGCCATGAAAGTCCTTGCCCATCTCCACCAGCCGCTCCAGGCTCACGATGTTAAATTCCTTACGGAAGATATTGGTAAAGCCGCGCTTCGGCATGCGGCGATGCAGCGGCATCTGGCCGCCCTCAAATCCGCGGATCATGCGCGAGCCAGTACGCGAACGCTGGCCCTTGTGTCCGCGGGTCGAAGTCTTGCCCATGCCGGAGCCCATACCGCGCCCGACCCGCTTGCGCTTTTCCGTAGCCTTCTTCGGTGCTCGAATATTGGATAAATTCATAAGTAAACCCAGGTTTCAAAGTTTCAGTGTTTCAAAGTTTCAGGTCTTCTTGTACTCATTGAAACCTTGAAACTCTAAAACCTTGAAACTTTGGAATGTTGAACTACTCCACAAACTCCACCAGGTGCGGCACCTTGGCTACCATGCCGCGAATCGCCTGGTTGTCTGGACGCTCAATCACCTGGTTCAGCCGGGTAAATCCCAGCCCCTTGATTACCAGTTTCTGTTTCACCGGAGCACAAATAGCAGAGCGCACCCACTTCAACTGAATTTTTCCGCTGCTACCCGATTTCGTTTTCTTTGCCGTCATTTCGTAAACCTCAATGTGTTGCGGAAGAGCACGACTTCAGTCGCGCCGTACCGGCTCTACACTCAATCGGGGCCTTAGCCCCGAGGGCCTACAGTTCCTGCGCCGTCTTGCCGCGCATGGTCGCGACACCTTCTCGCGTCTTCAACTGCTTCAGCGCGTCGAAGGTGGCTTTGATCACATTATGCGGATTAGTCGTGCCAATGGATTTCGTTAGCACGTTCTGCACGCCCGCCGACGTCATCACCGCGCGCACCGCTCCGCCCGCAATCACGCCCGTACCTTCTGGCGCGGGCTTCAGTAGGACCTTGCCCGACCCATAACGTCCCAGGACCAGATGAGCAATGCTGGTCTGCGTCAGATTGACCTTGATCAGATTCTTTTTGGCCGACTCAATCGCTTTGCGAATGGCCTGTGGAACTTCCTTCGCTTTGCCCGCCCCATGGCCCACCACTCCGGCCGAAGGGTCGCCCACCACCACCAGCGCCGCGAACGAAAGATTTTTGCCGCCCTTGACCACCTTGGTCACACGGTTGATGGCTACGACCTGGTCCTTCAGTTGGTACGAACCTGCATCGAGCTTCTTAATCACTGTTGGCATTCTTAAACCTGGCTTCTAGCTTCTAGCTGCCAGCTTCTAGCCATTCCCAATTCGGGGTTAGCTAGGAGCTAGAAGCTAGCAGCTTCTTTTCTAAAACTTCAATCCCGCTTCACGCGCCGCGTCGGCCACAGCCTTCACGCGCCCGTGATAAATGTAGCCGCCCCGGTCAAACACGACCTGGGTCACGCCCTTCGCCTTGGCACGCTCGGCGATAGTCTTGCCGATCGCCTTCGCTGAGGCCACATTCCCGCCGGTGCGCCGATCTTCCTTCTTCCCTTCGGCCGTGCTGGCGGACACAAGAGTCTTGCCGTGCAAGTCGTCGATGACCTGCACATAAATATGATTCAGCGAACGGTACACGTTGAGCCGCGGCCGTTCCGCGGTCCCCTGCATCTTCTTGCGAATGCGGTCGTGTACATGTCCGCGCTTCTCGTTTTTCGTAATTCTTGTCAGCATGAAATCTGTCCTCGGTCTTTCGTCGTTGGTCGTTGGCCAAAGACTCCCGACGGCCTTATCAAATCTTGAAGTTGTCCTCGCATCGCCGCGGCCAACGACGAACGGCCAAGGACTATCGACGGCTTACTTCGCTCCCGTCTTTCCAACCTTCTTCTTCAACCGCTCACCCGCATAGCGCACGCCCTTGTTTTTGTACGGATCGGGCGGACGCAGCGAGCGCATTTCCGCCGCCACTTGTCCCACCTTCTGCCGGTCGATCCCCGTGAGGGCAATCTTCGTCTGTTTGGGATCCACCGAGGCATCCACGCCTGTCGGCAACGGATACTCGATCGGATGCGAGTAGCCCAGGTTGAACACGACCATCGTCTTGCCCTTCATTTCTGCACGGTATCCGATGCCGACGATTTCCAGTTCGCGCGTCCAGCCCTTGGTCACACCCTCAACCGCGTTGTTCACCAACGCGCGGGCGAGCCCATGCAACGCCGCCTGTGAATCGTCCTGGCGAACCGCGACGATGATTCCATCCTTGTGCTGGAACGTAATGCCAGCCGGCACTTCCGTATCCAGCTTGCCCTTCGGCCCCTGCACCGCAACCGTGTTGCCTTCGATTTTGACCGTCACCCCTTTGGGGATCGGGATCGGCTTTTTTCCAATTCGTGACATAAGCTTTCAGCTTTCAGCTCTCAGCTTGTTCGAAGCCGCACGCCCTCACTGAGAGCTGACGGCTGATAGCTGATAGCTTTTTTCTAATAAATCTGGCACAGCAACTCGCCGCCCACGCCTTCCCTGCGAGCTTGGCGGCCGGTCATTACGCCGCGCGGGGTGGTGAGGATGTTGATCCCCATACCGCCCAGCACACGCGGAATCTCGCTGCGCCGCACATAGACACGGCAGCCTGGGCGCGACACGCGCTCCACCTTCGAGATGGCCGCTTCATTGTTAGCGCCATACTTCAGGTAAATCCGGATGACCTTATGGCCTTCTTCTTCGGTCGGCTTGAAATTGGAGATGTAACCCTCTTCTTTCAGAATGCGGGCAATCTCCAGCTTCAATCGCGAAGCCGGAATATCCACCTTCTGGTGCCGGGCCTGGAGTGCGTTCCGCACTCGCGTCAGCATGTCTGCGACCGGATCGGTCAACCTCATCGTTTGCTTCTCCTCTAGCCACCCGTTCGCTCCGCGTCGTGCGGAGAACCTGCAGCAGCTCAATTTCCGTCGTTCGTCCTTAGTCCCTAGTCGTTAACCAATACAACCAATCGTCTTTGCGAACGACCAACGACGAATGACCAACAACTGAATTCCTACCATGACGACTTCGAAACCCCTGGGATCTCCCCGCGCAGCGCGAGCCCCCGGAAACACAGGCGGCAAATGCCAAACTTGCGCAGAAAAGCGCGCGGCCGTCCGCACAGCTTGCAGCGGTTGTGCCGGCGCGTCGAAAACTTGGGCTTCGGCTCTTTATTGTCACGCGCCTTCTGAAACGTTTCCTGAATCTTTGCGTCTTTCACTCGTTTCGCTGTTGTCATTCCATCCTCAAAAAGCTTTGTCGTTGAACCTGATACGTTGAAACCTGGCTCGAAATCCTGAAGCCTTACTAAGCCCGGAACGGCATACCCATATGCTTTAAAAGCGAGCGCGCCTGATTGTCGTTCGCGGCAGTGGTCACAATGGTGACATTCATGCCTCTTTGTTTGTCGACCCGCTCGTAAGAGATCTCGGGGAAGATCAACTGGTCATGCAGGCCAATGGTGTAATTCCCCCGGCCATCGAACGACTTGCTGGACACTCCGCGGAAGTCGCGCACGCGTGGCAGAACGATGTTCACCAGCCGGTCGAAAAATTCATACATTCGATCTCCGCGCAGCGTAACCATTGCCCCAATCGACTGCCCCTGGCGCACTTTGAACGCCGCAATCGACTTCTTGGCCCGCGTCACAACCGGCTTCTGCCCTGTAATTTGCCCCAGTTCGTTCACCGCGGGATCGAGCACTTTCGAATTCTGCGTGGCTTCGCCCACGCCCATGTTCACGACGATCTTGTGTAGCCGCGGAACCGCCATCACGTTCTTCAGTTCCAGTTCCTTCAGCAATGCGGGAGCCACTTCCTTCTCAAAGCGCGATCGCAGCCGCGGACGCTCCTTCGCGCTATGCCGCGCCTGATCTGGCGCCTTCTGCTCCTGCGCCGATTCCTTTGATCCTTTTTTATCTTTTGCCATCGTGGTCTTTTCCTCTCACGGTTTCGGAGTGGTTACCGGTTCGTGAGATCTACTTATCTAAAGTCGTTCCACACTTCTTGCACACACGCACCTTGCGATCGCCGCGCACTTCATGTCCGATGCGCACCGGCCCGCAAGTCGAGCACACCAGTTGCACATTGGAGATCGCAATCCGGCTCTCTTGCTCGGCGATGCCGCCCTTGATGTTGCGCTGCGGATTCGGACGCACGTGCTTCTTCACCATCATCACGTGCTCGACCAGCAACTTGGCGTCATTTGGAAATACGCGCAGAACGCGCCCTTCCTTGCCTTTGTCGCGCCCGGTGATCACCTTCACGGTGTCATTCCGCCGCAAATCCACTCGCTTGTTTTCAGTGCTTACAGTTCTCATAAATTCAAAGTTTCAAGGTTTCAGCGTTTCAAGGTTTCAACGTTTTACACCAACCTTCAGGATTTCGACGTCGCAAGGCACCTTGAAACCTTGAAACTCTGAAACCTTGAAACTTGCCCCTAAATCACTTCGGGTGCCAGCGAAACAATCTTCAAAAATTTCTTCTCGCGCAGTTCGCGCGCCACTGGCCCGAACACGCGCGTCCCTACCGGCTCGCCCGCATCGTTGATCAGCACCGCGGCATTCTGGTCAAAACGAATGTAAGTTCCGTCGCGCCGTCGATGTTCTTTCCGCGTGCGCACGATGACCGCCTTCACCACTTTGCCCTTCTGCACCTGACCCTCGGGCGCCGACTCTTTTACCGCCGCCGTGATTATGTCGCCCAGCCCAGCATTCAATCCGGTCGATCCGCCAAGCGGCAGAATCATCTGCAGCTTGCGCGCCCCGGAATTGTCGGCGACCTCCAGCATCGATCTCATCATCACAGCCATGGCGTCAATCTCCCTGAATTCCCTGTCATTCCAAGCCGTCCGGGGAACTCGAAATTCTTTGTCATTCCGAACCCGCGTTCTTTGCGGGTGAGGAATCTGCTTCTTGCCGGCACCGCCAACGCGCTAGCTCGCCACGTCCACTGCCGCTTCCGGCACCAGCGGCGCCTTGCGCACAATGTCTTTCAGCTTCCAGCGCTTCAGCTTCGACAGCGGACGCGTTTCCTCGATCCGAACGACGTCGCCCACGTGCGCCTCGTTCTTCTCGTCGTGCGCGTAAAACTTCTTGTTGCGCGCCACTACTCGCTTGTAAAACGGATGCGCCTTCTTGCGCGTCACCTTCACAACAATCGTCTTCTGCATTCGGTTGGAGACCACTTCTCCCACCACTTCCTTGCGCCGGCCCTGAAGTTTTTCGCTAGCCTCGACTGATGTCTTGGTTTCCGCCATTATCGTTTCTCCGTCGCAGCCGAGCGCTCGCGCTCGCCGCGTATCGTCTTCACGCGCGCGATATCCTTGCGCAGCCCGCGAATCTTCTTCAGGCTCTCGGTCTGTCCCATGTTCAGCTGAAATTTCAGCTTGAACAGCTGATCCGCGAGCTCGCCTTCCTGATTGCGAAGCTCTTCTTCGGTCAAGTTTCTGATTTTGTCTACCTTCATAAATTCCTTAACCAGCTTTCAGCTATTAGTTCTCAGCTTTCAGCTATCCGAATTAGCTGACAGCTTCTTCCTAGTGCCCTGTGCCTTCGCGTTTGACCAGCGTGGTCCGCAGCGCCAGCTTATGCGACGCCAACCGCATCGCCTCACTGGCATCGGCGAGCGTCACGCCTTCCATCTCAAACAAAATCTTTCCTGGACGCACCACCGCAACCCAATGATCCGGCGCTCCCTTGCCCTTGCCCATACGGGTTTCGGCCGGCTTCTTCGTCACCGGCTTATCGGGAAACACGCGGATCCAGATCTTTCCGCCACGCTTCACGAAACGAGTCATAGCGACGCGGCTGGCTTCGATCTGCCGGTCGGTGATCCACCCCGGCTCCAGCACCTTCAGCCCAAAATCGCCGAACGCCAGCGTCGATCCACGCCAGGCCTTTCCGCACATGCGCCCTCGCTGCTGCTTGCGATACTTCACTTTCTTTGGCATCAACATAAGAATCCGCTCTTAGCTTCTAGCTCTTGGCTGTTAGCTAAACCTTCTCTTGTCATCCCGAGCGAGACGCTTTTTGTCTCGCGAGGGACCTAGGCGCGCCGCGCGATCAATCTCGCGCTTTTCGCGAGATTGCTAACACGCGCGTTTGGCGCGCTTCCCTTCTAGAATCCGCCCGCCGCCGTTGCAGCTTCCCGCTTCTTCTGGGGGAGAATCTCGCCCTTGTACACCCAGCACTTCACTCCAATCACGCCGTAGGTCGTCCGGGCCTCGGAGAAGCCATAGTCGATATCCGCGCGCAGCGTGTGCAGCGGCAACCGCCCCTGCAGATACCACTCCGAACGCGCGATTTCATTGCCATTCAATCGCCCGCTCACCCGCACCTTGATTCCCTTGCACCCAAAGCGCAGCGCGGAATCCACTGCCTTGCGCATCGCGCGCCGGAAGCCCACTCGCTTTTCCAGTTGCAGCGCAATCGATTCAGAAACCAGTTGTGCGTCCAGTTCGGGCTTGTGCACTTCCTGGATGTCGACAAAAATATCCTTGCCTGCCGTACGCTTCTGCAGTTCGGCTTTAAGCTTGTCGATCTCCGCGCCCTTGCGCCCGATGATGATCCCAGGCCGAGCCGTCTTGATAATGATGCGCAGCTTGTTGCCCGGCCGCTCGATCTCGACCGAACTGACGCCCGCCGACTTGAGCTTGTCCTTCAACTCAGCCTTCAGCTTGACATCTTCATGCAGCTGCTTGTCGTAGTCCCGCTCGGCAAACCAGCGCGATTTCCACGGCTTGGTAAAGCCGAGCCGAAAACCATAAGGATGGACTTTTTGTCCCATTGCATCTCCTAAATCAAATCGACTCACGTAGCCCCGGACGCATTCGTCCGGGCGAACCTATTTTGCAGCCAGCTTCTTCTTGCTCGACTTTTTCGCAGCCGGAGCGCGCCGTTTCCCCTTAACCGGAGTCGCGGCCGCCGTCCTGGCATCCCCCGCGTGTCTCGCACCGGCGTCCCCGCTCTTCCCGCGTTCCGCCAATATCAATTCAATATGCGAAATACGCCGCTGATAACGATATGCACGCCCCTGCGGCGCCGGCCGAATACGCTTCATCCGCGGCCCTTCGTTGGCGATCGCACTCTTCACGTACAAGTTGTCGATCTCGACATCAAGATTCTTTTCGGCGCTGAGAAAATTCGCATTGTCGAGCGCTGACTGCAACAGCTTGCCAACATGCGCCGCCACCCGCTTCTTGGTGAACGCCAGCGTGTTGCGCGCTTCTTCCACGCGCCGTCCTTTGATCAACTCCAGGACAAGTCGCGCCTTCTGCGGCGACACTCGCAAATAACGCATTTCAGCTCTAAATTCCATAGTCGTAATCTCTGCTCTTAGCTCTTAGCCAATCGCCCAAACGCGATTTCTACCCCTTCGGTGCCGCAGGCGCTGCCGGCGCCGCCGGAGTAATCGCTCCCGGACCGCCCGGGATGCCGGCTGGCTTGGCCGCTACTTCTGTTGCCGCCCGCATGGAGTGGCCTTTGAAGTTGCGCGTGAAACTGAATTCGCCCAACTTGTGGCCCACCATGTTCTCGGTCACGTACACCGGAATGAACTTCTTGCCGTTATGTACCGCGATCGTGTGCCCCACCATCTCAGGCAACACCGTAGACCGCCGCGACCACGTGCGCAGCACTTTCTTCTCGTTGCGCGCATTCATGCCCTCCACCCTCGTCTGAAGGTAAGCATCCACAAACGCGCCTTTCTTGGTTGAACGTGCCATAAAGTCTGCTCTCAGCTTTCAGCCGTCAGCTTTCAGCTAACAGCTTCTGTCATTCCCCTCACTTTGTCATTCCGAGCAACGCGAGGAATCTGCTTTTTTTCTGCAGCGCTATTTGCTGCGTCGGCTCACAATAAACTTATC
>Ga0307476_10001312_pt1 | contig 15227 bp, 10 predicted proteins | sample atmos_gasesECM2C_2_FD_203314 | JGI IMG/M metagenome (GOLD analysis project Ga0307476, IMG submission 203314) | Hardwood forest soil microbial communities from Morgan-Monroe State Forest, Indiana, United States - atmos_gasesECM2C_05 | ecosystem: Environmental > Terrestrial > Soil > Temperate... | reverse complement strand
GGTTACATCGCCCGCGAATTCGGTGTGCAGCACCAGGGTCTTGCCGTCCGATTTCACGATCTGACCGGTAAGACGGTCGCCATTTTTTAAAGTGATTTGGTCGGCAAAGGCTCCCGGCGCGACGAACAGGCACAAGATGAAAAGGCAAAAGACGAGGGCGACTAGCTTTCTCTTACGCAACTTTCTACCTCCGGCTTACAGAGTTAGAGTCAGATGCTATATGCAGCTCCAGGGATTACTGAATGGGGCGGGAATTCGCACAAGGCGGCAGCGCAGCGAAGCACTGAGATCTATAGAGAGGAATCCTGAGCGTCACGCCTTGGTATCTTTGGACTCGGGCGTCTTGTTCTGTTCCGCCGTGGTCGATGGATTATCCTTCATGCCTTCTTTCAAAGCACGGATGCCTTCGCCCAGTCCCTTACCGAGTTCCGGCAATTTCTTCGGACCAAAAACCAGCAGGGCAATAGCGAAAATGATGATCAGATGGGTCGGCTGAAACAGGCCCTCAAGCATGGGAAACCTCCAAAAAACACCCAGCAACCTCTTTATACGGTACTGGACGGGTAGGGGGAAGTCAAACTCGCCTCTACCCTCCCAGTCTGCCATCCCCGAGCCGCTATGCACTGTGATCAAAATCACCGCACTTGGTGACTTCCCGGAGCGATATCGTCCGGACATTGCCCCAACTCTGGCGCACCCATTACTTCCGTGATCTTACCTCCGATCAGGCCCCGAGGCTAAGGTGGCATCAGCGGCTCGGAACAGCCAGTAATCCCAGCAAGCCAAACCATTGCCCGGAGATTCAGAGTGAAGCGCAAGGGCCTGTCAGTTTCTATATTTCTTTTTGGGGTGATACTTGGCGCCCATGCGGGCGAAACTCAGCCGGTTACCCCTGCTCAACTCATGGCATGGCTGGCGGCAGGCGTTCCTGATAATCGTCTGGTTCGGATCATTCACGATCGCGGACTTACCGCCCTTCCGGCCAGTGAACAGATTCACGAGTTTCAGTCTGCAGGCGCTGACGCCAATCTGATCAAAGCGCTTTCAAGTTCCAAGGCGTCGGCTTTTGCCGATCCTGCGACCTCTGGCATTCCTGCGTTATTGGTAAAGGCCGCGGTCGATGCCCACGCTCAGCGCTTTCATGAAGCCGAGGTTTCGTTGCGCCAGGCCCTTACCTCAGATCCCAAGAATGCTGCGCTGCATTTCGCGCTGGCTGCGATGCTTCGCCAGCAAGAGCGCTGGGACGATGCCTTTGACGAGATCACCGTCGCCGCAGAACTGATGCCGGATCTCCCCGAGAACCACAGCACCATGGCTTACATTTTTTATCGTCTGGATGACGGCCCGAATGCTATCGCAGAAGCCCGCACCGCCCTCAGCATGGACCCTCAGAACGCCGAGGCCTATCAGTTCCTCGCTCTCGGTCTGTATTCCGACAACCAATATGGCGCCGCGGTTCACGCTTTTATGGAGTCTCTCGTCCGCGACCCGGGCAATCCGGACACCTATTATGACTTAGGCATTACCTTGCACGCGGATGGAAATCTCACTTCAGCCGCCAGCGCCTATCGCCAGGCCATCCAACTTAATCCGGCGTTCTGGCAAGCTCACTCCAACCTGGGGCTGGTCTTGCACGAACAAAACAGGCTGCAAGAAGCGGTCGCTGAATATCGCGAGGCAAAACGCATTGCTCCGCAAGAGGCCTCTGTTCGTAACAATCTGGGCAATACCTATTGCGATCAGGGCAATTATGACGCCGCAATGCTTGAACTGCGCGAGCTTTACCAGCAGCATCCTGAATGGCAGCAAGGCCACACCTGTATGGCCCGCGCTTATCTTTCGACGAAGAATTACGGCAGAGCCGTCGATGAGCTTCAACTATCAGTTCGACAAAACCCCAACAGCGCTTCCGACCGCCGAGCTCTCGGCGAAGCCCTGTTGATGGATGACAAGCTTGAAGAAGGTATCCACGAGTTGCGCCTGGCCGTCGCGCTCAGCCCTGATTCCGACGCCGCTCACCGCGCTCTCGGCACCGCATTATTCCGGCAACACCAGCTGCCCGCGGCGGAAAAAGAGTTTCGCGAGGCGCTCCGGCTGAACGCCTCTCCGGATAACCATTACGCTCTTGCAGCTTGCCTCATGACCATGGACCGTTACGAAGAAGCTTTATTGGAACTGGAAACCGCGGCTCGTCTTGACCCCGAGCGCCAGCTTTATCGCGCTCGCCGTGATGAGCTATTGAAACTGATGAAGCCGGCGAATTCGCAGTAATCAAAATTGACCGGGATGGTGATCCTTCGGGTGACTCCGTCTCCTTTTTGTTAATGGTTTCTGAAGCTAGGTTCGATTTTGGCCGCTGAAGCGAAGGCCATCGGGACAATAGAAGGCAGTGTACTGCGGTCATTTAGAGCAAGCACGAATACTGCCTAAACTGGAACGTGAATCCTGCGCAAGGATCGGGATCGGGGCGAGAGATTCGCGGACAAAGGATTTCAGGAGAGCAACCATGGATGTAACGCGACCCACAGCCGCCGCCACTGGCAAACTCGCACCGCCCGTACTGCAGCCGGAAAGCTCCGTCCGTAGCGATGTTCGGGATGACGTCCGGAACAATCTGCGAAACGCCGTCCGCAATGACGCTCAGGCTCCCGTTAAATCTTCAGGCTACGGACTGCCATGTGCTCACTGCCGCCTCTACTATCCCGCGAACCTTGATACGTGTCCTGCCTGCAACTCCAAAGAGCGGGTTGCAGTTGCTGCTGTGCCAATCATCTCGCCGGTGCAGGCTGCGGCCGATGTGATGCCCGAAAATTCCATCGAGCAGGAGCGAGTCGAGAGAGAGCGCGAGGAATTCCTTAAACAGTTCAAATCCCAGCTCATTGCAGCGCATGCCGAAGCCGCGAATTCGCCTGCGGTTTGCGCCCTCGGTGAACATCAGGGTGAAGAAGCTGAGGGCCCTTCGATCTGCAAGCCTTGTTACGATCGCTTACAAGAGCGTGTCGACGTGCTCGAAGCCGCCCTGCACATCGATCTGAAAGAAGCGGCGCAAATAGTCTACGATGCCGTCTGGGCCGATCCCTCAGACCCCAGCAAGACTTACACCAACGCCGCCAGTGCGCTGATCACCGAACTGCGCAGGCGTTCTGGAACTTCCAGTGTGCTGGGTCCTTTCCATCCGCTGGGCAATTAGGAAGCACTATTACGTTTTCTGCGCTGCTATTTTTCCGCATCCTGGCAGGACTCCGTCATCCGGCGGAAATCGCAATTTCACTTTGGCCGCAAGATTCGGATAGTCCGCCCGGCTTCCGCGTCATAGTCTGTCTGTATTATGACTACCGCGAATACCTCTTTTCGAATACTCCCGGCGAATGCCATACTCGCAGAGCAGTCTTCCCGCGAAATGCCCGTGGCCCGCGCCAATCCGACTGAGTCCAACCGCCGTCAATCGAACGGCGGTGATTCGAGGAGTGGTCAATTGAGCGATGACCAGCGCTGGAATGCCGTGGTGGCCCGAGATCGCGCGCACGATGGTGAGTTCGTCTTCGCCGTCGCCAGCACTGGCGTATACTGCCGCCCCTCGTGTCCCGCGCGCAGGCCGCGGCGGCAGAATGTTACGTTTTTTCCGCGCCCCGATCAGGCCGAAAAAGCCGGATTCCGCGCCTGCCTGCGCTGTCGGCCGCGGTCAGCGAGCGGCAATCCGCAATCCGATTTCGCCAAGGAAATCTGCCGCTACATTGAGCAACATCTTGATGAGCTGATAACCCTGGAACGACTGGGCAAAGAATTTCGCCAAAGTCCCTTCCACCTGCAACGGACCTTCAAAGCCGCGGTCGGAATCACTCCCCGCGAATATGCCGATTCCTGCCGCATGCGTCTGCTCAAGCGGAACCTGCAGGCCGGTGACAACGTTACGCGCGCCATGTATGAAGCCGGCTATGGCTCCAGCAGTCGCTTGTACGAGAAGACCGCATCGCAACTCGGGATGACGCCTGACAAGTATCGCCGTGGCGCCATCGCCGCCTCCATTCGCTACACGATCTCTGATTCGCCTCTGGGACGCATGCTCATCGCGGCCACCGAGCGCGGCGTTTGCTCGATCCAGTTTGCACGGTCTGACGGAGAACTCATCGAAGGCCTGAAGCGCGAATTTCCTTTCGCGGTGCGCAAGCCTGATGAAGCTGGACTTCAAGCCTGGGTCGCCGCTTTGCTTTCAAAAATGACCGGCAGGGAACTGAACACGGCCCTTCCGCTGGACATCCGCGCTACCGCGTTTCAGCGCCGGGTCTGGACCTATTTGCAGTCGATCCCATTTGGGGCAACTCGCTCCTATGGCGACGTGGCCAAGGCAATTGGCCAGCCCAGCGCGAGTCGCGCGGTTGCCCGCGCATGTGCAACGAATCCGGTTGCAGTGGCGATCCCTTGCCACCGCGTAGTCCGCGAAGATGGCAGCATCAGCGGCTACCGCTGGGGAGTCGAGCGTAAGAAAACCCTGCTCGACATAGAGCAGAGAGGATTGTAGGGACCTTGTCCGCCATTACGCAGTGGTGCGCCTGCCAGCCACCACCGCCCAGTTCACAAGCGCCAATGCAACAGTTGCAACCAAGATCATCGACTGCCCGAAATCCACCTGCGTTACCAAAACTCCACACAGAATAACGCCGAGAACGGCCAACAAATTCCCCCCAGGGAGGTGAAACATTGCGCTCGCGCCTTTCGCTTCCTTCCCCCGAAGTACCGGCAAGGCCGCGCAGCCTACGCCGTAATAAAGCAGCCGCGTTACAGCCGAGAGCGTGACGTTCCATCTGAAATCGCCGATCAGCGCTAATCCCCAGACCATGCCTGCGAAGACGAGAATCGAGACATACGGGGTGTGAAAGCGGCGATGGACGGCGGCGAAGGCTTTGGGGAAGTCTCCTTGCTCGGCCAGCGCGAAAGGAACGCGTGGCATGGCAAGAATCTTCGCGCTCAGATACCCGTAAAAGGAAATCAATGCGCCCACGGCAACCAAAGCGGCTCCCACCGGACCAATCGCCAGTCTCGCCACATCGGCCAAGGGTCGCTGGCTGTGCGCCGCGTCGGGCAGAACACCCACCACTACCCACTGGATCAGCGCATAGATTACGGTGCAGACCAGCAAGGCTGTGAAAAGCGCAAACGGAGCGTCACGCCTCGGATTCTTGGCTTCGCTCATGGGTGCCAGTGCGGTTTCGAATCCACCGTAGGCGAACACTTGCAGCAGCATCGCTTTCAGCCATTCGCTTGCACCCGGCGAAGCGAGGGATGGACTCTCAAGCCTCCACTGGTGGTTGTGAAGCACCAACAGACCTAATACGATTACGGCAAACAGCGGCGCCAGCTTGGCCGCCGTAAACAAATCACTGACCCGCGCTCCGCCACGCACGCCGCAAATGTTGATGAAGGTCAAAATCCCGATCAGCGCGGTCAGAATGCATGCGCGCGGCAGCGGGTCTCTCACGTGCGGGAAAAACTCCCCCAGATAAATCACGAACAAATTCGCGTTTGCGGCGGGCGCAGCAATCTGTCCCAGCCACAACATCCACGCTGTCTGAATTCCCATCAGACGTCCGAAGGCGACCCGGGCGTAAAGATAAGGTCCGCCGGCCTCCTGAAAGCGCGAGGCTACCTCGGCGAAACAGCCAACGATCACGCTCATTCCCGCGCCGGCCGCAACCACCGCGTAAGGGCTGAAGGTTCCAATGAGGCCAGCCACGGTCGAAGGCAGCCCAAAGACTCCGCTGCCAAGGATGGAATTCACAACCAGCGCAACCAGGCTCCAGCGGCCAATAACGCGAACCAGTCCATCCCGAGGGGAGCTGCTTGCAGGGTATTCCATCCGCGCGTTTGTATCACAAACTGAGGATGCAAGGACAACCGTCACGACGGGAATTCAAAGGGGTGACCTTGGAACAATTGTCCACTGCACCATTGGTTGTGATTGAATGTCTCGCGCCTCTGCGCCGCTCGCATAATCCGGTGACATCGTGAAAAGCCTTGCCAGCAGCGGAGTTCAGCGTCATTGTGCTCGAATGGTTACTCTCCAGACCAAAGTAATCGCTTGAATTACCAAAGCGCATGATCGTGGGATATCTATCCGCTCCCCGCTGCCGATGAGATGTTCAAACGGCACACTGATCACCGATCCTGCGCCAACTCATGGGGAACGATACGCAGATGGACGACCTGCACACGCGGATGGTACGAGTCACTGAAGACCTGCGGGCAATTCAGCGGGAGCTGAACTGCGCCGCCATGCAGGCTCCCAGCGACCCCGAACTGATGGAGGCGTTGAGCACACTCCCTGAGACAGAAGCCATCCAGGTTTTGTGCAAATCGCTCGACCAGATGCGCCACTTCCTCTGGTTCTACACGCAAGTGATGAGCAACGATCCCGAACTAGGAGACAAACTCCGCCAGTCAAACGCGTCACAAACCGTGGAAGACCCCAAGGTCGAGACCTCGTTCCTCGATCAACTTACCCGCTCCGATGAGGCTCTGCTCTTGCGTTACCTCGCGGAATCGAAAGAACGAAAACCGAATTGACGATTCCTAATACTGGCCCTCGCGCCTAATACTTATTTCTTCCCTATAGAGACGTAGTTCGCTACGTCTCTTTTTCACCAACACAAAGCCACAAATAGCTCTCGATTTAGAAGCCACAACCTCGCACCAACGTCTTCAGCACTTCCCCCGCTCGATTCAGCACAACCATGTTGGCCTCCGCGCCAACCGCGATGACCCCGGTCTGCTTCAACCCCACCGCGCGCGCCGCATTCAAAGTCGCAGCCTGAACCGCGTCGCGTAATGCCCAATCCGTGAATTGAGTAATGTTGCGCACCGCGCGATCCATCGTGAGCACGCTGCCGGCAAGCTTGCCATCCATCGTGCACTTGCCGTCTTTCACCGACACCTGGATAGGCCCGAGTTGATAAATGCCGTCGGGCATTCCCGTCGCCGCGGTCGCATCCGTGATTAGGACTGTCCCATTTTTCCCCTTCGCATTCAGGAAAAGCTTCACCACCTCGGGAGCAACGTGGATTCCATCGGCAATAATGTCGGCAGTGATTTGACCATCCGTAAGCACTTCGGCCAGGATGCCCGGGTCGCGATGATCCAGAGGACGCATCGCATTGAACGTATGGGTAGCGTGTCGCGCGCCGGCGCGCACTCCGGCGCGCGCAGCTTCCACTTTCGCGTCGGAATGGCCAATGCTCACGCAAACCTTGCGCCGCGCTGCCTCCGCAATCACTTCCAGCGCGCCCGGCAGCTCCGGCGCGATGGTCATCATGCTCACGTGCCCGCGGGCCGCCTGCCACAAGCGTTCAAAAATTTCGACCGTGGGCTCAACCAAATTTTCCGGCGGATGCACCCCGCGCCGTTTGTGACTGAGAAACGGCCCCTCCAGATGAATGCCAAGCGGCTGCGCCTGCACTTCGCCGTTACTCGTCGGCGAGGTGGCAGCCGCTTCAATCGCATCGGCAAGCTGCCCCAGCGCTACACACGTCTGATCGAGCGGCGCCGCCACGGTAGTAGGAAAGTAGCCAGTGACGCCATGTTTCGTAAGAAAATGGTTGAGCCGCGGCAACTCGCCGGCGGAAGCTCGCATGACGTCGAGTCCCGCCCCGCCATGCATATGGATGTCGATGAAACCGGGCGCCAGAATGGCATCCGGATACTCACGGCTAAGATCGATCACGGTGGCATTTCGCGGAATCTCCCGCGCAGCCTCCGAGAAAACGCCAGAGACAATTCCGTCCTCCACGAATACGAGCGGATTCTCAATCTGCTCTTGGGGGGTATACAAACGATTGGCGCGAAGGACGATCATATTTCGTGCTGTCCACTGGCGGAACGCGGTGTCGAGAACGATTGCGGTGTCCGTTTTCCGACGTCGGTTCAGTGTAGCGCGAAATGAGCGCGAGGCAAGGTACGGAGATTCTGAGCGCAACTTGCGGTGCTATAATCTTTCTGCCTACCAAGAAGTAAGCGCCGCGGGTGGATTTTCTTCTACCTGCCGCCTCCATCGTCGGGGAGTGGCTCAGCCTGGTAGAGCACCTGGTTCGGGACCAGGGGGTCGGAGGTTCAAATCCTCTCTCCCCGACCATTCTTTCTCTCGATTTCTCAATTGCTTACCCGAACGCCGGCGCTCGGAACAACTTTGGGGATTACTTCGAAAACAGGGAGGTCTTGTTCAGTTATGCCGAGGACCGGTGGATACTGCTGTATAGTTCTATTTTCCGCCGGTCAATCCTTTAAGAGTCCTCTGGAGGCGCTTGCTATGTCCAGACATTTCCTACCGTGCCTTCTCCGAGTAGTTGTGACGAGTCTGTTCGCCCTCGCAGCAGGCGGCACTCAGTCATTCGCGCAAGCACGGTATCATGACAGGATTTTCGGCGGCTACTTCGAAGAGTGGGGCATCAATTACGGCGGTTTCAACATTGCGGATTTGCAAAAGAATGGTGTGGCCGATGAACTTACTCATTTGATCTATGCCTTCGGCAATGTGATCCCGACTTCCCCGCCGGCGTGCGCCATTGCCGATCCCGTGGCGGCTTACCAGAATTCGACTCTGCCTAGTGTGAACGGCAAGCCTTATACCGCACCTCTCTATGGAAATTTTGGCGCGATCCAGCAACTCAAGGGACTTCATCCCAATTTGAAAGTCTTAATCTCCTTGGGGGGACAAGCGGGCAACGTGGCGGGCTTCGTGACGGCCGCAGGCACCGCCTCTGGCCGTGTCGCGCTCGCCTCTTCGTGCATCGACATGTTTGTTAAGGGCAACATCGCTGCAGGCGTTACGGCCCCTGGCTTGTTTGATGGCTTTAATATCGATTGGGAATTTCCCGGTGCGGCGGACAAGCAGAACTTCACCGCTCTGCTGAAAGCGTTCCGCACGCAACTCAACGCTTTGTCGAAAACGACGGGTAAGAAATATGTCTTGACCTTCGATTCACCAGCGAGCCCAAAGAAATATATCAACCTCGATCTTAAGGCCGCCGCTGCGCAAGTGGATTTCCTCACCATCGACGGTTACGACTATGCCGAAGCGTCAGACAAGCAGACCAATGAATCTTCTTCCCTGTACGACACGCCCGCAGATCCTGTATACGGCGATGATCGCTATATCGATGCGACGGTGAAAGCCTATCTCAAGGCTGGAGTGCCGGCGGCCAAGTACACCATGGGTTTGCCGTTGTATGCTGTCGGCTGGACAGGCGTCCCCAACGTGAACCACGGCTTGCATCAGAATGCGTCCGGCGCTTCACCAGTTCTCTTGGCCGACGGTTCGGGTCTGTGCCCGAACCCGGACAAAGCCACTGCGTCACCCGGTTGCGATTCCGTGTTGACCGCTGGATTTGCTACTTACTCGACCATCGAGAACCTCACGAACAAATTCGGATACATCGCCTGGTACGATTCGGAAAGAGTCGGAGCGACGCTCTATAATCCCGCCACTGGAACCTTCTATAGCTACGATAATCCTGCTGCGGTGGCAGCGAAGACGGCTTACATCAAGAAGAACAAGCTTGGCGGCGCTTATGTATGGGCACTGAACGACGACGATGCCAGCGGATCGCTGACTAAGGCAGTTGCGGCAGGCCTCAAGTAATCGAGCCCCACACCCCTCAGTGAACATCAAGCCGGATGATTGAGAAAGTCGGCCTCCTTCTATTTTTGACCTACCATTAAATTGATTCTGCGTCGAACGCACCCACATCTAGTTCGTTTTTCGTAACAAGACATCGTCGGATTCGTCGTTTTCGCAATCGCGAAAACAAACTTGACGCAGACTTGCACCCCCCACACTTTCTAGCGGTTAGCGGGTCGCGGGCTAATTTGCAGTTCGGATAGCGGAACGAGAAAAAAGTTTTCTGACTCCTCTGGTTAAGGGGAGTACGGTACTCCACGCGAATGCTATAGAGCAGTTAGAACGTACTTCTTTCCAGATCTACATGCATCGCGATCAATATTCGGTGAACTTCGCATGAGTCGTATCGAACTAACTCTCACGACACAGCGCCCGATGTGACTGGGCCTTCCCCAAATCACCCAACCGCGGGCGGAGCGCGTTGGCACGCGTCCCCCGAACTAAGGAGCTACAATGAAGCGCGCTTTACTTTTCTCCTCCCTGCTCTGCGTCTTTGTCTCGGTTTCGCTGTTGGCGCAAGCGCAAGTCACACTGAGCCCGTCAAGCTACAACTTTGGCAGCACCGCGGTCGGCACAGGCACCGCGTGGGTTACCTTCACACTCGCCAACAGCGGCAGCTCTGCCGTGAGCATCAGTAACGTCACCGTCAGCGGCCCATTCGTCGTATCCAGCAATTGCGGATCTTCAGTGGCCGCCAGTGGCTCGTGTCCAATCTATGTGTATTTCTACCCAACAGTGGCAGGCGCGGCCAGCGGCACGCTGGCCGTGACGGACGGCGCCACCAACAGTCCGCAGACATCTGCTCTCAGCGGAACTGGCGGAAGCGGCGGCAGTTGTACGACCACGCCCAGCGCGCCAACTGGATTGGCGGCGTCCGGCACAACCAGCTCCGGCACAAACTTAAGTTGGACCGCGGACACTGCTCCCGCAAATTGCACGATCAGCAGCTACACCGTATTGCAGAACGGAAGTTCGATTGGAACCGCAACCGGCACCTCCTTTGCGGTCAGCGGACTTGCGGCTTCGACCTCTTACAGCTTCACGGTTGAGGCAACGGACGGCAACGGCACTTCTGGCCCAAGTTCGGCCGTGAATGTGACGACACTGGCGAACTCGTGCACGACTACGCCGAGCGCTCCTACTGGATTGGCAGCTTCCGGCACAACCAGCTCCGGCACAAACCTGAGTTGGACAGCGGTCACTCCTCCCGCAAACTGCACGATCAGCAACTACACCGTATTGCAGAACGGAAGCTCGATTGGAACCGCAACCGGCATGTCGTTTGCCGTGAACGGCCTTTCGGCTTCGACCACTTATAGCTTCACTGTGGAAGCGACGGACGCTCACGGCACGTCGGGCGCAAGTTCGCCGGTGAGCGTGACTACTTCCGCCAGCGGCGGATCAGGATGCGCTACGGCATGGAGTGCCACTGCGACCTATACCCAGGGCATGACTGCGAGTCAGAACGGCGAGAATTACGTCGCCAACTTCTGGACGCAGAATCAGAGTCCGGCGACCAACAACGGCGGGGCTGGCAGCGGCCAACCTTGGACTGCGACTGGCCCATGTTCGACTTGTTCGACCGCACCGGCTATTCCGACTGGACTGGCGGCATCCGGTACAACCAGCTCGAGCACAAACTTGAATTGGAATGCGGTTACTCCACCCGCAGGATGTAGCGTCAGCTACAAAGTACTGCAGGGCGGCACCATAATCGCGACGCCAACCACAACGTCGGATGCGGTCACTGGCCTCACTCCTTCGACAACTTATAGCTTTACGGTGGAAGCGACAGATGCTGCCGGCACATCAGCCGCGAGTTCAGCGGTGAGTGTGACGACTTCGGCCAGCTCATGCACGACCAAACCGACTGCTCCAACCGGGTTGGCAGCTTCAGGCACGACCGATTCGAGCACAAACCTGAGTTGGAATGCGGTCACTCCTCCTACTGGATGCAGTATCAGTTACAAGATCACGGGAGGGCCCTCGACTCTAACCACCACTAGCACATCCGATACCGAGGGCGGACTGACGCCTTCAACCAGTTACACCTTCTCGCTGACAGCCACCGACTATGCGGGTTCATCGCCTGCAACTACGGTAACTGTGCAGACATCCGCTCTCAGCAGTCTGATGATGGCCGGATGGTACGAAGAGTGGGGCACTTACTACGCCAATGCCAACGTTGCGGACCTGCAAAACAATGGCGTAGCCGGGGTCCTCACGCATCTCATTTATGCCTTTGCCAAGCCGGTCGCGAACGGTAGCAACGTGAATTGTGCGCTCGCCGACTCCTATGCCGATTACCAGAAGAACGTGCCCCAGGTGTCTGGCGCTACTCCGGCCACGGCTCCGCTGCAAGGGAACTTCGGTGCGCTCGTGCAACTTAAGCAGCTTCATCCCAACCTGAAAGTGTTGATCTCAATCGGAGGATGGAATCCCCCCACCTACAACCAGCTCTTCGATACTGCAGCCAGCACGCAGGCTCAACGCCAGGCATTTGTTGGTTCGTGTATCAACATGTTCATCCAGGGCAATATCACCTCAGGTGTCTCCACCGGCACTCTCTTCGACGGCTTCGACATCGACTGGGAGTTCCCAAACGCAAACGATACGGCCAACTTCACAGCGTTGATGACCGAGTTTCGCAACGAGTTGAATACATTATCCGGAACGACTGGCAAGACGTATCAGTTGTTGGCCGATTTGGCTGCCGGTCCGTCAACTCCGGGCGCGCCTGCGGACTCGGGCAACGACGGTGGTTATGACACGATTAACATCGCGGGTCTGAATGCGGTGTTGGACTATATGAATGTCGACGGCTATAACTACGCCGGAGACTGGTCCAATGCCACCAATGACGCCTCTCCGCTGTACGACGAAACTGCCAGTCCGCTGTACGGAAAAGGTGACACGATTGACTCAACCGTACAGTACTATCTGGGGCACGGCGCATCCCCGGCCAAGTACACCATGGGCTTTCCGCTCTACGGTGTCGGTTGGACGGGAAGCCTGACCTCGTCCAACAGCGGAATGTATCAGAATGCAACCGGGACCACGGATCCGACGGGCGCTCAGACCCCGAATGGAACTGCTCCGGTCCCCAACATCAACGGAGTGGGGAATTGCCCAACAGGTCAGAACCAGGGAGGTCCAGCTGCCGGATGCGACTTCCTGTTGACCGATGGCATGGCAACCTACCGCTCAATCGTAAACCTGCTGAACAACGGGTTCACCTCCAGCTACGACGCGACCCGCTGCGTGGCGCGTATGTTCAACGTAACCACCAACACCGCCTATAGCTACGACAATGCTGAGTCGGTGCAGTGCAAAGTGAACTACATCAAACAGTATGGCTTGGGCGGCGGCTATGTTTGGGCGGTGAAAGATGACGACCCGAACGGAGACCTGACCAAAGCCCTGGCTGCAGATCTCAACCCGTAGAGACAGGCGCCAGGAATAACCACAAAGGCAGGCTGATAACTCAGCCTGCCTTCGATTTTGAAGGGATGGTCAACGCCGAGCGTTGTACTCATGCCGACCTGTCAGGCACCGCTAAAAATATGGTATTGCAAGTTCCGCTATATAGCTCTATACTCCGGCGGCTCGTACTTTACGAATTCCGGAGGCCTCTGCTATGTCCAAACATTTCCTTCCGCACCTGCTCCGAACGGCCTTGCTGACTGTGTTGGCCCTCGTTGCATGCGTCTCCCCTTCCTTCTCACAAAACCATAAACCGGGCAAGATTCTCGGGGGATACTTCGAAGAATGGAGTATCTATTACGCCGGCTACAACATCGCGAACCTTCAGCAAAATGGTGTGGCCGATCACCTGACGCACCTGCTCTACGCTTTTGGCAATGTCACGACGACTCCGGCGCCGGCATGCGCCATTGCCGATACCTGGGCCGACTATCAATCCCCATATCTGCCCAGCGTGAACGGTACTCCGTACCCTGGGCCGCTTTATGGAAATTTTGCGGCCATCCAACAACTCAAGGCACTCCATCCCAAACTGACGGTGCTGATGTCTTTAGGAGGGGCATCAGCTGCCAATACTGCGGCCTTCGTCAACGCAGCCAGTACCGCGTCCGGACGACAAGCCCTTGCCGCTTCCTGTATCGACATGTTTGTCAGTGGCAACATCGCTTCGGGCATCTCTGCTCCCGGTTTGTTTGACGGCTTCAATATCGATTGGGAATTCCCCACCGCGACCGATACGCAGAACTTCACAGCCCTGCTCCAAGAGTTCCGCAAGCAGTTGAATGCATTGAGCGAAACTACGGGGAAGCAATATACTCTGTCGTTCGATGGGCCCGCCGGGGCGCAGAACTATGTCAACATCGATCTCAAGAGGGCAGCCAAGCAAGTAGATTTCATTACCATCGACGGCTACAACTATTCCGGCTCATGGGTCACCCAGACCAATGACGCATCGCCACTCTACGACTCCCCTCACGACCCATTGTTTGGCCAAGGGCTAGACATCGACGATACCGTAAACGCCTATCTCAATGCCGGCGTGCCTGCATCCAAGTACACCATGGGTTTGCCCCTGTATGGCGCAGGCTGGACGGGCGCTCCCGACGTGAATAACGGCTTGTACCAGAACTCAACTGGCCCTTCTCCAGTCCTCTTGGCGAATGGAACAGCTTTGTGTGCGGACCTCAGCGGTAATACGCCGGGTTGCGACACCCTGTTAACTCCCGGACTTCTTACCTATTCAACGCTCTCCACACTCACATCCAACGGCTACAGCAGTTACTTCGATCAGCAGAGAGGCGCGGTGTCGCTCTACGATCCGACCAGCGGGACCTTCTACACCTATGATGATCCCTCCACAGCTTCTCTGAAGATGACTTATATCAACACCAAGGTTCCGAAAGGTCTCGGCGGCGCCTATGTTTGGGCACTGAAAGACGACGATGCAAACGGAACCATGGTAAAAACCATGGCTGCAGGCCTCGGTCGCTAGTTCAAGAGACCGCAGGCACCTAGAATGAAGAACCGCGGCAGGCTGACTACGATGTCAGCCTGCCTTAATTTTGCGTGGACGATGCTTGCCTGTCAGGCGACTCGGGAACCGAGTTGACTAGATCGCGCAAGGGCTGGATAACCGTAAAGCGAACCACCGCTTGTGGTTTCTCCGCTTCCTCCAGGATGGCCAGTTTCTCTGCCTTCCAGCCTGCGGCGGCGTGCACTCCGGATGACAGATAGGAAACCGCTTCGAGTCCGATCGTGCCGAGTACGGTGAGCTGTAGAGCTCGCGCCTCCGCGAGGGCAAGCGTCGGCGAGCCAGCCATCAACCGCAGGACTCCAGGTTCCGCCGCAATCCAGGCTTTGAAATTGATGATAAGTTCAACTTCTTCCTGCTTTCGGGTTGTTGGATTCTCTAGATAGGCACGCATCAGCAGCTCAAAATTGTGACGCGACGGCGGATCAGGCGAAAGAGCGTCAACCAGTTGATTGAGTGGCGTGAGTTGATTCGGGTGCTGCGTGTGTGCGCGCTGGTCGAAAGTGACAGGCTCGAGATTGGAGGCCAGAACCTGCAAAGGTTCAA
>Ga0307476_10001311_pt1 | contig 15228 bp, 8 predicted proteins | sample atmos_gasesECM2C_2_FD_203314 | JGI IMG/M metagenome (GOLD analysis project Ga0307476, IMG submission 203314) | Hardwood forest soil microbial communities from Morgan-Monroe State Forest, Indiana, United States - atmos_gasesECM2C_05 | ecosystem: Environmental > Terrestrial > Soil > Temperate... | reverse complement strand
CACCGCAGCTTCAGCGGCGGCGTGCTGCTGGAATAAAAGGAGCCTTCGGTGGTCGGGATCGGAAGCCGCAGCTCATCCCGGGTCTGCCGCCACCAGATGCGCCCACGCGTCAGGTACAGGCGGGTCTGAAGCACCAGCTCCGCCTCGTGGTCCACGTGGTCCCATTCCTGCTCGCACGATGACCAGCAGCTCCACATCCACGCGACGGCCAGCACGATCGCCAGCCCCAGCGAAACGCCCGACACGATCGCAAACACGCGGCGCCGCATCGGATTCATTCTACCGCGCCACCGTCCGGCTCTTGCAATCCCTGCACATCTGCCCCGATCATCGTGATCGTCGTTGGCCCGCTGCTGATCCGCGGCTAACATCGCTAATCGGATATGTAGGGTATTTCCCGATGGCGAAGCTGACGCTGGGCCAGGCCTTCGAGATGGCGTTGGAGCATCATCGCGCCAGGCGCTTTTCCGAGGCACAGTCGCTGTGCCGCCAGATTCTGGTCTACCAGCCCGCTCACGTCGATGCGCTGCGGATGCTGGGGCTTCTTGCCCACAGCCAGGGACGAGGGGCAGAGGCGCTGGAGCTTCTCCGCCGGGTTGTCGCGCTCGAGCCTTCGGTCGCGCAGCACCATGTGAATCTTGGCGTCGCACTGGCGGCGCAGGGATGTCGCGACCTGGCCCTGGCGGCTTATCGTCAGGCCTTCAAATTGCAGCCCGATCTTGCCGAGGCGCATTTCAACCGCGGCACGCTCTTGCAGGAAATGGGCCAGTTGGACGAAGCGATTGCCTCGTATCGCACCGCCCTCGAGCGCCGGCCCGAGTACGCCGAGGCGCAGTACAACCTTGCCAAAGCCGTCGAGGAGCAGGGGAAAACGGAGCAGTCGATCGCCGCGTATCGGCGCGCGGTCGCGCTGCGGCCGACTTACGTTGAGGCCCATATCGATCTGGGGGATGCGCTGGAAAAAACCGGCCGCCTCGACGAGGCCATCGCCACCTTTCAGGAGGCGCTGCGGCTGCGGCCAGGTTCCGCCGTCGCTCACAATAACCTGGCGAACGCGCTTCAGCGGGCAGGCCGCGTCGAGGAATCGATCGGCGCGTATCAAGCGGCCATTGCAATTGACCCTGACCTGTCCGAAGCCCATTACAATCTCGGCGCCGCGCTGCACAAACGTGAGCGACTCTCCGAGGCCGTGGAGTCCTACCACCGGGCGTTGAAGCTTCGTCCGGACTACACCGATGCCTTCAACGGGCTGGGCAATGCCTTGCGGGACAGCCAAAAATCGGAGGAAGCGGTTGCAGCATACCGGCAGGCGCTGGCGCTTCGCCCCGATTTTGCCGAGGTCCACAGCAATCTTGGCAACGCCTTGGTGGACTGCGGCAAGGTGGACGAGGCTGCCGCCGCCTATCGCCAGGCCATTTCGCTCCGCGGCGACGTTCCCGAATTCCACAGCAATCTCGGCAGCGTTCTGCTCAAGAAGGGCCGGCTTGACGATGCCATCGCGGCTTGTCGTCAGGCGATCCTCCTGCGACCAGCGTATGTCGAAGCCCACGTCAATCTCGCCAATGCGTTGCAGGAGGCCAACCAGTTGGAGCCAGCCTTGGCCGCCTATAAGCAGGCACTGGCGCTGCGCACCGACCTGCCCGAAACCCACAACAACATGGCCAACGTCTTGCGGGCGATGGGCCGGCTGGACGAATCCATCGCCGCCTTCAAGCAGGCGTTGTTGCTGCGGCCGGCCTACGCCGAAGCGCACAACAATCTCGGCAACGCCTTCAAAGACGCCGGGAGGCTGGACGAGGCGCTGGCTTGCTATCGTCGGGCCGAGCAGTTCAAGGGCGAGTCGTGGATCGCCGGCAATTTTCTCTACGCCGCTCACTTTCATCCCGACTACGATGCCCGGCGGCTCTGGGAAGAACATGCCCGATGGAATGAAAAATACGCCCGGCGGTTGGCGCGCTCGCCTGGCGGCCACGATAACGATCGGAGCATGGATCGACGGCTTCGCATCGGCTATGTGTCGCCCGATTTTCGCGATCATCCGGTCGGCCGCTTCCTGCTGCCGCTGTTGGCTAATCACGATCATGGCGGGTTTGAGATCGTCGGTTATTCCGACGTGCGCCGCCGCGACGCGATGACCGATGTGCTGCGCGGATATGCCGATCTTTGGCAGACAACCACCGGACTCTCGGACGAAGACCTGGCCCGCCAAATCCGCGAAGACCGCATCGACGTCCTGGTCGATCTGACCATGCACATGAACGGCTCGCGCCTGCTTGTCTTCGCCCGCAAGCCGGCGCCGGTGCAGGTCACCTATCTCGCCTATTGCGGAACGACCGGGCTGGAGACGATCGACTACCGCCTGACCGATCGGTATCTCGACCCGCCGCCGCTATCGCAAGGCTCCGCATTGGAAGACGACCAATACTACTCCGAGCGTTCGGTGCGGCTGCCGCGAACGTATTGGTGTTACCTGCCGCCGCCGCACTCGCCCGATGTGGCTGAGCCGCCGGCAATTGCCGCGGGGTATATCACGTTTGGCTGTCTCAATAACTTTGCGAAGGTTTCGCTCGCGGCCTTGTCGGTGTGGGGTGAAATTCTGCGCCAGGTTCCAAAGTCCCTGCTTGTCCTCCATTGCCGTCCCGGAGCGCACCGCCGCCGCGTCGAGGATTTCATGAAATCCCGCGGCGTCGACGCGGATCGACTCCGATTCGTCGATTTTCTGCCCACGGCGCAATATCTCGAGCAATACCAGCAGATCGATATCGCCCTCGACCCGTTTCCCTACCCGGGCGGCACGACCACCTGCGACGCGGTGTGGATGGGTGTTCCCGTGGTGACATTGGCGGGCCAGACCGCGCTGTCGCGCGGGGGCCTGAGCATTCTGTCAAACGTAGGCCGCCCGGAACTGGCCGCCCGCACGAAGGACCAATACGTGCAAATCGCAACTGGCCTCGCCTCGGACCTCAAAGCACTGACAGAGATTCGCCACCGCCTGCGTCCGATGATGCAGGCTTCACCTCTGCTCGATGCCCCGCAGTTCGCCCGCGACATCGAGCAGGCCTACCGATGGATGTGGAGCCAAAGATCGCTTTAGGCCTGCGGCAATTGCTCGTCCGGCCCCGGCAAGCCGCGGTTCCTGCGACGATTTATGTACATCTGCGTCTGAAGAAAGTCGGCGACCCGCGGACTGATGCGTTCCTTGGCGCCCGGCTCGTCACACCATCGCGGCGTGGCCCTGCCAAACCAGTTGTTGCCCGCCGGCCCAAGGTGAATGACGTCAAAATTGAGCCGATGACAGTTGGCGGGGCCGAATTTCGCCGAGAAATCCGTGTCACAATTGCCCGCATGACGCCACTTCACCCCGTACCACGGGCGGGCACGCAACGCCGCGGCGCAAGGATGGAAAAGTTGGAAATAGCCGGCGAACGCCGCGTCAGGCACGCGAGCGCGCCCTGTCAAATCGAACGGATTGGCGTCAGTTATCCTCCGAAATTCCTCGAGCGTCTTCACGTTGATGCGCCAGGGCGAATAAAGATTCTCGGTGCAAAGATTTTCCGGCGGCATCGACCTGGGCATCACAATATCGGCATCAAAAATGACGGTCCACTGTTCGGGATCGAGCCGCTTCGTGGCTTCCTCGACCGCCGCCCCTTTGTTGAACACGGCCCCGTTGGCGTAGAAGGCGTCGGTTTGCACGACCTCGACGTTGGCAAATTCGCGACCCACTTTCGTCGTCATCTCGTCGGTCGGCGAAGTCACCAGGATGATTCGATCAAAGTGCGGAGCGTTGAACGGAAGCGTCAGCCGCAGCAAATCATCGTAGTGAACACTGACCACAAGTCCCTGCATGGCACGCTCGAGAGCGGTTTCGATTTGTATTCTATCAGCCACTTCGGCCGACTACGATAAGCCATTGGCAGGAACCAATGCTCATCGATTGCCACGTTCACGTCTCGGCCTGCACCCCGGGCCATGGAAGCATGTCGCAGCGACTGCTCAAGAGCCTGCCGTTTCGATTTATGCGCTGGCGCATGGGCATCAGGGGACATGACGCCCAGACCGAGCGGCAGCTTGAACGAATCCTTGTGGAGACGATCGGCGCCACCGGCGAGCTTGACGGGGCCGTGGTGCTCGCCTTCGACGCCGTTCACGATGACGAAGGACGGCTCGACGACGCCAATACCCACCTTTACGTGACCAACGATTACGTGATCGAGCTTGCCGCTCGGCATCCCAAAGTCCTCTTCGGCGCTTCGGTGCATCCGTATCGCAAGGATGCGGTTGCCGAGATCGAGCGATGTGTCGCGGCAGGGGCGGTGCTGCTCAAATGGCTGCCGATCGTGCAGAATTTCGATCCGTCGGACCCGCGGTGCTTCCCGGTTTACGAGGCACTAGCGCATTTCAGGCTCCCGCTGCTGAGCCATACGGGCGGCGAGAGATCCCTGCCGGTTTTGAACGCCGCCGTGGCCGATCCAATTCTGCTGGAGCCGGCACTCAAACGCGGCGTGACGGTCATCGCGGCCCACTGCGGGACCCGCTCGTTTCCGGGCGAGACGGACTTCGTTCCGAGCTTTGTCCGGCTGGCTCGGGAGTATGAGAAATGTTACGGCGACACCGCCGCTCTCAATCTGCCGACTCGTTGGTATGCCTGGAAGACGTTGCTCGACGATCCCGACGTTCGAGCGAAGCTGGTGCACGGCAGCGATTGGCCGATACCGCCTTTTCCGCCAGTCCGGCTGTTGGGCTTGAAGCGGTGCATCCGTCTGATGCGCGAGTCGAATTGGTTGCGGCGGGATCTTTTAATCAAGCGTCAACTTGGCTTGGACGACGATTACTGGCATCGAGCCCCCCGGTTTTTGCGAATGGCGGCGGCTGAAACGCTGCGCGAACGACAGACAACCATCCAATGGTCCAACTGACCATCCAAAGTGCGTTCGATTTGGCGATGCAAAAGCACCAGGCGGGAAACCTGGCCGAAGCGGAATCGCTATACCGGCAGATCGTCGCGCACCAGCCCGGACGTGCCGACGCCTATTGCAATTTGGCCGGCGTCTTGCGCGACAGGCGCGATCTTGACGGCGCCGCAGCGGCGCTGCAAAAGGCCCTTGCCCTGCGACCAAATTTCCCTGAGGCGCACAACAACCTCGGGAATCTGCTGCACGAACAGGGCCGAACGCGAGAAGCCGCCGCGGCCTATCGGCAGGCGGCCGCCCTTCGGCCTGACTATGCCGAGGCTCATTACAACCTGGGAAACATGCTGCTGGAGTTGGGCGAATTGGACGAATCGATCGCCGAGTATCAGCGTGCGATCACCTTCCGGCCCGGCCATGCATTGGCCCACAACAATCTGGCCAACGCGCTGAAGGATGCGGGACGCCTCGATGAGGCGATTGCGTCCTACCGCCAGGCCGAGGCGCTCCAGCCCGCCGCGTGGATAGGCAGCAATCTTCTTTACGCCCTGCACTTTCATTCCGATTACGATCCGCGGCGGATTTACCAGGAGCATGCGCGTTGGAACGAGAAGTTTGCCCGGCCGCTTCGGGAAACCGTGGCACAGCCGCCCTCGGCTGTGTTCGACCGCAGGTCGAAGTCATGTGGAAGTTCGGCCTCCGACGAAATCACAGCCGGGGGCGGCTGTGCCACACGGACCACAAAGCTGCGGGTGGGCTACGTATCGCCGGATTTTCGCTACCATCCCATCGGGCTGTTCATGCGTCCGCTGCTGGCCCACCATGACTGCGGGCAATTCGAGATTTACTGTTACAGCGACGTTCGCCGGCCCGATGCCCTGACGCGCGAGTTGGCCGCGAACGCCGGCACCTGGCGCGCGACGATCGGAATGTCGGACGAGCAACTGGACCAGATCATCCGGGACGATCAGATCGACATCCTGGTGGACCTGACCATGCACATGGAATCCAATCGTCTGCTGGTATTTGCCCGCAAGCCCGCGCCGGTGCAGGCGACTTATCTGGCGTACTGCGGCACGACCGGATTGCAGGCAATCGATTACCGCTTCACCGATCCGTACCTCGATCCAGTTGCTTCGACGGGCTCGGGACAGAACGATGAGCTGATTTATTCGGAGCAGTCGATTTACTGGCCGCGGACGTATTGGTGCTATCAACCGTTGCCGCAGACGCCGGACGTGGGCCCGCTGCCGGCACTATCCGCCGGTCACGTCACCTTCGGCTGCCTGAACAATTTCGCCAAGGTCTCGGCCGCGGCGCTGCGGACGTGGTGCCGCGTGCTCGGTGACACGCCGCGGTCGGTGCTGGTGCTGCACGCCCGCGAAGGGAGTCACCGCGATCGCGTCCGCGCGATCCTGGCCAGCCACGGCATCGACCCGCGGCGCCTGCGCTTCGTCGGCATGCTGCCGTGGCGTGAGTATCTCGAGCAATACCAGCAGATTGACATCGCCCTCGATCCCTTCCCCTATCCCGGCGGCACGACCACGTGCGATGCCCTGTGGATGGGAGTGCCGGTGGTGAGCCTGGCGGGCCAGACCGCGGTCGGTCGCGCAGGTGTGAGCCTGTTGTCGAACGTGAGGTTGCCCGAACTCGTCGCGGCAACCTTGGAGCAATACGTCCGTATCGCCGTGGAGTTGGCCGGCGACCTGCCTCGCCTTGCCGCTTTGCGCTTGACGCTTCGCCAGAAAATGCTTTCCTCGCCCTTGATGGACGCCCCCGGTTTTGCGCGAGATATGGAGGTAGCGTATCGTGAAATGTGGCGACGCGCCGAATCCGCGCGGGCGGGCGAGCGTGCGTGAACTGCTGCCAAGGTGCTTCCGCAAAGGCGCCCACGAACCCCCCTGGCGCTCGAATTCACCTTGAGTAGGTTAGATGCTGTCTTCCGTTAGCCGCCTGAAGATGCCGTTCGGTCGAGTTTTCGTAACAACGCCCGCAGACCTCGCAGGAATTCGTCGATCCTCGATGTGTCAATCCTCTTCGGCTGTGCTAACACAGCGCTGATTTCCCTCTCGACTGATTCGGTTCGGCGATGCTGTGGGACGAAGAGTTGATAATACTCCACCCCGAGCGCGCTTGCGAGCTTCTGAACGGCGTCGAAGGAGGAGCTCTTGATCCCACGTTCGATCACGCCGATGTGTTTAGGCCCCAGCCCGGCGGCTTTCGCAAGCTCGTCCTGCGTCCACCTGCGCGCTTCCCGCAGCGCCCGCACACGCCTGCCAAAGACCACGGCCAGCTTTTCCATGGATTCCTTCGAAGCGCCAAGGCTAGAAGGAACGAGAAGCAAAGGAACAATCTGATTGGGCGTTATTGAAATAGTCGCTCAATCAGATTACATTTCGCAAAGAAGCATCCATCGCAGCCGGCAGCTTGGGGGAATCGCTCGCGGCGACGCTTGCCGCTGCCGAGATGACGCGAGAACTTCTTCCCCAGTGCGTCCCACGGTCTAGGGGGCTCGACCTGCAACTGATTTAATCAGGGAGGCGACTTGAATATCTGGCATGTGCTTGGTGCGGCGTGCAATCGGATTGGCAGACGTGAGTCACTCGGCATGACGAGTAGAGCGCGTGTCTTCCGTGCGGCATGGCGAACGATCGAGGCTCTCGAACCCCGGCGGCTGCTGGCCTCATCGTTCACCGATGCCCAGCTTGACGCCATGTGGGAAAACGCCAGCCTCGCCTTCGACCAGGCCGTGGCGGTCCTCGAGTACCAGAACCCGCAGTTCGAGTCCCGGCTCGATGATTCGCTGGAGATGCGCGGCCTGCCCCTGATCGCACCGCAAGCGCCGACCGATTCGTCCTCGGCATCCGCCGACCTGTCGCCGGCTTCTTCGACGCTCGATTCCTCCCTGCTGCGGGCTGCCCTGCGCTATCCCAAGAACCACGTGAAGCATCACATCGGCAAGCCTCTGCGCCCCGCCCACCCTAAGCCAAAGCCCAAGCCCAGGCACCATCGCCACGGCTCCGCCGCGACCGGCGGCGATCCGACCGCGATCTCCTCCCAGACCCTCGGCACTCTCCGCAACAACTTTTCCGGCTGGGTGGGCTTCGAGTTCACCACCGGACCAGCGGCCCTGAGCGTCAGCCAGTTGGGCCGCTGGGTCGTCTCCGGAAACACCGGCACGCATACGCTCAAGCTGGTGGACGCCGCGACGGGGACCGACGTCCCCGGCGGCTCCGTCTCGGTCAACACCAGCGGGGCCACGACCGGCCAATATCTCTACGGCAATCTCTCCAGCCCCGTCTTATTGCAGCCCAGCCACAGCTATTACCTCATGTCCCAGGAGACCAGTGGCGGCGACCAGTGGTACGATGACAATACGACCCTTACCAGCACTTCCGACCTCACCGTCAACAACTCCGAGTGGTACGATACCGCCTATCACACCAACGCCGGCGGCGCCCACAGCTACGGCCCGGTGAACTTCAACTATTCCCTGGCGCCCGCCGTCATCTCGACCAGCTTCCTGACCAATACCCTGCCGCAGCAGGTCATCGTGAGCTTCAACGAGAACGTCTCGGCCAGCTCTTGGGCCAGCGCCGTGACCGTGCTCAATCTGAACACGGGAACCAGCGTCACGCCGTCCAGCGCCACCTACAGCTCGTCCACCGATGCGGTGACCTACGGGTTTAGCTCGACAAGCTCACTGTCGGACGGCAACTACGCCGCGATCCTCAGCGGCTCACAGATCACCGACTCCAGCGGCAATCACCTCATTGGCAGCGACAACGTCCCCGGGCACGACTACTTCGCCAACTTTTTCTTCAAGCTGGCCGACCTCAACGCCGACCGTACCGTCAACTTCTCCGACCTGACGATCCTCAGCCAGCATTACGGCAGCGCCGGCAACTACTCCCAGGGGGATGTCGATTACAACGGCACGGTGAACTTCACCGACCTGACGCTGCTCTCGCAGCGTTACAACACCGGTCTGCCGCTGCTGGGTTCGGCCGGCACGCCGAGCGGCGTGGCGGTCAGCCCCGACCGCATTCACCTGTCCTGGCCCGCCGCGACGGATACCAACGTCGGCGGCTACGACGTCTACCGCTATTCCACCGGCGCGCCGCAACTGATCGCCAGCAACATTCTGGGCACGGACTTCCTGGACACGGGCCTGTCCGCCGCGACCAATTACACCTATTTCATCGTCTCGACCGACTCGAGCGGCGACACGTCCTATCCCACGCTCGAACTTTTCGACGGCACCAGCGCCGCCGGGGCGATCAGCATTAACCCCATTGCCGACCCAATTGTGACCGACAGCAACACCAACGTCTCGTTCACGACGAGCTTTGCCGACTCGGGATCGATCACCACCCACACCGCCTCGGTCAACTGGGGTGATGGGAACACCACGACGGCCACCGTCAGCGAATCCAACAACGTCGGCACGCTGACCGCCAGCCATTCCTACGCCGTGGCCGGCAACTACTTCGGCTCGATGACCGTCTTGGATTCCACCGCCAGCACCACCGAGCTGTTCGGCGTCGGCGTCTTTTTCGACAGCGACTCCGGGGGCTACACCCTCGGGCAGGCGTACACGCTGACGCCTACCTTCAGTGACCCGGCCGGCGGGGCCGGACCCTCGTCTTATGTCGTCTCGTGGGGAGACGGAAGCTCGCCGCAGAGCTACGCCAGCAGCGCGGCCGACTTCACGGATACCTACAGTTCGGATGCCAACGCTCCCTTCACCGCCAGCGTCACCGCCACCATCGGCGGCCAGCCTTACGTCGATGCTCTGGAAGTGGACGAAGCCGGGCCGACCTTGTCTCTGTCGGGCGCGACCTCGACGACCGAAGGGAACACTTACAGCTTGTTCCCCAACGTCTACGATGGCGACAGCGGCGACGGCCTCACCTACGACATCAGTTGGGGCGATGGGTCGGCCGATCAGACCCTCACCACCTCGGCCAATAGCCTCACCGACGTCTATACCGAGCCCGGCACCTATACAATCGAAGCGTCCGTCTCTGACAACGACGCGGCGGGTCTGGGTCAGGGCGATTTTGGCACGTGGACAGTCAGCGTCGTCGAGGCCACGCCCACTTACTCCCTGAGCTGGGGCGGCGGCTCGGTCAACGAAGGCGCCGATGCCACCTTTACCGACACTTATTCCGATCCCGCCACCCACACCCTGGACAACCTCACGGTCGACTGGGGGATGGCCGGACAGATGCCTATTACGGCGACCCCGGCCACCCGGACCACACCTACGCCGAGGCCGGCACCTACACCGCTACCGCGATCTTCTCCAATGATGAGGGGGATTACACCGCCAGCACCACCGCCGTCGTCAACGACCCGTCTTCCACCTTCGCCATGACCCCCGCCGAGCAATTGAACGTCGGGGACACATACACCTTCACCCCCGGCTTTTCCGATCCCGGCAGCGGCGACAAGCCCTCGCAGTACGTCATCGCCTGGGGTGACGGCCAGAGTTCCACCTACGGCACCAGCCCCGACTGGCAGGGGACATTCCAGCACGTGTATGAGACGCCGGGCACGGACACGGTTACGGCGAAGGCAACCACGGACGACGGCACGTTCACTGCCAATACTTCGGTGACCATCCAGACTTCGCCCGCGACGCTGACAGCGCCCGGCGGCGGCGAGACCGTCGAAGGCGAAACGTACCTGCTTCACCTCGGTTACAGCGATTCCAACTCCGCGGTTAAGCCGGCTCAGTACCAGATTGCCTGGGGGGATGGGACCAGCAGCAGCTTCGGCGCCGAGCCCTCCTACCCGGACGGCTTCCCGCACGTGTACACCGAGCCCAGCACCAGCAGTGTCGGGTACCAGGTCGCCGCTACCCTGACCACCACCGACGGCCAGGTGCTCACGGCCACGACCTCGGAGCAGGTGTCCGAGTCCACGCCGCTGATTGACATCGCCGACACCGGCTACGCCGAGGATGGCGTCGATCACACGATCGTCGCGACCTTCGATGATCCCGGCGGCGACACGCCGACCTGGTCCATAGCCTGGGGGGACGGGTCGAGCGACGGCGGCGGCTCGGCCGACACCGCGGATTTCACCCACGCTTACAGTTACGTCAGCAACGCCCCCGCCGGGACCAACACCCACACCTGGACGATGACCGCCGCGACCGAGGACGCGACTTACACGGCCACCGGCCAGGAGATCGTCGGCGAGGACGGCAGCGGCCTGAGCGTCAGCGGCGACTCCAGCGGGACGGAGGGACACGCCGTGTCCGAGACCGCCGTCTTCGCCGGCCCGGCCGGCCTGAACGGCCCGCCCGTCTTTGCCGTAAGCTGGGGCGATGGCGGCCCCAACGGCGGCATCATCGCCACCTCCAGCTACGGCAACAACTACACCTTCACCGCCACGCACGCCTATTCCGAGGACGGCTCCTACACCCCCGAGATCGATTCAGTTTACCTCGACGGAAGCTACCAGACGGTGGCGGCCGATCGCTTTGCCATGAGCGTCGGCGAGCAGAGCCTGACCTTGAGCCTGCCCGGCAGCGGAAGCAACGACACCTACATCATGGCCCCCACGGTGACCGGCACGTCCGGGGACAGCCTGGCCCAGGCGAAGTGGTCCATAAGCTGGGGGGACGGCACCAGCGAGGTGGATTTCGGGGACAACGGCGGCCAGATCGACATCGCCGCACACACGTATACCTCGACGCCCCCAAACGGGAACACATTCACCATCGGCGTCGCCGTGCAGGCCGGGGACGACTCGGTCTCCGCCACGACCAGCTTCGCCTCAGCCTACACGCCCACGCTGACCGCCACCGGCGACACCACCGCGACCGTAACCGGTGACACCTACACCCTCACCGCGGCGTACAGCGACTTCCCGCCGGGCGATGTCGCCCAGCAATTCACCGTCGCCTGGGGTGACGGCGTGACCGATGCGTACATCGGCTCGGACCTGACCTTCAGCCACGTGTACACCAGCGCCTCGGCGACGACCGGCACGACGTACCGGCCGAGCGTGACGATGCTGGCGACGGACGGGAATGATTTCACCGCTTCCACGAGTGTGCTGATCGCACAGCCGGTGCTTGATGTGTACAACGACAGCGGCACACTGCTCAGCGCCGCGGCCAAGCACACCACCGGCGCATTTGTGACCGTCAACGACAATGACGACGGGGACCAGTACGACACGTACGGGAACCCGATTCCCGACTACAACCAGACCTCGATCACGTACACGGACCCCGATCTGCTGACGATGGGCCTGGAGCCGGTGCCGAGCGCGGTCGGCGGCACCTACACGGTTTCGTGGGGCGCGGACCCCGGGACCGGGGCACAAGATATTCAAGCCTGGCGGGACGCCTCGAAAACGACCCCTGTGACCAGCGGCGCGACGTTCAGCGCCACCACGTACACCCCGATATACGTCGAAGCCGTGGCGGTCGGGTCCCGCATGCGTGGGACGCCGTTCAATGTTACGATCACAATCGGCGGGAAGGTGAGCCAGGCTGATTCCGTAAACCTCACCACCGGAAAGATAGTGGGGCCGACAGTCGTTCCCGGCGCCGGGTCGTACATATACAAGCTCGAGGGCGCGATTCTCCCGCCGTTCGAGAGTGGCTGGGGTGCGACCGGCGGTCAGGCGTCTGAAACACCAGCTCCCTTCGCTACGCCAATATTCCAGCACGTTCTGTGGAACGCCGCCGCGGCGTTCGGATCGGTCACGTACTCGCAGTGGCCGGGATTTGAAGTGCGGCTGCCGGTAAAGGTGTTTCACATTACAGTCGGCACCCCCGGAAACTTCACACCGGACCCCAACGGCCCGGTGGCGCCCGCCGGCGGGAGTAACAAGAATCCACCCGGCGCGAAGGTAGGAACCATCCCCTTCTCCAAGCTGATATCCTCCGGGCACGACCCTTCAACCTCGCCGGGCTTGAAGTGGGGGGCAGACGTAACCGTGACCGGGCCACTCAAAGGTGCGGTGGCGGACAATGGGGGAGCGCAGATAATCACCGTCGGTTTCATCCAGAACGTCCCGCAGGGCGGCATGACACTCAAGGGCGCTTACGGCACCAGCAAGAGCGATAAGGCCGGCGGCACTCTGGAATCGGGCGCCGATGCCGTGTTCGCCGCCGGGGCCAAGCTTGACGGGAACTTCGGACAATTCATTTTCACCGTGCCCTGGTTCAAGAGTGGTTTCCCGAACACGAACTCGACGTTCACGCCCACGGCGCAGAACGGCGTGTTCAACACAAGCGCGACCATTAACGACCAGGACACGCCGAAGCCCGCGATTCCTTTGGATATGCAAACTGACTTTCCCGAGCGAAACTTGATCGCACGAAATCGCAACCTGCTCATCGGCACGACAATTCTGATCAAGTTCGAGTTGAACGTTTGTGCTCAGACTGCCCAAACCCAGAACGGAGCTAACAAGGTTTTTGCCCGTCAGGCCTACATTGACTGGCAGTTCAATGGAGACGGAACCGTCGACGCCACTGCTCCGCCCTACCCCTGGGCTCCGGCGGCGGAAGCCGGGGTAACAGCGCCGGCGGGATGGGCGTGGGTGCCGAGGGCTGACGGAAGCGTGCCCATCACTGACACCAGTGAAGTGGCCTTGAGTGTCATTACTTCAGCGAAGTTCAAACCGGTTACATAGTGATTGGTAGAACTCATTTTCGCCAGCGAATCCTCCCCATTGTAACGACAGTGTCGTCGCTGTTGTTTATAGTGACCGTTGCGCTTTGGGCACGCAGCTATTGGATGGGGTACTTCATAACGCACGTCGGGCACAGGTGGGACCGAAGTGTGTCCGCAGATTTTGGGAAGCTCATTTTCGACGACATGTACTACCCGCCGGACAACTATCCATCTTTTGACCGCGGTACCCCGACTTGGGGCTGTGGTGCATCCACTGCGATCGACTGGCCGGATTGGCGATGGGCCACACTCGGATTTGATGTCGAGCGACCCGAAGCCGGCGTGCAGGAAATTATAGTCGTGATCCCTCTCTGGGCAGTCGTGGCGTTGACAGCCATCCTTCCGGGGATCTGGCTACGCGCCCGGTGGAATCGCCGTTTTGGTCTTGGTCGATGCGCGCGGTGCGGCTACGACCTCCGCGGCATCACCGACCGATGCCCCGAGTGCGGCACGCCGATTCCCGATTCATTGAAACGCGCACGAACCCAGGTTTCCAAACCCCCCGCCGGGCCGAGCCCGGCGGAGACAAAAATGGAGTCCCCATGCACCCCATCGAACTCGACGCGATCCTGAAACTTGCCAAGACCAAGCTTCGCCGGGGACAAGTCCCCGAAGCCGAGGCGATGTACCGCCAAGTCCTCAAGGAGCAGCCGAACAACGGAGAAGCGTTGCACTTTTTGGGCGTGGCCGCGATGCGGCGGGGAAAGCTCGCCGAGGCGCTGGACCTGGTGCGGCAGTCGATCCAGATCGACCCCCGCAACGCGGATTATCACAACAACCTGGCGATGGTGCTGGGCGGCATGAACCGGCCCACCGAGGCGCTGGGGGCGGCCCAGCAGGCCATCGATCTCAACGGCGACTTTGCCGATGCCTACCACAACAAGGGCGTGGCCCTGGAACAACTGGGGCGGCTGGACGAGGCGATCGAGGCTTACCGGCGGGCGGTGGAGATCAGGGAAGATTACGCCCAGGCGCTGGTGAGCCTGGGGGATGCCCTGTCGCGGCGGCTCCAGCACGAGGAGGCGATCAAGCGATTGAAGCGTGCCGCGGAGCTTCGGCCGCGCAGCGGGGAGTTCCGCAAAAAGCTGGGCAACGCCCTGCGGAAGGCGGGAAAGTCCGAGCAGGCGGTCATCGCCTACCGCCTGGCCATCGAACTGGATCCCAAAGACGCGGATGCTTACAACAACCTGGGCGCTGCCTTGCAGGAATCGGGGAAAGTGAAGGAGGCCGCGGAAGTGCTGCGGACCTGCCTGTCGATCAACCCCAATCACACCGACGCCCACTGGAATTTAGGGCTTGCGCTATTGGCCCTGGGGAACTGGAAGGACGGTTGGGTCGAGTACGAGTGGCGGCGGCATCTGAAGGAAGACCTCGGTCAGAAGCGCGGGTTCCCTCAGCCGGTGTGGCCGGGCAGCCCGCCGGACGGCAAGACGATCCTGGTGCTCTGCGAGCAGGGATTGGGAGATACGATCCAGTTCATCCGCTACGTGCCGCTCCTGATTGCGCGGGGGGCACAGGTGATCGTCGAGTGCCAGTCGAAATTGCGGCCGCTGCTGATGGGGTTGATTAATCCCTCTCCCTCCGGGAGAGGGGGTGAGGGTGAGAAGATCTCC
>Ga0307476_10001310_pt1 | contig 15237 bp, 9 predicted proteins | sample atmos_gasesECM2C_2_FD_203314 | JGI IMG/M metagenome (GOLD analysis project Ga0307476, IMG submission 203314) | Hardwood forest soil microbial communities from Morgan-Monroe State Forest, Indiana, United States - atmos_gasesECM2C_05 | ecosystem: Environmental > Terrestrial > Soil > Temperate... | reverse complement strand
CCCAAGCCATTGCCGGCACGGTGATTGTGGAGAATCCGCACACTGGAGAGATCCTGGCGCTCGCCAACCGGCCAACTTTCAATCCGAATCTGCGCAAACAGATCACTCCCGGCGCGCTGACCAACCGCGCGGTGAGTTACGTCTATGAACCTGGGTCGACCTTCAAGCTAGTCACGATCTCCGCGGCGCTGGAAGAGAAGCTCACGAACCCGAATGAAATTTTCGACTGCCAGATGGGTTCGATCGTTTATAACGGCATGCGCATTCGCGACTCCAAGCCGCACGGGTTGCTGCCAGTGTGGGGCGTGCTCGCGGAATCGAGCGATGTGGGGTCAATCAAAATAGCGTTGCGCCTGGGCGAAGACCGTTACTACAAATACATTCGCGCCTTCGGATTCGGGCAGCGGACCGGGATTGAACTTCCCGGCGAGACTCGCGGCTTAACTAAGCCCCCGAGCCGCTGGTCGAGAGTTTCCATCGCCGCCATCTCGATAGGCCAGGAGATCGGAATTTCGCCGATTCAGCTCGCCGGACTGGTCTCCACGTTTGCCAACGACGGCGTTTGGGTGGCTCCGCGAATCGTTGCGGGAACGGTGCAGCCGCGCGGCACTCCGCAGACCGTTGCATTTCATCCCGGCGCGGCACATCGCGTGATCTCGTCTTATACGGCCGCTGAGATGCGCGCGATGATGCAGAAAGTCGTCCTTGAGGGCACCGGTCGCAAGGCGATTTTGGAGGGCTATTCATCGGCAGGTAAGACGGGTACGGGTCAGAAAGTTGATCCTGCGACGGGAGCTTATTCGAAGACAAAATATGTCGGATCTTTCGCTGGATTTGCTCCGGTGAACAATCCGCAGATCGTAATCGCGGTAATTCTCGACTCAGCGGTTGGGCTGCACCAGGGTGGGCAAGTGGCAGCACCAGTGTTCCGCCGCATTTCGCAGCAGGTGCTCGAGTATCTGCACGTGCCCCATGATCTCCCGCTGGCCCCGCAGCATCAGTTGCTGCTGGCGCAAGCGAAGATGAAAGACAAAGACCTGGAAGAAGGAACTCCCGATCATCCCGGAGAGACGCTGGAAACCGCAGAAGTGAACACCGCTTCTTCAGAGCCGGCTTCTTCGGAGCCGGCGAAGCAGTCAAGTGTGGCGCAGGCGCCCGCGAATGTCGCAACCAATGGAAACGTCATGCCAGCGGCAATGCGCGAGCCAGTTCCCTCGAACGCGCCCACCGGCACGGGAAGCGGCGAAGTTCCCGCGAAAGCTCCAGATGCAGGAATCCTAGCAAAGGAACAATTCCCCTCCACCGGAACGGTAGTGTTGGACGTCGAGCAAGGCGGAATCGAAGTGCCGTCGTTCGTGGGCAAGACGGTGCGCGGTGCGGTCGAATCGGCGCAGGACATTGGTCTGAAACTTGAAGCCGTAGGCAGCGGTATCGCTCGCCAGCAGTCTCCCGTCGCGGGCACGCATGTGGCCGCGGGAGCGCGGGTTACGGTGCAGTTCGGACGGTAGGAAAACTACTTCAGCTGCGCCAGTTTCTGGGTTGCGAGCTGTCCCGCTTCGGTGGGGATTTTCGTTCTTATCTGACCGTAGAGCCCCTTGGCTCGCGGCGGTTGCGCCGCCACCCTGCTGACGGATGCGGTACGCTCTAGTGACTGGAGCTTTGCGTCATTTCTCGCGCAATCCGTATTCCAATCTCCTCCGCGAGTTGCCGGAAAGCGGGGATCTCGTAGAGCCGCAGCCCAATTTCCTCTTGCGAGGAATATTCGGCACGCACGCCAGGAATTCCATCGCGCACTGCGTTGTGCACCTTTGCGGAAGTGATTAAATCGAAACTCTCGGAGACGATCACACTATTGTCTCCCCAGTGTTCGACGAGCACCGGTCCTTCCTCAGTCATGGTCTGCACGCGCGATACTGGGCACTTCGGACCGTCGCAAGCGGGCGCGGGCTGCGGCGTCACGGTCCGATAGCGCTGCGCAAGGGCAGCGGTATAGAAATGTGCGAAGCGTTCGGCGGCTTGTGGCGTCGTCCATCGCGAAACGTACAGAAGCGCCAAGTCGGCTGTGGTCGCGGATGTTGCGCTCGCGGCCTGATCTTTATCTTTACCTTTGCGATGGAAAGTTGAGTACACACCACCCTGCCAGGCGGAGGAAACATCGTCCGCAATTTTTCGTTCGCCGTATTGTTTTAGAAGTGCGCGGACGTCGAGTTGCCCAACGCCTCCCGAGTCGTACACGTCGTATTGCTCGCCCAACAACTGCTTCAAGTCCGGCAAACTCACCCCGGGAAGCTTCTCTCTGTTGATATAAGCCTCTGGCTTCAGCACTTCATGGGAGTTCCGCGGCGGGCGTGCGAAAGCGCCGGCGAATGCCATTTCCTTTCCGCCCTTGTGGAGCAACTCACCCTCAAAGATCAGGCCCTCGTTGTAGGCAAACGATCCCACCTCGCGCAGAATCATCGGAGCATCATGCAGCATCTGGGAATCTGGAGCGGCCTTGACCGCGGGTTCTTCCATCTGGTAAATCAGGCCCGGCGAATCGACCAGATTGCGTCCCGCGGGAGCGAGGAGATAGTCGACGTAAACTACCATGGCCTGGCCCTCAACCACGGCCTTGCGGGCGGGTGCGCCGTCTTCGTTGTCGCTTTCCGTCGTCTTGAAAGAATTTCCGGCCGGCTTGAGATCAGCCTTCATCCACTTCTTCAAATCGTAGTTCTGATCCTGCAGGGCGTGAGTCAGTTCATGAGCCAGAATTGGTTCCTGGCGATCGGGAGGAACCCAATTCAGCAGAGAGATTGTTTTGGTTTCGAAGTCGTAGTACCCGGCGATCTGTTGGCCGGTGGACTTGACCAGAAATTCCTTCAGATTGAAATCGCGCGGCAGGAAACCGAGTTTCTTCATGCTCAGTTCTTCCTGGGCAAACCGCTGCGTGAATTCCTCCTTGGCCAGCGCGCCCCGGGCATATTCCTCCACGTCGGCCTTGCTGACCAGGCGCCGCTTCACTGCGGAACGCTTGGGCATTCCACTATCTTCTGCAGCGAACGCGAAGATTTTGTCTACGGACTCGAAGAGCTTTTTCGCATCCGCGTCGGTCACGCGGACTTCCCCCGTCGTGTCCTTACGCAGCTTACGAGCAACATCGCCCAGGCTCGCCGAATCGGAAGTCTCCTGGCTGAACGTAAGGTTGGGGAGTAATCCCAGTATGATCAGAAACAAGAAACACTGACTGCGGCTTCGGCAGAGCATGATTTGGTTCACCCGGGAACGAGAATGCGCTCTTAGGAATTCTCGTTGAGAGAGGCCCCAGAACCACGCCAAAAACGTAGGGCTTGGCTTACGAAGGTAACGAACCGGCTCCAGAAGCCATTGGAAGAAAACTACTTCAGCTGCGCCAGTTTCTGGGTTGCGAGCTGTCCCGCTTCGGCGCCGGGATTTTCCTTCTTGATCTGTTCGTAGAGCCTCTTAGCTTCGAGCGGTTGGTTGGAGCTCTGGTAGAGTTCGGCCAACTGCAGTTGCGCCGTCACCTTGCTGACGGACGCGGTGGGCTTGTTGATCAATTCCTGATAAAGCGCAATGGCTTCTTTCGTGCGATGGGTCTGGGCGTAGAGCGAGGCGAGGGCAGACTTGGCTACGGCCGAAACCTCACGGTTGCCGGTGGAAGCCACCAGCTTGAAATTGCGCTCAGCGGTCGCATTGTCATTCAGGTTCGCCGCATTCACGCCGAGGAAGTAATGAGCCATGTCGGCGGTGCGGGTGTGTGGATACTTGTCGACGATGGCCTGAAACTGCTTCTGCGCCGTCTGGGCGCGTTCCTTAGCGGAAGTGAAGCTGGGGACGTCAGGCTGAGCGGGGGTTCCTTCGGGGCGCAGCTGCGTGTCCATCGTGCGAACCGCCTGCGAAAGATCGAAGCTGGCCTTCTCATCCTGGGCGCTGAGGTAATACCATCCGCCGATGACGGCGGCGAGGACGATGGCGATGGCGACTGCGGAAATGATCAGCGTAGTGCGGTGGGCGACGGTCCAATCGGCGGTTTTTTCGGCGGCGTCGAAAGTGACACGGCTGAAAGCATCCTGTTTCAGTTGATGGCGGGTTTCTGCTCGCACGGACTTCCCTTCTGATTAGAACGGTAGGCTGGATAAGCTAATAGTGACAAACCAATTTATGACGAAATTAAAGTTTAGCAGGGGCAAATCGGCGCGTCAAAAGTGCTGGTTGACGTCCGAATAACTGCCGGCGTGCGGAATGGATTGCAGGGATCCTTCGGCCGCAAGAACGCGGGTCTCAGGATGACAGAGCGTTTGTGAAGAGCCTCAGGAGCCTAGGTTACGCCGCTGCTGGTGAGGTGTCGGTGACTGCGATGGGATTGGCGGGCGCGGACGTTTCCGCGATGGGCAGGCGAACTGCGATGACTGTGCCCGAGCCATTAGAGTCTATTTCCAGCATTCCGCCGAGCTGGCGGAGTCTTTCGCGCATGCCTCGAATTCCGACGCCGGGCGCACCGGAGGAAGACATTTCCTCCCTCTTTTCAGGCGGGATGCCTTTGCCTTTGTCCGCGATCTCTACCATCACCTCATGGTCTCGCTGGCGAAGGCGAATCTTGGCGATTGAACTTTCGGAATGGCGATGAATATTCGTGAGACATTCCTGCACTACGCGAAAAATGGCGGTCTCGGATTCGCGCGGCAGCCGGCCGAAGTCTTCGGGAAGATCCAGATCAACCTTGATTTTGCTGCGCAGCGCGAAACCGTCGACATACCAGCGAAGGGCGGACGACAGGCCGGCTTCATCGAGTAAAGGCGGATGCAGCAAATGAGAAATGGTGCGGACTTCCTTCGTCATTTCATGAACCAGACTTTCGCTGTCGGCCAGGGCGTTGGCGGTCTTGGAGAGGCGCTCGATATCGGCGCGTGCGGTAGACAAGTTCATGTTCAGTGCGGCCAGCATTTGTCCCACGCTGTCGTGCAGTTCGCGGGCGATGCGGCGTCTTTCTTCATCCTGTAACTGGAGCAGGCGCGCAGAGAGCTTGCGCAGATTCTGATTGGCGGCGTCGAGGTCTGCGGTTCGCTCCTGGACGCGAGTTTCGAGTTCTCCCTGCGCCCGGCGCAGTTTTTCATGTTGCCGCCGCCGGGATTCGGCCAACGCGAGAATGACGAGGGAGGAAAACAGAAACGCCAGCAAGGGAACTAGCTCGGCCGGAGTGAGACTGCGAAACCTGTGAATGGGAGGAACGACTCCGTAAAGCGCATTTCCGAGGGCTAATCCGATTGCGAGCAAAGATGGTCCGATGCCGCAGTACCAGGCAGAAAAGGCGATCACCGGGAGAAGCAGGACGTAGGCTACGCGGTCGCCTGCCCAAACACTGAGAATGCTGCTGAGCGCAAGCGCGGTCACAACCGCGGCGCCGGCAAGGGTGTAGCGCAGGAGTGTGTTTCCTAAGATTCGCTTCGAAAGCGAAGGATTGCTCCCCATGGTTACATCCTCAAACACGAGTCCTACGCAAGCAAGATCGCGAAGGGGCAGATGGCCCACTAATGCGCCAACTATTACGCTAATGATAGCAGGATGGGTAGGTCGGGAAAAGAGGTAAAAACAAGGTATTCGCCCATATTAGAGTGATTTGAAGTGATCTCGCCGAGAGGATAGACTGCAAGCCCCTCAGGGGCTTAAAGCCCGCATCGTTTACGGATCCTGGCGGCATGCCTGAAGCCATGCCCTCCCCAGAACCCACTCCTCCACAGAGCGTCTTTCGCAATGCCGCGATTATCTGGTACTCTGCGTTTTCCGTTTTGGGGGAGGAAGCAAGAAAATGCCATCACACCGAATGTGGTCCTCAAGCTTCGCCGTGTTGCTGTTGTGTCTAAGTGTTGCTGTATCGGCGGCTGACAAGAAGTCCAAAGACGTGAAAGCCGACGAGACGAATAAGCCTTCGTACGAACTGGCGCAGCCTGCGACGGAGAATCTGGATTACACCATGTATCAGCGCATACGCGACGAGGGGCTGGCGCACTCGCATGTGATGGAGTTTGCATCCGGACTAATGGATGGGATTGGGCCGCGCCTTACGGGTTCTCCGAACCTGAAGCGGGCGAACGAGTGGACCCGCGATCAGTTCGCCGCCATGGGATGCAGCAACGCGCACTTGGAGGATTGGGGCGACTTTGGCATGGGCTGGCGGCAACTCAATACCTGGGTTCGGATGTCGGAACCCGACACGGCGGTGTTCATTGCGCAGGCCCTGCCCTGGTCGGCCTCGAGCAAAGGGCCGGTGAGCGGGCGCGCGGTTTGGGTGAATGCCAAGGACGAGAAGGAACTGGAGAAGTACAAGGGCAAGCTGGAGGGCAAAATTGTTTTCTTCGCCGAGATGCGCGAGGTAAAGCCGGTCGACAAGGCGCTGTTCGAGCGGCGAGACGAGGCCAACCTTAAGCAGACTGCCGAATATCCGGTTCACGTCGGGGAGCAGGAGGATTTTTTCCAGACGTTCGTCAAGCGGTTGGAATTCCGCGAGAAGGCGGGACAATTCTTTGTCGCCGAGCACGCGGCGGGGATCGTGGTTCCGAGCCGAGACGGGCGGAATAACGGAGGATCAGGGGGAACGATTTTTGACGATGGCGGATCAGGGATGGGCTGGTTCACTTACAAGCGCGAGCACGCCGAGGCGCTGCCGATTGTGGTGATGGCGATCGAGAATTATGGGCGCGTCTATCGGCTGCTCAAGGCGAACGTGCCGGTCACGGTCGAGATGGATGTGGAGACGGAATTTACCGGCGATCACGAGCACGGCTTTGATACGATCGCAGAAATTCCCGGAACCGATCCCAAACTGAAAGATGAAGTGGTGATGGTGGGTGGACACCTGGACTCGTGGGCCTCGGCCACGGGCGCGACTGATAATGGCGCGGGAACCGTGGTGGCGATGGAAGTGATGCGCATCCTGAACGCCTTGCATGTGCAGCCGAGGCGGACGATCCGCGTCGGTTTATGGACTGGAGAAGAGCAAGGCGAATTTGGTTCGTATGGATATGTGAAGCAGCATTTTGGATTCGTGCCGCTTTCGACCACGCCCGAACAGATAAAACTCCCGGACTTCTTGCGCAAGCCCTCGGGACCACTGCAGGTGAAACCTGAGCAGCAGAAGATTTCGGGATACTTCAACTTGGACAATGGCACGGGAAAGATTCGCGGCGTTTATCTGCAGGAGAATGCCTCGGTGGCTCCCATCTTTCAGCAATGGATCGCGCCCCTGCAGGATCTGGGCGTGAGCACGCTGACGATGAGGAATACGGGCGGGACCGATCACGAGGCGTTCGACTCGGTGGGAGTGCCTGGATTCCAATTTATTCAGGACATGCTGGACTACGGATCGCGCACCCACCACTCCAATATGGATACTTACGAGCGCCTACAGCCGGATGATCTAGCGCAGGCGGCAGTGGTGGAAGCGATCTTCGTTTACAACACGGCGATGCGCGACCAGATGTTGCCGCGCAAGCCGTTGCCGCGTCCGGAATTGGAAGAGCAGCGTAAGGCTCCGCTGAAAAAAGTGATGCCGGGAGCGGAGGCTGCGGCGGAGGAGATGAAGAAGCCGGAGAATTAGTAGCGCTACTTTTTTGGGCTGCCGCTCGGCCCTGAATCCCATTTGCACGCTGAAACCTTCCTGGTTTAGCCTCGTCTAAGGCATCAACCTCCGCTTTGGAGTCTTCCATGGCTGCGATTCATTTGGTGATTAACAACAATCCCCACGAGGTGGATGTTGCTTCTGACATGCCTCTCTTGTGGGTGCTGCGCGACAGACTCAATCTAACCGGTACGAAGTATGGCTGCGGCATGGGACTGTGCGGGGCGTGTACGGTTCATGTTGATGGTGAGGCTGTGCGTGCGTGCCAGACACCCGTTTCTTCCGTCGCGGCGAAAAAGATTACGACAATCGAGGGGCTGTCGGCGGACAATACACATCCGGTGCAGCGGGCGTGGATCGCTGAGCAGGTGCCGCAGTGCGGATACTGTCAGCCGGGGCAGATTATGTCGGCGGCGGCGCTGCTGGCGAAAAGTCCCAAGCCCAGCGACGATCAGATTGATGCGGCGATGGGCGGGAATTTGTGCCGGTGCGGCATGTACGGACGCATTCGGCGAGCGATTCATCGTGCGAGCGCGTCGGACGTGGGCGCCGGGAAGGGAGCGTAGCCATGGCTATCAGCCGCCGACAATTCGTGATGGGAGGCGCAGTCGCCGGGGCGGGAGCGCTGGTGATCGGCGTCCGGCTCTCGGGACACCTGGTGCGCGCGCAGGAATCCGATCCAGGAGCGAAGAAAGCTGCGCCGAATCCGTTTGACGCCTATGTGCATGTGAAGCCGGATGGGCACATCTCGCTAATCGTCGCGAAGTCGGAGATGGGGCAGGGAATCAAAACCGGGCTCGCGATGATTCTCGCGGAAGAAGCTGAGGTCGATTTCAATTCGGTGAGCGTGGAGCAGGCGGAGACGCGGCCGGATATTTATGCGCACATGGGGACGGGAGGGAGCGGAAGCACTCAGGAAAATTTCACTCCGCTGCGCCAGGCGGGCGCGACGGTGCGCGAGTTGATGATTACGGCGGCTGCGGCGAGATGGAATGTGCCACGCTCGGAATGCGAAGCTAAGAAAGGAAGTGTGCGACACGAGAAATCGGATCGCAAAGCCGGTTATGGAGAACTGGTGGACGCGGCGGTTAAACTGCCCCGGCCTGCTCCGGAGAAAGTCGAACTGAAAGACGAAAATGATTTTCAGCTGATCGGGCATGCCACGCCTCGTGTGGATATTCCTTCCAAGGTCAATGGCAGCGCACAGTTCGGCATTGATGTGCGCGTGCCAGAGATGGTGTTTGCGATGGTGGCGCGGTGTCCGACATTCGGCGGCAAAGCGGCGCACTTCGATGCGGGCAAGGCGAAGGCGATTGCGGGCGTGCGCGAGGTCTTTGAAATCCCGGCGCTCGGCGCTGACAAATTTACTGCCGGAGGCGTGGCCGTAGTAGCCGATTCCACCTGGGCTGCGATGAAGGGGCGGGAGGCGCTCGCGATCACCTGGGCTCATGGCGCAGCGGTTTCGGAATCGAGCGACGGCATGCGGGAGGCCTTGCGAGCCGCGGCGAAAAAATCGGGCAAGCGCATGCGCAATGACGGCGATGTCGATGCGGTGCTTTCGAACGGCGCGAAGAAAGTCGAGGCGGTGTACGAAATGCCGCTTTTGGCGCATGCGACCATGGAACCGATGAACATTACGGCGCATGTGCGCGGCAGTGATGTGGAAGTGTGGGCGCCGACGCAGGCGCCGGATTGGGTTCAGGGCACGGTGGCTTCGGTGCTGGGACTAAAGCCCGATAAAGTGATTGTGCACACAACTCTGATGGGCGGCGGATTCGGGCGTCGCTATATGGCTGACTTCCCGGCGGAGGTGGCGCAGATCGCGAAGGTTGTCGGCAAGCCGGTGCAGTTGGTGTGGACGCGCGAAGATGATATGACGCACGACTTCTACCGGCCCGCGACGTGCCATCGCCTGCAGGGCGCGGTGGGCGCACAGGGGCGTCCGGTAGCGTGGTTTCATACCTTGGCCTCGACCTCGATCCGCGGGTATTGGGATCCAAAGGCCGATCCCGCCGAGGGGGAATCGGGCGGGGCGCGGCAAATGCCTTACGCAATTGCGAACGTGCGGCTCGAATTCAACGGGGTAACCAGCGCGCTGCCACGTGCCTGGTGGCGGTCGGTCGAACATTCCTTCAATGGTTTTGTTGTGGAAAGTTTCATCGACGAATTGGCAGCGGCAGCGGGCCAGGATCCTGCGCAGTTCCGTAGAAGTTTGCTGGTGAAACCGCCGAACTGGAAGCCGAAGTTCGAATACGATCCCGATCCTGCCCGTCTTCTTGGAGTCTTGAACCTGGTGGCAGAAAAGTCAGGCTGGGCGAATCCTTTACCCAAGGGCAAGGGCCGAGGGATCGCTTGCTACCATTCATTCGGAAGTTATTTTGCCGAAGTGGCGGAAGTGACGGTCACGGGTAGCGAGTTCAAGATCGATCGCATTGTGGCCGCTGTGGATTGCGGGCAGATCGTGAATCCGGAATCGGTGCGCTCGCAGACCGAAGGCGCGATTATTTATGGATTGAGTGCTGCGCTGAAGAATGAAATTACAATCAAGAACGGGGCGGTCGAGCAGACTAATTTTGATGGCTACGATCCGCTGCGGATTAGCGAGGCTCCGCCGATCGAAGTGCATTTGGTCACGAGCAAGGAAGATCCGGGAGGGATGGGAGAGCCGGCATTGCCGCCGATCGCGCCGGCGGTGGCGAATGCGATATTTGCGGCGTCAGGGCAGCGGTTGCGGAGGATGCCATTTCAGTTGAAGTCAGCCTGACGCGTCCGCTCTCGGAGATCATGGCGGGGTGACTTCGCGAACTCTGTGCATTCTTTTTCTTTGCGGACTTTGCGGTTAAAAGCTTTTGACCGCCGAGTACGCTGAGGGGTCGCAGAGGTCGCAAAGAAAACCTGAGCGGAGTGCATACCGCCGAGGTATGGCGAAAAGAAACGCCGCCGATTGCCCGGCGGCGCACACTTCGAACTTCAAACTCTATTCTTCGAGCCTAGCTTACCGCGGCGCTTCCTCCAACAAACCCTGCTCCAGCTTTTCCTGGCATTCGATACAGTGGCGGGTCCAGGGGACGGCTTCCAGCCGTTTGGCGTTAATTTCTTTGCCGCAGTGAATGCATTCGCCGAAGCTGCCCTCCCGGATGCGGACGAGAGCCCGGTCGACCATCTGCAGGAGTTGGCGCTCGTTGTTGCTCTGGCTGAACAGGAATTCCTTGGTGTAAGAACTGGCGGCACGGTCGGCGATGTCCTGGGCAGTGTCTTCATCGGCGGAGCGGCCGTCGGCTTGGGTACGATTCACGGTGCGACGCAATTCCTGCTGCCGGGTTTCCAGGCGTTTCTTGAATGATTCCAGCTTCTTCTTATCCATAAGTCACTTTTACTCAATTAATCCTCAAAAAATTGGCATATCAAACTTCGAGGACGCCCTCTTCGGGGCGTCCGTGGCGATAAGGCCAAACGAAGATGATAAGCGCCTAAATTAAGATGCGTCAACCGCCGCGAAGGCTGCAAGGGGAGTCCGTCATGCCCAAGTAGGGCATGGCAAACCTTTTCTTAAGGGTAGCGCAGTATAAGGTCGTCCTCTCCGGGTTGCGAGCGAAGAACAAGGAGATGCGTAGAGACGTAGCTGGCCACGTCTTGCTTGCGGCATTCCAAATGACGGCGAGAGGAACGTTGCCAGCAACGTCTCTACCGAGCCGATGGAGTCTATCTCGGCAGCGGATCCTTCATGCTGGCCAGTGCATATCCCATTACCGCCATGGCGGCTGCGTTCTCGCGTAATTCGGCGGGAACGATTTTATCCAGCGTGTCGGCGGCGCTGTGATGGTAGTTGAAGTAAGTGCGGCCGTCCTGCAGGATGCCGAGCGCGGGCACGCCAGCCTCTGACATAGCGGCGATGTCGGCTCCCGGTGCATAGCTGGTGGGCATCGCAACGTTGCCTCCGAAGCTTTGCAGGACTGCCAGTACGGGACGCAAGAGTTCCGCGGCGTGCGGAGTCATTCTGATGTCGAAGCCCAGAGGATGGGCTGCGCCGGAATCGCTTTCGATCGCGGCCACGTGGTGGGGGAATTCAGTGGAATGATCCTTCGTATACGCCTGGCTGCCGGCGCCGCCATTTTCTTCGTCCATCCAGGCAATCACTCGCAGGGTGCGCCGGGGGCGTAGGTGGATTTTCTGCAGAATTTCCGCCGCTTCCATGGCGACTACAACTCCGGCGGCATCGTCGATGGCGCCCGTGCCCAAGTCCCAGGAATCGAGGTGTCCGGAGACGACGACAAATTCTTCGGGATGCTCGCTGCCCCTCAGGTCGGCAATGACGTTGTAGCTGGTAGCATCGGGTAACTTCTGCGGCGTGAGCGTGAGATGCATGCGCACTTTACCTTGGGTGGAAAGATGGGCGATCAGGTCGGCATCTTCCGCAGTGACAGCGCCGGCGGGAATTCCTCCGGGAAGACTGAAGCCGGTGTGTGGAAGGCGAAAGTCGGCGCCGCCGACTGAGCGAACCAGAGCGGCCACTGCTCCCAGATCGGCCGCGGCCTTGGGACCGGCGCCGCGATAGCGCACAGCCTCGCCGTAGGCCATGAATGCCATCCCAGCAGCGGCTTTCTGTTTGTCGAAGAGCTCATTGAAGAGGACGATCTTTCCGGCGACCTGGTCGCGGCCGAGAGCGTTGAGTTCATAGAAACTATTGACGACGACCACGTCGGCCATGATGCCGTTCGCGGGCGTTGACGTGCTTCCACCCAGCGCGGTGAGAACGATCCTCTGCGTAGTGCCGGCGGCCTGGCCTGCGTATTCGGTCAGTTCCGCGGTTTCCGCGCCCCGCACCCAGTGCGGAACTCTTACCTCCTCGAGGTGAACGTCCAATCCCAGCTCGCGCATTTGGGCGGCGACGTAATCGACCGCGGCTTTGGCTTGCAGAGATCCGCTGGGGCGCGGGCCGATATTCTCAGTCAGATGAGCGATCTGGCGATAGGCGTAATCGTCAGATAAAGCTGCGGCCTTGATCGCGGAGAGTTCTTCGAGCAATTGCGGCGGGAAGTTGGCTTGCTCAGCCTGGGATAACTCGGGCTGCGCCGCAAACGGTATGGGCGATGCATTGGGCCGCTGATTCTGGGCGCTTGCAATGCTAAAGAAAATCAAAACGAATAGAACGATAAAGCAAAACTTCGCCGGAGTGAGCGGAGAGGCAGAATGGTTTGTGGTCATGGCCGATGGTCAGTGTATCCGACAGTCGCAAGAGAACGAAACAGACCCACTGTTTTCCCGGCCTGACTGCCCGTGAGGGTAATTGCGGCGAGTGATCACGAAAAGCTAGAAACAGCGGTGTTTCGGCCGAAAGTTTTGGTACCTGGCATTCTTTCATCGCTTTGTAACATGCCATTCATCAAGAAATAATATTCCCTTCACCATTCAGGAAATAAGACCTGCTATCAGTTCTCTGTGGCACGATGGCCTTCCGCATCAGCTTGGGGCAGCTGAAACGGTTCCAGCGTATGCCGCCAATCCTTACATTTGGAGATATCAATGTCGAAGTTCAAATTCTTTCGCACGCTGGGCATATTCGCGCTTCTGACTACCTTCACCAGCTTCAACGCCAGCGCGCAGCAGATCAAAACGGTCTTCGTGATCGCGATGGAGAATCACAACTGGACTCAACCTGTCCAGCTTCCCGGAAATATCCAGCAGATTTATCAGAATCCGAACGCCCCATTCATTAACAGCCTGGTGAACGGAACTGCACTCACTACCGTGAATGGCTCTCCCGTCGACATCAGCGAGCAGGTCGCCTACGCCAGCGCTTACCATAACGTTCTGGCCACTCCCAGCGGAAACAACCCGCATATTCATCCTTCCGAGCCCAACTACCTGTGGGCGGAAGCCGGAACCAATTTTGGGGTGTTCAACGACAACGATCCTTTCGCTGCAGTCGGCGGGACAAACCAGAACACCACCCAGCACCTGGTCACTTTTCTGACTCAGGCGGGCAAAACCTGGAAGTCGTATCAGGAAGACATCGACCTTACTTCGAGTGGCGGGCTGCTCACGAACGTGCCGCTGCCGCAGAATGAGTGGACCGTTCCGCTGGCCAGCTTCTCGGGGAACTTTGCCCCCGGCAGCTTCAATGCATACAACGGTTCCACTCAATTCAATTACGCCGCCAAGCATAATCCCATGGTGTTCTTTACCGACAGCAATGGCGGCAACGACTCGACTCCCGCGAATCCGTTATCCAAACAATATGCGCCACTGCAGCAGTTGGCGACCGATCTGGCCAATGGCAGCGTGGCTGACTACAACTGGATCACGCCCGATCAATACAACGACATGCACACGGCGCTGAAGGGCGGCTACAAAGGCCTGACCGGAGATGCGGCCAACATTCGGCAAGGCGACGATTTCCTGAGCCAGATCATTCCTGTGATCATGGCTTCGGACGCCTACAAGAATCACGGCGCCATCATTATCTGGTTCGACGAATCCGAATCGGACGGCATCGCAGGCGATAACGGGGACGACTTTAACCATACCGTCGGCGAGATCGTCATCTCGTCGCGCGCTCACAAGAACGTGGATGGCCTGCCCTACGCGAGCCCGGTCAACTTTACCCATTCTTCCGACTTGAAAACCATGCAGGAAATCTTCCGGACGGGAGGGCCGTTGCTGGGGGATGCGGTCAATGCCACTGATCTGAGCGATCTGTTCGATCCGGGCGCTGTTCCGAAAAAGCCGTAGCGAACCCGCTCGAATCAACACGTTTCGTTAGTTAGGTCTCACGGCGCAGAGATCGAAAAATATCGATCTCTGCGCCGTGCCATTTTGGGCCAGGGCCGCGACCCTTAGACACATTGCTCGAATCCCTTGGCTTCCCTAAGCTCGGAAAGCAGCATCCAAAGGCCTCCATGACTAGGATAGAGCAGATCCTCAAAGACAAGCTGTGTCTCGTGGTTGTTCTCATTTGTGTGGGTATCTGCGGTTCAGCGGCTGCGGCCCGGGCGCAGGAGGGCGTGGCAAATTTGGCGGACAGTCCGTCGGCGGCGCGCGCTGCCAAACATGCGAATGACCCGGGAAGAGAGCGAGAGGTAACCTTTCGCTCTCTGCCCAGGGACTTTCTTCACAATCAGAAGGCGATCTGGACGTTTCCCGCTCAATTGGCCAGGGGACATTATTGGTTGCCTACGGTTGCCATCGTAGGTGGGACCGCGGGACTCATTTACGCCGATCCGCACGCAATGCCGTATTTTCGTTCGCACGCGAGAAATCTCGACGACATCAACGATGTCTTTGATTCCTACATCACTACGGGGGAAGTGGTGTCGGTGCCGGTGGCGCTTATGATTGCAGGCTATGCGCGGCACGATTCGTATCAGGTCAGTACGGCGCTACTGGCTGGGGAAGCTTACGCTGACAGCGCGATCGTCGACCTTGCCATGAAAGCGGTAACGCGGAGAAAACGGCCAATTGACGTCGCGAGCACTGGGTCTTTTAACGATACGTTCTTTAGCGGGGGTAAGTCGCCGTTCAAGGGGAGCGCGTTCCCCTCAGGACATGCGGCCGCGGTTTTTTCCGTTGCTACGGTGGTGGCAAGCCGGTATCACAATCATCGCTGGGTTCCGATTCTATCGTAC
>Ga0307476_10001309_pt1 | contig 15240 bp, 10 predicted proteins | sample atmos_gasesECM2C_2_FD_203314 | JGI IMG/M metagenome (GOLD analysis project Ga0307476, IMG submission 203314) | Hardwood forest soil microbial communities from Morgan-Monroe State Forest, Indiana, United States - atmos_gasesECM2C_05 | ecosystem: Environmental > Terrestrial > Soil > Temperate... | reverse complement strand
GCCACCGGCGCCGCCTGCGCTGGGAACGTCTGCGGCTGGTGCACCCGCGGCTGGTGTACCCGTGGCCGGTGCACCCGCGGCTGGTGCCGAGGCCGTCGAGGTCGTCGCCCGTGCAGTCGCCAACTCGCCGCTCGTCAAAACCGCACTGCACGGCGCCGACCCCAACTGGGGACGCATCGTCCAGGCGGTCGGCGGCGCGCTGCCGGGGCTCGCGCCACTCGCCGTGGACCTTACGATCGAGGGCACGCTCGTCTGTTCCGGCGGCACCGCGATCGAGTACGACGAGGACGCCCTCGCCCAGGCCGTACAGGCTGACGAGATCGAGTACCAGATCGCACTGTCTGGCGACGGCGCCGAAACCGAGGTCTTCTTCTCCGACCTCTCCCACGAGTACGTGCGGATCAACGCGGAGTACACGACATGAGCGAGCCCGACGCCCAACCGTCCCGGGCCGGCGTGGCCGGCATCCCCGAGACGGGCGCGGCGCGCCCGCCGGCGGGGCTGGAGGACCGGGCGAGCGCGATCGGCACGCTGCTGCAGGCGCTGCCCTACATCCGTGAGTTCCGCGGCCGCACCGTCGTCATCAAGTACGGCGGCGCCGCGATGGTCGATCAGGCGCTGCGTGAGGAGTTCGCCCGCGACGTCGTGCTGCTCAAGTACGTCGGCCTGAACCCGATCGTCGTGCACGGCGGCGGACCGGAGATCACCGCATATATGCAGCGCCTGAACCTGCCCGTGGAGTTTGTCGACGGCCTGCGCGTGTCCGACGCAGCGACCGTCGAGATCGCCAAGATGGTGCTCGTCGGCAAGGTCAACAAGGAGATCGTCGGGCGCATATCCCGCCACGGCCAGCCCGCCGTGGGCCTCTGCGGCGACGACGGCTCACTGTTCCGCGTCGCGCGCCGCAGCGCGCCGGGTGGACAAGACATCGGCTTCGTCGGGCGCATCGAGCGCGTCGGCGTCGATGTGCTGCACCACATCGCCAGCGACTACGTGCCCGTCATCGCCTCCGTCGGCGCCGACCGCGAGGGCAACTCCTACAACGTCAACGCCGACGAGGCCGCCGCCGCCGTAGCCCGCGCGCTCGGCGCGCACAAGCTGATCTTCCTCACCGACGTCCGCGGCTGGCTGGCCGACCCCGCCGATCCGCAGAGCCTGATCGCGCAAGCCACCGTCGAGCAGATCCGCGACGCGCTGCCCACGCTGCAGGGCGGGATGCGGCCGAAGCTGCAAGCGTGCCTAGAGGCGATCCACGGCGGCGTCGGCTCGGCCCACATCATCGACGGGCGCGTTCCGCACTCGCTGCTGCTCGAGCTATTCACCGACGCCGGCATCGGCACCAAGATCGAAGCCGCCCCGTGAGCGTCAGCAACCCACGCGCCGAGACAGGCAACGCGACCCGCGGGGCGCAGCGCAGCGGGGGCGGGTCAGCCTAACCATGCTCGAGCAGCTCCAGCAGATCGAGGGCACGAGCGTCATGCGCACCTACGCCCGCTTCCCCGTCGAGTTCGTCCGTGGGCAGGGCGCCCGCCTGTGGGACGCCGAGGGCAACGAGTACCTCGACTTTCTCTGCGGCATCTCGGTCACCAACGTCGGGCACTGCCACCCGCGCGTCGTGCAGGCCGTCTGCGAGCAGGCCGCGCGGCTGATGCATGTCGGCAACCTCTACTACACCGAGCCCGCCATGCGCCTGCACCGGCGCCTGGCCGACTCCAGCCTCGGCGGCCGCGTCTTTCTCTGCAACTCCGGCGCCGAGGCCAACGAGGCGGCGCTCAAGCTCGCGCGCAAGGCGCGGCCCGGGGGGGATGTGGTGGTCGTGCACGGGGCCTTCCACGGGCGTACCTACGGCGCCCTCTCGGCCACGCCCCAGGAGTCCAAGCAGGCGCCCTTCGCGCCGCTCGTGCCCGGTTTCCGTGCGGTCGCGCCCGAGCCGGCGGCGCTGCGCGCGACCGTCGACGGTCAGACCGCCGCCGTGCTGCTCGAGCCGATCCAGGGCGAGACCGGCGTGCACGTGCTCTCGCCCGAGTTGCTGGCAACCGCGCGCGAGGTCTGCGACACACACGGCGCCGCGCTCATCTTCGACGAGATCCAGTCCGGCATGGGCCGCACCGGCACGCTCTGGGCCTACGAGCAGACCGGCATCGCGCCCGACGCCATCACCGCCGCCAAGGCGCTCGGCGGCGGGCTCCCGATCGGGGCGCTGATAACAGGCCAGCGGCTGGCTGACGTCCTGGCCCCGGGCGACCACGGCTCGACGTTCGCCGGCGGGCCGGTGATCTGCGCCGCGGCGCTGGCGGCGTTGGACATCATCGACGACCCCGCGCTGCTCGACCGCGTGCGCGAGCTCGGCGAGCGCCTCGCCGCCCGCCTGCAGGAGCTGCCGCACGTCCTCGCCGTGCGCGGCCGCGGGCTGATGCTCGCCTGCGAGCTCGACGTCGCCGCGCCCGAGCTCGTGCGCCGCCTACTGCTCGAGCAGCGCCTCGTCGCAAACGCCACCGGGCCGACCACACTGCGGCTGCTGCCGCCGCTGATCCTCGACGAGGACGACATCGAGGACGCCCTCACCCGGCTGCGCGCCGGCGGCCTTCAGTAGCCTGCCCAGGCCATGAGCGCGACCGATCCCGACTCCTTCCCGCCGCGCACCGCCTCCTACGAGGCCGACCCCGCGCAGGTCAACCGCGTGCTGCTGCTTTACTCCGGTGGCCTCGACACCAGCGTCATGCTCAAGTGGATCCAGGACCGCTACGACGCCGAGGTCGTCTGCCTCACCGTCAACCTCGGCCAGCCCGGCGAGGACTACGCCGTGATCGAAGACAAGGCCCTGCGGCTCGGGGCGCTGGAATGTCATGTGCTCGACGCCCGCGAGCAGTTCGCCCGCGAGTACCTCGCACCCGCCATCAAGGCCAACGCGCTCTACGGCGACTACCCCCTGTTCACTGCGCTCGGTCGCCCCCTGATTGCCAAGCTCGCCGTCGACTACGCCCGGCGCACCGGCTGCGACACGATCGCCCACGGCTGCACCGGCAAGGGCAACGACCAGGTCCGCATCGAGGCCACCGTCGCCACGCTCGGACCGGAGCTGAAGGTGATCGCGCCGGTGCGCTCCTGGCAGATGGGCCGCGAGGAGGAGATCGCCTTCGCCCGCGAGCACGGCATCCCGATTAAGGGATCCCACCCACCCGGCGCCGAGGTCACGCCGTACTCGATCGACGACAACCTCTGGGGCCGTTCCTCGGAGGGCCGCTGGATCGAGCAGCTTGACCACGCGCCGGAGGACGATGTCTTTCAGCTCGTCACGCGCCCCGAGCAGGCGCCCGACGAGCCCGAGACCGTCACCATCGGCTTCGAGCGCGGCGTCCCCGTCGCGCTGAACGGACAGCCACTCGGGTTGGTTGAGCTGATCGAAGCCGCCGCCGAGATCGCCGCGCGCCACGGCGTGGGGATCATCGACCACATCGAGGACCGCATAGTCGGGCTGAAGGTCCGCGACATCTACGAGGCCCCCGCCGCCGCGCTTGTCCTGCCCGCCCACCGCGAGCTCGAGCGGCTCGTCGGCACGATCCACCAGAACCAGTTCAAGCCCGGGCTCGACCGCCAGTGGGCGTACCTCGTATACGCCGGGCTCTGGTGGGAGCCGCTGCGCGTGGACCTCGACGCCTACATGGACTCCGTCAACGAGCGCGTCACGGGCACGGTCGGGCTCAAGCTCTACAAGGGCCACGCCCGCGTCGTCACGCGGGAGTCGCCCAACGCGGTCTACGACGCCGCGCTGGCCTCCTTCGCGCAGTCCGGCGGGCTGTTCTCGCAGACCGCCTCGCCGGGCTTCATCGAGCTCTGGTCACTACAGTCGCGCATGGCCTGGCGGCTGCGCGGCGAGTAGCCGCCGCCCCGGGATCGCGTCCGACGGCGCCCATACTCTGCTCAGGGTGATGCCCGAGAGCGACGACGCGCGCGAGGAGTCCCGGCGCGACGTGCTGGCCGCGAGGCGAGCCAGGCGCGCCGGCGTTGGCGATCCCGCGCCGCTCCAGCGCGCCGAGAGCGCCGAGGCGAACGTGCGCACGCTGGAGACCAGCCTCGCCGATCTGCGTCGGCGTCTGCTCGAGACCGAGCACGAGCGCGAACGCCTCGCCCAGCAGCTCGCCGAGCGCGAGCACGAGTTGCGCCGCGTCAAGCAGCGCGAGTACGCCGAGCAGCAGCTCAGGGTCGAGGCCGAGGAGCACTTCACCAGGCTGCGTCGCGGCCACCACGCCGAGCTCGACCGCCTGCGCGAGCGCCTCGGCGAGGCCCGCGCCGCCGCGCAGCTTGCACAGGAGCGCGGTTTACGCGCTGAGCACGAACGCGACGAGCTCGCCGCCCACCTCACCCGTGTGGGCCAGAGCTGCGAGCGGCTGCAGGCCGGCATTGCCGCGCTGGCCGGCGTCGCCGCGGAGCTGCGCGGCACCTTCGAGCGCGAACGCACCCTTGCCCGCAGGCGCATCTCGGAGCTCGAGCGCGCGCTCGCCCGGGCGCCGCAGGCTGCCCGCTTGGAGTCCTCCGCGGCCGTGGGCGCTGGGGGCGAAGCGGCCACATCCAACGCGGAAGAGGACGCCAGACGTACCGAGATGGCAGACGCGCTGGCCGCCGCTGTCGGGCGCCTGCGCGCGCGGGCGACCGAGCCTCGAGCTGAGCCGACACCCGCCACGCTGGAGACACCGATCGCGGCGGCGGCCCGACCCGCGCCGCAGGCGCCGCTCGGGACGCGCTCCGACGAGAAGATTCCGACGGTTGTCGTCGTGCCGCGGCTGTTCCCCGGGGTGCGACGCACGCAGCCGCGGCTGGCCGTGCTCGGGCGACGACTGGGTACGGCACTAATTCGCTGGTCAGAGCGCTCTCGGCGCGCCTAGCGCCGACTCATCCGCCGCCGCCGCGCCTAGTATCCACACCGGTGAGCAACTCCGCCTGCGCCCATCTGCACGTCCACTCCGAGTACTCCCTGCTCGACGGCGCGTGCAAGATCGAGGCGCTGGCGCAGCGCGCCGCTGAGTTCGGGCAGCCGGCCCTCGGGCTGACGGACCACGGCGTGATGAACGGCGCCGTCGAGCTCTACAAGGCGTGCACCAAGCACGGCATCAAGCCGATCGTGGGCTGCGAGATCTACCTCGTCGACCGTGCTCCCAATAGTGGGACACCGGGCTCGGGCTCGGGTTCGGGTTCGGGTTCGGGCCCAGGCCCGGGCGGGGGCACGGGCGGCGCCGGCGGCAAGGTGCAGCGCAACCACCTCACGCTGCTGGCGGCCGACGACACCGGCTATCGCAACCTCGTCAAGCTCTCCTCCAGCGGCTTCCTGGAGGGCCTGCAGCGCGGCAAGCCGACCGTCGATCTGCAGCAGATCGCGGCGCACGCGCAGGGCGTGATCGCGCTCACCGGCTGCCTGGCCTCGCGCTTCTGCCAGCGACTGACAGAAGACCGTGCGCAGGACGCGCGCGCACACGCGCAGGAGCTGCAGGAGATCTTCGGCCCCGAGAACGTCTACTTCGAGCTGCAGCAGAACAGGATCCCGGCGCAGGACAGGTGCAACGAGGGCATCGTGCGCATCGCCGGCGAGCTCGGCGGCAGCCTGGTCGGCACCGGCGACGTGCACTACCTGCGCCGCGAGGACTACGACCACCACACGGCGCTGCTGTGCGTGCAGACCAAGAGCACGCTGGCGGCGCCGAAGATGACCTTCGACACCAACGAGTTCTACCTGCGCGACAACGCCGAGATGGCGGCCGCCTTCGCGCAGTGGCCGCAGGCGCTGCCCAGCACGCTGGAGATCGCCGAGCGCTGCGACGTGAAGATCGAGCTCGGCAAGCAGCTGATCCCGAGCTTCCCCACGCCCGACGGGGAGCCCGAGCGCGAGTACCTGCGCGACCGCGTGCAGGAGGGCCTGCGCGCGCGCTACGGTGACCCGCCGCCGGCGGAGGCCGTGCAGCGGATGGAGATGGAGCTCGGCGTGATCGATCGGATGGGCTTCAACGCCTACTTCCTGATCGTCTGGGACTTCGTCAAGTACGCCAAGGAGAACGGCATCGCCGTCGGCCCCGGCCGCGGTTCGGCGGCGGGCTCGATCGTCGCCTACTGCCTGCAGATCACCGACGTCGACCCGCTGCGCTACGAGCTGCTGTTCGAGCGCTTCCTGAACCCCGAGCGGGTGTCGATGCCGGATATCGACATCGACTTCTCGGTGCGCGGACGCGAGCGGGTGATGCGCTACGTCAGCGAGAAGTACGGGCGCGAGTCGGTCGCGCAGATCGTGACGTTCGGCAAGATGTTCCCGCGCGCCGCCACGCGCGACGCGGCGCGGGTGCTGGGCTACGACTACGGCGCCGGCGATCGCCTGGCCAAGCTGATACCCGACCCGATCATGGGCCGCGCGCCGTCGTTCGAGGACTGCCTGAAGCCGGGCGAGCCGCTGCGCAACGTCTACGACGAGGAGCCCGACGCGCGGCGCATCGTCGACGTGGCGCAGGGCCTTGAGGGCATCGTGCGCAACTCCTCGATCCACGCCGCCGCGGTCGTGATCGCCGACCGGCCGCTGACGGACATCGTGCCGCTGCAGCTCGCCGACGCCGGCACCGGCGAGGACGGAGAACGTGCCTACCGCACGGTCACGCAGTTCTCGATGAAGCCGATCGAGGAGATCGGCCTGCTCAAGATGGACTTCCTCGGCCTGCGCAACCTCGACGTGATCGAGGACGCGCTGGACATCATCGAGCGCTCGACGGGCAGCCGTCCGGACATGACGAGCCTGCCGCTGGACGACGCCAAGACGTATGAGATGCTCGCCCAGGGCGACTCGATCGGCGTGTTCCAGTTCGAGTCCGAGGGCATGCGCGAGGCGCTCAAGAAGGTGCGCCCCGACGAATTCAACGACCTGGTGGCGCTCAACGCGCTGTACCGGCCGGGCGCGATGGACCAGATCCCGGTGTACGCCAGGGGCAAGCACAACCCCGGCACGATCTCCTACCCTGATGAGCGCCTGCGCCCGATCCTGGAGTCCTCCAAGGGCGTGATCCTCTACCAGGAGCAGGCGATGCAGATCTCCAAGGAGCTCGCCGGCTTCTCCGGCGCCAAGGCCGACGATCTGCGCAAGGCGATCGGCAAGAAGAACCGCGAGGCGATGGCGGCGCTGAAGCCCGAGTTCGTCGCCGGCTGCCGCGCGTCGGGCACGAGCGCGGATGTGATCGAGTTCCTGTGGCAGACCAACGAAAAGTCGGCCGACTACTCGTTCAACAAGAGCCACGCCGCCTGCTACGGGTTGATCGCCTACCGCACGGCGTGGCTGAAGGCCAACCACACCGCGGAGTACATGGCGGCGCTGATCTCCTCGGTGATGTCGACCAAGGACAAGGTCCCGTTCTTCGTGGCGCGCTGCGAGGAGATGGGGATCGAGATCCTGCCGCCCGACGTGAACCTCTCCGACCACGAGTTCACGGTCGTCGACGGCAACATCCGCTTCGGCCTGGACGCCGTCAAGGGCGTCGGCTACCAGGCGGTGGAGGCGATCAAGCGCGCCCGCGAAGAATCCGACCCCGCGAAATCCAACCCCGCGGAATCCGATCTCGCCAACCCTCGGGGTCGATTCACCTCGCTGTGGGACTTCTGCGAGCGGGTGGACAACCGCACGGTCAACAAGAAGGCGATCGAGGCGCTGGTGAAGTGCGGCGCGTTCGGCTCGACGGGGGCGTCGCGCAAAGGCATGCTCGCCGTGCTCGAGCAGGCCCAGGCGGCCGGCCAGAAGACCCAGCAGGACGCGCAGATCGGCCAGGGCTCGATCTTCGACCTCGACGGCGCCGGCGCCGGCGGGGCGTCGGGGCCCGGCTCCGCCGCCCCGGGGGCGAGCCTGCTGCGTCCCAGCCATCCGCCGATCCCGGCCGAGGAGTACGAGCAGGCCGAGCTGCTGGCGATCGAGAAGGAGGCGATCGGCCTGTTCATCTCGGCGCACCCGCTCAAGCCGGTGCGCGAGGCGCTGCGCGCCCGCACCGACTGCTCGCTGGCGGCGCTCGCGGGCCGGCGCGACAAGGACTGGGTGACGGTTGGCGGGATCGTGACCGAGGCCAAGCGGATCAAGACGCGCAACGGCGACCACATGATGTTCGCGACGCTCGACGACCTCGAGGGGTCGGTTGAGATGCTGGTGTTCGGCAAGGCGCTGGCCGAGCACGAGGCTGTGCTGGCCGTTGACCGCGTGCTGCTGGTGCGCGGCCGGGTCGACCACAAGGAGGCCGGCAAGACCTGCGTGGTCGTGCAGTCGGTCGAACCCTACGAGCCGAGCGAGGACGAGCTGCGCCGCGTCGCCGCCGCGCCCCGCGCGCAGAACGGCCGGGCCGCGGTGGTGCAGGCCGCCGGCCCGATCTGCTTGCGGGTCGACGCGATGCGGCTGCCGCCGAGCGTGATCGAGGAGCTCAAGGACGCGATCGGCAACTACCCCGGCACGGCTGACGTGGTGCTCGAGATGAGCACCACCAGTGGCCCGCGGCGGCTGCGTTTCGGCGAGGCCTACCGTGTGGAACCGACGCCGACGCTGCGGGCGGAGCTTGAGCAGATACTCGCGCCGGCGGCGCTTGCGGCAGCCTGACGGCCGTGCACGCGTCGCATACGGCTTCCTCGCGCGCTCCGATCGCTCAGCTGCGTTTGCGTGCCTCCAGCCCCTGCTCGCGCAGGCGCATCGCGAGCTCGACTTCCGCGCGCGGGGGGCCTTCTTTGTTCTCGCCCGGGGTCTCCAGGACGCAGGGGAGCTTCTGAAATCCCGGGGCGGAGAGGAAGGCGGCGCAACCCTGCTCGCCGAGCTCGCCGGCGCCGACGTTGGCGTGGCGGTCGCGGCCCGAGCCGAGCGGGGTCTGGGAGTCGTTGAGGTGCAGCGAGCGGATGCGGCCGCGGCCGAGGGTACGCACGGCCTCGCGTTTGACGGCGTCCATGCCGGCGTTGGTGCGGACGTCGTAGCCGGAGGCGAGCAGGTGGCAGGAGTCCAGGCAGACGCCGAGGCGCTCGTCGCCGCCGGCGGCATCCAGCAGCTCGGCGAGCTCGGCGAAGGAGCGCCCGAGCGTGCCGCCGGCGCCGGCGGTGTTCTCGAGGTGCAGCTCGCAGTCCTCGCTCTCGGCGAGCGCCTCGCGGATCGTGGCGCCGGCGCGGGCGATCGCCTCGCCGACGTGGCCGGTCTTGGCCGAGCCGGGGTGCAGCACGACCCCGGCGGCCCCGATCCGCTGGCCGACGCGCAGCGAGTGGGTCAGGGAGGTCAGCGATTTCGCGCGGATGTCGGGGTCGTCGCTGGCGCAGTTCAGCAGGTAGACGGCGTGGATCAGCACGGCGTCGATCGGACTGTCCGCCATCGCCGCGCGGAAGGCGGCGACGTCCGCGTCGGGGTAGGCCGTCGGGCGCCACTGGCGTGGCGACTGGTTGAAGATCTGGATCGCCCGGCAGCCGCGCTCGCGCCCGCGCTCGATCGCTTTCGGCAGACCGCCGGCCGGGGAGACGTGCGCTCCGATTAGCATGGCGCCGGATCTTATGAGTTGCCTTGGGTCACATGCCGCGCGCCGGGGCTGCCGATGCGCGTGAGGTTCGCCCCGTCGCCGACCGGCGCGCTGCACATCGGCGGGGCGCGCACGGCGCTGTTCAACTGGCTGCTCGCCCGCAGCTCCGGCGGGGCGCTGGTGCTGCGCATCGAGGACACCGACCGGGAGCGCTCGACGCCGGAGAACGTGGAGCAGATCCTCGACGCGCTGCGCTGGCTGGAGCTCGACTGGGACGAGGGCCCGATCTTCCAGACGCAGCGCAGCGGGCGCCACCAGGAGGTCCTGCGGCAGCTGCTCGCCAGCGGGCACGCGTACCACTCCGACGCCACGGCGCAGGACGTCAAGCAGTACAAGGAGCGCCACGGCGCCGACCGCGGCTTCCGCGGGGCGGAGCGGGCGCAGGACGCGGCGCCCGCCGATGGCGAGGCGCCAGCGGGGCAGGCCGGCGACGAGGCGCCGGCCGCGGTGCGCCTGCGGGTGCCCGACGAGGGCGCGACGGTGGTGCACGACGTGATCCGCGGCGAGACCCGCTTCGAGCACATCCACCTCGACGACCCGGTGATCGCGCGCTCGGACGGCTCGGTGCTCTACAACTTCGCCGTCGCCGTCGACGACCTCGACGCGGGCATCACGCACGTGGTACGCGGCGAGGACCACCTCTCGAACACCCCCAAGCAGCTGCTCGTGCTGGAAGCCCTGGGCGCGCCGCAGCCGCTCTACGCGCACCTGCCGCTGCTGCACGGACCGGACGGCAAGAAGCTCTCCAAGCGCCACGGCGCGGCCTCGGTGCAGGAGCTGCGCGCCGCCGGCTACCTGCCGGCGGCGGTGCGCAACTACCTGGCGCTGCTCGGCTGGGGGTCGGGCGACGACGCGACGGTGATGAGCACGCAGGAGCTGATCGAGCGCTTCTCGCTGGAGCGCGTCAGTCGCAACCCGGCGCAGTTCGACGAGGCCAAGCTGCGCTGGCTGAACGGGCTGTACATCCGCGCGCTGCCGGTCGCGGAGCTGGCGGAGCGCGTCGCCGAGTACCTCGCCGCCGAGGGCCCCCCGCTGGCGCGCGACGCCGGTGTCGTGCTCGACCCGGATCGGCTGGCGCGGGCGGCGGCGATCTCGCAGGAGAAGATGCAGGTGCTCGCCGAATTCTGGCCGCTCGCGGGCTTCCTCTTCGCTGTGCCCGAGGGCTACGACGAGAAGGCGCGGGCGCGCTGGCTCGGCGACGACGGTCGCGCCGCGCTGGCCGAGACCCGCTGTGCACTGGCGGCGGCGGCGAGCTTCGACGAGGCCGGCGTGCAGGCGGCGCTCGACGGCTTGCAGGAGCGCCTCGGCGTCAAGCCGCGCGAGATCTACCAGCCGCTGCGCGTCGCGCTGACCGGCACGGCGATCTCGCCGGGGATCTTCGAGAGCGTGGCACTGCTCGGCCGCGAGGAGACGCTGCGCCGGATCGACGCGGCGCTCGGCGCTCATTCCGGGGAAACTCGACTCAAGGGCGCACATATGCGGCCGAATACTTAGGCGGGTGTGCGGTCTGCCGCCTCAATAGTTCGTCCAGCCCTGCCGATAGATGCGGGGACAAGACGCCCAATGGAGTGGGCGGCTGCGACGCCACAAGAGGTGGACAAGCGATGCAGACAGCGACCAAGCGGCAGCCAAGGGCCATGGAGCGGCCCACGGAGCCGATCAGCGAGCGCGCTTCCGGCAACGCCGGGCGCACGCCCGGGCAGCTAGGGCGCGGACCGGGCCAGAACGGCTCGGCGGCGCAGCCGGGCACGCGCCACCAGAACGAGGGTCACGGTCGCCGTCTGACGCAGGCCTTCGAGGCCCTGGAGGGGTTCCCGGCGCTGGCGGAGTCGCGCAAGCGGCTGCTGTTGGTGATGTCCAAGGATCACGTCGCGACCGCCGACGTCGTCGCCGCCGTCGAGTCTGACGTGGCGCTCGTGACCGCGGTGCTGCGTCTGGCCAACCAGGCCCCGGCGGCACGCGGGCGCGTGGACACGGTCGTGGGCGCCGTCGAGTTGCTGTCGGCGCGCACCGTACAGTCGCTGGTCGCGCGGGTCAGGACCTTCGACTTCTTCGAGCGGGCGAGCGTCTGGGACGCGGCGCCGGAGCGCTTCCGCCTGCACGCGCTGGCCACCCAGCACGCCGCCGAACGGCTGGCCGGCGAGGTCGGCTACGAGAACCGCGACCGCCTGACGGTGACGAGCCTGCTGCACGACATCGGCAAGCTGGTGCTGCTGCACGCCTACCCGGGCTACCCGGCGCAGGTGCACCAGGGCGCGCAGACCCCGGAGCAGCGCATCCACCAGGAGCGCCGCGAGCTGGGCGTCGACCACGCGCTGGTCGGCGGCGTGCTGGTGCGCCGCTGGGGCATGCCGGCGTCGATCGCCACCGTGATCGAACGCCACCACAGCCCCGAAGCGAGCGGCGAGGCGGCGTTTGTGCGCCTCGCCGACATGCTCGCCCACTACGCCCAGGGCGCGCCGGTGTCGCCGACGGAGATGCTGCAGACGGCACGCACGGTGAACCTCGGGCCGGAAGACCTGCGGCGGGTGATGTACGAACTGCCCAATCCTGCCGACCGGCGCCAGCGGCATGTCGATCCGTGCCCGCTGTCGGCACGCGAGCTGGGGGTGCTGCAGCGGCTGGCCGAAGGCAAGGTTTACAAGCAGATCGCGCACGAGCTGACGCTCTCGACGAGCACGGTGCGCACGCACCTGCACAACATCTACGGCAAGCTTGGGGCCGTGGATCGGGCGCAGGCCGTGTTGATCGCCACCGAGCGCGGCTGGCTCTGAGACGGCAGCCGGGCGACGCGCTGCTGCGGCCGTCCGACGCGCTGCCGTGGTTTTCTGAGACGCCGATCTGTTTCTCGGGTCAACCCGGATTTGGCTCAACCACGCGGTTGACGCGCAGGGGTTGCATTCGGGTTGCAGTCTGTGCTAGCTTGTTGTCAACACCGGATGGCCGGGTCGGTCAGCCGGTTGGGTACATAGGGGTCTGGTTGGGGTCAACGCCGTTTTTCTCTGTGTTGACGTCAGGCGCTTGCAGGGTTTGGTTTTTGGGAGAGGGGCCGGGTCGGTAGAGCGATGAGGGAGCAGGGTTCAGCGTGAGTCGGTTTGTGACAGACGTGTCGGGGTTGGTTGCACGCCTTGGTGGGCGCGTAGCTAGATGCGTCAGCAGCCTGACGCATCTCTCTCTCTCTCTCTCTCTCTTGTCGGCTAGCAGCGGCCGCTAACCGAGGCGCCGCGCCGCGGCGACGCCGGGCGAGTCTTGCCCCGCAGGCGCGGGGTGCTTTTGCGTGCCGGACCGTCGGCGGCGCGTGGGGGGTGGCGTAGTGCCGGCCCGGCACTCGGCATCGCTGCGACGCCCGGCGACCGGGGCGCTGGCGGTGGGCGCGCGGGTGCCCGTCGCCGAGCCGGCTGGGGCCGCACGCGTGGCTGACGCGGACGGTTCGCGCGAGCGGGCGGTGGCGGAGATGCAGCGCTCGCGGCTGCTGGCGGCGGCGGTGCGGGCGCTCGAGGAGCAGGGCTACGAGCACGCCAGCGTCGCGCACATCACGCGTCGCGCGCGGGTCTCACGGCGGACGTTCTACGAGCTGTTCACCAACCGCGAGCAGTGCATCGCGGCGGTACTGCAGGACGCTGCGGGGTGCGTGCGCCAGGAGCTGGGCGAGGCTGGGCTGGAGGGCCTGTCCTGGCGTGAGCGGATGCGCGGCGGGCTGTGGACGATCCTCTGCTTCCTGCAGCGCGAGCCGGCGCTGGCGCGGGTGCTGGTGGTGCACTCCCAGCGCGGCAGCGGCGCGGTGCTGGCGGCGCGCGAGCAGATCGTCGCGCAGTTGGTCGCGGCGGTCGACGCGGGGCGCGCCGAGGCGGCGCGCGAGGCGGGCTGCAGCGCGTTGACGGCGGAGGGCGTGGTCGGGGCGACGCTGGCGATCGTGCAGCGGCGCCTGTCGCGTCGGGACCAGCCGCGCCTGGGCGCGCTGCTGGGCGAGCTGACGGCGACGATCGTGCTGCCCTACCTCGGTGCGGCGGCGGCGCGGCGCGAGCAGGCCAGCCCGGCGCCGGCGGCGCCGCATACGCCACGGGGCGCGCGCGGCCGCGAGCAGGCGGATCGGGACGATCCGCTCGCGGGGTTGCAGATGCGCCTGACGTACCGCACGGTGCGCGCCCTGGAGGGCGTCGGCCGGCAGCCGGGGGCGAGCAACCGCCGGGTCGGGGAGTACGCGGGCATCGGCGACCAGGGGCAGATCTCAAAGCTGCTCGGCCGGCTGGAGAGGCTGGGATTGATCGTCAACGAGGGCTCGGGGCGCGGTATGGGGGAACCGAACCGCTGGATGTTGACCGCCCGGGGACGCTCGATGGCGCGTTCGATCGCGCCGCACCTGGAGGGCGCTGACGGACGGCGCGCGGCTTGAGGGAGGACGCAGTGAGTTTTGACAACGAGAACAGCAATGACGGCAATGGCGATGGGAGGGAGTATCCGATGTTCAGTGGACTTCGTAGGCACCTGAGCTACGCGAACATCGCGGCGACGCTGGCCGTGGTGTTTGCGATGTCGGGTGGGGCGTACGCGCTCAGTGGCGGCGCTCACCAGCCGGCGGCTCGCGAAGGCGCGTTGACTGCGCATCTGGCGAAGAAGGTCAAGAAGCGCAGCAAGAGCACCACCGGCGCGCGGGGGCCTGCAGGTCCGGCGGGGCCGCAGGGTGCGGCCGGCGCGCAGGGCGCGGCAGGGCCTCAGGGCGAAAAGGGCGCGGGCGGCGAAAAGGGAGCCGCGGGGACGGCCGGTAAAGAAGGCGCCGCCGGCGCCCAGGGGCCCGCGGGGTCACCGGGGGTGGCTGGGCCGAAAGGTGAGAGCGTGACCAGTGAAGCGTTCACGGGGAAGAAGGGGACGTGTGAAAGCGGGGGGTCGGAATTCAAAGTTGGGACGGCCGTCACGTATGCCTGCAACGGCGCGAGCGGCAGCGGCGGCGGCGGTGCTGGCGGCGAATTGCAGCCTGGGCAGACCGAGCGCGGGGTCTGGTCGGTCGCGCCGACTCTACCGGAGGGCTCCGAGTATTACGGGCTAGTCAGTATGTCGTTCTCGAGTCCCCTTCACGGGAACGAAGCCATAGGCGGGAGTACAAAGTTTGTAAAATTCGGCGAAAGTACGCAGGAATGTGGTGAATTACACGAGCCAACACCCGAACCAGGATATCTTTGCATCTATGAATCCGGAAATTTTGAAGAAGTCAAATTTGGTGGTGTACTTGCACTGGACTCACGGTTCGGTGAAGGGGTGTATTTTGAAAACAGTAAACCGGGAAGTTACGCGGACGGCATATGGGCGGTAACGGATAAGGAATAGCCGCCTTTCAGGATCGCTCGACCAACTTGTTCATCGCGTAATGTTTGTTGGGAACGCGTTGCTGTGGTAAGACGCGTCTCCAACAAACGCGCATTGTGGCTCGCTGAGTCAGGTGAGCTGTGCTGTCTTGGGCTACGTGATCGATCGCGGAATGAGAGAGAAAATAATATGAGCGTTGGAAAACATGTCAAATGGATCGACACAGTTGGTCTGGAATGTCCTGTCAGCACCCGTATGGTTTTGTTCGTCAAGTCTGTCGCGGTGCCGCTAGCAATATCGGCGACGCTTGCCGCAATGGCTGGGCCGGCGAGCGCAACTGAAAGATGCCAGAACGAAGCGATTCGCGCGGAACAGGGCGCCGCTGGTT
>Ga0307476_10001308_pt1 | contig 15248 bp, 16 predicted proteins | sample atmos_gasesECM2C_2_FD_203314 | JGI IMG/M metagenome (GOLD analysis project Ga0307476, IMG submission 203314) | Hardwood forest soil microbial communities from Morgan-Monroe State Forest, Indiana, United States - atmos_gasesECM2C_05 | ecosystem: Environmental > Terrestrial > Soil > Temperate... | reverse complement strand
GGATTTTTCAAATCACGCGAGGCAATAAATAATGGCCACGGATCCTTTGGCATCTCATGATTCACTGCAACCTGAGGGGCAGTACCGCCTCGGCGCCATCGCATTTCATTGGGCCATGTTCGTGCTCGTCGTCATCGTCGGTGTGTTGGGACTGCTGCACGATTCCTGGTCCAGGCAAACCCAGGCATTTTGGATCAACGTCCACGCGCTGATCGGAATTTTATTGTGGCTGGTTCTCCTCGCGCGCTTTGGCTACCGACTTCGCTATTCCCCTCCGAAGCTGCCGCCGGATATCGGTGCCTTCTCCCGGCGCTTATCAGGCCCCGTGCACTTGGCTCTTTATGCATTGATGTTCGTAATACCAATTTTCGGTTTCGTAACCTTCATTTACCATGGGCGCATTTTTCACTTCGGCCTCTTTGACCTAAATTTCGGGATCCAAAAAGACCCGGCGATATTTGAGCCCACCGAGGACATTCACGGGTATTTGGCCTATGCGCTTTTTGCGCTGGCGGGTCTGCACGCACTGGCCGCCCTGTGGCACCATTTTGCGCTGCACGACGGTGTTCTAAAGCGAATATGGCCGGTTTGAGCCCGCGTCCACGTCCAAGATGAATTTCGTCAGACCATCCATATAAACCTGCTGGTCGTCGTAAAGTGCCAGATGGCTGCCTTTGGGACAGTAGAGATAGCGTCCCTTTTTGACGTCCTTGGCAATCCGTTCCATCTGTGCCGGTTCCATCGTGTCGTAGCGGGCGCCAATGGATAGCGTGGGCACGATGATCTTAGGCAGGTCCGCCGTGCGATCCCAGTTCACGAGCTTGCCGCTCGCTCCCATTTCACTCGGCCCTTGCATCGGGATGTAGATCTTTTTGTTGATCTTGGCGAAGGCGCGCAGCACCGGATCGGGCCACTGATCCTGCGGCATGCGCAGGATATGATCGACGTAAAAATTCGGTATCAGCAGTTCTTCGTAGCGCGGGTCGTCGTATCTGCCCTTCGCCTCGAGCTGCTTGATTTCAGCCAGCGCCTGCTGATTCATCGCGGGCATGAGCACGCCAGTCGCGTAGCGGTTGTACGCGGGAATGCTCGGGACCATGTTGGAAATCACCAGAGCCTTCAGATTCTGTTGATACTTGAGCGCGTATTCCAGCGCGAGAATTCCGCCCCAGGATTGCCCGTAGAGATAAAAATTGCTCTTGTCGAGCTTGAGCGCCTTGCGCACCTGTTCCACTTCATCGACGAAGCGCGGCAACTCCCACAGCGTCGGCTCATCCGGTTGGTCGCTGTAAGCTGACCCCAATTGATCGTAGTAGTAGTACTCAATGCCTGCTTTCGGGAAGTAGCTGTCGAAGGCCTCGAAGTATTCATGCGTGGCGCCAGGGCCGCCGTGCAGCAGCAGGACCTTGATGCGCGGATTATTGCCGACCCGCTTGGTCCAGACGCGAAAGGCGCCTTTGGGCGTCTGGACCGTGATCATCTTCACGCCGCCCGAAAGCACATCGTCGCGGCCGGAGGAATCGAAGTAAGCGGCCGGCGCCGCCTCGGCAGCCGACATCACGAGGGCGAAAAGGACGGCCGCAATCGCGGGCAAGAGACCAACGGGTTGTCGCATTTTTGTTTTCCAGGGTTCACCGGGCGAGCCTAGCCTAAGCCGTGAAGGCCTGGCAAATCGGCAGTTTCGGGCCGGCTCCCCGGCGCTCCCATGAATGGCAACGAGCGCACCGCATTTGCTGTAATGTCTAGCTTTCTCGCGATCAATGGGATTGAGATCACCGCCGCTGCGGAAGCGATCTTCGCTTTCATTGCCGAATGCTACGCGGTAAATTCCTTTGGCTTCGCGCAACTACTTCAGTGGCTCCGTGAAAACACCACGCCCGCCTAGGTATTAGACATGTCATCGAGCACTGCCATCGCGCCACCCACGGCCCCTCTTCACAAGGACGGGCGCGAAGTGGAATGGCAGCTCGCGTGTACCGATCTCGGCTCCGTTAGGCGCTGGTTGAGCGACCACGGCACGATCGACGGGCTCGTCCTCGAGCCGCGCTCCACGCTGGAGATCCATGACACGTACTTGGACACGGATGACTGGCGAATACATCGTTCGGGCTACGCTCTTCGCGTTCGCTCCGGGTCCGGAACAACCGAGGCCACGCTCAAGTCGCTTCATTCAGCGAGCACAGAGGTCGCGGATCGGCGCGAGTTGACCGAAACCCTCCTAAACTCCGACAGCGACGCAATTCGGGAATCAGTTGGGCCGGTTGGAACCCGGGTATCCGCTGTGAGCGGGGCGCGCACTTTGTTGCCGTTGTTCGAATTGCGCACCTCGAGGCAGAGATTTGCGGTCCGCAAAACTGACGATGCCCGGCAACTCGGCGAGATTGCTCTCGATGAAACCGTGATATCGCGCCCGCACGGCGAACCTCAGGCAAGCTTGCTTCGGGTCGAAGTCGAAGCACTCACGAAAGCACACGCCCCTCTGCGATCGCTCGTGAAGACGCTTCGCAGCAACTGCGCACTCGAGGCCGCATCCGATACGAAGTACGCGCTCGGACTTAAGTCCGTAGGGTTGGCTCCCCCTGCGCCAGAATCCGGCGCAACGACCCTTGACGCCTCCATGACCATCGCGGAGGTTGCCGTCGTGAACCTGCGGCGCTATTTGGCCGCCTGGCTTCTGCACGAGCCGGGCGCCAGATTGGGAGACGATCCTGAAGAATTGCATGACTTGCGCGTCGCCGGCCGCAGACTCGATGCCATCTTGCGCCAGTTTAAAGCCTTTCTGCCTCCAGAATATTTGAAGGTTCGCAACACCCTGAAGCCCGTATTGAGTGCGTTAGGACACGCCCGCGACCTCGACGTCGCCTTGATCGAGCTGCAAGGATTTGGTCGCCAATTGCCGAAAGCGGATCGGGTGGGCGTCGAACCCCTAAATGAATACCTAATGTCGGAGCGCGGCCGCGCGCGCGCGCGGATGTTGAGCGTTCTTGATTCGATCTGGGTGCGTAGAAATTTGCAGGAGTTGACAGCGCTGCTGGGCGCGCCCATTGCCGTATCCGAAGCCTCGGCAGCGGATCTGGCGCTGCACGCTTCCCCCGGCTTGATTCGGCGACGGTTCCGCAAGTTACGCAAGCGGGCCGACCTTCTGGGCGGGGATTCTTCCACCGAGGAGTATCACGAGGTTCGCGGCCAGGTAAAAAAGTTGCGGTACGCGCTGGAAGCAGTTGCGGCCCTATACGGCAAGCCCGCGAATGACATGATTCGAGCGCTGCGCCGCTGGCAAGAAAACCTTGGGCTTCAGCAGGACGCAGCCGTAGGGATGCAGCGCCTGAACGCTCTTGCCGGCGCCAGACTTACGGCTCTTCCGGCGGAAACTTTGTTCTTGATGGGGCGTCTTGCGGAGCGCCACTTGGGTGAAGCTCGGCAAGCTCGGAAACGCAACGCAACGGGCTATCGCAAAGTACGGCAAAAATGGAAGAAACTGCGGATGAAGTTCGAAAAATCGACCGCAAATGAGGTGCCGACAGGTTAAGGCTTGAAAGCGATGGAATTGTTGATCATCCGACATGCGATTGCATTCGAGCGCGACCGCCATCGATGGCCCGACGATGCCTTGAGGCCCTTATCGCCCGTAGGTATCAGACGCTCGCGGAAAGCGGCGGCTGGCCTCAAAGAACTCTGCAAGGCGCCAGATCGACTTTTGAGCAGTCCGCTGATTCGGGCCAGGGAAACGGCAAAGATTCTGACCGAGGTTGCCGGCTGGCCGCGGGCCGAAATGGCGCCCGAGCTCACCCCTGGGGCGGGCGCCGCGGCGGTGTTGACGCTTTTGGCCAAGGATCGCAGCAGACGGATTGCCATCGTCGGCCATCAACCGGATCTTTCGGCTCTGCTCACGGCTTGTCTGGGCAACAGCGGGACGCTGCCGATTGAAATCAAGAAAAATGCGGTCGCATGCCTCGCGTTTGACGGCAGAGCCCGGGTCGGCCATGCAGTCATGAAATGGCTCGCAACACCGCGACTGCTGCGCGGATTGGCAAACCGCTGATGTACCATGGGACGACATGACTGATCTTCAAGCCGGGAATTTGGGTCCGACCGGCAGACAAGCCGGCGCGATGAAGATAATTGCGGTCACAAACATCAAAGGCGGGGTCGGCAAGACCACTACGGCTGTCAACCTTGCCTATTTGTGCGCCGCGAACAATGGCCCCACGCTGCTCTGGGACTTAGATCCGCAGGGCGCCGCGACCTACACCCTACGAGGCGATCCCGTCGAACACGCGGGTCCAAAAAAGTTATTGAATGGCAAGCGAAACTTGCCCGAGCTCATCCTCTCGACGGGGTATACGAATCTGGACCTTCTGCCGGCGGATTTTTCCTACAGAAATTTTGATGTTCATCTCGCTGAGCGAAAGAAGCCCACCGAGCGGCTGCTTAAAATGAGCCGATCTTTGCGGGAAGTCTATGCGGTGCTGTTCCTCGATTGCGCGCCCGGCATCTCACTGCTATCGGAGAACGTGCTGCGCGCCGCGGACGCGATCATCGTACCGCTGCTGCCCACACCCCTCTCGGTGCGCATGCTGGCGCAATTGCAGGACTTCATCGCCGACAAAGGTTGGACGGACTTGACGCTCCTGCCGTTTTTCTCGATGGTCGATCGCCGTAAGTCGCTGCATCATGAAATCATCGCAAATACCCGCGAGCAATTTCCGATGATGCTCGCGACCGAGGTCCCGTACTCCAGCGAGATCGAACGCATGACTCTGCGCAGGGCACCAATTCCCGCCTTTGCCCCTAGAAGTGCAGCGGCCCAGGTCTACTCCGCGCTTTGGGCGGAGGTGGTATTGTCCGTCTGGCCGGGCCTATTCCGGCCCTTCGCGGAGCCGGGCAATCGTGCGCTCGGCGATGGCGACCATGCGCGCGTCGTCGACCAAGCCAGAGCTTAAGAGAATGACCGCAAACAGCAGCGCCCAGCCGCGTGCTCGGCGCCAGGTTGCCTCGGACACCGAGGGACATGCCGCCATCGCCCGCTTGCGGCTCTCCAATTGAGGCAGAAGCATCCACACGGCAGCCAGGTCGCAGGCGCGATCGCCGCAAGCCAGGTCGCCCCAGTCGATGACGCCTGTCAGGCGGCCCTTCTCGATGAGCACATTGCGTGGGTGCAGATCGCCGTGAATCCAGGTAGGCGTAGTGTCGTTCGCGGCCGCCAAGGCATCGCTCCAAAGCGCATGGACGCGTCCATCGAGGATCGCGGTCTTGCCTTGCAGTTTCGCCAGCCGGTCCGCAAATGTGCTCGCGCGCTCGCGTAACGGCATGCCGCGGTAGGGATTGCGAGGAGCATCCGCGGGAGCCGGGATATGCAGGGCCTCGAAAAAGGCGGCGAGCACTTCACCTTGATTCCCATCCGGCGGCGAACGGTCGGCGGTTTCGCCCTCGATCCACGGCGTCACGCTCCAGGCCCAGGGATATTGAAATTGCGCAATGCCGATGCGAACGGGCGCGGGAATGGCCAGGGGCAGGCGCTTTCTTAAGCTCGGCAGCCAACGCTGCTCATTGAGTATCAGCTGCGCCGCGAGCTGCCGGCGCGGGAAGCGCAGCGCGAGGGAGTCCCCGAGGCGCAGCAGATGGTTGTCCCAGCCGGAAGCTATTGAAACGATGGGTAAGTCGGCAAGATCGGGGTGCTGTGCCGCCAGTAACTGACGCGCCTGGCGCTCATCGATCTCCACTTCCGCCGCCGGCGTGCCCATTGCGCATAGTGTAGATGGTCCGGGCAGCTCGAAACCAACGGCCCTATAGGACAGTTCCTATAGCGGATCGCAGCATTCGCCCGGTTATGTTGCGGTTCGCAGCGACGGCACACTGCGCCCAACCGCCTATGCGGCCATGGACGAGGTGTAATCCTATGGATATTGAAGATCGGCTCAAGAGGCTTCAATCGCTATTCACCTACGCATTGAGCGGTGCGGTCGCAGCCAAAGCTCGTTATCTGGCGCTGCGTGGGGACCCAAGCTCGACGCCCGCCGCGGTCGCCCGAGCCAAGATGACCTGGCAGCAGCTCGAGGCGAGGAAGACCGCGATCATTGCGCGCATGGTGGCCCTGGAAGAGCAGGAGCAGATGGAAGTTCCAGAAGCGAACGCTCAATTGGCCGGCGCCGCCTGAACCGTCCAGGCGTACGGTTCGCTTACGCCCTCGATCAATCCTTGGCGGCGCTCTCCGTCTTGTACGCCGCCGACAAAGTGCCCTTGGCGGTCGCGATCGGCAATAAGGTCGGATAGAACTGAACGAAGGTATTGTCCACCGCGGCGTGAGCGGCGTGACACGAATAGCACTCGGCGGTTCGAGGCGTCATCTTCGCAGTCGTCCCCGTGTCGAAACCGAAGAACGCCCATCCTTGTAAATGCTCGCTGTCCTTGACGTGAACTTCTATGCCCATGACGTCGCTGCTTTGGAAGTTGCCGCTCTTGTTGATGGAGCCCTTGTCCATCGCGCGGCGCGCCTCGAGCACCAGCATGGTCTTCTCGGGCCAGGTGCCGGTTGCCAGGAACGCTTTGTAAGCGCCGGGCTCGACGAACACGTTGTCGAACATATGATGGCCCATCGCCATGGGCCTATAGGCCATGTCGAATCCCGAGCTCAAGTACACCCATTCGCGGTAATCCGCCGGCAGCACCAATTGGCCGTCCTCGGTATAAGCGGGCTTGCGAACCGGCGTCTCGGCGGATTCGCTGAGAGCAATGGAGCAAAGCAGGGTCAGAGCGGCGGTGGCGATCATTTTGGTGTTCATGCGTCAGAGTATGGCGGCGCCGCCTGCGCGGCACTAGCCCGCTCGCTGCAGCCATCCGATGATTCGCTGCATCGTCGCGCCAGGCGCGCTCTCGGTGGAGTAGGATTCGCAACGCATGCAAACCCCGGCTCGACCCAATTCATACAACTGGCTCTGGATTGCCGCGCTATGGGCGGGCCTCGCCATTCTGGACGCCACGCAGAACGTGTTCGCCATGCGTCTCGCGGGCATGCATCACTCGTGGGTGAAACTGTTCTTTGTCCAGATGCTCGACTGGCTGCCCTGGGCGCTGGTCACGCCCTGGGTGATTTCGCTGGCGCGCCGCTATCCGCCGGCTTGGAAGTCGCTGCAGACTTGGCTGGTGCATCTTGGTGTCCTCGTCGTTATCGACGCCGCGGCATCCGCGTGGGCGTCGGCGCTCGAAGGCGTATTTCAGCCGTGGTTGCCGGATTTTGCGTCGCGGGCATTCCTGGTCACCTGGCCGCTGAAGACTTACAGCGGCCTGCTGCCGGCATTCATATTGTATGCATTCATTCTGGTCGTCACTTATGTGCTCGATTCGAAAGCGCGGGCGGCCGCGCACCAAACCGACTTGGCGCGTTTGAATGAACAGTTGTCCTATGCGCAGTTGAATGCCTTGCAGCGGCAAATCGAGCCGCATTTTATTTTCAACGCGCTCAATTCGATTTCGGGCTTGGTGCGCGAGCAGAAAAACGAGGCCGCGGTCGGCATGATCGTCGCGCTCAGCGATTTCTTAAGAAGGGTTGCGGTCAGTTCGCACGATCCAGAGGTGCAGCTCGCGCAGGAAGTGGAGTTCCTCGTAAAGTATCTGCAAATTCAAGAGGCGCGTTTCGCGGGCCGGCTCAAGCTGGATATTCAAGTACCTGAAGAGCTGCGCAAAGCGCGGATTCCGAGCCTCATCCTGCAGCCGCTGGTCGAGAACGCCATCAAACACGGCATAGCGCAGCGGGTTTTGGGGGGCGAAGTGCGCGTCGCCGCCTCGCGCACCGACGGAAAGCTCTATTTGAGCGTCTATAACGACGGTCCGCTGCTGGATCGGGATGGAAGCGCGGTCAAGCATGGAATCGGCCTGTCGAACCTGCGCACGCGCCTGAAGCTGCTGTACGGCAGCGATTGCGACCTGCGGCTGGATAACTACGGCATCACTGGGGTGCAGGCCCTCGTGGCGTTGCCCTACCGCGAAGCATGAGCCGATGACCAAGATCCGTGCGCTGCTGGTCGATGATGAGCCGCTCGCGCGCAGCAATTTGAAGTTTTTGTTGCGCCAGGATCCCGATATGGAGTCGATCGCGGAAGCGGGCTCGGGCGCCGAGGCCGTCGCTGCGATTCGCAGCACGCGCCCGGACCTGGTGTTTCTCGATGTGCAGATGCCGGAGTGCGGCGGATTCGACGTCTTGGAGATTCTCAAGGCGGACGGCGTACTGCCCGTCATTGTCTTCGTGACTGCCTACGATGAGTACGCGCTGCGGGCCTTCGATGCCGGCGCGCTCGACTACCTGCTCAAACCCTTCGATGACTCGCGCTTCGCTGTGGCCCTGCAGCGTGCCAAAGACAGATTGGCCGCGCGCGAGCCGGCAGCGGCGCCGGAAATACCGCGGCTCAGCGTGCGCTGCGCCGGGCGTGAGGTCTATGTGCCCGTACCGGACATCGATTGGGTGGAGGCGGCGGACTACTATGTGTGCTTGCACGTGGGATCGAAATCCCACCTGCTACGCCGGAGCATGGCGGAGCTGCAGCGGGATCTGGATCCGCATATCTTTTGCCGCATCCATCGCTCGACCATCGTCAACCTGCGCCGGGTGCGCGCGCTTCAAGTCGATGGCACGGGTGAATACGAGGTGCTTCTCGATGGCGGGCAAAAATTACGCTTGAGCCGCCGCTTTCGCAAGGATCTGCAATCGCGCATGCGGGAATTCGGCGGAACGCTTCAGAACGCGGCGGGGTAGGCGCCGCCATCCAACAAGACGTTCTGGCCGGTCATGAATCCGGCGTGCACACTGCAGAGGAATGCACACACCTGGCCGAACTCGGCCGGCGTGCCGAATCGCTTGGCGGGGATATTGGCGAGGGAGCGCGCCACGGCCTCCGCATCGCTCACTTGGCTGCGCTTGGCGGCGAGACTCAAGGTGCTGCGCAGGCGCTGCGTATCGAAGCTGCCGGGAAGCAAATTGTTGATGGTGACGTTTTTGTCGGCGACGCCGCGGGCGACGCCCGCCATAAAGGCGGTGAGGCCGGCGCGCGCGCCGCTCGACAAATCAAGGCCGACGATCGGCATTTTGACGCTGTACGAGGTGATGTTGACGATCCTGCCGAAGCCGCGGCTCACCATGGGGTCGATGACCCGTTGAATGAGCTCGATGGGCGTGACCATGTTCATGGTCACGCCGCTGAGCATCGCCTGGCGGTCCAGCTCGCGGAAGTTCTTCACCGGCGGGCCGCCGTTGTTGTTGATCAGGATATCGGGTGTAGGACAGGCTTTGAGCAGTGCCGCCTGGCCCTCGGCGGTGGAGACATCGGCGAGCACGGGCGTCACCGGAACGCTCCAGGCTTGGCGAATCTCCTGTGCGGTTTGCTCGAGCAACGCCGGGTTGCGTCCGTTGATTACGAGTGCCACCCCCGCCTCGGCCAGCGCTTGGGCGCAACCTTTACCGAGGCCCTGACTCGAGGCGCAGACGATGGCGGTACGCCCGCGGATGCCTAAATCCATAATCACTCCGAAAAGGGGGGCTTGCATTGAAGGCGCAGGGATCGTATAGCCGTAGGCAGTCATCACGCAACCGCTTCAAGGAGGACCTTTTGCCGAACGAACGAGTGTCAAGCGGCGGGCCGCGCATCGCGTCCGTCACCTCGCCGGAGCTGCTTGCCGTGCTTGAGGAGCTGAAACTGCGCGAGCCCATCTTTCATCATCCCGAATTCGGCACGACGCGGCGGGACTACGAGGCCATGATCGATCCGGATTTCTGGGAAGTGGGCGCCTCAGGCAGGCGCTACAGCCGCGAATTCGTGTTGGAAACGCTGGAGAACCGCGCCCCCGACCCGGATGAATCCAAATGGCTGACGCGCGACTTTCAATGTCGGGAAATCGCGGCGGATAACTACCTGATTACCTACACCCTGAATCAGGGGAAGCGCGTCACTCGCCGCGCCACGCTCTGGCGCCGAACCGGCGCCGGCTGGAAGATTCTGTATCACCAAGGCACCATCGTCGAGTCGCGGACGTAAGCGCACCCGCATTGCCTCGCGCCCGCATCACTCACTCAAGCTCATGCTGACGCTGCAGAATATATATAAAACGTTCGAGGGGAGGCTGGTGCTGACCGACGTCAACCTCACGGTGCCCAGGGGCGCGACGCATGCACTGATCGGCTCGAGCGGCTCTGGAAAAACGACTCTGCTGCGCGTCACTCTGGGATTGATTCCATTCGACAAAGGCTACGTCAAAATCAACGATCAGGCTCTGCTGTCGTTCAGTCCCGTCGAGTGGGCGGATCGCATCGGCTACGTGCCGCAGGACGGCGGCCTGTTCCCGCACATCAATGGCTTCGAGAATGTGTCGTTGATCGCGAAGCTGCGCGGCTGGACCAAACAGCGGATCGAGTCACGCGTCGAGGATTTGCGTAAGCTCGTCGGCCTCGAGGCGCCGATGTTGGGGCGGTTTCCCTTTGAATTGAGCGGCGGCCAGCAGCAGCGGGTGGCCATCATGCGCGCCGCGATGATGGATCCGGCCGTGATGCTGCTCGATGAACCCATGGCGGCGCTCGATCCCCTGATCCGCCGCAGCCTGCAGCAGGAATTGAAATCCATCTTCCAGCGCCTGGCCAAGACGGTGCTCTTGGTGACGCACGATCTCGGTGAAGCCGTGTTTCTCGCGGAACAGATCACGTTGCTGCATGCAGGAAAAATCGTTCAAACCGGCACCTATCGCGATTTACTGCAAAGCCCGGCCGATCCCTTCGTGACGGCGTTCATCAATGCGCAGCGCACTCTGCCGGACGCGGCGGACGTCGCATGAGGCTGGCGGCAGCCGTCGGATTGCTGTTCGCTGCTGTCGGTTTGCAGCCGGCGCCGCTGTTCGCGGCGGATCGGATCGTGGTCGGCTCGAAGGCGTTCACCGAAGGGTATGTGCTCGGGGAGATCGCGTCGCAAACCATCGAGTCGGCAACGAAAGCGCCGGTGACGCGCAAGTTGGGCATGGGCAGCACCGGGATCGTGTTCGAAGCGCTCAAAAGCGGCGCGATCGATGTGTATTCGGACTACACCGGCACGCTGACCGAAGCCATCTTGAAGCGGCCCGATCTGAAGTCCGTCGCGGACATTCAGCGCGCGCTGCTCGGGATGGGTCTGGTGATGTCGGGACCCCTGGGCTTTGACGACACCTACGCCTTGGCGGTGAAGGAGGCATTCGCGCGCGAGAATGACCTCAACTCCATCAGCGACCTGTCGAAGGTCGAGGGGCGCATTCGCGCGGCATTCAGCTATGAGTTCATGGATCGCCAGGACGGCTTTCAGGGAATGGTGGCGGCCTATCGGCTGCATTTGGCGCCGCAGCGGATCAATCGCATGGAACACAGCCTCACGTTCCAGGCGATCGACGATGGCGCGGTGGACTTGATCGATCTGTACTCCACCGACGCCAAGATCGAGAAATCCAAGCTGCGGGTGCTGAAGGATGATCGGGGTTACTTTCCGGTGTATCAGGCGGTGTGGGTGGCGCGCAGCGCCTTTACCGAGCACCACCCGCGCGCCTGGGCTGCGCTTTTGAGCTTGCAAGGCGCCATCAGCGCGCAGGCCATGATCGACATGAACGCCCAGGCTGATATTCAGCATGTGGGCTTTGCAAAAATAGCGGCGCAATTCTTAGGCGCGGAAACGCCGCGCTCGCAGTCCTTGAAGAGCAATATCCTGCAACGCACGCGCGAACATTTGTGGCTGGTCGGCGTCGCGCTCGTGTTCTCGGTGCTGGTCGGGATACCGTTGGGGCTGATCGCCGTGCGCTTTCACGCCGCGGGGCAGGGCATTCTCATCGCGAGCGCCCTCATTCAAACGGTGCCATCGCTGGCGCTGCTGTGTTTTTTGATACCGCTGTTTGGCGTCGGCATGCGGCCGGCCCTGGCGGCGCTGTGTATGTACAGCTTGCTGCCGGTCGTGCTCAACACCTTTACCGGAATTCGCGGCGTAGATCCTAAGCACCTGGAAAATGCGCGCGCCTTTGGGATGACGCGCAGGCAGGTGCTGCTGCGTATCGTGCTGCCGCTGGCGAGTCCCACCATTCTCGCGGGAATCAAAACGGCGACCATCGTGAGCATCGGCACTGCCACACTCGCGGCCTTGGTGGGTGCGGGCGGGTACGGCGCGCCCATCGTGTCCGGACTTTCGTTGAATGACGTGCCCACAATTCTCACCGGGGCCATCCCGGCGGCCCTGATGGCGCTCATCGCTTATGGGCTGTTCGAACTCCTGGGACTGCTCTTGATCCCCGCCGGACTGCGCAAGCACGCTTAAGACCCATTGGGTGGCGGACACAACATTAGGTTAAGTCGAGCGAGCGGAGCGAGCGACCCGGAGCGCCAAATCGAACGCGCGGGTCTCTAAAACACGAATATTCACCCCCTGGGATGCCTGAATGCGAAACGGAACTGCAATGTAAATAATAATGATTCGTGTTAGCATTAAATCACATTTCGGTTAGAGATCGACCAATGCTTGCACGCCGTAACCTCTCTGAGGGCGCCTTAAGCGCCGCGGGCCTCGCCGTCGGCGCGCTCATTTCCGCGAACGCGCAGGCCGACGCCCCGGCAGATGCCGCCGCCGAAGACAAGCTGCAAAGCATCGAAGTGACCGGTACGGCGATCCACACGTCCCAGGACATTTCACAGTCCACGGACACCGTCGATAAAAAGGAACTGGCGGAACAAAATCTCAGCCTCGTGCAAGACGCCTTGCGCAATGTTCCCGGCATCACGCTGAATTCCGGCGAGGGTGGCGCGCACGGTGACTCGGTGAACCTGCGCGGCCTGTCGATCCCTGACAGTTTCTTCTTGGACGGCGTGCGCGACATCGGCCAGTATCAGCGCGACACGTTCAATACCGATTCGGTGGCGGTGCTCCTAGGTCCGGCTTCGGCGGTGTTCGGCCGCGGCTCGACCTCGGGCGTCATCAACAGCATCAGCAAGCAGCCGATGCTGACGCCTTACGCGGCCATCAGTGCTTCCGGCGGGCAGGCCGGCTACTGGCGCGGCACCGGCGATTTCAATTTGCCCTTGAGCGCGGCCGCGGCGGCGCGAGTCACGTTGATGGACCAAGGCAATGGCGTGGTCGAGCGCGATCAGGTCCACTATCACCGCTTCGGCGTCGCGCCTACTTTGAGCTTGGGAATCGATACGCCGACGCGCCTCACGCTCGGCTACTTCAAGGAAGAAGAGAACGATCTGCCGGACTACGGCATTCCGTTCATCGACGGCGCGCCGGCGCACGTGGAACGAAGCAACTACTATTCGCTCGCCAATTACGACCGCACGCGCACCAACACCAATATCGGCACCATTCGCTTCGAGCAGGACTTTTCGGATGACGTCACTTTAAGCGACAGCCTGCGCTACGCGAACTACGGCTTCGAGTACTTGGTGACCGGACCTTTCTTGGGCAACGACTTCGTCGCGCCGCCGCCGCCGGGAACACCCTATGCAGACATCGACATTTCCCGCGACCAGCCGAGCAGCGCCGGCACCACGAGTCTTTTGATCAACCGCACCGATGTCACCGCGAAGTTCGATGTCGGCGGTTTTGCCAATGCGCTCACGGGCGGCGTGGAGTTGAGCAAGGAGCAATCCAATGTGAACCGTTTCCAAAACGGACTGGACGAGATTCCCGCGACGCCGCTGCTCAATCCCGCGCCTTTCTTCTATCCGCCCACACCGCTGACCATTTACTCCAATCCGAAGGGCCGGGGCTCCGATGTGAGCCTGTATGCGCTCGACAGCATTGCCTTAGGGCCAAACTGGGACGTGGATTTAGGATTGCGCTGGGACCGCTTCAACTCGAGTTTCAGCGAAGTGTTTTCGGGAACCGGATTTGAGCGCACCGACACCTTCGTCAGCCCGCGCGTGGCGGTGATCTACAAGCCGGATGCGGCGCAAAGCTATTACTTTTCCTATGGCACCTCGCAGAATCCGGTGATCGAGTACTTGATCGTGGCGCCCTCGGATCAAAGCTTGTCGCCGGAGAAGAACGACACCCTGGAGCTGGGCGGCAAGATAAAGCTGTTCAGCGGCGCGGCGCAGTTGACCGGCGCGCTGTTCGACACGCGCGTCTACAACGCACGCATCTCGGATCCGGACGATCCGACCGTGCAGCAGATGCCCTTCGACCAGCATGTGCAGGGACTGGAGCTCGGCATCAATGGCTACGTCACCGAGATCTGGGAGGTCAGCGCGAACTACACGCATTTGATCGACAAGATCACGGCCACGACCGATCCTGAGTCCCTGGGCAAGTACGCGCCCAACGCGCCGCACGATGCGCTGAATTTCTGGACCACGCTGGAACCCGCGCCGGCTTGGGTTGTCGGCGGCGGCTTCACCGCCGTCAGCCATCGCTATGCAGATACCGAAAACACCGCCGGAGTGCCGGGGTACGTAGTGTTCAACGCGATGACCTCCTATTCGGTCAATCAACATTTGAAGCTGCAGCTGAACCTGAACAACGTGACCGACAAGCTGTACTTCACCAGCATCTATTACGTGGATATCGCCGAGAATCACGCGCTGCCCGCGGCGGGGCGCACGTTGATCGGCACCGCGAGCTATCGCTTCTAGACGACGCCGCGCCATGAGCACCGTATCGATCACGTCGCTGTTGGGTCAAATGACTACGCCGCGTCTCGAGGCCCTGTTCCATCAAGATGCGCCGCGCGCCGCGAACTGGGTATTCGCCGCCGCGCTCGACGGTCTGGCGCAGGCGCAGGTGTGCTACGGCCGGATGCTGCTCGAAGGGACCGGAGTGACGAAGGATCCTGCTCAGGCGCTGAAATGGTTTCGGCGCGCCGCATTGAACGATGATGCCGACGCCATCAACATGGTGGGACGCTGCCTGGATAATGGCTGGGGCACGGCGCAAGACGCGGCGGCAGCGGCGCAACATTTTCAGCGCGCCGCGGATCGAGGGCACGCTTGGGCGCAATACAACCTAGGCCACATGTACTTGGACGGCCGCGGTGTGATGCGCGATCGAACGCTCGCCTATCTTTACTATTTGAAGGCCGCCGAACAGCAGCATGAGCGTGCGATGAACTTGGTGGGCCGTTGCTGCGAAGAGGGCTGGGGTACGCCGCGCAATTTAGACGCTGCGGCCGGCTGGTACCGGCGCTCGGCGGAGGCCGGATATTTTCGGGGTCAGTACAACTGGGCCAGCTTGCTGTTGAAGGCGGGCCGCTTCGAAGAGTCTGCC
>Ga0307476_10001306_pt1 | contig 15277 bp, 14 predicted proteins | sample atmos_gasesECM2C_2_FD_203314 | JGI IMG/M metagenome (GOLD analysis project Ga0307476, IMG submission 203314) | Hardwood forest soil microbial communities from Morgan-Monroe State Forest, Indiana, United States - atmos_gasesECM2C_05 | ecosystem: Environmental > Terrestrial > Soil > Temperate... | reverse complement strand
CCAAGCGAGCCGAATTGCTCGCTGAGCTGCGCCGAGAATTTCAAGCGCTGCAAATGCTGTCGCATCCGAACATCATCCGGGTGTTCGATTTTGACCGCGATGGTCCGCTGGTATTCTTCACTATGGAAGTGCTGACCGGAGCGCCGGTCAGCCGTATATTGCAAGCACGAAAACTCGTTCCCCTGGAGCGTCCACAGGCATTGGCGATCCTGCGCGACGTCGGCGCCGCGTTAAGCTATGCGCACTCGCGCGGCGTGGCGCATGGCGATCTCAATCTGCAAAATATTTTCATCACGGGATCGGGCGACTTGCGCGTGATGGGGTTCTGCGCTTCGTACAAAGCACGCCAGAGATCTCAGGCGCCCGACCCTGAGATGACGCTACCTTCTTCAGCGTCCAACTATGCGAGTTGCCAAGTGCTCGAGGGCGAGCGCGCGGACGCTCGAGATGACGTGTTCTCGCTTGCATGCATTGCATACTTGTTATTGTCCGGCGTTCATCCATTCCCGAAGAGCACGGCTGTCGAGGCCCGCGAGGCTAAATTAAGGCTACGTCGACCCGCCAATCTCAGCGGGCGGCAGTGGCAGGCGCTGCGCAGCGCACTTCGATGGGAGCGCGAGAACCGTCCAACCGACGTGCAGCGATGGCTTTCGGAACTGGAACTGGGCGGTGCAGTAAAGAGATTGGCGCCGATCAATGATCTTTTGGAACCCCCTGCCGCGAAGGAGCCCAAGTCCCGGCTCGCGTTATGGCTTGCGGCCGGGGCCGCGGCCCTGCTCTTTGCGGCCTATTGGCTGGTGAGCCATCGGACCATGCTGCCGAGCATCGACTCGACCGCGAAGATCCGCGCCCCCGCAGCGCCCGAAGCGTCCGTCGCCGCGCCGCCCGTCACGGCGGCGCCCGTCACCGCGGCGCCCGTCACCGCGGCGCCCGTCACCGCGGCGCCCGTCGCAGCAGGACCCGTCACAGCGCCACCGGCGACTCCACCGCCGTCCGTTAGTCGCGCCAAGCCGCCGTCAGCCGCCGCGGCGGCGCCTTCGGCGACAATTTCGGCGCCGGCTTCTCACGAGGCACCATCCCCTGCCGCGACCCCTGCCAAGCCGCCGCGCGCAGTATCGCCGGGTGCCGCGCCAGCCGCTAAAGCGCCCGCGGGCGCATCCAAGATTGAGCTGGCCGCGGACACGGTTGATGTTCCCTCCGGCCAGGTATCAGCTCAGATTACAGTGCACCGCAAAGGCAATTTGCGTGGTGAGACCAGCTTTACCTGGTGGACTGAGTCGGGTACTGCAAAACCGGGCGCTGATTTCTCGGCGGTCGTGCCGCAGCTCGCCTACTTCGCGGATGGCAAGTCCACTGTTTCCCTGAGCATTCCCCTGAGCGTCGCTCCTCATGCGCAAGCGAAAAGCTTCTACGTGGTTATCGATCAATCAGAAGGCGGTGCGGCCCTCGGCGCTCGCACCTTGACCATGGTGACGCTGCTGCCGAGCGACTGAACCTTCGGCGCCCAGTGAGTTGATTTCACCTTGCCGTATATATCGCGGCAAACGTCTCGCGCAGCGCATTTTTTCGCACCTTACCCATGGCGTTGCGCGGCAACTCTTCGACCAGGAGGACTCGTTTCGGAACTTTGTAGCGCGCCAACCGCGTCTTGATTGATTCGATGATCGCCTCTTCGGAGAGAATCGCGCCGGGCTTTGCCACCACAACGGCCGTCACCCCCTCGCCGAAGTCCGGGTGCGGCACGCCGAATACCGCGCTTTCGAGAACTCCCTCGATGGCGTCCAACTCGGATTCCACTTCTTTCGGATAGACATTGTAGCCCCCGCTGATCACGAGGTCCTTGGCGCGGCCGACGATATGCACGTAGCCATTGCGGTCGATGCGCCCCACATCGCCGGTCTTGAACCATCCATCCGCGGAGAACTCGGAGCGCGTTTTCTCCTCGTCGCACCAGTACCCGGCGAACACATTGGGGCCTTTGACCTCGAGGGTGCCGACTGCATCCGGATGATGTTCGATCGCTGCACTTTCCGCGTTTCTCACGCGCAGCGAAATGCCTTTCAAGGGCGGACCGACCGAACCGGGCAGTCGCACTCCATCATAGGGATTGGACGTGTTCATCATGGTTTCCGACATGCCGTAGCGCTCCAGGATCACATGGCCCGTGCGCTGCAGAAATTGCCGGTGGGTTTCGGCGAGCAACGGCGCCGAGCCCGAAACAAACAGGCGCATCGTCGCCGTCGTATTTCGATTCAGGCCCTCCTGCTGGAGCAGGCGCGTGTAGTGCGTCGGCACACCCATGTAAACCGAGGCCTGAGAGAAGTTCGCCAGCGCCTCAGCGGCATCGAATTTGGGGAGCAACAGCAGGCTCGATTTCGAAGCGAGCACGGTATTGATCGCCACAAACAAGCCGTGAATATGAAATAACGGCAATGTGTGCAGCAATACGTCCGCTTCGCAGAAACGCCATGCCTCCGCCAACACCGCCGCATTCGAGGCGAGGTTCGCGCGCGTAAGCATTGCGCCCTTGGGACGGCCGGTCGTGCCGGACGTATAAATGATGGCGGCGATCGCGCCGCTCTCGAGCCTGCGCGGTGCGGCGAATTCGGCGGGGCACTCGGCGGCGAGCGCTGTCAAGGACCCGGTGCCGTCCACACCCAACGTCTCAACGCAATCGACCTTCGCCTGCCGCGCCAGCGGCTCGAGCAATGCGCGGGTATGCGGCCGGACGATGGCGACCCGCGGCAGCGAATCGCGCAGGTAGTACTCGACTTCGTTGGGCGTATTCGCAACATTGATGGGCACGAACACCGCACCCAGGCGCAGGCAGGCAACGTAGAGAAAAACCGCCTCGGCGGATTTGTCGACTTGCACGGCAACGCGATCGCCGCTCTGCACGCCGCACCGCATGAGCGCACCGGCAATGCGCCCGGATCGCTCGCACAGAGCTGCATAGCTGAAGTAGCGGCCGTCCGCCGTCCTCAAAAATAACCGGTTCGAGCGGCGCGCGGCCTCCTCGATCCAGTCAATCGGATCTCTAAAATTCATTTCCTCACCCATGCTACGGCTACTATGGGCCGGCCGTCAGCCGCTCCCAAATCGGCGCTACGATGGCGCTCGCCAAGCCGATATCGTTGGCGGTTGCCAGCCCCTCATCGGCCGTTATGACGTGCTGTGTCTGCAGCAAGGACAACGTTCCAAAAAGCTCACCGGCGCACAGGGCCATCGTCAGCGCCTCATTAGGGCGTCTTTGAATCGCGGCTACGAGGCGCGGTGAAGTTTCCCATTGTTGCGCGATTCGCAGCGATACTTGCGGACCCAGCGCTGCCGTCAAGTCGACCAACAGCGTCGCGTTGGGCGCGAGCTGCGGACGCTGCGAGTACATATCGAGGACCGCGCCATAGACGACCAACGGCCCCAGCGCACTCAGCAAGATCAGCAGCTGCGCCTCAAAGCGGTCGGCTGGCAGGGCCTTGAGCGCATACAGCTCCGCGGCGCGCGCGGCACGCTCTGTCCGTTCCCACAACATGCGCGGAAAGCGGGGAAAATTGCTGCGCGTGGCGCGAAATACCGGCTGCAGCATGGCCGTCGCCACGAGTCCTCGCAGCGCATCCACGCCGAGCACGACAATCGCGCGTTGGATGGTCTCGATGGGCGCGGGAGAGGTCCTGTAAATTGGCGAGTTCGCGAGCCCCAGTACATCGGAGGTCAGCACCGGATCGTGCGCGACGATGCGCGCGAGCTTGTCGGGGGCGCTGCGCGGATCATCCACCGCGCGCAGCAATTGCGGCATCAAGGTCGGCCGCCGCGGAAAATACTTCGGGTCCAGCCTCTCGGCCTGTAGAACTGCGAAGACCGCATCTCTGACCCGAGCGTGCGCAGGTTCTAAGGGCTCCGCTTCGGGCGGTGCCGCGAACGCCAGCTGCCAGAGGCGCTCGGTTACCAGGTTATTTGCCAGTTCCGCTCGGGCGCTATCCGGCAGCGAAGTGGATGCGTCGCCCCGCGATTTAATGGACGCCGTTATGTCGGCCGGTGGCATCAGTGTCTTTGGCTTGCGAGCTCGGCGGATCAACCACGCCGCGAGACCGCCGAGCAGGATCGCGATCGCGATCCCAGCGACAATCATGCCCGATTCCCCCAGACCTAAGAAATCAGTAATGCGGCGGCCGCTCCTGTTCCAACGTGCGCGGTTCGTCAGATGGCGTACCCGCCATTCTGTCTCTGATTGCTTTTAGCTGCGCCTCGATCGACTGAATATCCCGGTGCTGGCGGAATACCGCATCGCTGAGTTCTACGATGGCGCGCTCAAGATAGGCGATCTTCGATTGGACGCGCTCCAACGAGTCGTCCTCAGCTGCGGTCAATGCCTTGCGCCATAGAATAAATAGTCGGCGGTGTACGCAGCTCGCAGCTGCTGTCCGGCCTGCTCGGCACGGCATCCCGCCGCGGGCACGCTGCCGCCCACTGTGTTTAAACGCTGGATGAACTGCACGTGCGTGAAAATGCCGTTGCCGGCGGTCGCCCTCGCGCGCAGCAGCAGCCAGGGAATCGAGTTTGGCTTCGGGCTTGGGCTGTTGCCGATCACCTCCCCCACCACTCGGCTGCCATCGTCGGCTTCCCAGGTCGGTCCCGCGTAGTGCTTGCCGACGACTCGGCCCATCTTGGTCGACAGGTTGGCCTCGGGCGCTTTAAAAGCCCACTCATATTGCGAGGGATCATTCTTCGCGGGTCGGCACTCGTAGATTTGCACGCCCGTGGCGTGCAGCTGCTTGATCAGCGATTGATCGGCGGGCACGCGCAACGGTGCAGGCGCGGGCGGCGCCGCCGCGCATCCGGCGATCGCTGCACACAACACGATATGGAGACCCAAGGATGCTTGTATTTTCATAGCGCACATTATGTCAGGAGATACGACTGACGAGCGATACTCAAATGCGCTATTGTGCGCGAATCATGCAACGAAAGGCCCAGCAGCGGGTCCTCGCCATCGATGTCGGCGGGACCCATGTAAAAACTCGGATCTCGGGAAGCCGCGAAACTCGCGAGTTTGAATCCGGGCCGACGCTGACGCCGCGCCAGATGGTGGCGCGCGTTCGCGAGCTGACCGCCGATTTGAAATACGATGTCGTTTCCATCGGCTACCCCGGCGTTGTCGTTCACGGCAAGATTGTCACCGAACCCCACAATCTCGGCCGAGGTTGGGTGGGTTTTGATTTTCGTAAAGCGTTTAGACGGCCCACGCAGCTGATGAACGATGCTGCGATGCAGGCGATTGGCAGCTATGAAGGCGGACGCATGCTTTTCTTGGGTCTGGGCACCGGACTTGGCTCAGCGCTGGTTGTCGATGGGACCGTGGCGCCGATGGAACTTGCGCATCTGCCTTACAAGAACGGCCGCAGCTACGAAGAATACGTCGGCGATAACGGCCGCCGTCGTCTCGGTCCCAAAAAGTGGCGCCGCGCGGTTGCGGACGTGGTCGGGCAACTCAGCAAAGCCCTAGAAGCCGACTACGTCGTGCTCGGCGGCGGCAATGCCAAGAAGTTGAAAAAACTGCCTAAGAACGCGCGGCTGGGAAGCAATGAATTCGCCTTCTTGGGCGGCTATCGAGTCTGGCGCACCCCGGCGCCCCGCCTCGCTGTCTAGGCGACATTCAGATTATTTAGCCCGACGCAGCTCGAAACCCAGTCTGGGAAAGTGCACGACTACTCTGCCGGCGCGCTGATCCTCGCGCGCGATCGCGAACCGCGACTTGGTGGCACCATAAAGCGTTCCCTCGATGGGGTCGGTTCCCGTGTCGGTTGCCGCCGCCACCACGCGGTCGCCGAGGGCAAAGCCGTATGACTCGAGAATTCCAGATGAGCTCTCGGCCGTGGCGTCGCGGGCAATCGCGATGGCGGCACTGCTCTCGAGTTTCTCCTGCGTGCCATGGCCGAAGGCTGCCATACGCGCACGCCAGCTTTGCAGCGCAGGGAAGGATTCGAGGATCGTGGCCACCGGGCCGCCGCGCATGACGAACCAGAGACAGTGATAAATCGAGAAGTCGGCGATGCTGGGCGCGGCTCCGAAAAAGAAATTCTGTTTGCCGAGTGTCTCTTCCAGGCGCTCCAGGTAGAGCGCAAACGCCGCGTTTGCATCCGCGGGCCGCATCCGCGGCATATTGGCGCGAAACACGGCCCGGTCATCGCCGAAAGCCTTGATGGCTTCGGGCGGCGTGCCTTCAAACATGTGCGCAAGTCCGGCCGGCTGCATGGCGAAGGCGACCGCCGTCCAAAACAAAGTGGAATCCGCCCATTGGGCCAGGATGCGCGATGCGCCCGCGACGCCGTTCGGATATAGAGTCGGGCTCGCGGCGCGCTCCTCGAGCACATCGGCGATCAGCGCGGTATCGCAGTAAATGTCCGCGCCGATTTGCAGCACCGGCGTCTTGCGATATCCGCCGGTGAGTGCCGTTAAATCGGGCTTCGGCATGATATTGGGGATGTGAACGGAGCGCCACGCCAGGTCCTTGAAGCCTAGGATCAAGCGCGCTTTCTCCGCGAAAGGCGACATCGGATAGTGGTGCAGGATGAGTTGTTGCATGGGCTGAATCAGAGGCGAACCAATTGTTTGCCAAAGTTCTGGCCCTTCAGCATCCCGACGAATGCCGCCGGCGCCGCCGCCAGACCCTCGGCGATGGTTTCTTTATATTTCAATTTTCCCGACGCCACGAGTCCGCCCAAAACCGTCAACCCCTCGGGCCAAAGATTCAAGTGATCGGAGATGATGAATCCTTGCATCTTGAAGCGGGCCACCAGGAATATGCCGGGATTCAAGATGGCGCTCTTGGGCACAGATCCGGGCGTCATGTTGTAGTCGGCGATGAGACCGCAAATCGCAACGCGCGCGAATGGATTGAGCAGCATCATGACTGCGTTCAGCACGTCGCCGCCGACGTTTTCGAAGTGCGCATCCACGCCTTTGGGCGCCGCGGCTGCAAGCAATCCCGCCAATGCCTTGGCGTCGGCCGCTGCCTTATAGTCGACGCAGGCATCGAATCCAAGTTCTTGCGTGACGTAGCGGCACTTCTCCGGGCCGCCCGCAATTCCCACCACCCGCACCCCGGCATTGCGCGCCAGTTGTCCCACCACGCTGCCAACGGCGCCCGAGGCGGCACTGACGACAACGGTCTCGCCCGCCTTCGGTTCCATGATCTTGTTGTAGCCATACCAAGCCGTCATGCCCGGCATGCCGACCACGCCCAAATAAGCCGACAGCGGGATATGCCGCGTGTCGACCTTGCTCAAGCCTTCGGATTTGCTGACACCGTACTCCGACCAACCCAGCATGCCGCGCACCGCGTCCCCAACCTTGAATTGGCCGCTGCGCGACTCCACCACCTCGCCCACCGTCGCGCCGCCCATGGTTTCGTTGAGCATTTGCGGCATGGCGTAGGATTTCGCGTCGTTCATTCTCCCGCGCATATAGGGGTCCAGCGATAGAAACTGGTTGCGCACGCGGACTTCGCCCTCGCCGAGCTTGGGGCTGGGAACTTCTTCGAGGCGAAAATTTTCCGCGCCTGGCCAGCCATGCGGCCGCGATGCCAGCACGATGCGGCGATAAGAATTAGCCATCGGCTACTGCTCCTGATTTTAGGTATTTGAATGTCCCCATCGCCTTGGCTATCAATCGACCCTCGCCATCCCTGGCCTCGCCCTCGCAGAAGGCCATGGTCATGGAGCGATGATACGCAAATCCCGAGACCAGCAAGCGCGTACCGGCCTTCGCCGGCTGCAAAAAGCTGGTCTTCATCTCGACGGTTACACCGCCGCCCGCGCCCGCATTGAGCGAACGACCGGCCACCGCCATCGCCACGTCGAGCAGGGACATGAGCACGCCGCCGTGCGCGACCTCCCAGCTATTGAGATGCCAAGGCTCGAGATTGAGCGCCACCATCGAGCGGCCGTCGGCGGCGCTGATGAACTCGACGCCGAGCTCTTTGATAAAGGGGACATTGAGTCGAAATGCCGAGGGTTGAGTCACAAGAAACCGTACCCTGCGCCGCCGGTGCATGTCAATCAAAGGAGAAAACACGCGTCGCCGGTTGCTGGCACAATGAACGCGATGACCGCCGGTACCGCAAGTGTTCTGCGATTCGCCGCCATGCTGCTTGCGACTTTCTTGCTCGGCGTTCCAGCGGCGTGGGGCGTGCTGGCGCTCTGGTATCAAGCGCCGGGGAGCCTGCTCAAGCGCCTCATTGTGCTGCTTTGGAGCGCATTCGCGCTGGGCGAACTGATTGCGCTCTGGCAGGGCCACGCCGGACCTGCCTTCGCGAGCTTCGCTCTGGCCTTCGGGCTACTGCTTATCTGGTGGCAGCGCATTACACCCACCAATGAGCGCCTCTGGGCGGACGACGTCGCGCAAATCACCCATGGCAGCATCGACGGCGACCGCGTGACGCTGAGAAATGTCCGCAACTTCGATTGGCGCAGCAACAGCGAATACACGCAGCGTTGGGAAACACGCAGCTACGATCTCGACAAGCTCACGTCGGTCGACATGATCATGTCGTACTGGGACGGCTGGGCGATCGCGCACATGTTGATATCGTTTGGTTTCGACGATGGCCGGCACGTCGCCTTCTCGGTGGAGGTACGGCGCCGGAAAAACGCCACCTATTCGGAAATCGGCGGTTTCTTCAAGCGGGACGGCCTCAGCATCCTCGCCGCCGACGAGCGCGACGTGATCCGCGTGCGCACCAATATTCGCGGCGAAGACGACTATCTGTACCGCATCCGCATGCCGCTGCCGGCGATGCGATCCCTGTTCTTGGGCTACATCGAGCAGGCGAACCGGCTGGTCGACACGCCGCGTTTCTACAACACCCTCACCGTCAACTGCACCATGCTGGTCTATCACATGATGAAGCGAATCGTGGGCTATCTGCCATGGAGCTATCGCTTGCTATTTACGGGTTATCTGCCCGCCTATGTGTACCGCGTAGGGGGCCTGGATCAGCGCTTCACGCTCGAGGAGCTGCGCGCGTTGGGCCGGATCACCGATCGCGCCAGACAGTCGGACCGCAGCGACACCTTCTCCGCTGACATTCGTAAGGGGATTCCCACCCTGGATCCTGCGGGTCTCCCCGGTTCGTAGCGCAGGGCCGAAGCACTAGTGCCGCGGCGTGAAACCGTAGTGCTGAAAGGTCAGATCGCCGGCAGGACCGCGAATGTAGTCGAGGAATTTGCTCGCATCGGCCCGGGCGCCGGTTGTCAACGCCGCGGGATAAGCGATCGGCATGTGGCTGTCGGCCGGAAATACATCCACCACGCGCACATTCTTGTCGATCCGGGCATCGGTTGAATACACGATACCGAGCGCGGCCTCGCCTCGATCCACGAACGCCAGGGCCGAGCGCACGCTGTCCGCTCTCACCAGCCGCGCCGCGACCTGATCCCAGACACCCAGATTTGCCAACGCCTGATGCGCGTAACGGCCGACCGGCACGGAATCCGGATCGCCGGTCGTCAGACGGCTGGAGCCGATGGCGGCGGCCAGCGCGAAATGCGGCGCGATCTTCAAGTTGATCTTGCTGTTCAACGGTGCGATCAAAACCAACTGGTTTCCCAGCACGTCACGTCGAGTCGCCGGTTGAATCAAGTTTCTGGCTTGCAAGTAATCCATCCACTCAAGATCGGCCGAGAAAAACACATCCGCGCGCGAACCGTTCTCGATTTGGCGGGCCAGCGCCGAACTCGCTGCAAAGGAGAAGCGCACCGGGATTGAAGTGTCCTTGGTGAAAGTATCGCCCAAATCCTGCAACGCATTGGTCAGGGAGGCGGCCGCAAACACGGTAATCGATTGTTCCGAGTCCGCGGCGAACGACTGCAGCCCGAATAGACAGGCACTTACCAGCAACCAGGCGCGCAAGGCCGATTTCATGGAAGGCTCCCCCTTGGTTTTCCCCAGTTTCGCGTTTTCCTTAGTTTTGCGCGAGCACCGGCGCTCCGCTGTACAGTTCCGGAAATGTGCGGCGGAAATTCTCGATTTTCGGTATGTCGTACATCGCGATATAAGGCTGCGTCGGGTTATGGATCAAGTAATCCTGGTGGTAGCGTTCCGCCGCATAGAAACCCTTGAGCGGGTCGACGCGCGTGACGATCGGTCGCGCAAATGCGTGCGACTGGTCGAGTTGACTGATGTAAGCCTGTGCAATCCGTTTCTGATTATCATCGGCGTAGAAAATGGCCGACCGATATTGAGTGCCGACATCCGGCCATTGGCGATTCAATTGCGTCGGATCGTGGACCACGGAAAATGCGATTTGCAATAGCTGTCCATAGGAGATCACCGCCGGATCGAAGGTAATCTTCACCGATTCGGCATGCCCGGTGCTTCCCGAGCTGACGGTTTCGTAATCCGCAGTGGCTTTCTCGCCGCCCGCATAGCCTGCTATCACGTTCTTGACGCCGCGCACGTGCTCGAACACGCCTTGCACGCCCCAAAAGCAGCCGCCCGACAACACGGCGGTCTGCGCAGGACCGGCGGACTTGGGGTTATCGATGAGCGGGGGCGCGATGATGACGGGCGCCTCGGCTCCGAACAGCGGCGAGTGCCAGAGAATCGCGCCCGCCGTCACGGCAGCGACGAGTGCGGCAACCCGCAGCCCTATTGATATCTTCCGATTGGCCATATTCCTCTCCTAGGCGGCGCGCGGCGTGAAATGCAACGCAACCGAATTCATGCAGTAGCGCAGCCCGGTGGGCTTCGGGCCGTCGTCGAACACGTGCCCCAGATGCGCGTCGCAGCGCCGGCATGAGATCGCATCTCGCGACATTCCAAAGGAAAGGTCGCCGCTTTTGACCACATTCACCGCTGAAATCGGCTGCCAGAAACTGGGCCAGCCGGTCCCGGATTCGAACTTGGTTTTTGAATCGTAGAGCGCGGTATCGCAGCAGATGCAGTGATAGATGCCGTCCGCGTGATTCCGGTCATACTCACCGGTGAATGCCACTTCCGTGCCGGCTTGACGCGCGACGCGATAGCTTTGCGGCGACAATAGCGCCTGCCACTGTGCATCGGTCTTCACAATCTTCGCAACCCTCACGATACCGAGGCTCTTGCCGGCCGGCGAGAAATTTTCAATCGATACTTCGCTGTTCACAATGGGACCTGAAAGGGTCGCCGCGCCGACTCGGCTCATCAAAGGCAACCCCGACAAGGCGCCCAGCCCAGCGATGAAATAACGACGACTGATGATTGACTGCATGACTTGCCCTCACCCGAATGTAAATGAATACGCTTGCACGCCTGGATCCAAGAACTCGATTGAAAATACGTGCTCGCCAACATCGCCGGACTGCCGAATCAGCTGATACAGCCGCTGCCCGTCGATGATCCCGGCGCCGCCTGAATCCGTATCGGCACCATGATTGGCCGCCGGCGGAGCACCGTCCAAGGTCACACGGAAGTGCACCGGCTTGCCGCCGCTGCCCGGACCCAGCACCAGGTGCAAATCACGCGCATAGAATCGAAACTCGATTTTGCCGCCGCTTGCGCCGAGCACCGCATTTTCCGGATCTACATTCCATGACCCGCCGAGCGCCCATTGATTCAATTTTAACGCCGCCGGAAGCGAATAAACATGCGCCTGATCCTGCACCAAGCCCCCCGGCGAGGCGAAATTATCGGCACGGCGATAGCCGACGTAAGTTTCCGGCGACTGATCGTGCGCCTCATCGGGCGGCGCCTGAACGCCTACCGCCGTCGCCCCGCCCATTCCGGGCGGCGGCAACGCGCCCTGCCCCGCCTCGGTCAGCAAGGTGCGAATGATCTGTTCGGATTCATCGTAGTTGCCTTCGCCGAAGTGGTGCGCGCGCACACGGCCGGTGGCATCGATAAAATAATGCGCGGGCCAGTACTGGTTATTGAACGCCTGCCAAATGGCATAGTCATTGTCCAGCGCCACCGGATAGGTGATTTTCAAATCCGCGACCGCCCGGCGTACGTTGTTGGGATCTTTTTCAAAGGCGAATTCCGGCGCGTGCACGCCGATCACGACCAAGCCGTGATCTTTGTATTTCTCGTACCAGGATTCCACGTAGGGCAGCGCACGCAGACAGTTGATGCAGGAATAGGTCCAAAAATCCACCACGACCACTTTGCCGCGCAAGCTCTCGGGCGTGAGCGGCGGCGAGTTCAGCCACAACGTGGCGCCGGCGAAGGAGGGAATCTCTCCCTCCACCGGTAAATTACCCGCGGGCTTCGCCGCGGACATCATCATGGCGTGACCGTCCGCTTTGGTATTATTGCTCATGGCCATGGAGTTGCTCATCGCCATCATGCTGCCGCCCGGCGCGCCCGCGTTCTGAGGTTTGATTTTGTCGATGAGCGACTGCTCGAGGCTGTTGGTGCCGTTGAGGGATAAACGTGTGAGCACGGTTGAGTCCCAGCCCAACACGATTGCCACCACAGCGAGCAGCACGGCCGCACCGAGGCCGCGCCTGATCCATTCCCCGGTGCCCAGGGATTTCTTCAAGAGCGCAAACACCCGACCGCCGGCCAGCAAGGCCACCGCCAATGAGGTTGCGGCGCCGGCGGCATAGGCAAACAGCAGCAATGTGGTGTGGGCGTTGGGGCCGGAGATTGCCGCGCCGGTGAGAATGAGCCCAAGAATCGGGCCGGCACAGGGCGCCCAGAGAAGGCCCGTGGCAACCCCGAGCAGCAAGGAGTTCAGCAGTGTAAAGCGGCCGGCGGTTTCCGGGTTTGATTGCGCCAACCGATTGCCCAGAGCCACAAACGGACGTGCCAGCCAATCCGCCAATCGCGTCGACAATAGGGTTGCCGCAAAAACCGTCAACAGCACCAATGCGAATACGCGGCCATATTGATTGACTCTGACGGCCCACGACCCTCCCACCGCGGCCAGCGTGGCGATCGCGGCAAAAGTGACGGCCATGCCGGCCAACATGGGCAGACCATTCGTCAGGAATCTTTGCTCCGAACGCGCGAACACGAAAGGCAGCACCGGCAGGATGCAGGGACTCAAAATGGTCAGCACGCCGCCTAGAAACACCAAGATTACGATGGTCATGAGATGCGATCTTACTCCTTGCAAATAAGACCGGCGATTGCGGCGTTACATTGCAATCGTTAGGTTATGTCCCGCAAAAAGTCTGCAGCACGCGCTCTTCCGGCTGCGGCGGATTTGCGTAGCGCGCGAAGGCGGCGCGCTCGGTGTAAGGCGCTGCGAGCACCTGCGAGAATTCCTCGAAAGGCGCGAAGTCGCCGCGCTCAACCGCCGCAACAATCGCTTGCTCGACGCGGTGGTTGCGCGGAATGTACGCTGGGTTGGCCTGTTGCATCGACTCGGCGCGCGCCGCAGGCGGGATTGCCTCTCTGCTCACTCGCGCCCGCCAGCGCACCGCCCACTCGTCATAATCACCCGCGTTGACAAACTGCCCGCGCACCAGCCCATCGCCTTGGGAGTCGCGGGCCGCGGCACACAGGGCGCGAAAGCTTAAGGTAAAGTCGGCTTGACCGCGATGCATCGCCTTCAGCCAATCCTCGGCGAGCTGCCGATCTCCCGGCTCCGAGGTCGACAATCCCAGCTTGAGGCGCATCCCGTCCAGCCAGCGGTCTTGAAAAAGCGTCTCAAAGGTTGCGATTGCCTCGGTGGCAACGGCAATGGCCCGCTGCGCATCCGCGTCGATGAGGGGCAACAATGTTTCCGCGAATCGGGCCAAATTCCAGAGCGCGGCCTTCGGCTGATTGGCGTACGCGTAGCGGCCGTACTCGTCGATGGAGCTGAACACGGTGGCCGGATCGAATGTATCCATGAAGGCGCAGGGACCGAAGTCGATGGTCTCTCCGGACACCGCCATGTTGTCGGTATTCATGACGCCGTGAATGAAGCCCACATTCATCCAGCGGGCGATGAGCGCGGCCTGGCGCGACACCACTTGCTGGAGCAGCGCCAAGTAGGGACTATTGCCCTGGGCGGCGCACTGCGGAAAGTGCCGCTCGATCACATAGTCGGCGAGGATTTTTACGCCGGCCGCATCGCCCCGAGCCGCAAAATATTCAAACGTGCCCACGCGTACATGGCTCGCTGCAACCCGCGTCAAGATGGCGCCCGGCTGGGTCGTTTCGCGCCGCACGGACTCCCCGGTGATCACCGCCGCGAGCGAGCGCGTCGCCGCAATGCCCAACGCATGCATCGCTTCACTGACCAGATATTCGCGCAAGACAGGTCCCAACGCCGCGCGCCCGTCGCCGCTGCGCGAGTAGGGAGTGCGCCCGCTGCCTTTCAGCTGAATGTCGCGAAGCACGCCCGCCCGGTCGCGCATCTCGCCGATCAAGATCGCCCGGCCATCGCCCAGTTGCGCAACAAAATGACCGAACTGATGCCCGGCGTAAACCATCGCAATGGGAACAGTGCCCCGCGGCAAAACGTTGCCCGAAAAAAGCTCCGCCAAGGCCTGCGCGTCGAGAGCGGATAAATCGAGATTCAGGTCCGACGCGAGCGCACGATTGAGCTTGATGAGCTGAGGTGCCGCTACGTGGGTTGGTTGCACTCGCGCAAAGAACCGTTCCGGCAGACTCGCATAACTGCCGGGATTCACGCGCTGACCGTCGCCTCGCTGGGCATTTTGTTTCGCGATGGGGTCCCGCGAGTCGCGAGCCACGATCCCAGCAGAATGAGCGCAAACGCGACGAAACCGCCGATGCCGAGGTGTTCATCGAGCACCAGCACGCCGAGCAATGTCGCCACCACCGGATTGATGTAGGTGATCACCGCGGCGCGCGAGGCGCCGGCATGGTGAACCAGATAAAACATCAACAGCATTGCGATGGCCGTGCAGACAATTCCGAGCACGGCGATCGACGCCAGTGCGTTCGCGGATGGCAGGCTGGATGGAAACTCGAGCGCGGCAGGAATCAGCAAAATAATGCTGGCCACAGCCAAGCTCGCCGCAAGCGGACCAATGGAATCGAGATCCCGCAGGTGGCGTTGGATGATTAGCGGCCCCACCGCATAGCAAAGCGTGGAAACCAGCATGCAGCCGACGCCCGCCCAACCCAACATACCCGATATGGGGCCGGTGCCCAGCAGCGCGGCAACGCCGATAAAGCCGATCCCAAGACCCGCGATGCGCCACGCGCCCAGCGCTTCACGAATACCGAAAAAGCGCTGAATCAACGCGACGGAGAGCGGTACCATGGCGATCAAAATTCCGGTGACCGAGGAGCTGATCCAGCGCTCCCCCAGAGAGATCAGCGAAAAGGGAATCGCGAATTC
>Ga0307476_10001305_pt1 | contig 15279 bp, 9 predicted proteins | sample atmos_gasesECM2C_2_FD_203314 | JGI IMG/M metagenome (GOLD analysis project Ga0307476, IMG submission 203314) | Hardwood forest soil microbial communities from Morgan-Monroe State Forest, Indiana, United States - atmos_gasesECM2C_05 | ecosystem: Environmental > Terrestrial > Soil > Temperate... | reverse complement strand
CATCACTTTCATGGTGCAGGCGTTTGCGATCCCTTCGAGTTCGATGGAGAACACCTTGCTTGTAGGGGACCACGTTTTTGTCGACCGTATCCAGTTTGCACCAGCAACTTCGTGGGTGAAGTTTGCGGTTCCTTATGAAGCAATTCGGCGCGGAGACATTGTTGTATTTCTTTCGCGGCAACCCCCCGGGTCTCCACGTTGTGAAGAGGGTCATCGGTGTTCCGGGAGACAGAATCCACCTACGGAACGGAGTGGTGTACCGCAATGGTCAGAAGTTGGACGAACCTTATGTGCTACATGACCGCGACGAGACCTTCTCGTGGTCGGGTTCACTGAAACGAACCTTCCAACGTTCACGTCGATTGCCGCACGCGCGGTTTCGAGTTCTGCCCGATAGTTGAACGGGCAAATCAACCGTCGAATGAGTCTTTATTCATCTTGGCCCACGCTGTCTGCCGCGCCCATTATGGCACCGAAACGTTTGATTTCCCGAACAATTCCAAGTTGGCCGCAGATACGTCCTTGCTCGCAAAGGAAAGGAGCATATGAGGGTGTGCCGACCGTAGCATGAGCGGACCCAGGATCTGGCCGCTGCTGTAACGTTCCCTTACGTCCGAGCCATGAGAGGAGGTCCTTCATCCTGACTTCATGCCTACGGGCGGCTGCCGGACAAGAACTCTCACCCTTCTGCACCCTTGTCCGATGTTCGGCTTCCTTCCAAGTTCGGTTTGTTACCTTCAGCATGGTCAATGTTCATTGCCTTGAAGCGTATCCACGGTCGGAGATCCCTGCTTTGGGATGGCCTACTGCGACCTCGAAAGCTGAAGCAGCGGAATGAAGTCTGGACTGAGTGGTTGCGGGAGTGACTGCAGGAACGCGTAGATGTCCACGAGCTCTGAGGCGGAGACCACGTTGCTCGTGTAAGGCGGCATTTGGCCAACCGGATGCCGGATGTAATCGATGAATGCTTCCAGCGCGACAGGTAACGGAGTCAGCCGTGGCCCGGTCGCCGAAGATCCTTCAGCGTGATTCCCGTGACATTCATAGCAGCCGTAGCTGGTATAAGTCTTTTTTCCATTTTGTGCATTTCCGGCTCGCAACAAATTGGGGTCTCGCTGCCCCTCCTTCGCAATCGATTTCAAAAAGGCGTAGACGTCAGCGAGGTCGGTATCCGATACCCTGCTGCTGCTGTACGCCGGCATCTGACCGCCCGGCTCTCGAACGAGGGTCATGAATGTTGAGAAGGATTGTGTCGGCGGGCTGATGCGTGGCCCGGCAATTCCCGTTCGTGCTTGAGAGCCGCCTTGGCCCGTGGCGCCATGGCATGTTTCACAGCCTTGGGCCGCGAAAATTCTCTTGCCATGCCTAATTTTGCCGCTGGCAGGATGGTTGGCGGTTTTCGCCGGCGTGCTAGTCGTCTGAGCTGGAGCGTTGGAGCAGCCAAGCAACAGCAGAAGGAGCAGAATTCCTGCCACTACTACCGTACTGGCCGGTGGCGGCCTATGGCCCCCAACAGCTGGCTTTTTGTCAACTGTCTTTGAAGAGCGATGCCCACGAAATGTATTCATGTTTAGCTCGCTACCGCGGCTCGGTCACAACGTCAACCAAAGCGGGCTCTCCGCGCTTGACCACCTCCAGCGCACGCCGAATCGCAGGACCTAGCTCCTTAGGGTCGCTAATCGGCCCTTCCCCATAAACCCCCATGCTTTGTACCAGTTTCGAGTAATCGATATTCGGGTTCTGCAACGTCGTCCCGATATTGGCCCGGGTGATGCCGCGGTTATGGCGGTCGGCCATGCGTTGGATATGCATCACCTCTTGTTGATAAGCACGATTGTTATGCATGACAGTCAGAAGTGGGATGTGGTGATGCGCCGCGGTCCAGAAGACGCCCGGAGCATACATCATATCTCCATCGCCTTGGATGTTCACCGAAAGCCGCCCATACTTCCGATTCGCGAGCGCCGCTCCGACTGCCGCCGGCGCCCCGTAGCCTTCCCCGAATCCACCAGCCCCGCCTATGAACTGATAATGTTGGTCGAAGGACCATAGCCGGAGTGGCCAGCGGCTCACGAATGCCACGTCGGAAACCAACGACCAATCCTGGTCCTTAATCTGCGCCCACAGTTCGGCTGATAACCGGGCGGTCGTGATCGGACTGCCATCCCAGCCATATGTCGCATCGTTGCGCGCTCGATCAAAGGCTTTCTTGTGAGCGTCCGCCAGTCTACTGCCTCGATCCTGAAAGGTCCTTTTACGGTCGTCGCTGATCAGCCGCTTGACGGCCTCAACCAGCGAAGGAAGCGTTGTCTCTGCATCCGCGGCGATAGCGAGATCAACTTCGGTATAACGCTGTAGATCCTGATAGTTACCCTTCACATAGAGATCACCCGCGGAAATAGAGACCAGCTTCGCGCCCGCCTTCGTAATTGGCCCCGATGTGCGGTCCAGCTGATCGCGGTATGAGTGGATCACGCCCCAGAAATCCGTGAGTTCAAGGCCCAAAATCATATCCGCTTCAGGGATTAGCGCTCGGGCACGCTCGGTTTGATTCAGCGGATGACGTGTCGGAAAATTCAGCCGAGCTCGCTGATCGATTACCGGCGCCTGTAGCGTTTCGGCTAGCTCGATCAGATGCATCATGCCGGCGGGAGTGCGCGCGGTACGCTCGGCGACAATAACCGGAGTCTCGGCCGAAACTAAGAGCCGGGCGGTCTCAGCGACCGAACCGGAATCACCCTGCGGCGGCTGAGCCAAGGTGAGTTTCGGTACGTGCAGCATAGTACCCGATGGAATTGGGTTCTCCTGTAGTTCGCTATCCATCACGATCACCACGGGCATCATTGGCGGGGTCATCGCAATCTTGTAGCCGCGCACGGTAGATTCAGCGAAATGCTCCAACGAAAAAGGTAGGTCGTCCCACTTGGTATAATCGCGAACCATTGCCACAGCATCCTCGGCGCTGTGATCCCATTCAACCCCAGGCCGGCGTTTGGTGGCATTGAGGAGATTGCCGAGCAGTAACAATATCGGGACGCGGTCGCAATAGGCGTTGTAAATCGCCATGGATGCGTGTTGTAAGCCCACCGTGCTGTGCAACGCTACGCACATCGGTTTGCCTTCGATCTTTGCGTAACCATGGGCCATTCCGACCGCAGATTCTTCATGGCAGCAAGTGAGAAATTCGGGAGATCTATTAGCGCCGTAGTTGATGATCGATTCCTGTAGTCCCCGAAAACTCGAACCTGGATTCGCAGAGAGGTACTCGAAGTCTAGAGACTTGACTACGTCAACCATGAAGTCGGAACCGGGGCGGTTCGTTGTCAGCACGTCGGGACTGGAGGATTGCGGATCAACTTCTTTCGGCAGTACGGGTGCCACAGCAGATTTTGCCGGCGCAGGTTGCCTTGATAAAGCTCCCGAGCTAGCGACCAGAGTCCCCGCCGCACCTGAGGCTGCGGTTTTCAAAAATGTTCGGCGGTCAACCTTTTCATCCATTAAAAATCTTCATCCCAACGAATATAGTGCGTCGATATTGCGACGCGCGCTCTTCATTCCGGAACTTTCAGCGTGGCCGCCGAGTCGCCAAATGCAAAGTGCCAAGGCTGTTTTGGAATATCTACTTTTCGCGAGAAGAATATTATATCGAGCGGCTGGCTACGCTTCGCCTGTCGAAGGAGCTAAAAAATTAATTTCAACCCCAACTGCATTGCCCGGTTGCCTCCCGATCCGAGCAACGGGTCGCCAGCTGCTTGGTCAGGAGTAGCACACCCGCAACCGAACTGACCAGTTGACGAAGGGTCGTTAAAGGCACCAGCACCATAGGTGTTGGTGCCTCCGTACGGGTTGGCAAAGTTGGGATGGTTGAGTACGTTGAAAAACTCGACGCGAAACTGGGCGGTTAGCGCTTCTCTGAATTTCCAATCCTTGGTTACTGACAGATCCCAGTTGCGGAAGCCCGAGTCGCGGAATATATTGCGGCGCATGGTACCAAAAGTTCCCAAGGCAGGGGGAATCATGACCGAGTGGCCTTGAGCGTAGCAGCCAAACGAACCGAGTGATGTAGTCGTGGGGCCGTTCGACACTCCTCCGTCTGTCCGCGCGGCGGCCGCTGAACAGGCGCTAAAGAAATCACTAGACTGGGCTGCGGACAGTTGAACAGTCTGCTGCCCCCCTCCGCCCGAAATGACTTCAGTACAGCCGCCGGCGCCAGGGCCAGTGCAAAAGGGAATTGTGTGGGGGCCAGAGGTGAAATCAGAGGGATTCCCGAAGAAATCCCAGCGATCGCTGGCTTCGTTGGTTCCGCTGATGTTATTCACGGTATCGTTTGTGTTCCAAGGTTGCGCGCCTTGCAGTGTCACGATGGAATTAATCGCCCAGCCCTGCAGGATCTGCCCCGGCGACTTTCTGCCGGAAATGGCATAGGTCATAGTGAGCGTCAAACGATGCCTAATATCGTAGTCGCTGCTGGCATATTCCAGGGCGGGGTTCATGCTATTTTGTGGAAGGAGTCCGTTGAAATTACTTGAGAAAGAATCGAGAGCATGGGAATAGGTGTAGCCCGCAAGCAACGATAGCCCGTGCGTGGGTCGCATAGTTAAGGTTGTCTGCAATCCGTTATAGTTTGATCGGTACATATTCGAAAGGAAGTTGATGAACCCCAAGTACGGGAACGCGCCGGCGAACGGACCCGGAGCGGCCGTTGCGCTACCGGGAATGGGGGTGCCTTGGTTGATGTCGCGGACTCCGATTAATTTCGTGCCATGATTGCCGACGTAATCAACCTCAAGGGACAGGTTATTCGTAAAGGCGTGCTGAACACCCAGATTCCACAGGATGACATACGGGGTCCGGAAATTGCGATTAATTCCCAAGATACTGCAAGGGCCGGGGTCCGAACCGAGGCCGTCGCCGCACTGGGTGGTATTGCCTTGAAAGAGAGGCACAGACGGGCCGTTGCTCTGCCAATTTGAGGCGAGAGTTGAGCCAGGTCCGCCGGCGATCGTGACCGAACTGTTTGCAATGTTGCCAGGTCCCGGCCTAGCAATTCCGTTCTCCACAATTGAGGCTCCCGTAGGGATGTTAGCGAGACCAAGCGTATTGGCGTTTTGCGTGCCGCCTTGATTGACGAACTCTTCCATAGCCAGCGTGTCGTAAACGATGCCGGCTCCCGCCCGGATCACTGTCGTCTGCTTGCCCGAGACATCCCACGCCAAGCCCAGGCGCGGGGCGAGATTGTTGTGATCAGGGTTATAAGGATAGCGAGAGTGGATTTGCTTTCCCGCCTGCACCAGACCGAGGTTCGGATCGAAGTTGCCGAGCAGATTTTGGCTGTCTACCAGAGGCGTGACGTATTCGTAGCGCACTCCCAGATTCAGTGTGAAGCGCGGAGTGACGCGCCAGTCATCCTGAAAGAAGGTGGCGTAGTTCCAGCTCGTCAAGTATCGGTTAGAATTACCAATAGCTATTTTTGCGTTTCTTGGGACGCCAGCCAGGAAGTCTTCGAGTGATGTGGATTTCACCTCCGGCGTCGTGGAAGTCGCCGGAATGTCGAAGGCGTTTCCGCTGCCGAACGATATCTGGCCCTTGCCGCCCTGGTAACCGTAGTAGCTTACTTCGTTGTAGCGCACTTCGGCGCCGAATTTGAAGGTATGCTTGCCGTGCAAATACGAAACGTTATCGATGCCCTGCCATACAATGGCAGGTCCTTGCGATTTCGGTTGTCCTGTACTGCCACCCAAAAACGAAAAGTTGGAAATGCTTACCTGCGGCATCCCAAATAGCAGCGGATTAGTAACACCTGTGTATATCCCATAGGTCGAAGCCGGCACCTTGTTGTCTAGGCTGAAGCTATTCTTGTTATCCCATGTATAGCCGATCCTAGCCTGATTCACCCAGTTCGAGTTAGGGGTCCAAGTCCAGGCTCCTCCGGCCGTGATAGGCTTCTGGGGATTACTCGTTCTCCATTGGGGCTGTAGGTAGGCCGAGTCCTGACCCACCAACGCGTCCCGGGCGTAGAAAAAAGTACCGCTCAGTGCGTTGTGGTCATTGATGAGGTAATCGACCTTCGCCAACAGATTGTCTGAGCTGTTTGTGTCAGGAAAACCAATGGTCCCATTCGTGTTGGTTGGGAATAGCTTCAGCAACCTCAGGCTGAGAGGACTCACCCCGATACTGTGCGCGGCCAGATCCACCTCCGCATCCGGAACGCTAGTGCTCGGTCCCCCACCCGGGGCCAGTGACGGGACGGTGACAGGGAGAGCAGTCCCGATGGAGTAGCGTTGCCCTTCATAGCCACCGAACCAGAAAAGTTTGTCTTTGATAATCGATCCGCCTGCCGTAGCTCCGAACTGCTCTAGGCTAAGTGACTGGCGCACGGAACTGAAGTAGTTCAAGGCGTCGAAAGCATCGCTGCGGCCAAAAGCGAAGGCCGTGCCGTGAACAGTATTGGTACCTGATTTCAGTTGCACATTGATGATGGCCCCTGGCTTCCAGCCATATTCAGCTTGGGGGTTAACCTGAGTTGCGAATTCCTGGATGGCGTCAATGGGGATAACTGTCACCGCATCGCCCACGATTGCCGGCCCGTTAACAACGCTAAAGGCATTGAAAGGATTATCGTTGGTCAGGCCGTCGAGGATATACGTGTTGTCCTCAGGACGTATGCCATTCGTGCTCTGGGTCCAGGCTCCGCCACCGGGGTAAATCGTTACTCCTGGGCGCAAGGTGAGGAGGTTCTGATAATTGCGGCCATTTAACGGCACGTCGTTGATCGTCTGGTTGCTGATGGCTCCGCCGAGAGTGCTGTTCGTGGTATTTACCGCGGGAAGTTCTCCAGTGACAACCACCGTCTGTGCCTGGTTGCCAATGTGCAGTGCCATGTCGACGCGGACCTCTGTGCCGACCTCTATCAAAATACTCTGGCGCTCAACCGTGTTGAAGCCTTGGTATTCGGCGCGAACGGTATAGGTGCCGGGAAGCAGATTCGGAGCGCTGTACTCCCCGGCATCACCACTGACTAAAAGATGGGAGCTCCCTCTTTGAACATCGGTGACAGTAACTCTTGCTCCTACGATGGCAGCGCCGCTTTCGTCAGTAATCGCCCCCAGTATCCGGCCTAGGTTGGCTTGAGAAAACGCAGGAGGGCAAAGCAAAAATATCCCAATCGTTGCGCCCAAAACGTGAATTGCCTTCCACCTAATCTTCATTGACTTATTTCCGTATTCAGCAAAATTTTGTAGTGGAAGCTCCTGCCGTGCTTCTCGGTACTGTGAATTGCTGGTCAAAGGGAGCTCACTAACAGCACGGTCGTTCACCACTCCACCGGCTTTGGCGTTCGTAGTTTCAACCTAGGCCTGAGCTCCGACAACTGTTCTGTCTCTGTCATCTCCCCGACACCCGGCATCACGCCGGTGATTGGTAGGTTCCCAAAACTGTTGATTGTCGCGCTTCATGTTTCTGCCGTTGCAACGTTCGTAGCCGAATTTTTTTCGCGTTACTTGAGCCCGGAGCTGTGCCGAAGTTAGTTGGTGCGCGCCGAGCCTCAGTTATTTGGCCACAGTCGCGAGGAGTAGAGATATCAGCCCCGATGGAAACTTGCGCGGGAGTTGGGACGCGACCGGAGCGGGCCTTGCGGGAATTTGCCAGTCGGCACCCGGCCATTATCATCGTTTGTCACCAAAATAGGTACAAGTACCAAAATAAGTATATATACCGGTCATCAACAGGTTGTCAACAGATTTCAGCGACGCCCCGCATTCGCTTTTTGCTTAACTCAGAACCAGCTTTTGAATCGAGGAGAAGGGCTCGGCGCGGGATTTGGTGTCGACTGCGATGGAAAGCCTTATAAATCTCTTCGGTCCGAAGTTGCTCCGTCGGGGTGGCAACATTCCATTCTGTACCAAAAGCGACGCTTCTCTTCGCTTTGCACACAGCTGCCTAGAATCGAGAGGCGGCGAGTGTTGAGAACTGATCGAGGGCTTCGGCCTTCTCGCCGGTACTGGCAGCTTCGCGCGACAGCTATGTCCTGCATCGCGATAAGACGATCATCCGGCAGGCGAGATGAAGGCGCTCGATCATGAGCCTTCTTCGAGCCAAACCCATGTCAATCGCCCACACGGCGCACGAGTTATCCAGTTCCGCCTGCCTTCATGACAAAGTAGGGAAGATTGGGTCCAGTCAAGCCAGCGGCCGGGAATGCCGAGGCTTCAGGGTCGGCGGACGGTCCGTTGCGTCGTCCCCGGTAGCATCGAGGAGGCTGCGCAGGAAGCAAACGGCCTCCGATCCCTTAAGGGACCGCTTCCACATTTCGCTGACCACCTTGGAATGCAGCGACAGCGCTTCCGGGGTCGAAGTGATCATTGCAACGCCGACCCGTACGTTCGGATGCTCGCCCAGGCGGAACGGGCTGATCGTCAGAATCTGGCGGTCAGGCTGACGGAAGATCTGGAAGCCGGTATGGGGCAGGGTTTCGGGATTAATTCCAATCTGGACGCCGATGTCGGCGGCCTCGATCACCGAGGCGAAGTGGGCAACCTCGGCCCGCGCCAGGTCCCGCCGCTCGCGCCGCACCTCTTCGGGCAAGGCGTAATTACCGACCATGCCGTTGCGTATAAACCGGTCGATTTCGAGCGCGGACATCAGATTGACAATCGAAGGCTGACGCCGACGATAAGTCTCCTTGCGGCGGCGCAGGATCTCCATGATGCGTGAAATGTCTTCGAAGACGCGCGGCCGCTCCTCGATATCCTCGGGCACGCTTTCGCGCAAGGTTATGTCGAGCGCCTGCTCGAAAGCGTCGGAGGCGAGTAGGAAGGAGATCGGCCCAGCCAGCACGGTAATATGTTCAGCAGTCTCCTCGATCTGCCGCATCCGCTCGAAATAACTCACCGCCGACGAGATATACTCCATGCCGACGCCGAGCAGCGTTGTGATGGAGACGTTGAGCAGATCGGATAGTTTCTCCAGGGTATCGAGCTTGACCAGTTCACCTTTTTCGGACCGATAGAGCGCCGTCCGCGAGATGCCGGCGCGCCGCGCAACTTCCTCGGCGCTCAAGCCGGAACCTAGCCGGAAAGCTTTCAAACGGTTGCCGATGTCGTCGTAGCGGACACTCAAAGCGATGCTCCTTTACACAAACTCACCCCACAAGGCGAACCATCTTCCATACTCTACCCTACCTGCAAATTGCTATGACGCCTGTCGTTTCGATGCAATGGGGACTCCAGCTGAGCTTCTAGGCACCTCGAAAACAGATCAAGCCCCGTGCCTGAACAAGCCCATCGCGTTTTGCCGCTCCAAAGCGTGGAGTTTGTCACCTGCGAATTGGGGCATGTTTTCCAAACCGACGATTTGGCGCGCAATGTATTCTTTGGACACATAAGGCCAATCGCTACCGTAGAGTAGACGCGATGGCTCTGCGGCAATGGTAAGTGCCGAAGCAGGACCCATCGATCCGGCCATTGCAACATCATAGTAAAAACGACTGAGGTAAGGAGCATACCCTTCCGGAACCCGCTCCAGGAAAGCGGGCACGTGGGGATCATTCTCCTGCTGGGCCTCTAACCGCATGGATAGATAGGGCAGAGTTCCGCCTGCGTGCGCCAGTATCCATCTGATATTCGGATAACGCTTCATCACACCGTTGTAAATCAGATTTACAGCCGCTCGAGTAGTCTCGAAGGGGTATTCGAGAAGAGCTGGAGGAAGCTTCAGAGGGGCGGGATACGTTGGCCTTGCGGGGTGAATGAAGGCGGTCACCGACCGACGGTTCATTTCGGCATAGAGTTCATCAAAAGCCTGGTCGCCGATGTAGGTGCCATTCTGACTGGAAAGAAACGCGAGACCATCCGCATGAAGGGTATCTAGCGCGTAATCCATCTGCTTCAACGCAGTGGCAACATCGGGGAGAGGCAGAATTGCGTAGAAGCCAAAGTTTCTCGGAAATTTGGATGCGAAGACTGCGATTGCAGTATTAGTGGCTTGCGTCAGATAGCTGGTCTTCGCATAATCGGCTACGTAAATCCCAGAGCCGGAAAAGGGCAACCATATGGCAACATCGATGCCAAGTTCAGCAATTGCGTCAAAGCATGCTGCGGGGGTGTTGGCCGTGATTTTGCGAGCCGATTGTTCCGTAACACCGGCTCGCTCCAGTGCATTCGTATATTCAGGCAAAATAGCGTGCAGATGAACGTCAATGCGTCGTCGCGTCGTAAGCTTTGCAACATCGTCAGTCCTAGCGGAGTTGCCGCGCAACGATGCCTTACAAATGGGGTGTGAACCGACGACATAGCTTCCGGCAACACTTATAATCGATTTCATTACTTGCCTGCGATTCGAGGAACTTGGCGGGGCCGGGTCGGGATTTCTGGAATTTGATTTCCGCATGAGTTGCTGTATCTCCTCAGGATCTGCGATTGTGTAACTCGATCACAATCTTTTCAACCTAAAGTTTCCAAGCATCTGCCGTATTCCGGGCGAAGAGTTCCCGCGGCGAGACCTTCCGGGAAGTCAATCCTTGTTCTTTCGCGTACTCACAGAACGTGTCGAGGACATGCATGTTCGGCTCCAATCCATATGGCCAGAAATCATCGCCCATTATTTTACGAGTGTCTTGTAGTTCGGCAGTCGACCATGGAAGCATGCTGATGAGCCATCCGCAGTAGCCCGTCAACTCGTCCTCTACTTTGTGCTTTGCCTGAGAGAAGGCTTGCAGGAGGCTTTGAGCAACCCATGGATTATGTTCGTAGATATCGCGTCGGATCACCAAGGTGTGCATGATAGGAAAAAGTCGCGTACGCAGGAAATAATCTTGTTCCACGGAACGGAAATCGGGAAAAAGCCGGCGGACGCGCGGGTCGCCTGCGACAAATGCTGAGGGCGCATCCGCGGACAGCAACGCATCGATTTCTCCCTTGCAAAGGGCCGAATTCAGGGTTTCGTGTTCCGCTATACGTTCCAGATGGATGGAGGAAGGAAGATCCAGCTTTACTCTTTCTTTTCGACCCGGCTGCTCAACTCCTCCTGCGATCCAGGTAACGGATTCTGGCGCTACTTCATACTCGTGATATAGCATTCCCCGCATCCAGATGCAGGCCGTCTGGGCGTACTCGGGAATCCCTATCCGCCGTCCTATCAACTCCTGGGGGTGTTCGATGCCGCTTTTTGCAGAAACATAAATTCCCGAATGCCGAAACATGCGCGATGGGAATACTGGAATAGCGATAAATGGCGAGTTTCCTTTACCAATAAGAGTGGTGTAGGCTCCCAAAGACATTTCTGAAATATCAAACTCCTGATACTGGCACATGCGCCAAAAAATCTCGGCGACATGAGGAGCAATCCAGTTAACATCGACGCCCTCGATAGGAATACTTCCATCGCGCAGAGCTCGAGTTCTATCCGAAATATGGCAAGCAAGACTGAGCTGGAGCTTGGACACTGTGGTTCCTTCCCTTCCCAGATCGAACATTATTATTTATGTTCCGACTCGCACCGTTCATCATTCTTCATGCGTCTTGTCCATCAGCTGCCGACCCTAAGCGTCCCAACCAGGCCCGAGAGACACGCCAGGACGGACAGAGCGGCCAGTTTGCTGGTGCGAGGATTGGTTTCATTTGGGACGTTCTCCACGCAGACCGTCAGCCGCGCGCTCCCGGCTTCCACTCGAATGCGGTGAACATTTTGCTGCACCGTGGGGTCAGCCCAGATCTGGACACGCGTCCGCTCCGGCCCAATTCCCGCAAGGGCAAGCGCGGCAGCAACATTAGCGTTAGCGGGGAAATGCCGCGCCGCTTCCGCTGCGCTACCTTCAAAGATCACTTGTGGCTCGGTGATCACGTGAACATTGATGCCGCGGGACTCAAGATAGGGGTTAACGGCAAATCCCTGCGGAGGCTTGCGGCTCTCGAGCGTCACCGACTCAACGGGTCCCTGGGCGATGGCCCGCACCGCGTCCAGTCCAGCAATAGCCCCGGTGGGCACAACGATTCGTGAGCCGGTTTCTTTGGCTTTCTCGATCAGCGAGAGGCGGGTGAGCAGAGCTCCCACTGAACAGGGCATAAATATCTTCCCCGATTCGATGGCCGGAATTGCTACATCGTCGAAAAACTCCGCTGGTAAAGCTTCGATCACGATGTCTGCTTTGGCAAGCTCCGCGAGTGAGACCCGCTTGGGCGGCTCACTCCAGCGCGACAGAATCGCCTGTGCACGGCCCGGATTCAAATTCGCCACAGCGGCCAGCTTGAGCCCCGGCATTCCCGCTTGCAGACCACAAACGATCTCCCGACCGAGGGAACCCAATCCTGCCAGACCTACCGATTTCTCGTCCATACCCTTTCCATTTGCTCGTTTTACGGAATTCTCAATAGGCAGCGAGAGCCACAGCGTCCGTGCGCGGATCAGCTGCGGCAGACAACAGCCCGGTGTGCGGTATCCGCAAAATCTGCTGCGCTGAACGGTGAGAAAACGGTGGCACAATTTTGATGTGAGACGTATCCGCAGGAAAATTGGCGCCATCCTCGACCTTGACGTTGTCCTGGTCGTCGATAGCCCATCGCGGGTTAGTGACTGCTTCACGGATGGAAGCTCCACTCATCAGGTCCATTAATGCCTGCGAGTTCCACGGTAATTGATTGATTCCGCCCGGCGTCGCCCCCATAAGCAAAACACTCTGGTCCTCCAGTGCCCAGGCATGCAGCGTCGTTTGTGGTACTCGACCCGCGCGCGGTGCGTTTGCGGCCTCTGGGGGTGCCGCAAGGTCGAAGCCGCGGCCAGGACGGTTGTTGAGTACCAGCCCATCCTCCAGCACGATGCCTGAGCCGAAGCGGGGAAAGGAGTTGCTGTGCACCACAACTACAGCGTTTCCTTCGGTATCAGCGGCAGTCACAACCGAGGTACCATCGTCTTTCGTCTGACGCCCGCGCTGGTTTTCCCGAACACGTTCAGCTCGCACGATCTCCAGCAGGCTGCTCTCTTTCCGCAGCGCCTCTCCGATAATTTTCAAAAGGCGCGTACCGGAGGTTGGCGAGGGTGTGGCGAAGAGGCGTCCGATTCCCATCTCAGCAGCCGACGGATCGACCAGACGTGCAGGGCGCACCTGCATATCTTCAATGCTCAGGAGACCTCCGGCGGCCTGCAGGCGCGCAACCAGCCGCTCGCCGTCTCCATGGAGGAAGAGGTGGGCGCGGTGTTTAGCAAAGCGTTCAAGCAGCCGGCCAAGGCCGGGCAACTCGAGAAGGTCGCCGGGCTGTGGAATACGGCCGCCGGGCATATACGGTGTAGTCTTGTTTTGCTGCTGCAATAGCTCGGCAGCTTCGTGAACGTAACTTAGTCCCACTTGCGTCCAGACCAGGCCTTTCTCTGCCGCTCGGAGGGCGGGCTGGATCAAACGTTCGACAGAGAGGCTCGCGAATCCCGCAAGAGTAGCGTAGCCGTCGGGCGCGCCAGGAATACCCACTGAGCGCGGCCCGAGCCTCTCCAGCTTGCATCCCTGTGCGATGGCGGCACAGCCGGGGCCGACGCTCACCAAGGCTCGCAGGGGTCCGGCTTTCACCCGGAACATCGCGACGAGATCGCCGGCCAGGCCACATTTCATAGGCAGTGCAATGGTTTCAAGGAAGCAGGCAGAGAGCGCGGCGTCGAAAGCGTTGCCGCCCAGCGCGTAGGCTGCGATCCCGGCGGCGGCGGCGGCAGGAACCGCCGAAGTCACAACTCGCGGCCCACTCACTGCTGCGGCTGCGACGAGTCTGGCACTGGCGTTAGATGGAGTCACGCGCGAATCCCGACGAATTTCAGCTGAGACAGCTCTTCTATGGCGTAGCGCAGCCCCTCGCGACCAACGCCACTGCTCTTCACTCCACCGAATGGATACATATCGAGCCGGAAGCGGCTGGCCTCGTTGATCCAGAGCGAACCGACGTCGAATTCGCGGGCAAATCTCAAAGCGGTTCCGAGATTACTCGTGAAAACTGCGCCCTGTAGTCCAAACTCGGAATCGTTAGCTAAGCTGAGCGCTTCGTCTTCGGTCTCGAAACTCGAGATGACGACCATCGGACCAAATACCTCCTCGCGCCAAAGACGTGCGGCCCGGGGCACGTCCATAAGGATGGCGGGAGACACGATCGAAAGCTCGCGGCGTGGCGCGAGTACGACTGTGGCGCCACGATCACAGGCGTCCTGGTATATGGCCACGACACGATCGGCAGAAGCCGCATTCACCATGGGACCGATATCGCTGGCCGGGTCAGTGGCTGGTCCAACCTTCAGCGCAGTCGCGGCCGAGACGAAAAGTTCAAGGAACGAGTGCAGCGCGCTTTTTTGTACGATGACCCGCTGGGCGGAAATGCATTGTTGCCCGCTCGCTTCGAACCCGGCCGAAGCTATCTTGATTGCAGCTGCCCGTATATCCGCGTCGGCGAAGACGATGTTGGCAGCATTGGATCCCAGTTCAGCCAGAAATTTCTTTGCACCTGCCAAGCGGGCAAGGGCCTCGCCACCGGCCGTGCCGCCCGTGAAGCTAACCGCACGCACATCAGCATGCGTCACCAGGGCCGCTGCCGTTTCGCGATCACCGCTAAGAACGTTCAACAAACCATTCGGCCACCCCGCCCTGGAGAGGACTGCAGCGATCAGCAGCGCTGTGCGCAGCCCCGCGGGGGCTGGCTTGGCGACCACCGTATTTCCGGCCGCGACTGCGGGAGCAACCTTCTGCAGCAAGAGATTGACGGGCGCATTGAATGGAGTGATGGCCGCAACGATGCCGTAGGGAATGCGCTGCACGAAACCGAAGCAGCCTGCACCTGCCGAAGCTGCGTCGACCGGCACGGTTTCGCCTCCCAGTTGAGAAGCGGCCGCAGCACAAGCGCGCACAAAGTCCACCCCACGCTTCGCCTCAAAGCGCGCTATGCGGATGGGCTTGCCCACATCCTCACAGACGAGCCGGGCTAGGTCTTCGCTTGCTTCCGCAAGGGCGTCGCCGGCAATATGCAACAACTCGATCCGCCGGTGCAGCGGTGCACGTCCATGCACCTTGCTAGCTAATTTGGCCGAGGAGACTGCGGCTGCGACACCTCGCGACCCTGCTTCGAGAATGGTACCAACCAGGGTCCCATCGGAAGGCCGGACAAGATCCAGACCCCGGTGGCCCAAGGCGACTGAGGCACCGTCAAGAAAAGATGAGATTGCGAGCGGTTCGGAGTGATTCATTAGGGCGTCAAGGCCAAGGTGAGCGCCTCCGGCTGCTTTCGAATTGCTGGTTGGCGATGCCTAAGGCTACCCCCG